>Ga0210085_1001104_pt1 | contig 10869 bp, 8 predicted proteins | sample China_Galinas_PW_5_FD_184866 | JGI IMG/M metagenome (GOLD analysis project Ga0210085, IMG submission 184866) | Wetland microbial communities from San Francisco Bay, California, USA, that impact long-term carbon sequestration - China_Galinas_PWC_D1... | ecosystem: Environmental > Aquatic > Marine... | reverse complement strand
GACCAGGACATCACCGGGCTGCCTCGACCGGACGCCCGTCAGCAAAGTATCTTGGACGCCCTCAACGTGAAGCTGGTCGCCCCTTAATCGCCCGCCTTTTGTAGCCAGGCGCAACCGTGCCTTCATTCGCGTAATCCACTGTTTTTAAGTGTATTGTGCCGGCTCTATCGGTTTCTCTCAGGGGGAAGATGAGCCGGAGATCTCCGTGCCGGCCGAAAGCTCGACGCGAACATCGATCCCGCCATCGGCGGCGATCTGATTGCCGCCATAGAGGACCGCGCTGACCGGGAGACCCCGGAGCCGCAGATCGGCCTTGCAGAGCCGGGCTATCAGAAGACGCAGACCCTCGTCGTCGAGTGCGAGGATGTGTTCGGGCGTGATGTCGAAGAGGGAGTGCTGGGGCATGGAGGCGACTGGACTCGACCGATCCAGATCAATCCAGACCCAGGTCGAAGCCCTCCTTGAACGGGTTCTCGAGGCGCAGTGCACCGACCATTCGGCCGTCCTGCATGTCTTCCGAAAGCAGACGTGTCACCCCCGAGATCCTGGCCGCCTCGACCAGCATGGCATCCCAGAAGGCAAAGCCTTCCGCTTCTTTCAGGCGGATAGCTCCAGTCAAGGTGCGACCATCGGCGACGGCGACAGGAAAGAGCTCCATCCAGTCATGCACCATGGCGGCAGCCTCTGCCGCCGGCATCTTGTCCTTGCGCGTCACGGCATGGAAGAACTCGGCAAGCGCCTGGAGGGTCAGCACGCAATCCGCGTCGGGCAGCGCGCCCATCACTGCCCGCGCCTGCTCGTGCCGCGTGCCCGCGTCCGCATCGATGCTGTAGATCAGAATGTTGGTGTCGACACTGAAGCGCTGCGCGTTCATCGTTCAGGCTCTCGGCACCGACCACGCTCGTGGAGGACTTCTCGATCGACGCGAGCCCCTCCGAGCGCATAGCCCCGACTCATGCGTTCCCGCAGACGCTCCCGGGCGTCGCGCTGCGCACCCGATAGCTGCGGCTGGGCGTCGATCGGCAGCATGCGGGCGATGGCCTTGCCGCGACGGGTGATGATGATCTCGGCGCCCTGCTCGACCCGCTCCAGGTAACGCGAAAGATGCTGATTGGCTTCCCGGATGGAGACAATTTCTCGCATGGATTGCCTTTGGGGGATGTCCTACATTCGTCCAATCTAGGCAATTTGATCGGTTCCCGCAAGGTCCGAGCAGCCTTGGGCTGCGCGAGACGAGGAACAAGGCCCGGTGACGGACGCTGACCGGTCACTGGACGTCAGGGGCCAACTGGCCGCTCAGGGTCGGAAGCGGACCGCGTCGCCGCAATAGAGCACATGTTTAACCGCTGCCCGCCATCTCAGCGGGCAGCCTGGTGGGTCGGGCCCCTCCGCCATAGGACGGAGTTTCGAGGGCCCACATACTCCCCCCTCTGACGACGATGGACCGCCCGCTTGGGAGGCCCTCATACGCCGCAAATTCGCCTGGTGGTGCGGGCTATCGAACGATATCCGGGGTCGTCGGTCCGTCCGGGCAGCGGCGCCATCCTTAGCCCAAGTTTAACACCCCTATTTATAATCCCCTCTTGATCAAGCAGTTGCGCTTGATGAATCGGCCGAGTGGCACTACAAAGTGGCCATTCTTTGTGTTGTGGGGCTCACACGAGCAGCTTGCTCACACCTCCTGGGCTGGAATTGATCCCGAGTGCCTGGTAGATCTGCCGCTGGCCGGGCTCCGCCTGGGTGGCCTTGCGCACATGCAGGGCACGTCCATCGGGACGGCGGAAGGTGGCGGTGACACGGACCTGGCCGTTGAGCGTCTCGCGCAGGCTCGCCCAGCTGTCGTTGAGGCCCTGCTCGTGCAGGCGCCGGCGGATGAGCTGCACGAGCTGATAGGCAAGGACGGTGATGAACAGATGCCCGTCGGCGCGGACTTCCTTGTGGTGGAAGATCGGGCGCAGCCCCAGCTCCGATTTGCAGGAGCGGAACACCGCCTCGAGGTCGGTGAGCATCATGTAGGTGCGCCACAGCTGCTCGCCGTCCCAGCTGAGCTCGTTGGTGCGCAGGCAGTAGACGCCAGGGTGGGTCTGCAGGGTACCCTCGATTGGCCGGCGTTCCCAGCGGATGGCTTGTGCCTGCCGGGCGCCTTCATCGGGGACGAGCTCGATGTGGTAGTGCTGGGCGGCGCCGTGGCTCTTCTCCTTCAGCCGCCCGATGCGCTCCCAGAGCTTATCGATCCGCTTGGTGGTGCGCGGCCGACTCAGCCCGTCCGCCAGGGCTTGCAAGCCGGCCTCGAAGCGCTGGGCGAAGCGCTCCGCGATGCCTTCTTCCTTGCGCGCCCGCAATTCGGAGTGACAATACAGGCGCACTTCCTGTCCCTCGGCATCGACGACGCGCTGCACCGAGACGCACTCCCCACCGGCTGTCTGCAGATCGGTGGCCTGGTCCGGATCGAAGTGGCGGTGGCGCTCGCGGCTCACCACCAGATAGCAGTAGCCGCCCGCGCGCAGCCAGGTGAGGTTCTCCGCCGTGGCAATCCCGTCACTGAGGCGCGTGAACACCGCCTCTTCCAGCGCCGCGCGGTGGCGCATCAGCACATCGCCCGCGCGGTAGAGCTGCATCAGGCTCATCGCCTCAAAGTCCACATCGAGCAGCTCGCCCAGGGCGCTACGCTCACACAGCCAGCGCTGGGTGGCCAGCTCCGAGCCCGGGGCGGCCATGCGCCCGACAATCACCCCCAGCACCGCCGCGCGCTGCGGCCCGCTCAGGCGAAGCCGCGCGAGCAAGCCGACAAAATCCACCTGTCGCATCGCCCACAGGGCCACCGCTTCCACGCCGACGGTGCGCGGGCGGCTCAGCGTGAGGGAGTCGACCGCAACGCTGTGGACCTCCACCGGTGCCGCCGCGCCGCCGGCCTCCGCGGGCGCAACGACGCCCTGGCGCGCCAGCAACTGCGCGGCCAGACGCTGGGCCTCGCGCTCGAGCAACACAGTACCCGTCCCGCCCAACAACGCCTCCTGGCCACTGAGGATCTCCTGAAGGCGCGCACAAAGCGCCGGCCAGTCTGCTTGCCCGACGGCAAAGTGGCGTCCCAGGTTGAGCACGGTGACCTGGCGGACCTTCCCGCCCACCCGCTCAGAGCGCACTAGTCGATAGGTGAAGTACCGCTCGCCGGTGGTGGTGTTGCGCGTCTGGGTGCGGCGGATATACATGCCGAGAACGCTACGGCGGGCCGCATCGGATGGCAACAGACCCCATTGAATATTATGGCACTACATTCGGCAATTCACTGTCCGCATCTAGCTAAATCAGCCGGTTACCCGCCACGGCACGCGAAATATCAATGGGGACTGTTAAAGATGGGTTAGGGGGGCATAGGCCACCTCCCCTCTGTCCTCAGTACACCAGATACCGCTCCCGCTCCTCCTGCCACCTGACCTCGTCCGCCCGCAGCATGGCCTCCAAATCCTCCGGGTCGGCCTCGGGGTCATCCACCCAGCTGCGCAGGAAGGTCCCGCCGCTCAGGAGATCGATCGCCAGACGCTCCGTCTCGTACTCGTAGGGGAAGACCCGCCAGATCTGGTAGTCCGGGTACTCGAGACACACCGCCTTCAGCAGGAGGGCGACGACCCGGTAGGGACGGAAGCGGTGGTGCCCGTACCAGTAGTTGTCGGTATGGATCTGGACACCGGCGCACAGCAGGCCGGCGTGCTTGTGGAAGGTGGGCTCGAACCAGCAGGGCCGGAGTCGGCAGCCCTCCAGCCAGTCGGCACGCAAACCTGACATGCGCTGCAGAATCCGCCCGAAGTCGATGTCGGGCGCCCCCGCAAGCTCCAGGGCGTTGGTGGTTCCACGTCCCTCGGACAGGGTCGTGCCTTCAAGTAGTACGGTCCCGGGAAAGCAGCGTGCCATGTTGAGGCTGGAGGCGTTCGGGCTCGGATTCACCCAGGAGAGCTCCTGGAGGGGCCAGCCAAACCCGGGACCTTCCTCAGGCCGGTAGTCGGCCATCGGCACGAGCTGGAGATCCAGGTCGACTCCCTTCTGGTCTGCGAGCCATCGGGCCAGCTCCCCGAGGGTCAGGCCATGGCGCATGATGAGCGGCGCGGCACCCACGAAGCTCTCCCACCCATCCTCCAGGAGGCTGCCCTCCACCGGCCGTCCCGCCGGATTGGGCCGGTCCAGGACCCAGACGGACTTTCCCTGCCGGGCGCAGGCCTCGAGCATGTAGGTCAGGGTCGTTACATACGTGTAGATACGGGTGCCTATGTCCTGGAGGTCGACCAGCAGGACATCGAACGTGTCCAACATGGCCCGGCTGGGACGGCGCACCTCGCCGTAGAGGCTGAAGACGGGAATGCCGTGTCGGGGGTCGACGAAGTCCTCCGACTCCACCATGTTGTCCTGCTTGTCCCCCCGCATCCCATGCTGGGGGCCGAAGGCGGCGGTGAGTCGCACCTCGCCGCATGCCGCCAGCGCATCCAGCGAGTGTCGGCCTTGCCGCGTCAGGGAGGCGGCGTGCCCCAGCAACGCGACCCGCCGCCCCCGCAAGCGCGCAAGCCGGTCCGTGCTCTTCAGCAGGACATCGATGCCGAGCTGCATGCGGGAGCGCCGATGCCCGCTAGCCGACGACCGCCGCGAACACCGCCATGCGCACGAACACGGAGCCCCGGACCTGGGGGAAGTAGCCGTTGTGGGGCGAATCGTTGAGGAGGTGGGCCGCCTCCTCGTTCTGCATGTCAGGACTCAGCACCATCGCCTCCGGCTTGAACAGGGCGATCGACTCCAGGATCCGCAGACGCGACACATGGACGACCTGGAGGGGGTGGACGTACATCAGGTCCACTTCGGGGATGAGCTTGCGGGCCAGCTCCATGTCGGTCGCGGTGGGGAGCAGATCACCGATGATTTGGATGCGGAGGCCGGCGGCCTCCAGCTCCTCCCGCTGCCCGGCGGCGAAGGCGTGCTCCAGCCGCTGCATGATAACCACCCGCTCCACCGCCTTCGGGAAATAGGCAAGCATCCGCAGAAAGCTCCGGATGGTGCGGGTGCGCGAGGGATCGCCGATGATGGCGACCGTGAGACGCTGATCTGCCGGCGGATCCTCCGCCAGCAGGGCGGGACGCCACTTGAACAGCGTGTACAGATCCGCCATCCCGTGGGCGGGGTAGTCGCGGGTCCCGTCCCCGGCGTTGATCACCGGGAGCCGAAACCGCGGCAGCATGTCGTCGAAGGTCTCGCTGTCTCCGGTGCGCAGTACCACAACGTCGGCGTAGCTGCTGCAGAGCTCGGCGATCTCCTCCGGCGCGTAGCGTCGGCCCATGATCTGCTCCACGGTACCCTCGAAGTCGAGCAGACTCCCGCCGAGCCGCAGCCAGGCCGCGTTGAAGGCGAGCCGTCCCGGACATTGGGAACGGTCCATGAAAAGGTTGCTGAGGACCTTGGAGCCCATGGGGTGGGTACCCTGCAGCTCCCCGACCTCGTAGCGGGCGGCGAGGCGCATGACCTGCCTCAGCAGCGGGGCGTCGAAATCGGCCGACGAGATGACGTGCCGCCCGCGCAGGCGGGCCAGGGCGGCGGAATCGTCCGGGATGCTCTTCAGCAGGGCGGCAGCGCGCCCGGGTTCCGCAACCGGATGCTCCTGACGGGCGACTCGCATATCGGGGCCGGGCAGCGTAGGGTCGGCCATGGATGGGCTCCGAAGAATCTGACGAAGGCCTGCTGTCCGCGCATTCTATACTGTTCTAGTTGGGTCTTTCCCGATTCCGGGATCGCCTTTCGTTCATGGACAAGGCGCACTGAGGAGACCCTTGGTGGCGATTCGAGGACAACCGATACGAGCCGCGCTGCCCCTCCAGGAGCGCCGGTCGGCATTCCCCTGCCGACCCCGATGACTGACAGCGCAATACCCGTGCGAGATGGGCATAATAACCCCATGATCGCGGTGCAATCTTCGCCGCGCAACGCGAGGCTCCTCATCCGCCTTTCCGGGAGGTGAGGAACTCCTCTATAATTTCCGTTTATGCTCAAATTCTTAACCTCTGAGCGCCATCATCGCTGGCGCCAGGACCGAGCAATCAAGGCCAAACCAGGAAGAGGTGTCGCTGGATGAGCAATCTCAGACTGTCCCCGGAGCTGCAGCAGATCGTCGAGGCCAGACATCGGGACCCCTTCGCGGTCCTCGGAAGGCATATCGAGCACGGGCAGGCACTGGTGCGGGCCCTGCTCCCCCGCGCCGAGCAGGTGACCATCGCCGAAGGGGGCCACGCCATGTACCGGCTGGAGGGGAGCGACATCTTCGAGTGGCGGGGGGACCCGGCCACGGTGCCGGACCGTTATCGTCTCATCTGGCGGGACGATCAGCATCGGGAGCACATCGCCCATGATCCCTACTGCTACCCCCCCCAGCTGCAGGACTTCGACCTACACCTGTTCGGCGAGGGCAAGCATTGGCACGCCTACCGGCTACTGGGGGCGCGGGTCCACGAGGCGGATGGCGCCCGGGGCGTGCTCTTCTCCGTCTGGGCGCCAAGCGCCGAGCGGGTCAGCGTGGTCGGAGATTTCAACGACTGGGACGGTCGCGGGCATCCCATGCGGGTACACGCCAAGGGGGTCTGGGAGCTGTTCGTGCCCGACCTGGCCCCCGGGGCGATCTACAAGTTCGAGGTCCGCGCCAGGAATGGGGACGTCTTTCTGAAGACGGACCCCTACGGACGCCAATTCGAGGTACGGCCCAACAACGCCGCCATCGTCGAGGCACCGGACACCTTCAAGTGGAGCGACGCCCAGTGGCTCGAGCGGCGGGCGGAGCACGACTGGCTCCACGAGCCCATGTGCATCTACGAGGTGCACCTCGGCTCCTGGCAGCGCGGCCCCGAAGGCGAGATGCTCAACTACCGGGAGCTGGCGCAGCAGCTGGTGAAGCACGTGAAAGACCTGGGCTTCACCCACATCGAGCTCATGCCCATCACAGAGCACCCCTTCGACCTCTCCTGGGGCTATCAGGCCACCGGCTATTACGCGCCCACCAGCCGATTCGGTACACCGGACGACTTCCGCTGGTTCGTGGACCACTGCCACCGGAACGGGATCGGCGTCATCGTCGACTGGGTGCCCGCCCATTTCCCGAAAGACGCCTACGGGCTGGCCTGGTTCGATGGGACCCCGCTCTATGAGCACGGGGATCCGCGTCTGGGCGAGCACAAGGACTGGTCCACCCTGATCTACAACTTCGGGCGGCTCGAGGTGAAGAACTTCCTCATGTCCGGCGCCCTGTTCTGGCTCGAGGAGTTCCACATCGACGGGCTGCGCGTGGATGCGGTGGCGTCCATGCTCTATCTCGACTACTCCCGCAAAGAAGGGGAATGGGTCCCAAACAAGTACGGCGGTCGGGAGAACCTGGAGGCCATCGACTTCCTGCGCTCCCTGAACGAGATCACCCACGGCCAGGTGCCGGGCGCCCTGATCATGGCCGAGGAATCGACCTCCTGGCCCCAGGTGACCAAGCCGACCTACCTCGGTGGCCTCGGCTTCGACCTGAAGTGGAACATGGGGTGGATGAACGACACCCTCCGCTACATGGAGCACGAGCCCATCCATCGCCAGTACCACCAGGACATGCTGACCTTCAGCATGCTGTACGCCTTCACCGAGAACTTCCTGCTGCCCTTCTCCCACGACGAGGTCACCCACGGCAAACGCTCCATGCTCTACAAGATGCCGGGGGACGAATGGCAGCGCTTCGCGAACCTGCGCCTCCTGTACACCTACATGTACACCCACCCCGGGAAAAAGCTCCTGTTCATGGGGTGCGAGTTCGGGCATGGCGAGGAGTGGGACGCCACCAAAGTCCTCGACTGGTACATCCTGGACTATCCGTTCCATCATGGACTGCGCCAATTGGTGAAGGACCTCAACGGGCTGTACCGGACCTCCCCGGCCCTACATACTCACGACTTCGACTGGTACGGCTTCGAATGGATCGACTGCCACGACGCGCACAACTCGGTGCTCGTTTACCTGCGCCGGGCGGGCGACGACTTCCTGGTCGTTGCGCTCAACTTCACCCCGGTGCCGCGTGAGGGCTACCGCATCGGCGTACCCGCCCCGGGGACCTACCGCGAGGTCCTGAGCTCCGATCTCGGAGACTATGCGGGCAGCGGCATGGGCAACGGCGGCAAGACATTGATGACGGAAGAGATCAATTGGATGAATCGCCCCCATTCGCTGGCTGTGACCCTCCCACCGCTGGCCGGAATCGTCTTGAAGCCCGAGCCGACGGTCTCGATCACGCAGGACGAGACCGCGGCAGAGGTCGCGGAGGTCCAGGAATGAGGGCGCCGGCCCGCACCTGAACAACAGAAGCGGCCGCGCAGGCCGCTATCCATTGGAAGATCATCTGCCAGGAGAATCCCATGGCGAAGAAGCCTCCGCCCAAGGACAAGCCCGCCGATCAGGGCAGCCCGAACGCCCCCGCCCCCAGCACGCCGACGAGCAAGGAGCGCACACCGCAATCGGGGACCGACCGCGCCGGGCCACCGGAGGAGGAGGTCAAGGCTGGCCCTTCCGCGACAAGCGGCACAGGACCGCCGCGGCCGGGGGGCGGGGCAAGACCCGCGGCAAGCCAGCCCGACGCGGGCGGCAAGATGCCGGAGAAGGCTCCGGAGTCAAAGCCGGCGGCCTCTGCCGCAGGCGGCCAGGCTCGGACTACAGGCACTGCGCCGGGGAAACCGGCCAGCCCGGCGGAGAGCGCGGCCGCACGACGGGAGCCGATAGGCTCCAAGCCGGCACCGCCCGAAACGGAAGCCTCAGCAACCGAGAAGGAGGCGCCCGCAACCGCAGGCAAGCCTCCGGCCACCCCGGTGCCGGCGGCACCGACCGCGCCGGCTCGGCCAACCGAGGCTGCTCCCGCCCCGACCGCCGGGGCGCCGAAGGCCCCCATACCGGCGGAGCACGCGCAGCCAGCCGCGGAGGGCGCGACCGGGCAGGTCATCAGCGCGCAACCGGCGGTCGCCCCCCCGGCCGAAGAGCCAACCCCCATTCAGCCCCCAACGGGCGAGATCGAGGTGGAGCAGCTGGAGCCTCCCCACGCGGTCGAGGCGGCGCCCATGGAGGAGCCAGCCCCGGTCGTCCAGCACCTGCCGAGCATCTTCATCGTCCACGTCACCCCCGAGATGGCCCCGGTGGCCAAGGTGGGAGGACTGGCGGATGTGGTCTTCGGGCTGACCCGCGAGCTCGCCATCCGCGGTAACCACGTGGAGGTCATCCTGCCCAAGTACGACAACATGCGGTATGACCATATCTGGGGTCTCACGCCCGCCTACAACGACCTGTGGGTGCCCTGGTACGAGGGTGCGATTCACTGCACCGTCTATTTCGGGTTCGTTCACGAGCGCAAGTGTTTCTTTATCGAGCCCCATTCCCAGGATAATTTCTTCAATCGCGGCAGCATCTACGGGTTCAACGACGACGTGTTCCGTTACGCCTTCTTCGCCCGCGCCGCGGTGGAGTTTCTGTGGCAGGCGGGCAAACATCCCGACATCATCCACTGCCATGACTGGCAGACTTCCCTGGTCCCCGTCTACCTGTACGAGATCTACCAGCATCTCGGGATGACGCACCCGCGCGTCTGCCTGACGATCCACAACTTCAAGCACCAGGGTGTGACAGGTGGCGAGCTGCTCCGGGCCACCGGCCTCCACCATCCGGAACGCTTCTCTGACTACCACCGGCTGCGGGACAACCACAACGTCCACGCGCTGAACATCCTGAAGGGGGGCATCGTCTACTCCAACTTTGTGGCGACGGTCTCCCCCCGCTACGCCTTCGAGAGCAAGGACCAGGGGCAGGGGTTCGGCCTCGAGCCGACGCTGCACGCCCATCACATGAAGTACGGCGGGGTGGTCAACGGGATCGACTACGACGAGTGGAACCCGGAGGTCGACACCCACATCCCCGCCCACTACTCGATCGACACAATCGACGGCAAGTACGACGACAAGCGGGCACTGCGCCACCGCCTGATGCTGGCGGACAACGAGAAGCCGATCGTCGCCTTCATCGGACGGCTCGATCACCAGAAGGGCCTGGACCTCGTGCGCCACGCCATCTTCTACTCCCTGGAGCGGGGCACACAGCTCGTGCTCCTGGGATCAAGTCCGGATCAGAGGATCAACGCCGATTTCTGGGGCCTCAAGCAGATGCTGAACGATAGCCCCGATTGTCACCTGGAGATCGGCTTCGATGAGGACCTGGCCCATCTCATCTACGCGGGCGCGGACATGATGCTGGTGCCCAGCCGCTTCGAGCCCTGCGGCCTCACCCAGCTGATCTCCATGCGCTACGGCACCATCCCGATCGTCCGTTCCATCGGCGGACTCGCGGACACCGTCTTCGACAAGGACCACTCGCACCGGCCCCTTCGTGAGCGTAACGGCTACGTCTTCCAGGACTACGACCACATCGGACTGGAGTCGGCCCTGGGACGGGCCATTGCCTGCTACTTCAACCATCCGGAGCACTTCCGGGAACTGATGAAGAACGCGATGCGTTACGATTACTCCTGGAACAACCCGGGGCAGGATTATCTGAACATCTACCACTATATCCGTAACAGGTAGAGGGGCGGGGGAGTGGCAGAGCGCCGCCGGCCGATACACGAACGGTCATGACGTCAGCGCCACCCCCGTACAGCGTTAAGTCGGTGCCGGCATGACCGTTAGTAACGGTTTATTAACAACCTGCACAAGCCTATTCGTTGTCGTTGTCGTTGTCGTTGTCGTAATCGAAGACGTTGTGCAAACCGGGCACGAGAAACCCGATTTCTACCGGATTCCGACCCGGCGCCCGACCCGTGGCATATGCAAGCCACCAAGT
>Ga0210085_1001103_pt1 | contig 10873 bp, 10 predicted proteins | sample China_Galinas_PW_5_FD_184866 | JGI IMG/M metagenome (GOLD analysis project Ga0210085, IMG submission 184866) | Wetland microbial communities from San Francisco Bay, California, USA, that impact long-term carbon sequestration - China_Galinas_PWC_D1... | ecosystem: Environmental > Aquatic > Marine... | reverse complement strand
AAGCAGCTCACCGTTGCAAACAAGAAGCTCCTGGCCAGGGTGGACGGTTACTGTCAGCACACCTTTACAGAAGATCCAAAAGACCTCGACTACCTCAAAGGCCGTGGTATCATAAACAGTCAATCCTTAGCCGACTACGGCACGGATTTTGAGAACGGCAACTTGAAGAATATCCTGCCGGAGGATCGGAGGTCTTAAAAACCCTGTAAAATTTCGTTATCCTGAATGCCAAAGGCAACGAGGTTTTTTTACTCATTTAAAGAAAAGGGCAAAAGTATGATGTGGCCCACATTCGTGACCGTTATGTTGAATTTTTCCGGCCTTCCGAACTTGACTTCCGGATATTATAGCAAATTTTAGCAACTAGACAATGCGGCCTGACCATGTCTTTCTGTAGAAGGGCTATTATTCTTTATGCTTATGCGATCTTAGACAGAATGGAGCGGAATTTGCTAGGATTAATACGACGTTGGTTGAGTGACCCAAATTCTGTATACCTCAAAATAATCGCGATAGCTCTATAGCGTGATTCATTGAACGACCTGATTGGCAGTTCCGTATTTAGTTATTTGGTATGATCCAGAGTAGTATATCACTTCTAGTTTTTTGGTTATACACCTTTAATCAATCTGCAATAGCCGTCTTTATCAAAGTAAGACCTTTTGTGCGGTAATGGCCTGATCTCACAAAAAAATATAACTAAGAAACTAAATTTTGATTAGAAAGGCACTTTCTTATTAAGTTCAATTTCCTACAGCGTGAGAAAGCATTTTGGCAAGGCTTAATAATAATGATAGGGGGATGAGGGTAGATCCAGTCTATTAATATACTATTTTGGGGTGGTGACGGGTAGTGCCAGTATCTGAATTCTCAAGTTCAAAATAATTGGAGGATCCAATGAAAGATAAAAGGGCAATAGGCAAAATAATGTTCGAGTTTGATGAACGAGAGATAAACGAGATTGCTAATGAAGGCAACCTCATGAACTTTGTTAACAAAGCGACTGATCTTTTCCGTGCAAATCTAAAAGCAGAATTAGTTAATAGTGTCTCTGCGGGATCAACCTCTTTGTTTCGCATGGATATTGATGATTTTGGAACAGGAGGCCCCATCGGCCCAATTCCACACGTATTTATGGAGTTGGAAGAGGTTGCAAAGAAAATGAGAGAAATAGAAATATTAATTGGGCGCACTGGTCGTACTCTTTAATACGCTCAATTCCTCGAAAAATTCTTACGTTTGTTAATTGCACTCACGCATTACACGTCACCACTTGTCTGATAGTGTTACATTGTATTTTCCGGACACAATTATTGCTTATGGAGAGGCTAAGATGAACAACACAAAGGAAGATATTTCTGTTTTTATTCAGCGAACCGGAAACTTGCTCATCCATTTACTCAATACTTGTAATTTATCCTGTCAGCATTGTTATCTTAATGCTGATAAGTATAGCAAGAAAATGATTCCATATGATCTGGTTGTAGATATTCTTGAAGAAGCGGATGATTTATCAATGAAATCTGTGCAATTTAGTGGTGGCGAACCATTCCTTTTCCCAAAGATTTTTGAATTATTGGAAAGTGCCAATAATAAGAGTTATTTTCTAACTGTTTCAACAAACGGCACCTTGATCAATGAACGTGCTGCTGAACGCCTAGCAGACCTAAACATCAAGATTGTAACAAGTATTGACGGTCCTGCAGAATATCATGATCGTTTTCGTGCAAAGATAGGAGCGTTTGCTCAAACAGAAAAGGCAATTAAGCTTTTGGTACAAAAAAACGTGCCAGTAAAACTTGTTGCCACTATCTGTCGCGACAATTTGGACACTATTGATTGGTTAGCCGAATGGGCATTGTCCATGGGGGTGGAATCAATTCAATTTCAGCCATTAGAAAAGATTGGAAGAGGGGCAAATATTGAATCCAAGCGACTACAGGGAGAAGAGCTTCATGACTTGTTTATACGCTTGAATGATGCAGCTGTTTTGTGTCAGGGAGAAAAAATGAAGTTGACCATGACATACCAGAGTAGAGAGTACATGTTAGCTCACCCTTGTAGTGCCTATGTTTGTAATGGTAAAAAATGTCACAGAGGTATCGAAAAAGAATTAAAGAAAATTGTTATCCGTGAAGATGGCGCCATTCTTCCCGAGCTAGTGGATATAGACAGAAAATATGCCATTGGTAATATTTTTGACAACACTCTAACCCACAGTATAAAAAACTTTCTAGAACAGGGTTATGCTGAGTTTGATCACCTTTGTCGCACTGTCTATAAAGATTCAGTTATAAATAGCTCGGGACCTTTGGTTGCCTGGGGAGAACTGTTGATTGAAAGGAGTAAGGAGATATTGCCAAACAGAACATTTGAAAATCCAGATTAGATCCGGCAAATAGAATTACAAAGCCTCAATCTGAATTGAGAACTACTGCATATTTCATATCCAAAATAATCAGGAACAAATCTCAATTTTGGACGGATGTTATTTGGTAATTGTTGCTTCTTCAAAATTGGCATTGCAATCAAGATAAGGGTAAGTGGTCTTAACTTGGGCTCCACTCTACTGTTGCAAGTTTAGGTAACTGTCCTGGTTTTTTTGATAACTTACTGTAAAGTCTAATTTCTGTGATAATTTCCAATGATATTTTGTGAGTCTGCTCGAATAATAAAATAAACAGGGGGGGTGATGGCTAAACCTATTGTACTGCATCTGGTTCATGGTACCTGGGGTAGGGGGTTGGGCCGACATATTCGTGAAGGGCTGGATAACTTCCCGATGACACGTATGATTGGTAGCTGGTTGCGGCTTGGTGAGCAGCAAGATACATTGTGGCATGAGCAGAATTCCGATTTCCAAAAAGGAGTAGCTAAAGCAATGGTCGGGTTACTGTCGGATAAGGAAGTAGAGATAACGTTTCGGTCCTTTTCTTGGTCCGGCAGTAACTCTTTTCATGCTCGCCAAAAAGCCGCCAAACAGTTTCGGGGCTATTTGCTTGATGCTTTGACTACAGAGCCGGAAGCTGATCATTTTGTGGTGGCGCACAGTCATGGCGGTAATGTTGCCGTTGCTGCAGTTATCGAGGGGTTTGATGTTGGAGTAGGCAGGTTGGCCGGTATTATCACTTTGGCAACACCTTTTCTGTCTCTTGGCGTAGAGGAGCACAGTACTCTGAAAATGCTCACGTATGCCATGCTTCCTGTCTGGATTGCCCTGGTTGCAGGAGCATTGGTGATTACACTTTTATTTTCCGGCTATACCTATCTTCTTTGTTGGCTAACATCCATGGCTGTTGGTTTGTATGGGTCGATTTTTCTCTGCCCTCGCTTGGCAAGGGAAAATTCAACCGATTCAAATCGATTTTTATTGTCGGTAACATACCTGTTGCTGATCGTCTGCTGGGCAGGGGTTTATTGGGGAGGGTTTCACGGAGCAAAAGGCTGGGTGGCTGTTTCACATTCAGCCGACAGCATTTTCGGGGTGTGGGAGCGGTTGAGCCCTTGGTTCCTGGGAAATCTGGTTGGGTTGTTGTCTCTGTTGTTTCTGCTGGTTGCAAGGGCGGCAGGCGTGCATGACAAGAAACATAATCATCTGGTACTGGCAGACAGTGTTATGGATATTGGTGTGCTGCTGCTGACAGTTGTGGTCGGAGTGTTTTCGTTTGAAGCTGCGAGGTCCACAAATCAGATATTGTCCTGGTATGTGGTGTTTTTAATTTTTCTGCCATTTGTCTCCCTGTTTGCAGCTGTCTCGCTGGAGAAGTATTTTCCCCTGATATTTAAAAGAGGCGAGGCAATATGGCGGTTGGATTTTCTATCCAGAGATCTGCATTGTTTACCTTGCCCTTTGATAGCTTTTCGGCTTCCTGGAGATGAAGCTGCTTTGGCAATAGGGGCAGCCCAGGTAATGCGGGCAGTGCCTAGCTTTTTTTCCAGGGTAGTTTCCCGTATTGCCGAGATAGAGCATGTGCCAAGAGGTATTGTTGCGGCAATTGTGGCGCTGGCAATAACGGTGTTTTTATCCGGAGTGGTTGCTGTACAGGCATCTGGCATAGGTTCTGGGTGGCTCTTTTGGCTCATAGGTGGCGTGATTAGTTTGGGAGGGATTGGCCTGCTTTTATTTGCTGTAGCGATGATGTTAGCTACAGGACTGGTAGCAGTATCATTGATTAGCTTTTTATTCCTTGCCCTGGCGGTCGGACCTGGAGTGTTACGGTGGATGCCGGCCATCCGCGTGGATTGTGAGCCGTTGCCCCGATGCAGGAATGTGAATGCATGTCGGCTAAGTATCCCCTGGGAAGCCATGGTAGAATATAAAGACAAAGGCATGCGTCATGGGCTATATGAATTGCATTCTGTTCAGGAGGTCGTTGCCGGAGAGGTGGCTAAGATGTGTCGTTGAATTGCTTCAAGTGATGTGACTGCCGGAGTCTGCGCTTGCCTGTTCATTGCCAAAATCCTCGAACCTGACACTGCCTGAACTGATGAGAATTTCCGGGCTAATCATTCTTAAAAACAGTTCTACGATCAGAGATGATCCGATTCGTGAAATCCGGGATATAAGATCCATTAAAAAGGTGTTTGCCGATTGTTTCCCGCCGGCAGATGGCTAAGAAAAAGCCAGGCGGATGGCACCAACGCCAGTAAAAAGAGATACAACAACAGGTGGAAGGTTCGTTGGATGCCAGCGATGTCAGCTAACTTGCCGATCAGCGGACCGGTCAGGACAAAACAGAAGCGGAAACAGAACGATTGCAGCGAGAGTATTCCCGCCCGGTTGGCGGATGGGCACTGATGCTGGGCATGAGCGAGCATCATCGGGCCGCGCATGCCCCGCATACTGGTCAGCAGGTAATAAAAGAAAAATCCCCAAAGCCCACCTACCAACCCAAGCCCGGCATAACCTGCAGCAATCATACCGATAAACAGTATAACCATGCGCCGATCACCCAGGCGCAGCCGGCTGCGGTGACTGACCAGGGCAAACAGGGCGACGCTCAAGTTGGCGCCTGCCCAGATCGGACCGAACCAGGCGATAGGCACACCATGATCTTGCATATACGGCTGAATCAGCCAGACCGGGTAAAATGAAGCCAGCCCCAATACCACATTCAACAGGATGGTGTAGCGCAGGTAGCTGTTTTCCAAAAGAGCATATCGGGTAATTTCCCATGCCTCCTGCAGGTGACTCCCTGGGGTTTTGAGCTTTCGTTCCGGTTCCTCCATGCCACGGGTCAGCAGCAAGGCAAGTACCCAGACCCCGACCTGTATCAAAAAGGGGAGTAGCGGTAACTTGGCATAGAGAACCCCGGCAAAAACGGCGCCGAGGGCTTCACCGATCTGCCCGCAACTGTTCATCCGTCCTTCATGACGGGCATAAGACTGCTCATCGCCCTTGCTTTTTAAGCTTTCATAGAGTAGAGCACTGTCCGATCCGCTGATAAATGAAAAAGAGACTCCGAGAGTGATCTCGGCGATAAGGACTTGAGAGAAGGAACCGGCAATGGTATAGAGCCCCCAGCCGAATACTCCGAGCAGGGCGGCGAGGCTGAGTGCGGTACGGTAACCGATCCGGTCGCTCACATAGCCTGAAGGGTATTCCATGATCACCATGGCGATTGAATACACCCCCTGCAGCAGGAGGATCTGCGTCAGGCTCAAGCCAATCTGATCCTTCCAGAACAAGGTGATGATCGCCATGGGAAAGAGACTCATCTTCAGGAAGGAGAAGAGGTATAGCTTTCTGATGTTGGGATGAAGATTACTCATCTAACCCGCATATTGTATGAGAAATATTGGGCTTCACAAAAATGTTGTTTACTTGAGTTATGTAGTATTTTACTCACAACAGCAAGTCCAATCCGTTGATTACGGTTCGAACAAAAGGCAGGAATCTGTGGGTGGCCTGTACCAATATTCTTCATGCGACCCGTTGTGTGATCGCTCAACTTGGCCTTAGGGGACTGATTTTATTTTTTTAAAAAAAACTGGATAATAGATTGATTTTTACAAAACGACGTGAAAATAATCAATCCCCTCTGGCTATTCAAGAAAAATCAATCTGTCTCCCGGAAAATGGTTGAGTTTCATAGGTAACCAGAAATTTAAATGTTAAAGGTGTCCTATATCTGGCAATACCTCTGTTTTCAGCGTGTTCGATGAAAGGCAAACGCTCCGTTGCCAAGCAGAGCAAGCGAGAAACAGGCAATGGCCCAAAAGATTGGATATTCATACCCACCGCCTTTCGCAGTAAAGAGCCAACCATGAGACCAATGCCCCATATAAGCGGCAAACAGCAGATGGACTCCGAGGAAAATCGCTACCCACCTTGCATATATACCCAGAATGAGCAGCAAGCCGCCAATCGTTTCGTAGGACATAACGGCCCAGGCGAACCAAGCCGGCAGGCCGAGTGCAACGAAATATTTTCCGGTCCCAGCCATTCCGAACACAAAGGCCTTCAGATACAGGCCATGCAGAATAAACAGCAGCCCCATGCTCACACGCAACAACAGCGCTCCATAAGGAGCCAATCTCTTGTCGATCATATTTTCCTCTTTTCAGTTCCTTCCTCTCATATCTTTAGAGCATAAGGTGTGATGATTTGCTCTTAACACAGAACACCTTTTCTAATCGTATCTATTCATCTGCAAGGCAGCAGAAAAATCAGGAGGCGAGCTTGCTTACGATTCGCGCCACATGTGCTCCTTGGAACCGGGCCCCAGCCAGTTCATTGGCTGTGGGAACTCTTTCTCCTTGGGTGCCGGCTATGGTTGTTGCGCCATAAGGAGAGCCTCCGGTAATTTCGGAATTATCCATTTGGCCGGCAAAAGCATAGGGCAACCCGACCACGACCATGCCATGATGGAGCAGGGTAGTATGGAAACTGAGGATCGTTGATTCCTGTCCACCGTGTTGCGTGGCAGTACTGGCAAAGACACTGCCGACCTTGCCGACCAAGGCCCCATTTCTCCAAAGCTGACCTGTGGCATCCAGAAACTGCCGCATTTGACCGCACATATTGCCAAAACGGGTCGGGGTCCCAAATATGATTGCATCCGCTTCTGCGAGATCATCCACCTGCGCGATGGGCATATGGGCCATGCTCTTTTGGGTTTCCTCCGCTCCCATGGCAGCAATCACTTCCGGAGGCAAGGTTTCCGGAACTCTTTTTATAATGACCTCGCTTCCCGGGACCTCCTTTACACCTTCTGCTATTGCCTGCGCCAATTGGTGAACGTGCGTGTACATGCTGTAATAGACGATCAATATTTTGCTCATGGCGAACTCCTCTAATTAGTTAAATTCTAAAATAATCAATTAAATAGCCAACAAGGACGTAATTGACACTCTTGTCCTTTTGCTTTATAGTAATAAGTAACAGCTGAAAAGCAAGTAGGTCTATTTTGTTTTGTTAGTTACAAAATGTAAGTAATATGTGTTAACAGTAGGTTATGTTATGGAAGAAGAGGGTGCCCAATGCCCGGTAGAAACAACATTGGCCCTGTTGGGGAATAAATGGAAGATGTTGATTCTGCGTGAACTGTTCATGGGTACCAAACGGTTCGTGGAACTTTCCCGTGGAATTCCGGGTATAAGCCAAAAAGTTCTGACCCAGCGTCTCAGAGCTATGGAACAGGACAACTTGGTGCGCAGACAGCTCTTTGCCGAAGTTCCTCCCCGGGCTGAATATTCACTGACTGAGGTCGGGAAAAGCCTGCTCCCCATTCTTGAGGCCATGCGTAAATGGGGGGAGGAATATCAAAACAGTCACCACAAATAACAACTCGATTGTGTGTTGAAATCAGGATTAATCTTCTGTTATGGACGAATGTATCGACCTTGCTTCCTGCTCTTATGCTTGGGATGTCGGACGAGAATCTACCGGATTACCGCGGGCCTGGAATACAGTATGGTCGGCGGTAATACAGTTCTGATTTCTTCGGGGGGTTGCCGGTTTTTGCGGCAATAAATAATCAGGTATAGGACGGGAAAGATCGTGCTACGGGGTAGACGAATACCTGGAAATACAGAGTTGAAATATTATAATTGCATACATCATGGAGAGGGATGAATGCGGAAACGGATAAACATTTTCACCATACTCATCTTGTTGATTGTTGCCTTGACGGCGTGCGATACTCTTTTCCCCACCCCCATTGCCGATATACTCCAGAATCCTCGGAAGTATGAAGGCATACAAGTCAAGGTATCCGGACAAGTCGTAGAAACATTCGGCCTCATTGTCATTCGATATTTTACTGTAAAGGATGATACCGGGGAAATTGCAGTTGTCACGGAACGGCCGTTGCCGAAAAAGGGAGAGCATGTCACGATAACCGGTAAGGTACAAGAAGCGTTTTCTCTCGGCGATCAGCAGTTGATCGTCATAAAGGAAAATTCAACAAAAAACTAACAGGCGGATTTATGTTTGGTATTGGCAAATAGGGGCCCAATGAATATCTTGGTTTTATATAGATTCTTATAGTTAGTTTCCATCCGAAAACGGCGCTTTTCTCCTAACTCGTCGTTGTGCCGTCAAATTTAATCCTCGGAATATTAACAATATGCCTCCGGTTAAATTTGCCATCGCGTCTAGATTTAGAAGAAACTCCCTCGCTTCGGGATGGAAACTAGTTAAATTTAATTACAGGGGTGGTGAATGGAGAAAAGAAAATACCAACGTAAAACCATGGATAGTCTTTCGGTTGATGTTGCCGATGGAAGCGGGTTTTTTAAAGGGATGGTATCCGATGTTTCCAGGAACGGCTTGTGTATTACCGATTTATCGGAAAGTCTTGATGGAGACACTAAAAAAATGACGGTAGTCGTTTCCGGGAAAGGGGCTAATTTTAAAATGAATGTCAGGCCGAGGTGGTATACCTATGGTGGGGCCAGAAAAATCATTGGAGTGGAGATGATCCATACACCGTTAGGTTGGGCGGAATTTGTGATGAATGAGGACCCTGTCTTTAAAAAGGATTTATTGGATGAGATCAAGTTTTGAGAAGAATGGGTGTTAAAGCGTCGCAGATACCGGTTTGCAGCTTTGAATCATGTCTATAGGGTCGAATAGAAAATTACGGCTAAGTGAATACAGTCCTTAGCCGTTTTTTGATGGGCCTTCCATACGTGATGCGTCGGCTCAGCGGTTGATGAGATTGGAATCCACGACTTTATGCCGATCGAGCTTTTTGCAAAATACTCTTACCGGAGTCTCGCAGGCTCGCTTTCCGGCTCAAAGTCTGTGTTATGTGAAAAATTTTATCCTTGGAATAATACCCCTATGCCTATGGTAAAATATTTAAAATACCTTCAGTTTACCACTAAAATTCAGGTAAAAACGACGGGGGCGCAGCCACCTCTTTCACGGGACGCCATAAACTCATCCATGGGGGCTTGTCTGTGCCCATCCAGAGCACAGACACCTGTGAAAAGGGTGGCCACAACCCCTCTTTACGGGCAAATCTGAGATTCAGTGGTAATCAATAACTACCTTGATTTTGAACAAAAATCCTCATTTTGTGACGGACTCGATCCATACATAAAATATTCCTATTAATGACAAGAGGATGCTGAGCGAACTGCAGGGCCGGATAGAACGAATCACCTATACCAATGAGGATACTGGTTATACCGTTGCCCGGCTTAAGGTATATAATCGGCACGACCTGGTGACCATCACCGGCACCATGATCGCTCCTTTGGTCGGAGAAATCGTCCGTTTGCAGGGTGAATGGGTGAATCATCCACGGCACGGCGAGCAGTATAAGATCGTCTCCTATCGCTCCATGGTACCGGCCGATGTGCATGGAATAGAAAAATATCTGGGCTCAGGCCTAATAAAAGGCATTGGTCCGGTCATGGCCAAGCGTATCGTGAAGAAATTCGGCAAAAAGACTCTTGATATTATCGAGAATGCGGCCGAAAAATTGTCCGAGGTCAACGGTGTTGGAAAAAAACGCATCAATATGATCAAAGAGAGTTGGGATGAGCAGAAAGAGATTCGCGAGGTGATGATCTTTTTGCAATCTCACGGTGTCGGATCCGGATATGCAGCAAAGATCTTCAAACACTACGGTAAGAATTCTATAGAAATCGTCAGGAACAACCCCTACCGTCTGGCCTCCGATATCTTCGGGATCGGTTTCGTCACAGCCGACAGAATTGCGGAAAAGCTTGGATTTGCCAAAAATTCAGAGCAGCGGGTGGAAGCGGGTATCCTCTATGTCCTGCATCAATTGGCCGACGAGGGGCATGTCTATTACCCTTGTGAGCCGCTCATTGCCAAATGCCGGGACATTCTTGGGGTGGAAAGAGATGTTGTTACCGCAGCCCTTGATGCCGTGGCCCTTACCAAACGAATTATATTGGAGGATATGTCCTGCCGGGAAGCGACCAAATCAGATAAGGCTGTCTATCTTGCCAAATATTGGGTCTCTGAGAGAGGAATTGCAGACAGGCTCACAGCACTTGTACAAGCACCGAAAGCAATGGGGGTGATTGAGGAAGAGCAGGCCATCGACCGGGTTCGGGACAAATTGTCGATCAATCTGGCTTTCAGGCAGATTGAAGCCATTAGACAGGCGGTCCGTTGCAAGGTTATGGTTATAACCGGAGGGCCGGGAACGGGAAAGACCACAATTATCAATTCCGTCCTCAACATCTGCCAGGCAGTTGGGGTGAAGGTTCTGCTTGCGGCTCCCACGGGACGCGCAGCCAAAAGGATGAGCGAGGCTACCGGGCATGAGGCCAAAACTCTTCACAGAATGCTGGAGTTCAGTCCTAAGAATGGCGCGTTCCAGAAGAATGCCGAGTCGCCTCTGCATTGCGATCTCTTGATCGTTGATGAGGCATCGATGATCGATAC
>Ga0210085_1001102_pt1 | contig 10873 bp, 7 predicted proteins | sample China_Galinas_PW_5_FD_184866 | JGI IMG/M metagenome (GOLD analysis project Ga0210085, IMG submission 184866) | Wetland microbial communities from San Francisco Bay, California, USA, that impact long-term carbon sequestration - China_Galinas_PWC_D1... | ecosystem: Environmental > Aquatic > Marine... | reverse complement strand
GGCGGGTGCCGGCGCTACGTCCTGGTTCACCGACCAGATGTACGAGAAAGCCGGCGCCACGATCGCATCCGGCGGCGACGCCGACCGGGCCTGGAGCTCGGCTGATCTCGTCACCGTGGTCCGCGCTCCCTCCGCGGAGCGGGTCGCCTCGATGAAGGCCGACTCACTGCTGATCGGCCTGCTCGCTCCCTACCGCAACCACGACACTGTCCGCGCCCTGGCCCAGCACAAGGTCTCGAGCCTGGCGATGGAGCTGGTGCCGCGCATCAGCCGCGCCCAGTCCATGGACGCCCTGTCCTCCCAGGCGTCGATCGCCGGCTACAAGTCCGTGATCGTCGCCGCGGCCGAGCTCGGCCGCTACTTCCCGCTGCTGATGACCGCCGCCGGCACGATCCCGCCGGCCCGGGTGGTGATCATGGGCGCCGGCGTCGCCGGTCTCCAGGCCATCGCCACCGCCAAGCGCCTCGGCGCCACGGTCGAGGTCTCCGACATCCGGCCCGAGGTCGAGGAGCAGGTCCACTCCCTGGGCGGCAAGTTCATTCCGCTGCCGGAGATGGAGAGCGGCGCCGGCGAGGGCGGCTACGCCAAGGAGATGGGCGAGGAGTTCCTGCGCAAGCAGCGCGAGATCGTCGCCCAGCACGTCTCGCAGGCCAATGTGGTGGTGACCACCGCCCTGATCCCGGGCCGGCCGGCGCCCCGCCTGCTGACCGAAGAGATGGTCGACGGCATGCGCAACGGCGCGGTGATCGTCGACCTGGCGGTCGAACAGGGCGGCAACTGCGCGCTCTCGAAGCCGGACGAGAAGGTCGTCCACGGCGGCGTCACCATCCTGGGGCCGTCGAACCTGGCGGCGACCATGCCGGAGGACGCGAGCACCTTCTACGCCCGCAACATCCACGCCCTGCTCGAGCTCCTCGAAGGCGAAGAGGGGCTGAAGCTCGACATGGAGGACGAGATCATCGCCGGGAGTCTCCTGACCCACGGCGGCGAGGTCGTCCACGAGGCCACCGCCAAGGCCCTCCAGGAGGTGAGCGCATGATCCAAGAGCTGCTGTTCGGCGTCTACGTCTTCGTGCTGGCGATCTTCGTCGGGTTCGAGATCATCACCAAGGTTCCGCCGACGCTCCATACCCCGCTGATGTCCGGCGCCAACGCGGTCTCCGGCATCACCATCGTCGGCGCCCTGATCGCGGCCCAGACCGCACCGCCGACGATGTCGAACATCCTCGGCTTCCTGGCCATCGCCTTCGCCACGGTCAACGTCATCGGCGGCTTCATGGTCACCGACCGCATGCTCGGCATGTTCGGGCAGAAAAAGAAGAAGTGAGGGGGCTGCCGTGATCCATCAAATCGTCGTACCGATTCTGTACCTGCTCTCGGCGGTCCTGTTCATCCGTGGCATCAAGGGCCTGACGCGCGTCCGGACCGCTCGCAAGGGCAACCTGGTCGCCGCCTTCGCCATGTTCCTGGCCATCGTCGCGACGCTCCTCTACATGGGGGTCGTCGACTACCGCTGGATCATCGGTGGCGTCATCGTCGGCGGTATCGTCGGCGCCGTCGCGGCGGTCAAGGTCAAGATGACCTCCATGCCGGAGATGGTCGCCCTGTTCAACGGCTGCGGCGGCATCGCCTCGGCCCTGGTCGCCCTCTCCGTGGTCTGGACTGACAGCGTCGAGCTCGGCAAGGTCGAGACCCTGGGGAGCGTCCTCGGCGGCTCCTCGGCCCTCACCGTGGTGCTCTCCATCCTGGTCGGTGGCGTCACCTTCAGCGGCTCGGTGATCGCCTACGCCAAGCTGGCCGGCAAGGTGGTCAAGGGCGAGCCGATCCTGCTGCCCGGGCGCCACGTGATCAACGCCCTGCTCATCCTGGGGGCCCTCGGCATCGGCATCTACTTCGCCTTCGTCGTCGAGGTGCCGGCGACCATCGCCTTGATGGCGGTGATCGTGCTGGCGATCTCCCTGGTGCTCGGCGTCATGCTGGTCATCCCGATCGGCGGCGCGGACATGCCGGTGGTGATCTCGCTGCTGAACTCATACTCGGGCATCGCGGCGTCGATGACCGGCTTCGTGCTCAACAACAACCTGCTGATCATCAGCGGCGCGCTGGTCGGCGCCTCCGGTCTCATCCTCACCAACATCATGTGCGTGGCCATGAACCGCTCCCTCGCCAACGTGCTGTTCGGCGGCTTCGGCGCGGTCGAGACCACCGGCGGTGGCGGCGGCGCGTCGGAGTACGGCACCGTGCGCTCCTACACCGCGGAGGACGCGGCCCTGGTGCTCGAGAACGCCGAGCGGGTGATCTTCGTGCCCGGCTACGGCCTCGCCGTCGCCCAGGCCCAGCACACGGTCAAGGAGCTGGCCGATCTGCTCGAGAAGCACGGCACGGACGTCCAATACGCCATCCACCCGGTCGCCGGCCGCATGCCGGGGCACATGAACGTGCTCCTGGCCGAGGCCGACGTGCCGTACGAGAAGCTCAAGGAGATGGACGAGATCAACCCGGAGTTCAAGAACACCGACGTGGTGATCGTCGTCGGCGCCAACGACGTCGTCAACCCGGCGGCGACCAAGGACCCGAACAGCCCGATCGCCGGAATGCCGGTGCTCAAGGTCTGGGAGGGGTCGACGGTGATGGTCATCAAGCGGAGCCTGTCGCCGGGCTTCGCCGGCATCAAGAACGAGCTGTTCGAGTACGAGAACACCATGATGCTGTTCTCGGACGCGAAGAAGATGCTCCAGGAGCTCGTCGCCGAGATGAAGAGCGCTCTGGCCGCCTGAGGCGGTCGCTGACAGCACCACCCTTCCCGGGCCGGGCGCGCCTCCGATGGACGGCGCGCCCGGCCCGATCCGTCTCCGGGACCTCGGGTAAACTGCCCTCCACCCATGGCCCTCCCCGAGACGATCCGGCCGCTGGTCTGGTACGCCGCCTACGGCTCCAACCTGTCGTCCGCGCGGTTCATGACCTACCTGGCCGGTGGCACCCCCGCGGGGAAGACCCGGCGCCAGGAGGGGGCCAGCGACCCGACGCCTCCGCGCGCCGACCGCCCGTACATCCTCCGCCGGACCCTCTGCTTCGCCCGCGATGCGCCCTCCTGGGGCGGCGGCGGGGTCGCCTTCCTCGGCGCGGAGGAGGGCTCAGACGCCCTGACCTACGCCCGGATCTACCTGATCACCGTCGACCAGCTCCGCGAGATCCTCGCCCAGGAGAACAACCTGTCTCCGAAACGGGGCACCGGGCTGGTCTCCGACGAGCGGTTGACGACGGCCGAGGCCGGGGCGCGGATCGACACCGGCGCTGGCGAGTACGGGCTGCTCCTCTGCACCGGGCGCGAGCCGGTCGATCCCGCCAAGCCTGCGGGACCGACCGTCCCGGTCTGGACGTTCACCTCGCCGACCTCCGTCGACAGGGATCTCCGGGCGCCGAGCGACGCCTACCTGTCGACCATCTGCCGCGGCCTGCTGGAGACCTTCTGGGCGCTCCCGCCGAGCGTCGAGGATGAAGACAGGGGCATCATCCGGCTCCCGCTACGAGCTCTCGAGACCTACCTGGCGGACCGCCTGGGCCACCCTCGGACCGAGACCCTGAGCAGCCAGGGCGCCCGGCATCCGTCGGAGACCGGCGCGCAGAGCGGCTGCCGCGTCCGGAGCCTGATGGACGCGCAACGGCTGGCGCTGGTCGAGCGTCACCTCCGGGACGGCGCGGAGCGGCGAGCGAAGGCCGGCGAAGGCCTGGCCAGGACGGCCCGCCCGACCAGTGACCGCCGGGGCGCCGGCAAGGCGTTCATCGCTCAGCTCCACGAGGACGACCTCTGCGCCCTCGGCCTGCGCGGCCGGTGGCCGCTGCGACGCCTGGCCCGGTGGGTCATCCTGGAAAGCGTCCACCCGCGCAAGTCGGTGACGATCCGGGCCCGCATCCACGAGGCCGAGGACCGATCCGAGCGGCCGGACCCCGGCGAGATCCAGATGGACCAGAAACTGCGCCAGGGCCTCGGCATCAAGCGGGGCGACCCGGTGGTGGTGCGGGCGCCGAAGCCCAAGGAGCGCCGGCTCAAGGAGCGACGCCGCTGGCCGTCGCGCCTCATCCGATGGCTACTCAGAACCTGCGGACGCGTCCAGCCCCAGCTCATGCGGGTGACCCTTTCCCGCTACGAGGAGATGGAGATCCGAGTCTGCCGGATCCCGGCCGACGGCTTCGACGTGCTCGGCCTGGAGCCAGGCGGATTCGTGACCATCGAGTCGTCGACGGCGCGGACGACGCTCCGGGGCCTCGAGGCCACCGACGACATGATCCGCGACTGGCGCCTGCTGGCCCGGGACTGGGCCCGGATGCCGGACTGCCACGAGGAGCTCGACCTGGATCGCGTCTCGCCGGGCCCCGACCGCGACCTGCCGCTGATCCTGATCGACCAGGACGCCCGCGATGAGCTGGACGTCGAGCCGTGCGACGTGGTCGCCGTCTACCGCGACCTCTCCCGTCTGATCTGGCGCCAGCTCCGCACTCTCGGCCTGACCTTCATCCTCAGCGCCTCGATCGTCATCTTCCAGCTCGAGAAGCTCTCGATGGGGGAGCAGTTCGCCTGGTTCGGCGGGGCGGTCGCCTTCGGCCTGCTGCTGGTGCTCTACGAGATCCGCAAGCAGCTCGATTGATCGGATCTCCCCCCAATCCCTCGATCCCTTTCCCACCCTCCGGGGGGAAAGGGACGCAATCCATCGGATCTCCCCCCAATCCCTCGATCCCTTTCCCACCCTCCGGGGGGAAAGGGACGCCACCGCCCGGGGCTCTCGCCGGGAGGACCCATCGATCCCCCCGGCGGTCGACGCACCGCTTCGATAGGCTATGTACGCTTGGAACGAGCCCGACCTGAATCCCCTTCCGAGGAGACCGAGGAGACCCCCGAGATGGACAACGAGCAGCTCTTGAGAGCCTTCACGAAGACCCGCGCCCTGAGCCTCGAGCTCTGCCGCCCCCTGGCGCCCGAGGACTACCGGGTGCAGTCCATGTTCGACGTCAGCCCACCGTGGTGGAACCTGGGCCACACCTCCTGGTTCTTCGCCCGCAACATCCTGGCGCCGCGCGGCCTCTACACGGACACCGACCGGCGCCTCGAGTTCCCCCTCAACTCGTACTACGAGGGCCTGGGCCCGAGACTCTCCCGCGACCGCCGAGGCCTGGTGACCCGGCCGACCACTGACGAGGTCCTGACCTTCCGCCGGTCGGTCGACGAGCGCATGGAGGAGCTGATCCGCACCGCACCGGAGGAGGAGCTCGAGGAGATTGGCTTCCTGGTCACCGTCGGCATCAACCACGAGCAACAGCACCAGGAGCTGCTGCTGACCGAGATCAAGCACATCCTGGGCAACAACACGCCCGGCTTCCGCGAGGCGTACGCCGAGCCCGAGGAGAACGCGGCCACCACCGGGGCCGGGCAGGAGGTCCCGGTCCGGTTCGTGCCGTTCGAGGGTGGGGTGCACGAGATCGGCAATCTCGAGGGCGGCTGGTGCTGGGACATCGAGCTGCCGGTGCACAAGGTCTACCTGGACGCCTTCGCGCTCGCCGATCGGCTGGTGACCAACCGGGAGTTCCAGGCCTTCATGGAGGATGGCGGCTACGACAACCCGCTGCTCTGGATGACCAACGGCTGGGCCCAGGTCACCGCGGAGGGCTGGCGAGCGCCACTCTACTGGGAGCCTCCGGAGGCCGAGGGGAGCACCTGGCGGGTCTGGACTCTCGGCGGCACCCGCGACGTGGACCCGGACGAGCCGCTCTGCCACGTGAGCTTCTACGAGGCGGACGCCTTCTGCCGGTGGCTCTCCGCCCAGGGCGGGGACTTCGCGGGAGTGCGGCTGCCGACCGAGCCGGAGTGGGAGCACGGCGCCCGAAGCGCCGGGTTCCCCGGCGGCGAAGCGAACCTGCTCGACTCCCGGCGCTTCCACCCGCAACCGTCCAACGGGCATGCCGCACACGAGCTGGCCCAGATCGCCGGTGACGTCTGGGAGTGGACCTCCAGCCACTACGAGCCCTATCCCGGGTTCAGGCCGTTCGAGGGATCGCTCATGGAGTACAACGGCAAGTTCATGGACAACCAGCGGGTCCTGCGCGGCGGCTCGTGCGCCACGCCGGCCGACCATCTGCGGGTCAGCTACCGCAACTTCTGGCCCGCCGGAACCCGGTTCCAGCTCACCGGGATCAGGCTGGCGAAGCACCTTTGAGATGGGGCAAAGGGCGCCGGGGAGAGCGAGAGGCATGTCATGACCGACCGATTCCGCTGCCATCGCCGCGGCGGCTTGCTGCCGTCGCTCCTGCTGGTCCTGCTGGCGAGCTTCGGCCCGTTCGGCGGGCTCACCGCCTGGGGTGCCTCGCCGGCGGCTCCCCACGGCACCGGCGGCGCGGTCGCCTCGGACGACGCCCGGGCGAGCGCCGCCGGCATCGAGATCCTGGCCGCCGGCGGCAACGCGGTCGACGCGGCGGTGGCCACCGCCCTGGCCCTGGCGGTGGTCTTCCCCGAAGCCGGCAACCTGGGGGGTGGCGGCTTCGCCGTCGTCCGGCTCCCGGCCGGTCCCGACGGTGTCGAGGGTGACGCCATCCTCGCCTCCCTCGACTTCCGCGAGGAGGCGCCCTCCGGAGCGACGCGGGACATGTACCTGGACTCGAACGGCGAGCCGATCCCGGACGCCTCCCTGCTCGGGCCCCTGGCCTCCGGCGTCCCCGGGTCCCCCGCCGGCCTCTACGAGCTCCACTGGCGCTATGGCGCGCTGCCCTGGACCCGGGTGGTCGCCCCCGCCGAACGGCTGGCACGCGACGGCTTCGTCGTCGACCAGAACCTCCACGACAACGTCGAGGTCGCCCGAGAGCTGCTGGCACAGTTCCCGGAGAGCGCCGAGGTCTGGCTGCCCGGCGGCGAGCCGCCGGCGGTCGGCTCCGTGATGACGCTGCCACGCCTCGCCACCACGCTCCGCGCCTACGCCCAGTGGGGGCCAGCGGCGATCATCAGAGGGCCGGTTGCCGAGCGGATCGAGCGGGTCTCGAGCCGCCACGGCGGCATCCTGACCACCGCCGACGTCGGCGACTACCGGCCGATCTGGCGCTCGCCCGTGCGCTTCGACGCCTTCGGTTGGCAGCTCGCCTCGATGGACCTGCCGTCCTCGGGCGGAGCGATCCTGGACGAGACCTTCCAGGTGCTGGAGCGGCTCGGCTGGGAGCACCTGCCCCGCTTCGGAGCCGATCGCGGGCACCTGCTGGCGGAAGCGTTCCGCGGCGCCTATGCCGACCGCTTCCGCATGGGCGACCCGGCGGTCACCGAGGTCACCGCCGCCGACGTCGCCTCGGCAGAGTGGATCGGGCGGCGTGTCGCCTCGATCGATCCCGGGCACGCCCTCGCTTCCCGCGAGACCCCCGCCTTCCCCGGCCCACCGCCGGCCCTCGGTCAGCCGCCACACGAGTCCGCCGACACCACCCACCTTTCGGTGGTCGACGGGCACGGCGGCGCGGTCGCTCTGACGACGACCCTCAATGGGCTCTTCGGCTGCAAGGTCTGGGTGCCGGGGCTGGGGTTCCTCAACAACGAGATGGACGACTTCGCCACCGCGCCGGGACGCCCGAACATGTTCGGTCTGGTCCAGGGGGAGGCCAACGCCGTGCGGCGGGGGCGGCGCATGCTCTCGTCCATGAGCCCGACGATCGCCTGGCGGACCGGCCCGGACGGCACGGAGGTCCTGGCCGCCGGTGGGCGCGGCGGCTCGAAGATCCCGACCAACACCGCCCAGGTGCTGCTCGACGTCCTCGTCGACGGCGACGCCCTGCAGCAGGCACTCGACCGGCCGCGCATCCATCACCAGTGGCTGCCCGACCGGCTGGAGGTGGAGCCGGACACCCTGGCCCCCGAGACCCGGGCCGTGCTCGAGGTCCGCGGTCACACCGTCCACGTGACGCCGGCCACGGCCAAGGTCAACGCGGCCCGGTCCCTGCCGGACGGGACGACCGAGGCGGCGTCCGATCCCCGGGGACCGACCCTCGGCGCCGGCGCCGAGGCGCTCTCGCCGGGCGCCGCGGAGCCGCCGGTCGCGGTCGACGAGGCCGCCACCGCTCCCCCGGGCTGAGAGAGGCCGAGCTCCGCCGGTACGACGCTCCGCAGAAAAAGCGACGGGCGGAGACCCCGGAGGATCCCCGCCCGATGAATCATTCCACGGTTTCGTGGCCTCCGCGCCGCCGGCGCGCGGCCGCGACCGGGATCACTTACAGCTCTTGCTACCGTTCGGACCGCGGCACTTGTTCGAGCAGCAATCGGCGTCGACGCTGCACGTGTCGCCCTTCTGGCCGAGCGTGCAGGAGCCGCCGCCACCCCCACCACCGCCGCCGCCCGAGTAGAGGGCGTTGAGGCCGGAGGCGTCGTCGTTGGCGATGGTCGCCGGACCGTTGTCGCACGAGGAGACCGACGGGTACATGGTGGAGCCGGAAACATTGCTGTGGGCGAGGCCCAGGCCGTGGCCGGTCTCGTGGACCATGATGCCCTCGATGTAGAACTCGCCCGAGCAGCCGTCCGGCTCGTTGGTGGTGGTGTAGTCGTAGCGCGTGTTGGTGACGATGTCGGCGTCGTCGATCCGCCAGGTCCCGTCGTTGCGCTGGCTGTAGTAGCCGGTGAAGGTCGCCGCCAGGCAGCTCCCCGAGCAGACGTGGAGCGGATCGTCGAAGCGCAGCATCGGCGTGCCGTCACCGAGCTGGATGTTGTTGGTGTTGCCGGAGCGGGCGTGGATGACGGTGCCGGAGCCGGCGCCGTTCCAGGCCTTGTTGGACTCGATCGCCGCGACCGTGGCGGAGACGCCGCCGTCGCTGTCGGTGATCGTCGCGCTGCCGTTCTGGTCGACGATGTAGGTCGGCGCGCTGTCCCAGGTCCGCGGCGGGTCGAGCAGCACGTAGGCGGTCAGGGCGCTCGCGGCGAGCAGGACTCCGATGACGAGGAAGGCGAGGGTGGTCAGACGCAGCTTGTTCATGGTGTCTCCTACCCGCTCACTTGGTGATCGGGCCGCGCTGGACCCGGTCGTTGATCGTCTGGACCGCGCTGATCAGGCTCTCGAGCGGCACGGTACGCGGCCGCGGAGCGAGCTCGCCGGTCCGGGTGAGCAGGCGCACGTTGCCGAGCGCCGGCACCGCCATCTCGCGCCCTTCGGCAGTGCGCTGGACGAAGAACTGACCCTGCCGATAGCCGGTGAGCTCGACCGTTCCCGCGGCGGAGCGGTGGACGAAGAGGAGCTGACGCTGGCCCTGGCGGAAGATCGGGAAGCCCGAGGCCTCGACCTTGTAGCTGCCGACCACGCCGCCGGCGGTGCGCACGTTGATCAGCGCCGGCGCATCGCCGGCCACCACGCGCTGCACGTTGACGACGGCCTCGGTGAAGATCATCGTGTGCGCGTCGTTCCAGTACGAGAAGGTCTCGAGCACCTCGCCGACGACGATGGCGTCGGACTGGGCGACGAGCTCCTGGTCGCTCATGGCGACGAAGGTCGAGGCTCTTGCCGGGATCGCCACCGTCGCCGCCAGGGCGACGAGGAGCGCTCCGATGAGCAGAGTGCGCTTCATGCTGCCTCCTAGAATTCAGGGTTCGAGGGCACGAGACGGTGCTCGGGCACCCACCGTCCCCGATGGGAGGGGGCGCCGATTCACCGGTCTCGCGGATGACGTATCGCGGACTTGCTGCAACGACTGCGCCAGGACCGATCGACTGCCGAGCCGGCGCGGCGCAAGAGCTACGAGGGAAAGGAGTTGGAGGGGGTCGGAGCGGTCCCGGGGAGGGTCCGCAGATCGCGTCGATCGACCCGATCGGCGCGGTACGGGTCAGTGGGCAACCCGCTGGCCGGGTCAATCGTTGCCGTCGTGGTCAGGAATTGACCCGTGAGCTCGGCAACAGCGCAAAAGGATGGCCCCGGGCCGACCGATCGGATCGATCGGCCCGGGGCCGCCAGGTAGAGCTCCCTACGGATGGTCGGTCCAGAAGTCGTAGCTTCCGGAGCCGCTGTAGGAGTAGATCCGCCAGACGTAGTAGCCCGACGAACCGTTGTAGGTGATCGACTCCGAGGAGCTCCCCGACAGCGAGCTCGCGACGGTCGACCAGCCCGAGCCGTTCCACTTCCACAGGTAGAGGTCGAAGTCGGCGCTGCCCGGACCCTCGAGCCAACCCTTGTGGGTGCCGGAGCCGGCGTAGTAGTAGTTGCCGTTCGGCTGGTAGTCGTAGTCGCCACTGCCGGACAGCGAGCCGGAGAAGTGGTCGCAACCGGTGCACGGCGCGCCGCCACCACCACCGCCACCGCCGGAGCCGTAGAGGGCGTTGATGCCGTTGGCGTCGTCGGTCGCGATCGACGCCGGGCCGTTGTTGCACGCCGAAACCGACGGATACATGGTGGCCCCGGAGGTGTTGCTGTGGGCCATCCCGATGCCGTGGCCGACCTCGTGCACCATGACGCCCTCGATGTAGTACTCGCCGGAGCAGCCGGAGCCGCCCGGATCCTCGCTCTGGGAGGTCCAGGAATGGCTTGTGTTGGTGACGATGTCGGCGTCGTAGATCCGGTAGGTGCCGTCACCGCGCGAGCTGTAGTAGCTGGTGAAGGTGGCCGCCAGGCAGTTGCCGGTGCAGGCGTTCTGCGGGTCGCGGAAATTGAGCATCGGGTTGCCGTCGCCGAGCGAGAAGCCCGAGACCGAGCCCTTGTGGGCCTGGACCACGGTGCCGGAGCCGGCGCCGTTCCAGCCGACGCTGGAGTTGTTGATGGCGTTGACCACCGCGCCGGTATTGAGGAAGTCCGACATCTGCTCGGCGACCTGGAGCGCCACCTTCTCCTGCGCCTCGACCGTCGCCGCGCCGAGATGCGGCGTGACGACGACGTTGT
>Ga0210085_1001101_pt1 | contig 10873 bp, 3 predicted proteins | sample China_Galinas_PW_5_FD_184866 | JGI IMG/M metagenome (GOLD analysis project Ga0210085, IMG submission 184866) | Wetland microbial communities from San Francisco Bay, California, USA, that impact long-term carbon sequestration - China_Galinas_PWC_D1... | ecosystem: Environmental > Aquatic > Marine... | reverse complement strand
TCCCCACAGACGGGCGGTCGTGAAGTGGCCCTGCGGGATCTCGCCGGCGCGCTCGAACGTCTCCTCGAGGCCCGGACCCATGTAGTGGCGCTTGAGGTCGGCGTACAGCGGCACGACGACGCCGCTCCCGTGCCGGTCCGGACGGAAGCCGGCGCGAATCAGGTCGACCGTGTAGTAGACGTTGGCGAAGGGCTGGTCGGCGATCTCCGGGTAGGACAGCGGCACCGAGCGCTCGACCGTCTTCAGCTCCGGACGGTGGCAGTTGGCGCAGCCGGCCTGCTGGAAGATCTGCTCGCCGTGGGCCGCTGAGAAATTCAGGTGCTGCTGGTACGGGCGCGGGTTGGTGACGTCGAAGATGTGCAGCAGGCTCATCTCGGCGATGGTGACCTCGTCGGAGACGCCGTCCCCGTCCTCGTCGGCGTGGCCGAACAGCTCCTCCGGCTGGATGCCGAAGTGGAACTGCATGGCGCCGCGGTCGAAGTCGCGCATGGAGAAGTTCTCGCCCTTGCGGCCGAACGGCCGGACCACCAGGTCCTCGTTGATGCCTTCGTTGTGGATGTCGACGTTGGTGCCACCCTGGCTGACCAAGTAGCCGAAGTTGACGCCATGGGTGTCGAGCGAGATCACCGTGCCGGCCGGCGCGTTCTCCGCCTGCTGCAGGAGGGCCTGCAGGTCGGCGGTCATCTCCTTGCCCAGCAGCTCGACGCCACCACCGCCATACAGGAACGGCGGGTTGGCGAAGCGGCCGTTGAAGTCGGCGACGCCGTTCGCGGCCATCTGCAAATCCGGATCATGCGTGGAAACGTATGTAACTCTGTCGTCGAACGAGTCAGCGACATCGATCAGGCTCGGCATGATGATTGCGTTTTGAACGGCACCGCCCACGCCGCCGATCCCTAGGGTCGGAGGCAGGGTCCGTTGGCTGACGAACCCGTGGCATTCGTTGCAGCTTTGCGCATCGAGACCATTGACACGGAGGAACTGGCCATTCCCCTGGAGGGTCGGTCGGTGGCCTAGACCGATCGGCCCGCCGTGGGCGGTGTCGTTCCACTCGTTGACGTCGAAGGGACCATCACCGTGGCCGTCGAGGCTATTGAACGGCGTGCTGAAGACCAGCAAGCCGAGCTGCCGGGCCTGGTGGAGCGGCAGATGATGGTTGTTGAGCGCGGTCTGCAGCGCCGACTGGGTGATGCCCGCCGTCGCCTGGTGTCCCGGCTCCTCGACCGCCGCCGCGAGGGGCAAAGCGACGACCAGAGCGGCCGCGACGATGAACAGTAGGTGTCTCCTCATGGTACCCGTCTCCTTTCGGTTCAAGTAACGAAGGGATGCGGTCGGTCTCGAACGACGTCGAGCGTCCGGTGTCGGCGCGGGTGCAACGGTCCCGCTTCCGCCTCCAGTCACTCCGCGAAGGGCGCGAAGAACTCCCTTCCGCCAGTGTTCTTGACGCGGCCGAATCCCACTGAGATCAGATCGCGGGTAGTCTACCCCACGACCCGATGACTTAGGCTGTCAACTAAGTGACAAACTCCAGCAACTCACTTGACGGGGCCGCTCGCGCGAGCGCTGAATCAGCCAACACTCTCTGTGTCCACGCCGGCTTCGGTCAAGATGATGCGGCGGCCCTTTCGTTCGATCAGGCCCCGTGACTCGATTTCAGACAGGAGCTTCGAGGCCCACTGGCGGGAGCACCCGAGGGTGCCCGCCAGGTCCTGGACCGTCAGCGGCGCGTCGAGCAGCAACCCGTTCTCGGTGTCGACGCCGCAGGCGGTGGCCAGCTCCTGGAGCTTGTGGACCAGCCGTTCGACGAGCGGCGAGCCGCCGTCTGATTCGTAAATCCCCTCCTGAATGCGCTCGAAGTCCTGGCTCACACGGATCAACAGCTCGACCGCCAGGGCCGGCGTCGAGAGCAGGAACGGCACGAACCGCTTCCTCGAGACGTACTCCACCTGGGTCTCTTCCACCGTCTCGACGGTGGTGCTGTAGCGATCGCCGGTGATGACCTCGGTCAGGCCGACGATCTCCGGCGGCGTGACGAGGCGGACTCCGACCGACCTGCCGGCCGGAGTCAGGTGGAGTAGCCGCACCAGCCCGGACTGGAGGACGAACAGTCCGTCAGCGTCGTCGCCCTGGTGCAAGATGGTGCTGCCCGGGGCATAAAAACGGGGGTGGGCGATGGACCGGAACTCCTGCTGTGCTTCGGCGGTGAGATTGGTAAACGCGCACCGCGCGGCCACCTTGCAGACAGCACAGAGATCGGGATCGTCGGCAACCAAGAACTACCCTCCCAGAGCTCGTCGAGCTCAGGACTGACAACAGAGCTTAGGGTGCGACCGAGCGGGACAGACTTCAGCACATCAGGGCTTCTACCCTCCTTGGTGCACAAGGACGGCAGATCCGAGACAGGCCGGCGTACGCAGGGAGGGCGTCCGGGCTCGATCAGGAGGGTCGGCCGGGACGGTCGGACCGGGAGCGGTGAGGGGTGGCGGGAGTCCGGGCCCGCGCACCGGGCGGTGCGCGGGCCCGCGGGCACAGAGCCCGTCGGTCGGTGGACGCGGCGTCCGGTCAGTGGGCCGTCGTGAACTCGCTCATGAACGGCGCCGCCATCGGCTGGCCGGTCAGGTCCTGGACACCCAGGATCTCCACGCAGTAGAGCGTTCGGCCCGCCGACAAGCTCGCAGTGGGGTCGAACGTCCAGACGTCACCGTTCCCGTTGCTGCTGAACGTCCCGGCGACGGCCGCGCCCATGACGGCGCAGTCCTTGCCGTTGCCGCCGGCCGAGTACAGCAGGAAGGTCGTCGAGCTCACGTTCATCACCGGCTCGGAGAAGGTGGCGACGACGTTGGTGGTGACTGCCACGTTCTTGGCGCCGTTGGGCGGATCGATCGCCGTCACGGTGGGTGCCGGGTTGCTCCCCCCGCCACCTGCCTGGAACCCGAGGGTCCAGCTGGAATCGCCGGTGCCGCTGACGTAGTCGCGGGCGGTGGTGAAGCTCCACGTGATGTCGTTCGCCGTGCAGTTCCCGTTGTAGTCGCAGATCGGTGCCGCGACGGTGGCCGTGAAGGTGGTGTTGCCGGCCAGCACGGTGTCGTGGGCGAACAGGCCCCAGGTGCCGTCGCTGAGCTGATCGACATAGGCCGGCACGGTCGTGCCGCCGCTATCCATGAGGGTGAACGTCGTCGCATCGACACCGGTCACCGGCTCGCTGAAGTCGACCTTGACCACCGCGTCGATGTGGGCGTCCACGGCTCCGTCCGCCGGGTACATCTTGGTCGCCGTCGGCGGCGTGGTGTCGGTCACGCCGGTGACGTCGATCACCCAGCTCCCCACCTCCATGGGTACCGGCGGAGCGCCTTCGACCACGGCCGGCTCGGTCGCCGGCGTCCGGCCGTCACAGGAACCCTTGAGCACGCACGGCTCGAGGAGGTGGTCGGTGTCGGTGTCCGCCAGGTTGCCGAGGAACTCGGTGCCGACGATCGCCTCCATCGACTGGTAGTAGACGACGGCGGTGACCGCGATCGGTCCCTCGGTCCCCGTCGGGATGACCACCGAGTAGCGGTCGATCATGGCAGTGGCGTCCGCATGGGGCTGCGGCCGCAGGCGAGTGTCCTGCAAGAACGCGTCGTCGTAGGAGTCGCCGTCGCCGTCGACGTCGGTGTACTGCGGCAGGCCGAGCGGGTTCGCCCGGTCGATCCTGGTGCCGCCCGAGTCGACGGGGAAGCCCTGGGCGTCGGTGACCAGGTTGAGCGGCGTGGCGTACGGCAGGGCCAGGGTCGGGCAGCCGTCGCCGAGGGAGGCGATCGCCTTGAACTGGTACGAGTACGGATCGGGAGAGCCCGCCGGCAGGACCCAGTTGCAGCCCGGCCAGTTGGGATCGACCACGTCCGCGTCGGTCAGGTAGCCGACGCCGAGCGAATCACGGTTCCAGAAGGAGTCGTGGATCATCAGCTCGTCGCCCGTGGCGGTATCCCACGCACGGACCGACAGCCAGGAGTTGCGACCCTCCGGGAATCCGGACGGGAAGTTGTGGCCGCAGCCGGTGTTCTCGACCGTCACCGAGATCGGCGTGCTGGAGCCGGCGTCGGCACTGGTCGAACCGGTCACGTCGACCGTCAGGGCGTTGCGCAGCCGGTCCCAGGCCATCCGCTCGTGCTGGGTCCGCGCGCCGGTGTTGCCCGTGCTCTCGAAGTAGGCGTGGTGGTAGACGCTGGTCGGATCGGCCGACGAGTAGCTGTAGACCGACAGCTCCGGATAGGGCTCCGGCGAACCGTTGCCCGAGATGTCGGCGCCGAGCAGGCGGGTGACGTAGGCGTTGCCGCCGACGAAGTGGTGGGAGTAGAAGACCGGACGGACGTCGCCCTTGCCGCAGACCTGGCTGGTCAGCGGAGCTACCGGCGTGCCACCCACGTACAGGGTCTGGGCGGTGCCGGGGTTGCCGAAGGTCTGCTGCATGTGGCAGGTCTGGCAGTCCCGCTTGAAGCTCGGATCGAAGTTGGCGTTGCTCGGCCGGTCGGCGTAGCGGGAGTTGCGCCACTCGGTGTAGGTCCGCTCGATCGGGAAGCCGCCGGACCAGTTGCCGAGCGGGTTGGCGATGGCGAACGTGTTGGTCACGTCGTGGCAGGTACCGCACATCTCGGCGCGCTCCAAGAACGCCGAGTAGTAGCCGTTGTGCTTTCCGGCGAAGTTGCCCTGCTGGTAGAAGAAGTTGATGTTGAACACGTCGGAGACGTACGGGTCCATGACTGCCGTGTAGTCGTTCCAGGAGAGCGGGCCGAAGCGCTCCGGCGTGCCGATCGCATGGGGCGACAGGCGGTAGGCGCCGGCGCCGACGCCGTAGCCCAGGTTCGGGCTGTTGGAGTCCGCGACGTTGAGCAAGTCGATCTCGGACGGGGTCAGCAGCTGATCGCGATCCGCCGTGCCGTTGGCCGCCACGTACTCCGTACCGCTCCTGGCGTAGTTGTGGAACGGCGTATACCGTGTCGCCACCGCGGAGTGGCAGACCTGGCAGGTGATCCCCTGTTGTCCAGCCTCGGTGTTGCGGTACTGGCCGGCGACCGTGGCGAACGCCAGGCCGGTGCCGTTGTCCGACGTCGGGTCGAAGCTCGGATCGGCCGGCGCGTGCTCGAGGCCGGACGGCGCGTCGGGGCCGACGGTGGCCAGCGGGATGTTGTCGATGTAGTTGGCCGGCATGTGGCAGCGCGAGCAGAACTCGTCCGCCAGCGAGCCGGAACCGCTGGTGGTGTGGGTCGTGCCGCCGCCGAGGTCGAAGGTCGACGTGCAGTTGCCGTTGGCGAACGGGTTGATCGCATTCTTGGTGGTGCCGTCGGGCGGGTTCGGGATGTCGCAGTCCCCGTCAGTGGCCGTCAGGCGCGCCACCAGCAGGAAGGCGCCCCGCCAGGCCACGTCCCGCCACGAGTTCGACATCATCGAGCCGTTCCACTGGTTGACGATGTAATTGTCGTGGCAGCCGCAGCTCCCCGGGCTGTCGGTGCCGGAGAACTGCCCGTCCCACGGCTGTGGGTAGGCCGCGGTCTCGCTGACCACGTACGGGGCGGGCTCCGGGATGTGGCTGGGCAGCTCGGTGTAGCGGCCCCAGGCCTGGAAGCCCACGGCCAAGATTGCCACCGCTGCCACCGCGATGAAGGTGATTCTGAAGAATCCTCTGGGTGTCATCGTCCGCCTCCTCCTCAAGTCGGCGCCCGGTCCGAGCCGGACCCTAGTTCTTCGGTGAGCCGTCTCGGGATCGCGCAGCAGTCGACCGCCCCCTTTTCGTTCCAGGAAGGGTCTAGCGAACAAGAAAAGGCCCACACGGTGTCTGCCAGCAAGCTAGCGAGGGGGCCGTTCCCCTTCAGCCAAGGAGTTGACGGGCATCCGTCAATTCGTTGACATTTTGAATCGAAAATTCTTCTTTTGACCCTTGGCGACGGTCGGGGCGGAGCCCAGAAACGCAACGGGCCCGCGTGCCGGATGGCGCGCGGGCCCGCGGGACGGGAGAACCCGTCCGTCAGTTGATGTGGCGCAAGCTCACCTCACCGTCTTGAACTCGCTCATGAACGTCATCGCCATGGGCTGGCCCGTCAGGTCCTGGACCCCCGTGTTGATCGCCACGCAGTAGAGCGTGCGTCCGGCCGAGAGGTCCACGTCCGGGTTGAAGGTCCAGACGTCGCCGGTGCCGTTGCTGGTGATCGTGCCGGAGACCGCCGCACCCATGGTGCCGCAGCTCCTGCCGTTGCCCCCAGCCGCGTACAGCGTGAAGGTCGTCGAGCTCACGTTCATCACCGGCTCGGAGAACGTGGCGATGACGTTGGTGGTGACCGCCACGTTGTTGGTGCCGTCGGGCGGATCGATCGCCATGACGTACGGTGCCGGGTTGCCTCCGGTGGCGCCCTGGAACCCGAGGGTCCAGCTCGAATCACCGGTGCCGCCCGCGTAATCGCGCGCGGTCGAGAAGCTCCAGACGATGTCGGTCATGGTGCAGTTGTTGTTGTAGTCGCAGATCGGCGCCGCCACCGTGGCGGTGTAGGTCGCGTTGCCCGCGAGGACGGTGTCGTGGACGAACAGTCCCCAGGTGCCGTCGCTGAGCTGATCGACGTAGGCGGGAACGGTCACGCCGCCACTGCTGAGAGTGAAGGAGCTCGCGTCCACCCCGGTCACCGGCTCGCTGAAGTCGACCTTGACCACCGCGTCGATATGGGCGTTGGCCGCGCCGTCGGCCGGGTAGAGCTTGGTCGCCGCCGGCGGCTGGGTGTCGGTCACGCCGGTGACGTTGATGACCCAGCTCCCGAGCTCGACCGGCACCGGCGGGGCACCTTCGACCACGGCCGGCTCGGTCATCGGCGTCCGGCCGTCACAGGAGCCCTTGAGCACGCAGGGCTCGAGGTGATGGTCGACGTCGGTGTCGGCCAGGTTGCCGAGGAACTCGGTGCCGACGATCGCTTCCATGGACTGGTAGTAGACCCCCGCGGTGACCGCGATCGGCCCCTGGGTCCCAGCCGGGATGATCACCGAGTAGCGGTCGATCAGCGCGGTGGCGTCCGCGTGCGGCTGCGGACGGAGACGCGTGTCCAGGAGGAAGGCGTCGTCGTAGGCCTCGCCGTCGCCGTCGAGGTCGGTGTACTGGGGCAGGCCGAGCGGGTTGGCGCGGTCGATCCTGGTGCCGCCCGAGTCGACGGGGAAGCCCTGGGCGTCAGTCACCAGGTTGAGCGGCGTGGCGTACGGCAGGGCCAGGGTCGGGCACCCGTCGCCCAGGGAGGCGACCGCCTTGAACTGGTAGGAGTACGGATCGGGCGCGCCTGCCGGCAGCACCCAGTTGCAGCCCGGCCAGTTCGGGTCGACCACGTCCGCGTCGGTCAGATAACCGACGCCGAGGGAGTCACGGTTCCAGAACGAGTCGTGGATCATCAGCTCGTCGCCCGTGGCGGTGTCCCACGCACGGACCGACAGCCAGGAGTTGCGTCCCTCCGGGAACCCGGACGGGAAGTTGTGGCCGCAGCCGGTGTTCTCGACCGTGACCGAGACCGGCGCGCTGGTGCCGTCGGCGGCGCTGGTCGGACCGGTCACGTCGACCGTCAGGGCGTTGCGCAGGCGATCCCAGGCCATCCGCTCGTGCTGGGTCCGCGCGCCGGTGTTGCCCGTGCTCTCGAAGTAGGCGTGGTGGTAGACGCTGGTCGGGTCGGCCGACGAGTAGCTGTAGACCGAGAGCTCCGGGTAGGGCTCGATCGCGCCGTTGCTCGTGATGTCGGCACCGATCAGGCGGGTGACGTAGGCGTTGCCGCCGACGAAGTGGTGGGTGTAGAAGACCGGACGGATCGAACCCTTGCTGCAGGCCTTGCTGGTCAGCGGGGCTACCGGCGCGCCACCCACGTACAGGGTCTGGGCGGTGCCGGGGTTGCCGAAGGTCTGCTGCATGTGGCAGGTCTGGCAGTCCCGCTTGAAGCTCGGGTCGAAGTTGGCGTTGCTCGGTCGGTCGGCGTAGCGGGAGTTCCTCCACTCGGTGTAGGTCCGCTCGATCGGGAAGCCGCCGGACCAGTTGCCGAGCGGGTTGGCGATGGCGAACGTGTTGGTCACGTCGTGGCAGGTGCCGCACATCTCGGCGCGGTCGTAGTTGGCCGCGTAGTAGCCGGGGTGCTTTCCGGCGAAGGCGCCCTGCTGGTAGAAGAAGTTGATGTTGAAGACATCGGAGACGTACGGGTCCATGACCGCCGTGTAGTCGTTCCAGGACAGTGGCCCGAAGCGCTCCGGGTTGCCGATGGCGTGGGGCGACAGGCGGTAGGCGCCGGCGCCGATGCCGTAGCCCAGGTTCGGGCTGTTGGCGTCCGCCACGTCGAGGATGTCAGTCTCCGCCGGCGTCAGGATCTGCTCCCGGCTCTGGGTGGTGTTGGCCGGGTAGTACTCCGTGCCGGACTTCGCGTAGTTGTGGTACGGGGTGTACCGGGTCGCCACCGCGGAGTGGCAGACCTGGCACGTGATGCCCTGCTGGCCGGCCAGGGTGTTGCGGTACTGATTGGCGACGGTGGCAAAGGCCAGCCCGGTGCCGTTGTCCGACGTCGGGTCGTAGCTCGGGTCGGCCGGAGCGTGCTCGAGGCCGGACGGCGCGTCCGGGCCGACCGTCGAGGTCGGGATGTTGTCGATGTAGTTGGCCGGCATGTGGCAGCGCGAGCAGAACTCGTCGGCCAGCGAGCCGGAGCCGCTGGTGGTGTGGGTCACGCCGCCGCCGAGGTCGAAGGTCGACGTGCAGTTGCCGTTGGCGAACGGATTGATCGTGTTCTGGGTGGTGCCGTCAGGCGGCGCCGGGATGTCGCAGTCCCCGTCGGTGGCCGTCAACCGGGCCACCAGCAGGAAGGCGCCTCGCCAGGCCACGTCGCGCCAGGAGTTCGACATCATCGAGCCGTTCCACTGGTTGACGATGTAGCTGTTGTGGCAGCCGCAGTTGCCGGGGTTGTCGGTGCCCGAGAAGTGACCGTCCCACGGCTGTGGGTAGGCCGCGGCCTCGCTCACGACGTACGGGGCGGGCTCCGGGATGTGGCTGGGCAGCTCGGTGTAGCGGCCCCAGGCCTGGAAGCCTACGGCGAGGACGGCGATCACCGCGCAGGCGACGATCAACGGTTTGAGGATGGTTCTGGTTCTCATCAAGTGTCCGCTCCCTCCTAGGTGGAGCCCGGGGGAGTCCGAGCTCGGTGCATCCTCGAGCCGGCCGCTGGGGCAGCTCCCGAGAGCAGGTCGGCGCGGTCGTCTCGCACGTCCCCCGCTGGCACGGGGAGGAGGGCGCCATGGGCTGAGAGTCGGTACGAGGCGACGTTCCGTCGACCTTAGGAGAGGGTTAGGGTTTCATCAGTCAATGTGTTGACAACGATGAGTAAGCTGGTTGACTCTTCATGAGTGGCGGGCGAATGCGCTGCGGTGGGGATTCCCAGTGAAGCTTCGCCTCAAACCGACGAGAGCTCCGGCGAAATTTCCGGGCGGAGACGTCCCTCTGGGTGGGGGCGTCCCCTTCCCCCCGGAGGGTGGGAAGGGGATCGAGGGGATGGGGGGAGATCCAGAGGATCATCCAGGTCGATCGGGGCGGCGAATCCGACAACTCGACCAAACTTGACTCACTCGTCACGAAGTCGGTCCTTGTAGATGTCTAGTGCGAGCCCACCAGCGACGCCGCGGGCGGGTGCTGATGATGGTTGATGCCGGCGTAGGCGTCGATGAAGCGCTCGACCTTCTCCTGCCAGTCGTCACCGTCCAGCGCCGTGTCGTCGAAGCTCTCGATCCGGCCCCAGGCGGTGACGGTGAGCTTCGCCTCCATCCAGGGATACGGGGCGACGAGCACGTCGTCGTGGCTCCGTGCGATCTCGGAGAGCGCATCGATCAGCTCCGGGCAACCGGCGGGGCAGCGGTACTGGAGGGCGACGCCGCCGTCGAGCAGGTTGTGGGCCTGGAGCGGTAGCGCCACCGGCGTCTCGTGGACGCCCCAGTCGGCGGTGAAGGGGAGGTAGGGACCGGACGTCGGCGGGCTCGTCAGGTACGGGCGGAACGGTGCCAGCGGCGTCCGGATCGGGTCCGGCGAGCTCTCGGTCGCGACCGCCCAGCCCGGCGCACCGCCGGCCGCCGGCTGCCGGTCGGCCTCCTCGGTGCGGAAGATCGCGCCGGGCGCGGGCTGCTTGTCGCCGAGCAACGCGAGGTCGAACAGGGCGTCGGGAAGGTCCGGGTCGACGTGGAAGTCCTGGAGCTGGACGTGCTGGATCCACTCGCCGGGCACCACCCGTTCGAGGCGCCGGGGCATGACCGGACCGACCAGTCCGACCGGAGAGGGGGAACCGTCCGGCCCGCCGGCTCGACGCACCGGGGCGTAGTCGAAGAACTTGGTCTCCGCCGCCCTGGGGGCGGCGCTGCCGTGGCCGCCCGTCTCGAAGACCGGGAACTGCTCGATCATCTCCGCCGCGTGGCCGGTCCGGGTGTCGATCCAGAGCTGAGAGACCGGGGCCGGCTCCACGCCCTCTCCGGCAGAGGGTGCGCCGGGGCGGGTGCCGAGGACGAGAAAGTCCTCGCCCGACTCCTGGACCTCGTCGATCACGTCGAGGGCGAGCCCGCCGCGCAGGAACGGGCTGCCGGGCACGTCGCCGGCCAGCTTTCGGACGGCCTCGTCGACGGTCAGGTCGGGCAGGGCGTAGACCACCGTGACGAGATCCTGGCGCGGGGTGACCCAGAACCGGCCGGCGGGGTCGAGGCTCAGGCTGTGGCCGCCGGCGGCCAGGCGCACGCCGCCTTCGGGGATCTCCGTACGCAGGGTGTCCGGGGCACGGAGAACCACCAGGACCTCGCGGGTCTGCTCCACCGGGTCGGCGGACGACTCGCCCGTTTCGGTCTCGGAATCTTCCGGCTCGACCTC
>Ga0210085_1001100_pt1 | contig 10886 bp, 5 predicted proteins | sample China_Galinas_PW_5_FD_184866 | JGI IMG/M metagenome (GOLD analysis project Ga0210085, IMG submission 184866) | Wetland microbial communities from San Francisco Bay, California, USA, that impact long-term carbon sequestration - China_Galinas_PWC_D1... | ecosystem: Environmental > Aquatic > Marine... | reverse complement strand
GGCACCAGGATCATCGGGGACGCGCAGGCCGTGGTCGAGGCCGCGACCAGCGCGGACGAGGCGCTGCCGCAGGCCGGCCTGCGCGACGAGGTCCGGCCCCAGTTCGAAGCGGTCACCAGCGGAGCGGAGATGGCCGCGCTGCGGGAGCGCGTGGAGGCACGCGCGGCAGAGGCGGAGACCGTGGGCAACGCCCTGGCCACGCTGGAGCTGCTGGTGCCCAGTTGGCAGATCCCCGCGGTCGTGGCCGACCCGGTCGCGGCCGGCAACTTCGGGGCCGCGGTCGAGAGCGCCAAGGAAGCAGAGCGCTGGATCAAGTCCGCGAGCGACGCGCAGGCGGAGCTGCCCGACCTCAACGCCCTCGAATCGATCAAGTCCGATTTCGAGAGTGCCCGCACGCTGCAGGACCTGCAGACGGGGGCCGAGACCGCCGCCAAGCAGGCCACCGCTGCCAGCTGGGTCCACCGGGCCCAGCGGCGGGCGGCCGAGCCCCGTGACATGCTCACCGACTTCGGGCTGGCCGGCGTGGACGTGGACGCCATCGTCGACCAGGCCCTGGCCGCCGCCATCGCCGGCAAGGTCGCCGAGGCGGTCGATCTCTCCACCGAAGCCATCGCCAAGCTCGACGGCGCGTCTTCCGGAGGCTCGCTGCGCCTGGCCGGCATCATCTTCTTCGGAGTGGCCGTGCTGGGCGTGATCGGTCTCTGGATCATCCTGCGCCGCCAGGCCGGTCCGTCCTGGGCCCGCTCGTCCAAGCCCCACTGGATCGAGGACGAGCGCAAGATCCCCCTGCTCGGCCGGGGCCGCAAGAAGGACGACGGCAAGAAGAAGGACGACGGCAAGAAGAAGAAGTAGCCGGAATGTCGCCCGAAGTGACAGCGGCCGCAGCTCCGGCGCGCTTCCGTCGGCCACGCCCGGAGGAGGCCGCGGCCATCACCGAGCTGGCGGTTCGCTCCAAGCGCCACTGGGGCTATGGCGACGCGTTCATCGAGTCGCTCGCCGAAGAGCTGGCCTTCACGCCGGAGCGCCTGGCCGACCCGGCCCTGCACGTGGAGCTGCTCGAGACCGATGGCCGGCCGGTGGGCGTGTTCGGCCTGCGACGGCGGACCGAGCTGGCGTTCCTGGAGGACCTGTGGGTCGAGCCCTCGGCCATGGGTCGCGGCCATGGGCGGCGCCTCTTCCGGCGGGCCGTTGCGATCGCGCGCGCTTGGGGCAAGGGCGTGCTGGAGTGGGAGAGCGACCCCTTCGCCGAACCGTTCTACCTGCACCTGGGGGCGACACGCGTGGGCATGGTGCCCTCGTCGGTCATCCCGGGGCGGTCGTTGCCGCTGATGCGCTACCCGCTCTGAGCGGAGGAGCCGCCGGTGATGGTGACGAAGCCGGTGACATCGACCGCGGTGCCGGTGGAGCCGGGGTCGGCGCTGTCCGTGGGCTGGATCGAGACGGTATGGGCGCCGGGGGCGAGGGTGGCTACGTGCACGATCGACGGTCCTTCCGGCTCGGCGGCCCACAGGTCCATGAGCGCCACGGCGGCGCCGTCGACGAGGAGTGCGGCGCGGCCCGCATCGGGACCGCGGTTGGCCACCACGCCCACCTCGTCTCCGGCCACGCTGGCAGCTCCGGCGGGGTCGAGGGTCACGATGCTGACCTCCACTCCCGAGGTCGTGGCGCGGCTGGTATTGCCGGCACCGTCGGGAACGATGGCGGTCACGTCGCAATCCTCGCTCGCTGGCATCTCGGCCTCGGCCTGCCACGTCACAGACTCGGCCGGTGCGGCAGAACCCGGAGCATCGCTCGTCAGCGAGACCTCCGTACAAGCGACCTCCACCTTCGCGTCAGCGAGGCCGGCGGTCTCATCCTGGGCCTGCCACCCCACGGCCACCGGGACCCTGGCGAGCCCGTTGGTGAGCGGCCCGACGCGCAGGCCGACCGAGGGCGGAGTGACCTCCGGCGGCGTGGCGTCCACCACGATGGTGTCGCTCACGACCGGCGCGCGCAGGCCGGGGCCATCCTTGAGCTGGGCGTAGACCACGTACTCGCCTTCAGCCGTGCCGATCTCCACCGTCGGCGTGGGTCGCAGCGCTTGCCAGTCCGACCACTCCTCGCCGTCGAGGGAGGTGCGGATCTCGCTGCCCGAGCGTCCGCCCAGATCGAGTGCCACCGTGCCGCCCGCTGTGGCCACCGCACCGCCGGCGATGGCGAAGGGGCGCTGCACGAGCGAGCGCAGCTGACGGCCCGAGCCGGCGAAGTAATTGCCATCCACCCTGGCCCGTCGACCAGGGATCTTGGTCAGCCCGTCCTGCCAGAAGGTCCAGTCGTCCCACCCTTCGGGCAGGGTGATGGGCTGGTCGCAGCCCCAGCAGGCCGCCCACAGGGGCAGGTCTTCGAAGCCGTCGGGGTTGCCCACCACCTCGCGCCACATGTACTCGGAGGTGTAGACCACCGGGGCCATGCCCGTGCGTCGGTAGACCTCGTCGACGAAGTCTCGCAGGCGGGCGGCGGAGACCGAGTGGATGGAAGCGCCGTAGTAGGCGGGCCAGCACTCGACATCCACCACCGGCGGCAACAGGCCTTCGAAACCGATCACCTGCTCGACTCGATCGACGTAGTGATCGGCCTGTGACTTGCCGTCGAGGGTGTAGTCGAAGACGTGGTAGGCGCCGACCTCCAGGCCGGCCGCCTTGGCCTGTCCCACGTAGGTGGAGAAGTAGGTGTCCAGGTGGTCGTTGTTCTCGGTCACCTTCATGATCGCGAACCGGTGGCCAGCCTCGCGCACGGCCTCGAAGTCAAGGTCTTGCTGGTGGTGGCTGACGTCGACGCCGGTGATGAGCTCGGAGACCGGCCGGATGGCGTCGGCTGTCGTCGGCTCCGGTGAGGTCAGGGTATCGATGGTCGCGACCGCCAGCTGGATCGCCGCCTCCGGCGCGCGCGAGGGCACGTCAGACGGCACGGCTGAGGCCTCGGCGCTCGGCGAGGCCTCAGGGCTCAGCGATGGCTCGGGGCTCAGCGATGGCTCGGGCGTCGGGGTCGGTTCCGCCCCGGGCGGCCAGGGCGGGTCCTTGATGGACGCCGGGCCTTTGTACCTCTTGCCCCCAGGCAGGCAGCCGATGCCCCGGCCAGCGGCGTCGTAGACGACCGTCGCGGTCGGCTCGGCCGGCTGCACGGCAGCGCGAACCGAGGCAGAGCCGGTCAGGAGCGGCCCAGGCAGGAGCAGCAGGATCATCGTCGACGCCTGGGCGAGCGTGACGACGCGGCGAAGCGTCATATTTGGACCGCAGAGCGTACCCGGGCTGCTCGATTCCCGCAGACGTCTTACCGAGGGGATGCGGTCCTCGGCGTGGCCGGCTCCGCGGTCGCCGCCGGTCTGGTGGCCGCCGCTCGGGCCTGCTCTCGCTCGACCAGGACCTCGTCAAGGCGCTCGAGCAGGGGCGGAGACTTGACGACCTCGAAGCGTTCCCGCGCCTCGCCGGCCCAGCCATCGATCGCCCGCTCGTCCGGCAGCAGAGCCAGCGCCGCCATCTGGGCCATGGCCACGAAGAAGCGGGCACCGTTCCGTCTCCAGGCTTCGATGGCTGCGCGATAGGCCATGAGCGCCTCAACCGGTCGGCCTTCGAGGGCGGCCACCCCAGCCTCGGCCAGGCGGTTCAGGCCGTCGCTGAAGTTGCCGGCGAATGGTTCCAGGGACATCGCTGCCAGACCGGCCCGCGCGGCCTCGAGGTCCTGCGCCAGCTGGGCCGCCAGGATATGGATCGTCCGCGCGTCCGTCCCGTTCTGGGCCTGTGTCTGGAGGTGCGGCCCGATGACAGCCAGCGTCTCCTCGGCGCGACCGGCGACGAGCGCCTCTCGTGCCGAGATGACGTGCTGGCCGAGCTCCTGTGCTGGGTCGCTGACCTGCACGGCCAGCCGCTGCCGCTCCGCCACGAGCTCGGCCCGGTCCTCGCCCCGCAGGACCATGATCAGCTCCCTGGACGTGGCCAGACGGTTTCGCTCGATGTCGGAGGTGCTGCCCTCGATCTCGGTGTCGAGCATGTCCAGGGACGCATCCCAGTCGAGTCCCTCGTAGACCGCTCCCTCCGCGATGGCGCCGGCGAGCCAGGTGGACATCTGGCGGATACCCAGCCGCCTGGCAAGCTCATAGGCCTCGCGCGCGGCCCGCAGCGCGGAGTCCCCATCGTCAGTGCCCTGCACAGCGGCCAGGTTGTTGCGAGCACGCAGCTCGAGGGCGACGTCGCCCTGTTCACGGGCCAGGTCCACGGCAGCCGACATCAGCACCACGGGCTCGGTCAGCCGGCGGAGCTGACCCAGGGCGGAGGCCTTGTTGACGAAAGCCTCGGCGATGACCCGCATGAGCCGGCGCGGCTCGGCGATGGCGAGGGCCTCGTCTGCCCGGCTGATGGCCTCCGCCGGGTGGTCCAGGCGCATCTGGGCTCGCGACAGACGGGCCAGGATCTCGGCCCGGTACTCCTCGTCCTCCGCGCGATCGGCCTTGGCCAGGGCCGGCTCCAGGAGCGCGACCGTCTCGGTCAGCTTGGAGGCGTCGAGCAGGATCTCACCGAGTGTGGCTGACATGCGGGCGACCCCGGAGTGGTCGGCGACCGACTCGTAGGCGGCCAACGCCTCCGCACCGAGCCGCTCAGCCTCCTCGTAGGCCGCCTCGATGTCGGCGGCGGTGGCGGCGCGCTCGAGCAAGGATGCCCGCTCCGCGGCGTCCTCGGTGATCGAGAGGGCCCGCTGCAGGCTCAGGCGGGCCTGGTCATAGGCGCCCAGGTCCATCGCACGCTCGGCCGCCCCCTGCAGGGCCAGACACGCCTGGATGCGCAAGGCATCCGCCTCGGGTCCAGGTTCCGAGGCCTCGTACGCGGCCATGTAGTGCGTCGAGAGCACGCCCGCCAGCTCCTCGTCGCCCAGGCCCTCGAAGTAGCGCGCCGCGGCCAGGTGTCGGGTGCGTCGATCACGCCGGGAAAGCGTCTCGTAGGCGACTTCCCGCACGACCGACTGGACGAACCCGAACTGGCCCCGCTCGGGTGAGGCAGGATCGACCGCGATCTCCAGCAACTCTCGGCGCGAGAGGGCGCGCAGGCGCGCTGCGATCTCCGCCTCGTCCCGGCCGTAGATGGCTGCCATCGCGTCCGGTGTGAAGGTCTTGCCCAGCACCGCCGCGTCCTGCAGGAGGGTGCGATCGATATCGTCAAGGGCGTCGAGGCGAGAGGCGATGAGCGAGCGCAGGGAATCGGGCATGGCCAGCTCGCCGAGCTCGCCGACCGGGTGGAAGGTGCCGTCGCCGTCAGCCACCAGGCGGCCGTCGGCCACCAGCATGCGGACGGTCTCCACCGCGTAGAGAGGGATGCCATCGGCTCGCTCGAGGACCGTCGAGACCGCGTCCGCGGGCAGGCCAGGAACGAGGCCCAGCAGGAGCTCGCGCATGTTGGCCGGCGTGAGCGGCTCCAGTCCGACCGCATTGAAGGCACGAGCCGTGGTGCCCCAGCCGGGCCGCCGCTCGAGCAGCTCGGGGCGGGCAAGTGTCACCACCAGCAAGGGCACGTCGCGGGCCCACTCCATGAGGTGGTCGATGAAGTCCAGCTGCCCGCCGTCGGCCCACTGCAGGTCCTCGAACAGGAGGATCGTCGTGCCATGCGCGGCCACGCGCTCGAAGAAGATGCGCCAGGCCGCGAAGAGCACATCGCGACCACCGGCCGGTGGTGCCTCGAGGCCGAGCAGGGTCAGCAGCGCCGGTTCCACCCAGGCCCGGTCCTTCTCGTCGGGCACCCACTCCTCGACGGTCGCGCGAACCCGTTCGCGCGTGGTGCCCTCGTCGTCCGACTCGAGGAGCCCAGCCCGCTTGCGCACCATCTCGCCGAGCGCCCAGAAGGTGACCCCGTCGCCATAACTGGGGGCACGGCCGCGGTGCCAATAGACGCCGTCGACCAGGCCGTCGAGGTACTTCTCGAACTCCCACGCCAGGCGGCTCTTGCCGATGCCGGCGGGTCCCGTGATGGAGACGAGTCGCGGACGCCGGTCCTCATCGACCGCGTGGACCAGGTCCTTGAGCAGTCTCAGCTCCAGCTCGCGACCCACGAACGGCGGCTCCAGGCCCTCGCCGCGGCTGCGCCCACCACGATCACCGATGACGCGCAGGGCGCGCCAGGCCGGGACCGGGGCCGTCTTGCCGCGGAGGACCTGCCCACCGGCCTCCTCGAAGGCGATGGCACCGGATGCCGCCTGCATCGTGGCCTCCCCTACCAGCACGGTGCTGGGGGGAGCTGCTGCCTGCAGGCGCGCGGCCGTGTTGACCATGTCGCCCGCGACCATGCCCTGGTCGGTCGCACCGACGGTGACCGCGGCGTGTCCGGTGAGCACGCCCACGCGGGCTTCCAGCCCCTCGTTGAGGTTGCGGACCGCCTCGACCACCTCGAGGGCGGCGCGAACCGCCCGTTCGGCGTCGTCTTCGTTGGCCCTGGGGGCGCCCCACGCCGCCATCACCGCATCGCCGATGAACTTCTCCACCCGGCCGCCGTGATGCTCGATGGCGTGTCGCGTGGCCTCGAAGTAGCGGGTCAGCGTCTCACGTACGAGCTCGGGATCGCGGCCTTCGGAATAGCTGGTGAAGGACACGAGGTCGGCGAAGAGCACCGACACCAGGCGCCGCTCCGCGGTGCTGCCATCGGCCGATGCGGGCGAGGTTCGCGTCCCTGCCGGAGCTGGCGCCGGCATCGGCACGGCCGCATCACCCAGGCGCGTGCCGCAGCTGCGGCAGAAGCGCGCGTCCGGCCGGTTCTCGGCGCCACATGCAGGACAGCCCGAGTTGAGCGCGCTGCCGCAGTTGTCGCAGAAGGCAGCACCATCGCCATTGGCCTGGCCGCAGCTGGTGCAGAAGACGCTCATGCTTCACCCCCGACGAGACTGGCCGAGGCTGGTCCCGATGGCTTGGCATCGCGCCCGTGCCCGCGCGCCACCGATGCGTCGAGGAGTCGCAGCCAGGGCTCGGCAGCCAGCAGCTCGAAGCGCGACCGGGCCTCCTCTTCCCAGCCATCGATGCTGGACCGGGCCGGCTGGAGCTCGAGCGCGACCGCTTGCAGCACCGCCACCCAGAAGTGGCTCTTCCCAGCTCGCATTCGTTCGACCGCCCGCACGAACGAAGCCGTGGCGGACTCCTCTCGCCCTTCGAGCGCATGGACGACGGCGCGGCCGAGCTCACGGATCGCATCGCCGCCACGACCGCCCTCGTCCCACTCCTGCAGCCGATCCGAGGCATCGCGGGCCGCCTCGACGTCGCGCGCATAGGCGGCTGCGATGCTGCAGCCGGCGAGCGCATCGCCGATGGCACGGGCCATCACCCCGTACGTCGCCTGGAACTCACGGACCGCGGTCTCGGGGCGCCCGGCCAGCAGCGTCTCGTAGGCCGACATGTGATCGAAGCGCTGGAAGGGCACGAAGTCGGCCCTCGCGAGGATCCCACGCATGGCTTCGACCGTGCCGCCGGTCTCCTGGCCACGCATCGTCAGGTACTGCTGTCGGACACCCAGGAACAGGTAGCGCATGTAGTCGGCGTCGGCGTCGGTGTCGTCGATGGCGCGGTCGAGCAGCTCGATGGCTGCGTCCCAGTCGAGTCCGCGAGCGAACTCGAACAGCACGAGTCCACCCACGAGCCACTCGACGTACCCGCTCGTCCCCAGGCGCCGCGCGATCTCGAGAGCCTCGACCGTGGCTTCGATGGCCAGGTCGAGGTCCTGGTGGCTGTACGTCGCGGAGAGGTTCGCACGAGCGCGCATCTGCAACTCGATGTCGCCGACCTCCGTGGCCAGGTCCACGGCTCCCTGCATCAGGATGGCCGGCTCACGGATGCGACGCATCTGGCTCAGCGTGCCGGACTTGTTGATGAGTGCCTCGGCCGTCACCCGGTCCAGACCCAGGGGCTCGGCCAGGGCGAGCGCCTCGTCAGCCGCAGCGATCGCCTCCGGCTCCTCCTGCAGTCGCATGTGTACGCGACTGAGGCGGGCCAGCAGATCGGCCCGCACGTCCGCGTCCTCCGGTGCGGACGCCTTCGCGGCAGCCTCGATGAGCAGCTTGCGCGCGTCTTCGTCGTAACCGGCATCCGTCTGGAACCCCGCCTTCAGCGCCAGCGCCTCGAGTGCGGCGCGATCCTGCCCCGCGTCATCGAAGATCGCTGCCGCGCGGGAGGCATGATCGACGGCCAGGTCCTTGCGTCCCGCGACCGACGCGGCGGTGGCAGCGCGAACCAGGAGGTCAGCCTGCTCGATGGGATCGTCGGTGGTCTCGAGCGCGGACTCGAGGTGGACGAGGGCCTGCGCCGGTGAACCGAGCGTGAGGGCGCGAGCGGCCGCCGACACGAGCGCGCGGCGTGCCTGCGCACCGAGCGCGTCCGCCTCGGGTCCCGGGTCAGAGGCCTTGTAGGCGCCGAGATAGTGAGCAGCCAGGACCCCCGCCAGCTCCTCATCACCGGCCGCCTCGTAGTACCGCGCGGTCGCAAGATGACGGGCACGACGGTCCCGGCGCGAGAGGGTCTCGTAGGCGACCTCGCGGATGACCGCCTGGACGAAGCCATACTGGCCCCGGTCGGGTGAGCGCGGGTCGACGGAGATCTCCACCAGCTCGCGCTGCATGAGTGCTCGCAGCCGGGCCTCCACTTCGTCCTCGTCCCGGTCCGTGATCCTCGCAAGGGCGCGGTGGTCGAAGGTCTGGCCCAGGATGGTGGCGTCCTGGAGCAGGGCGCGGTCGCTGGCGTCCAGCGCGTCGAGGCGCGAGGCCACGAGCGCACGCAGCGTGTCGGGCAGCGCCAGCGTGCCCAGCTCCTTCGTCGCCGCGTACGTGCCGTCGAGCCCAGCCACGAGCGAGCCGTCGGCGATGAGCATGCGCACCATCTCGACGGCGTAGAGCGGGATCCCGTCCGCGCGCGCCACGACCTGGGCCACGGCGTCGTCGGGCATCGTGGGCACGAGCCCTCGCAGCAGATCGCGCATCTGGTCGTCGGTCAGGGGCTCCAGGCCGATGGCGTTGAACGAACGCTTGCCCGTGCCCCACCCGGGTCGCTCATCGAGCAGCTCTGGCCGGGCCAGGCCGACGACGAGGATGGGCACATCGCGGGACCACTCGAGCAGGTGGTCGATGAAGTCGAGCAGACCATCGTCGGCCCATTGCAGGTCCTCGAACACGAGCACGGTGGTCCGTCTTGAAGCCAGGCGCTCGAAGAAGGTACGCCAGCCCGCAAAGAGCGTCTCGCGCCCGCCGTCCGGCGGTGCCTCCAGGCCCAGCAGCGCGAGCAGGGAGCGCTCGATCCACTCGGCCTCGCCAGCAGCGATGAACTCGGACACGGCCGCGTGGATCCGCTCACGCGTCGTGGCCTCGTCGTCACCCTCGGCCAGACCGGCACGACGACGGACCATCTCGCCCAGGGCCCAGAAGGCGATGCCCTCGCCGTAGCTGGGCGAGCGTCCGCGGTGCCAGTAGATCCGCTCGACGAGGCCGTCGACGTACTTCTCGAACTCCCAGGCCAGGCGACTCTTGCCGATACCCGCCGGCCCGGTGATGGAGACGAGTCGCGGGCGCCGTTCCGTGCTCGCGGCGTTGACCACATCCTTCAGCAGGCGCAGCTCGATCTCGCGACCCACGAACGGGGGCTCGAGGCCCTCACCTCGGCCACGCCCGCCCTTGTCGGCCACGACGCGCAGCGCACGCCACGCCGGCACGGGGGCGGTCTTCCCCTTCAGCACCTGTTCGCCGGCCGGCTCGAAGGCGATGGCACCTGTCGCGGCCTGCATCGTGGCTTCCCCCACCAGCACGGTGTCGGGCGGCGCCACGGCCTGCAGGCGGGCGGCGGTGTTGACCAGGTCGCCCGCGACCATGCCCTGGTCGGTGGCGCCGAGGGTCACCGCGGCCTGGCCGGTCAGGACCCCCACGCGAGCGCGCAGCCCCTCGTCCAGGTCGCGTACGGCGTTCACGACCTCCAGCGCGGCCCGTACCGCGCGCTCGGCGTCATCCTCGTTCGCGCGCTGTGCACCCCAGGCCGCCATCACAGCGTCGCCGATGAACTTCTCCACCTGCCCGCCGTGACGCTCGATCACGGCGCGCGTGGACTCGAAGTAGCGGGTCAGCGTCTCACGTACGAGCTCCGGGTCTCGTCCCTCGGAGTACTTGGTGAAGGCGACGAGATCGGCGAAGAGCACCGAGACGAGACGACGCTCCGCGGCGGGCTCGCTCCGGATCGGCACGGCAGCGGACGATCCCGCGCGCTGCGCTGCGGCATCGAGACCGTTGCCGAGGGCCTGGCCGCAGTCGCCGCAGAAGCGCGCCTCGGGCCGGTTCCGCGCCCCGCAGCTCGGGCATGCGTCGATGAGGCTGGCGCCGCACTGATCGCAGAAACGTCGTCCAGCCGCGTTCTCCGCAGCGCAACTCCCACAGGTGACGATGACCGGCCTCCCCGCTACCCCATTGGCACCCGCAGCGTAGCGGAACACGATGAGTAATGACTAGTACGCAACTGGTGATTCCGAACCGGGGCCGCGGACTCAGTCCTCAGCTGGAGGTTCCTGCCGCTGGGGTGCTGGTCCCGGCCTGCCTGGCGGCGGCCCTCCCGGTGGCGCGATCGGCGGCGGTCCGGGCATACCCGCAGGCGGTGGAGGCATGCCGGGACCCGCCGTGTAGCCTGGCGGCATGGGCGGACGCGGTGGCATCGGAGTGCCAGGGGGCGGCCCGTAGCCAGCGGGGGGCAGAGGTGGTGCTGCCCGGGGTGGCCCGCTAACCGGGGGTGGCCCGCTCACCGGTGGAGGCGCGGGCGTAGCTCCGACCGGGGGTGAGGCGGGCATACCCGGTGGAGGCGGAGGCGGGAGGGCCGGCTGGCTCGGTGATGCCGGGTCCGACCCGAGCGCGGACGG
>Ga0210085_1001099_pt1 | contig 10896 bp, 6 predicted proteins | sample China_Galinas_PW_5_FD_184866 | JGI IMG/M metagenome (GOLD analysis project Ga0210085, IMG submission 184866) | Wetland microbial communities from San Francisco Bay, California, USA, that impact long-term carbon sequestration - China_Galinas_PWC_D1... | ecosystem: Environmental > Aquatic > Marine... | reverse complement strand
TGGAAAAGTGTTGATTGACGGTATTACAGATATCGGCGGGGAGCGGGTTTTTGCCCTCAAGTTCATTCAAGGGCGAGAGTCCGAATGGGTCAACCGCATTTTCTTTGCCCGCTATGACGAGACCGCTACATGGTTGGATGACCTGCGACCGGCGTTCGGAGAGAAGCAGTTTTTCTTCAAGCCTGGTTTAAGGCTCTTGAAGTCTGAAAATAGCGAGCGGTTTGCTCACCGACAGAGGGAGGGCACCGAAGAATCCGCCTTGGAGTGCGCCTGATGGCCCTCTAAGGTGCACTAGTACTTGAGTATGAAAATTAAAACATAGGTTGAGCGGTTTAGGGTTCAACGTTCTGGGTTGAAAAGCCCTTCATCGGCATAGCGTGCGGTCTAAGACCCCGTTAGCGACTTAGACAGTCAGCCGCTATTCGCAACCGTTCATCCGGGCTCCGGAGCGTCATTTTTATGCACCGTGGTTGCCCGCAAGGCCATGAGTGTTTAAAACGAAGATAGAATTTTCATGTACCGTGGCGACACCAGGGGCCATGAGCGTTTAGTCGATAAAATCGATTGTATCCTTTAACTGACAAAACTGACTTAACCGACTCAACTGGCTCAACTGGCTCAACCGGCCAAACGGGCTCAACCGACTCAACTGGCACAACCGCTCTCACACGAAAATATTATTTTATTCACCGTGGCGGCCCAGAGGGCCTTGAGTGTTGAGTATCCACAGCCATTTCACTCGCAGTCGATTCTTGAAATTCCCACCCACCGCCGAGGGCCTTGTAGAGTCGCACCAGATTTGAGGTGACTGTCCCTTCGCTGCGGGCCAGTTCATCCTCAAGGGTGAGCAGGGAACGCTGAGCAACCAAGACGTTGTTGAAATCGACCAAACCCGCTGCATACTGGTCCTGTGCCAACAAGACCGCACGCTGGGCGGCGGCAGTGGCCGCTTTCAACGATTCCCGCCGGAGCTGTTCCTGGGCGTAAGCCACCAAGGCGTTTTCCACTTCTTCCAATGCCAGGAGGATATTGGATCCATATTCATTCAAAGCCTGTTCCCGCAGAGCGGACTGGAATTCGATGCGCTGGCGGGCGGCCCCTGCGTCGAACACGTTCCAGAGTACACTCGCACCGAAGAGCCACGTTCGGCTGGCTGAATTTAACAGGTCACCGGCTGAAAGGGATTCGAGTCCGATGGTACCCGTCAGAAAGAACTTGGGATAAAGATCGGCCGTGGCCACACCGATTCGAGCGGTCTGCCCCGCCAGCAGTCGCTCGAATCGGCGTACGTCAGGCCGATGCAACAGGGTATCCGCGGGCACGCCCACGGCCACTGTGAGAGGCGGCACTGGGATCGGCCGGGGATCGGCCAACTCCCGGTTGACCGTGCCGGGCTGCTCTCCCAGCAGCACCGACAGGCGATTGTTGGCTGCCGCCAGGCCGGTTCTCAGGCTCGGGATTTGGGAGCGCGTGGTTTCGAGATTGGTCAAGGCCTGCTGCACGGGCAACTCGTTGCTGAGACCGGCCTCGAACCGGGAACTGGTGTACGCAAAGGTTTCCTGTTGGGCTGCAATATTGGCCTCGGCCACGGCAAACCGGGCCTGGAAAGTGCGCACCTCCATATAGTTGAGGGCGACTTCGGCCAAAAGGCTCACCAGAACGTCGTGGAGATTCTCCCAACTGGCTTCTAAATCCGCCTCGGCCGCCTCCACCGAACGACGCACCCCTCCGAACACGTCCAACTCCCAGCCGGCATCGAAGCCCGCCGAATAGAGCTCGCTTTCGGTGCCGTCGCCGCTGTTTTCGCTGCTGCGGCTTTTAGCGGCCGATCCCGTTGCATCGATGATGGGGAACAATCTGGCGCGATTGATGCCTCTGAGGGCCCTTGCCTCGCGGACACGGGCCCGGGCGTTTTTTAGATCGAGATTTCCACGAACGGCCCGTTCCATAAGACTGGAGAGAGTCGGGTCCTCGAGAGTCGACCACCACTGGGCCAGGGTCTGGGGGTCAATGGCCTTGTTGGTCAGACCGTCCTGGAGTTCGGAGTACCAGGCTGAAGGAACCTGGGTCTCGGGCTTGACATAATCGGGCCCCACGGCCGAACAGCCGCAGAGAGACAAGATCGTGCAGGCTGCACCCAGCACACGCAGGAGCCTCTGCAGAGTCCCACCGGCGGGCGGCATTTTTTTAGTGGTTTTCATATCGTTTTCTCTTGGAGCACCCGGAGAAGACCCCCTTCAGCTCTTCTGCTAACTTGTCTTCGCTTGTTCGCGCCGCCGCTTCCGCCGGGCATATACTTTTTCCCGCGAGCTCTGAAAGGCGGCGTAGAGCGCCGGAATCAAAAAGATACCGACCAGGGTTGCCGCCAGCATGCCGCTGAACACCGTGGTTCCGATTGCCCGCCGGCTGTTGGCGCCGGCGCCGGAGGCAATCACCAAGGGGAGCACCCCCAGGATGAATGAAAAGGCGGTCATCAACACGGCCCTGAACCGGATGCGTGCGCCGGCTACCGCGGCGTCGGCAATGGACAGCCCTTCTTCGCGTTTTGTTTTGGCAAACTCTACGATAAGAATGGCGTTTTTACTCGCCAGGCCGACCAGCAGCACCAGGCCGATCTGGGCGTAAATACTGAGGTTCAGACCACCAATCCACAGACCGGTCAGGGCCCCGGCGGCCGCTACCGAAATCGAGATGATAACCGGCAGCGGGATGGTCCAACTCTCGTATTGACCGACCAGGAAAAGATAGCCGAACAGCAGGGCCAGGGCCAGCAGAACAGGGGCCTGGCCGCTGCTCTTCTGTTCCTGAAAGGAAAGCCCCGACCATTCGTAGCCATACCCGTCGGGTAGGGTTTTGGCCGCGACTTGTGCCATCGTTGCTATGGCATCACCCGAGCTGAATCCGGTATTGGCCTCGCCATTGATTTGGGCGGCGGCGAACTGGTTGTAGCGGGTCACCAGTTGGGGCGCCAGTAGAGTAGAGATGGAGGCCAAGCTGCTCATCGGCACCATTTTACCTTCGTCACTGCGTACGTGGAGCTTTCTAATATCATCGACCGCATTACGGTAGGGTGCGTCGGCCTGAACCTTGACCTGGAAGACCCGGCTGTAAAGGTTGAAGTCATTGACAAAGCGTGAGCCGAGCTGAGCCTGTAGGGTCGAAAAAACGCGGCTGACCGGTACGTTGAGGGATTCGGCCTTGGTGCGGTCGAGGTTGAGGAACAGCTGCGGTACGTCGGCCGAATACGTGCTGAACACCGCCCCCAGAGTCGGGTCCTGGTTGGCGGCCACAACAAGGGCGCGGGTTACGGCGGAAAGCTCCTGGGGGCTCTTGTTTCCCAGTGCCTGCAGCCGGAAATCGAACCCGCCCGTATTGCCCAGGCCCCGGATGGCCGGCGGACTGAACGCGAAGATGTTGGCCGACGGGATCGAAGCCAACTCACGGCGCACTCGGCCCAAGAGGCCCTCGAGCTGCAGTTCGGGGGTGTTGCGTTCATCCCAGGGGTCAAGCACGACGACACCCAGGCCGACGTTTTCGCTGGCTCCGCTGATAATGCTGAAACCGCTGACGGCAATCACATCCGCCACGCCGGGGGTTTTCTTGAGGCGTTCGGAAACCTTTTGCATCACGGTGTTGGTGCGTGCCAGGGCCGATGCTTCGGGCAGCTGGACATTGATGAAGAAGACACCCTGGTCCTCACTGGGCAGGAAACTGGTCGGTCGGTTGACGAACAAGAAATAGGCGGCACCGAATATCAGGATAAAGATCCCCAGAACGACGACCATGCGCCGAAGAAGCCAAGCCGACGCGGTCACATAGACGTTGCGTGAGGCATCCAATGCCCGCTTGAACCAGGCCAGTGGCCCCCGCCGGATGGTGACCGGTCGGCGCAGCAGTGTCGCACACAGGGCCGGGCTCAGGCTCAGTGCGTTGAGAGCGGACAGCACAACCGCAGTGGAAAGTGTCACAGCAAACTGTTTATACAGCTCGCCGGTGATCCCGGGAAGAAATCCGACGGGAACGAATACGGCCAGAAGGACCAGGGTGGTGGCGATGATTGGTCCGATCACCTGATTCATGGCCTTGATTGCCGCGTCCTTGGGGCCGAGACCTTCCTCTTCCATGATCCGCTGAACGTTCTCCACCACCACGATGGCGTCATCCACTACCAGGCCGATCGCCAGGATCAGTGCGAACAAGGTGATAGTGTTGGCGCTGAAGCCCAAGGCCAGGAGCACCGCGAAAGTGCCGATCAGCGACACCGGGATCGTCAGGGTCGGAATCAGGGTTGCCCGCCAGTCCTGTAAAAAGAGGTAGGTAACCCCCACAACCAGGCAGAAAGTGATAAAGAGCGTCAGCACGATTTCCTGGATCGCGGACCGGACGAATTTGGTCGTGTCGTAGACCATCCGGTACTGAATACCCTCGGGGAAACGCTTGGATAGCCGTTTGACTTCGTCTGCTACCGCCTGCACGGTTTCCAGTGCATTGGCGCCGGAGGTTCGGTAGATGGCCATGTTGACCGCCGGGGAACCGTTCAGGGTCGATCTGGAGGAGTAGGACTGAGCGCCCAGCTCGACCCGCGCAATGTCCCGTACCCGCACCAGCCCCCCCTGCGGATTGGTGCGAATGATGATGTTTTTGAAATCTTCGGCTTCATTGAGACGGCCCTTGGCGCGCAGCGTGTACTGAACTTGCTGCGAATCGCTGCCGGGTGCCGTGCCGATGGAGCCGGTGGCTGCCTGGGCGTTCTGCTCTCGAATGGCGGTGACAACGTCATCAGCCGTCAGGCCGAGAGCGGTCAAGCGTTCGGGATCCATCCAGATCCGCATACTGTAATCCAGGGCGCCGAAAATATAGGCTTCGCTGACCCCTTTGATGCGCGTCACCGCATCCTTGACATTGATGCTGATGTAATTGCTGAGAAAAAGGGCGTCGCGTGCGCCCTCGGGGGCGAAAAAACTGATGACTGTCAGGAAGTCGGAGGAGCGTGTGCGCACCGACACTCCCTGTTCGACGACTTCGGTGGGCAGCTTGGGAACAGCCTGTTGGACACGATTTTGGACATTGACCTGGGCGATGTCGGGGTCGGTACCGACCTCGAAGGTGACGCTCAGGTTGTAACTGCCGTTGTCGGAGCAGGTTGAGGACATGTAGAGCATGTTCTCCACGCCGTTGACCTCGGCCTCGATCGGGGCGGCCACGCTGTTGGCGACCACCTCGGCGCTGGCCCCGGGATAGGTGGTGCTGACGCGGATTTCGGGGGGCGAGATCTGGGGATACTGGGAGATCGGTATGTTCAACAGTGCAAGCACACCGGCCAGGGTGATGATGATCGACACGACCATGGCCAGCCGCGGCCTTTCGATGAAAATACGCGAAAACATGCCTTACTCCTTGCTCTGGCCGTTAGTGGTCACAGTTTCCACGATTAGGCCGGGGCTGACCTTCTGTACCCCCTGAACGATGATCGTCTCCCCGGTCATGAGCCCTGATTCTACCGGCCAGTTCGTGCCAATGGCCGCCCCCGTGGTGATGCGCCGCTGCTGAACCCTGTTTTCGGCATCGACAATGAGCACATAACGGCCTTCACGATCCTCTAGAACCGCCGACTGCGGCACAACCGGCAGACGTTTGCCCTCGCTGCATCTGATGAGCACGTTGACGTATTGTCCCGGCAGAAGAATGCCGTCCGGATTGTCGAACACAGCTCGAACAGCAATCGTGCCGGTGCCGGCGTCCACCTGGTTGTCAACAAAGTCCAGGCGGCCGGCGGCCGGATACATCTGCCCGTCGGGCAACTGGATGCGGGGGACGAGCCGGTTTTCGGGATCTTGGGCACAGCTCCCCTCCCGGGCCAGTCTATCGTTTACGAGGTCGTTCTCGCTCACTGAATAAACCACCCGGATCGGGTCTATCTGAACGATGCGGGCAAGGGCTTCCGATGCGGGGCCCACCAGATTGCCCTTGGTGTAAGTCGTGCGGCCGATACGCCCGCTGATGGGCGCCTTGACGACGGTGTACCCCAGGTCGAGTTCGGCTTGCTCCAGGCTGGCCTGGGATTGCTGAAGCAGGGCCTTGGCCTTGAGTTCCGCACTGACAGCCGCCTCCAGGTCGGTCGCCGATACCCCACCGGAACGCACCGACTGGAGCCGTCTCAGGTACTGGCGGGCCTCGGTGAGGGAGGCCTCGGCGTCGGCCACCTTGGCCGCAGCTTCGTTGACCTTGGCTTTGTAGGGTGCCTGTTCGATAATGTAGAGGAGGTTTCCGGCTTTCACCTTGCCGCCTTCCTGGAATTTAACGTGTTCGATGAATCCTTCCACGCGGGCGCGCAGGTCGACGGCTTGGATGGCTTCCACGCGGCCAACGTAATCAGACGGCGGGTTGACCTCCTGTTCGGTAACCGCTTCGACGGTGACCATCGGCGGCGGTGCTTTTTGACCTTGCGCTGGAGCGGCTCCCGCGCGGCCGGTCAGTCCTAAAAACGAAATGAGGCACACGTAAACAATAGATACGGTAACTGATACGGCACGGCCGCCGCTTATCGTCTGTCGGTGGTCCGGCGCTGAGAAGGTGATCGACGGTATGACCCTGTCGCGGGATGCTGCCGAGGAAACTGGACCGGGGCATTCGAGGGAGATTCGCTGCTGCATATTTTCTTCCTTATTAGGAGGATTGTTTGAGTTGAATGAGGAAGGATAGCAAAATGAATTGACAAATTCAAATTTAAATTTAAAAATACTATTTAAATTAAAGATTATAAAACAGAGTTTGGACTTATGGTTTTTTTTCAAGAAATGGATCTGTGTTTCACATGGTACAAGTGAAGGGTGCCAAGAAATCCCGCAGTCGTGTGCTGAAAGCGGCCTGCAAAGTTTTCGGGAAAAAAGGGTACCGCGATGCCAGGATTGCCGATATCTGCCGGCAGGCCGGAACCAATGTCGCGTCCGTCAACTACTATTTCGGCAGCAAGGCCGCCCTCTACGCGGAGGCATGGAAGCAGGCATTTGAGAAAGATATCATCCCCGACCCGCCCGAAGCCGCCGATGCGACACCGGAAGAGCGTTTGTGCGCCCGCATCCACGTTCTCGTGCGCAAGTTTTTCGACCGCGGTACCGGCGGACAATTCACGCGTATGTACTTGATGGAACTGGCCAATCCCACCGGCCTGATCGACGACAGCTGGCGCGAATTGATAGAGCCCCGCCGCCGGCACCTGATAGGTATCATTCGGGACCTGATCGGGTCTGCGGCGACGGATGAAGACATCTGGTTCTGCGAACTGAGCATCATCAATCAGTGCCGGGCCTTGCTGATGCTCAATCGCAGCGATCTGGAATACCTCGTTCAGCAGCCCTTGACGCCGGAACTAATCAAGAGGCTGGCCGACCACATTACGCACTTTTCGTTGGCGGGCATCCATGCCATTCGTACCAAAAAGAATAAATGAAACAGAAAAAGGGGTAAAAGCTAAGGCTTTTACCCCTTTTATCCGTCAACGCGTGACGGTTATCGCTTCCTGATCATCCGATTTGAAGATCGGAATACGCTTCAGAAGCCCTCGAAAACGTTTATGCTATGATCAGGCGAGGTCGAAGCGGTCAAGGTTCATGACCTTGTTCCATGCCGCTATAAAGTCGTGCTGGAACTTCTCCTGGGCGTCCTCACTTCCATAGACTTCCGCGACGGCCCGGAGCTGGGAGTTCGAACCGAAGGTGAGGTCGACACGGGTGCCGGTCCACTTGAGTTCGCCGCTCTCGCGATCGCGTCCCTCGAACACGTCTTCGTCTTCCGAGGTTGCCTTCCACGTCGTGCGCATGTCAAGCAGATTCACGAAGAAATCGTTGGTGAGCGTCTGAGGCCGCTTGGTGAAGACGCCGTGTTGGGACTGTCCAAAGTTGGCATTCAAGACGCGCATACCGCCAACGAGAACCGTCATCTCAGGAGCGGTCAGCGTCAGCAGTTGCGCCCGATCAACCAGCATCTCCTCTGCCGAGACGGCGTATTTGGTTTTCTGGTAGTTGCGGAATCCGTCGGCTTTCGGTTCCAGTACACTGAATGACACCTCGTCGGTTTGCTCCGGCGACGCATCCGTGCGTCCGGGCGTGAAGGGAACGGTCACATCATGGCCGGCATTCTTCGCAGCCTGCTCGACACCGGCACATCCGCCCAGGACAATCAAGTCGGCGAGCGAAACCTTCTTCCCGCCGGATTGCGCGCTGTTGAACGCCTTTTGGATTCCCTCCAGGGTCTCCAGCACCTTCTTCAGTTGGGCCGGCTGGTTAACTTTCCAGTCCTTTTGAGGCGCGAGACGAATGCGCGCCCCGTTCGCCCCGCCGCGCATGTCGGAGCCGCGGAACGTGGACGCCGACGCCCAGGCGGTCGAGACCAGTTCGGGAATCGACAGGCCCGAGGCCAGGATCTTGCCCTTGAGGTCTGCGATGTCCTTTTCGTCGATCAGCTTATGATCCACTGCGGGCACGGGGTCCTGCCAGATCAGTTCCTCTGCCGGGACCTCCGGACCGAGATAGCGAGAGACGGGTCCCATATCGCGGTGGGTCAGCTTGAACCAGGCCCGGGCGAAAGCATCCGCGAACTGCTCGGGGTTCTCCAGGTAGCGCCGTGAGATCGGCTCGTAGATCGGGTCGAACTTCAGCGAGAGGTCCGCCGTGGTCATCATCGGCCGGTGCTTTTTCGACGGGTCGTGGGCATCAACCACCATGTCCTCGTCGTCCACGTCCTTGGCCAGCCACTGATTCGCGCCGGCCGGGCTCTTGACAAGCTCCCAATCGTATTTGAACAGCACTTTCAGATAGCCCATGTCCCATTTGGTCGGGTTTGGCTTCCAGGCGCCCTCGATACCGCTGCTGATCGTATCGCCGCCTTTGCCACTGCCGAAGCTGCTCTTCCAGCCGAGCCCCTGTTCCTCGATGCCGGCGGCTTCTGGTTCCGGGCCGACCAGCGCGGCATCGCCCGCGCCATGGCACTTACCGAAGGTGTGCCCGCCGGCGACCAGCGCGACGGTCTCTTCGTCGTTCATGGCCATGCGTGCGAAGGTCTCGCGAACGTCACGGCCGGAAGCGACCGGATCCGGGTTGCCGTCCGGGCCTTCCGGGTTCACGTAGATCAGTCCCATCTGCACGGCCGCCAGGGGGTTTTCCAGGTCCCGGTCGCCGCTGTAACGGCTCTTGGGCTTGTCGCTCGTAGCCAGCCATTCCTCTTCGGCACCCCAGTAGACGTCTTCTTCGGGTTCCCAGATGTCCTCGCGCCCGCCGCCGAAGCCGAAGGTCTTGAAACCCATCGACTCCAGAGCGCAGTTACCGGCAAGGATCATGAGGTCGGCCCAGGAGATTTTCCTGCCGTATTTCTGCTTGATCGGCCAGAGCAGACGGCGTGCCTTGTCGAGGTTCACGTTGTCGGGCCAGCTGTTGAGGGGCGCAAGGCGTTGATTGCCGGACCCCGCGCCCCCGCGGCCGTCGCCCATGCGGTAGGTGCCTGCGCTGTGCCACGCCATCCGGATGAAGAGCCCCCCGTAGTGACCGTAGTCGGCCGGCCACCAGTCCTGCGAGTCGGTCATCAGCGTATAGAGGTCCTTCTTCAGGGCCTCCAGGTCGAGTTTCTTGAATTCCTCAGCATAGTTGAACGCCTCGCCCATCGGATTGCTCATGTGGCAGTGCTGATGAAGAATCTTGAGGTTCAACTGGTTCGGCCACCAGTCCCGGTTCGACATGCCACCACCGGCAATGGGTTTGCTGGTCCTGCCCGTTACCGGGCACTTGCTTTCTTCACTCATAATGTTTCCTCCTTTCGTTGTCTGAGCTAACGCACCGTGCTGCATTGAATATCGTGCTCCGGTGTCCGTATAGCTAATTAAATTTAGCGGACTTATCGATTGATTTTAATGATAATCGTGAACTTGAAGGATCGTTAGAAGAACGTCGCACCATTTTTTGAGCGCAAAACTTGGGGCCGGCTGTCATTACATTTCGATTTTCAGCATCAGGGCACTAACATTATGGGTCAGATTTTTCTTTTCAGACATGTCGACTTCCGCATTCATTTTATAATAGAACTAGATATCATATGATAACAACTATCAATTAAAGGCAAAAAAATATATTAAACTTTCTCTGCCATACAATTGCTGCATATACCGAAAAAGTCCAACCGATGATTCAGAATTTTAAAATTAGTCTCTAATGCGACCTCTTTTTTCATTTCATCCAGGCTATCCAGGTCAGGGTCGACAATTTTTTTACACTTGATACAGATGACGTGTGGATGGGGGTTCGGCTTATTTCCATCATATCGGTTACTTCCATCCGGAAACCCTAACTCAAGAACTTCACCAAGTGATTTAATCAATACAATATTTCTGTATACAGTGGCAAGACTCATTGTCGGAAAATCTTTTTTTATCTGGACATGGATATTTTCAACACTGGGATGGCTTTCACTTTTGGCAAGGATTTTAACGATAGCCAGCCGCTGAGGCGTTATCTTGTGGCCATTATCCCTTAATTTTTGGATGATGATGTCAAATCTTTTTTTATGGTCTGCCAACTGAAGCCTCTTTATCCTAAGTAATAATTCTTTTCAGCTAACATTAATTTGCTTTTCAGTCAACTCCTTTTTCAATCGTTCACACATGACAACGCCATTCGCTCCTGCCATGGCGCAATAGCACTTTCCTCTGCGCCTGATGTATTTTGGGCCACGATATCTGGGTGTATCAAGATTTTTCTTTTTGTATATTTTTCAGTATATTCGAGAGCCTCTGGATGTTTTTCTGTTTTTCTTTCTCTCTCAAATTTTTCCGGGATTCAGTATAAAATTTATGTTTTTTTATCAAATCGAGAGTTCCATTATACCATTTTTCGTCATCACTGACATCTA
>Ga0210085_1001097_pt1 | contig 10904 bp, 8 predicted proteins | sample China_Galinas_PW_5_FD_184866 | JGI IMG/M metagenome (GOLD analysis project Ga0210085, IMG submission 184866) | Wetland microbial communities from San Francisco Bay, California, USA, that impact long-term carbon sequestration - China_Galinas_PWC_D1... | ecosystem: Environmental > Aquatic > Marine... | reverse complement strand
GATTAAAAATAACGAGAAAAGTATTATTTGTCAATTAAATTTTCAGAAAAAATATCTTTATTTTTGCATCAGAAACGAATCCTTTTCGTTTAACCGTCATCAAATGTTTTATAAAAAAAACAGGACAACATTATGGATAATGCTCATTTTTATACTACAACAGTTAACTGGGAAAAAGACAGGATAGGAAATTTAAGCTCCCCTACTCTGCCTGATATAAAAGTTGCTACCCCACCGGAATTTCCGAAGGGCGCGCCGAATATCTGGTCACCGGAACATATGTTTGTTGCTTCAGCAAATATCTGCCTGATGACAACTTTCCTGGCGATAGCCGAAAATTCAAAATTCGATTTCAAATCTTTCTCAAGTGAAGCAACAGGTAAGCTGGAAAAAGTAGACGGTAAGTTTATGATTTCAGAAATAGAATTTAAACCGGTTGTTACAATAGACGACGAAAGTAAAAAAGACAAAGCAATAAGGCTGGTCGAAAAATCAGAAATGGCCTGCCTGATTTCAAATTCTATGAAATCAAAAATAATATTAACTCCAACTATAAATGTAGAAAATTAATAGAGGATATAGTTATGCCGATATTCGAATACCAGTGTGAAGATTGTAGCACAAAACACGAAGTGCTTCACAAATCATCTGTAAACCAGGAAGAAGTTTCCTGTCCGAAGTGTAATTCAAAAAAGAATAAAAAGTTATTATCTACTTTCAGTGCGTCTATGGGAGGCAACAGTTATTCAGGTTCATCATGTGCCAGCGGTAATTGTGATATCCCGGCACCAACCGGCGGATGCGCAAGCGGAATGTGCGGATTAAACTAATCCGCAATATCTGTCATTAACATTCTATCGGAATGAAGCCGTGCTATTTCGGCACCAATTATAAAAACTGCAGAGGTGCAGTATATCCAGAATGCAACAACAATAAAAAGGGTATACGCACCGTATATTTTGCCTAAGTTAGAAAAATTGTGCAGGTAAAATCCGAAACCGAGTTTTACAACTTCCCAAAGTATTGCGGCCCACAGCGCTCCCCATAAAGCTGACTTTCTGTTTATTTTTTTTACAGGAACTGTCAGATACAAAATGCCAAAGGAAATAAAGATGACAGTCAAGGATAAAAATGAGAAGAAAAACTGAGCAAAAATTCCGGATTCGAAAACAGTACTTACTATATTCCAGTTATTGGCGGCCTGCCTTATAACTTCGATGATAGGAATAGAGAACGTTATTACTGTAAATATTATTAGCAATAATATTATCAGTAAAAAATCTTTCAGTTTGCTCAGAAGTATATTTACGTTTATTTCTACACCGAAAACTTTATTGAGAACCGTACGCATACTGCTGAATAATTCGCTTGCGGCAAAGAATAAAACAAAACCGCCTATTATCCCTGCCAGCTTCTTATACTGAACAACTTCCTGGATACTGTTTGAAATTATTTCCCTTACAAACTGTGCATATTTTGAATATGGTATTACAGCGTCGATCAGAGTATTTACCTGGCTCTGCATGGAAGCCGAATCGAGGACATTTCCAAGCACAAAAAATATAATCAGAACAAAAGGGATTGTGCAAAAAAACAATGAAAAGGATAGTCCGCCTGCAAAAAGAAAGAGGTGATGTTCACCCGATCTTTTCATTAATCCAAGGAAATAATGCCTGGAGAACTCCTTAACTTTATGGTAGGATGGTTTGTAGTGTAAAAACAAACGAAGCCTTCGGATAAGAGCGTAGGCTTTTGTATTCCGGAATTTTTCTAAAATCTTTCTTTTAATCATTCATAATACGTGGAATTGTGTTAAAGTATATATCGCTCAATTCACTTAACTCAATCTCCATTTTGCTATTAACTGAATATTTTAATCCGCCGGTTGTTCCCAGCTGCACGAATTTCTGATCTTTCGTAGCAAGTAATTCTTCAAAATCTTTTTGTTTTTCTTTAGAAATTGAGACTATTATCCTGGACTGACTTTCTGAAAATAATGAAAAATCTTCGCGGGATTTTACAGGTAGATTTACTTTGGCCCCTATCGGATTTTCACTATTTATTATACAGCATTCCGCAACAGCCGAAATAATTCCACCTTCAGAAATATCGTGGGCAGAATTTATAAGTCCATTTTTTATTAAATCCAGAACAGAATCCTGAACTTTTTTCTCCACGTTCAGATTAAGTTTTGGAGAATCACCGGCAACTTTATTATGTATTATTTTTAGATATTCACTTCCACCAAGTTCTTCAAGATCCTCTCCTATAAGGTAAATAAGATCATTCTCATTTTTAAAGTAAGAGGTTGTAACATACTTCAGATCTTCAATAAGGCCCACCATACCGATAGTAGGCGTTGGATAAACAGCCGCATTTGGTGATTCATTGTAAAAACTTACATTTCCACCAGTAACTGGAGTATCAAAAAATCTACACGCCTCTCCCATTCCTTCAATGGATTGTTTAAACTGCCAGTAATTTTCAGGCTTATATGGATTTCCAAAATTCAGACAATTTGTAATTGCCAGAGGAATACCACCCGAACAAACAATATTTCTTGCGGATTCAGCAACTGCTATTTTCGTTCCTTCTTTTGGATTCAAATAAACGTAGCGCGAATTGCAATCCGTTTTTGCAGCAAGAGCTTTATTTGTTTCTTTAACATAAATAACCGCAGAATCACAACCCGGGCCTGTTATTGTATTTGTTCTGACAGTTGAATCGTATTGCTCGTAGGCCCATCTTTTTGAAACCAGGTTGGGAGATGAAAAAACTTTTCTGAAAGTCTCTTTCAAATCATCAGGCTCCGATAGTTTAGAAAAATCAAAAGAACGTGTACCTTTTAAATAAGCAGGTTCTTTTGTTTCCCTGTGATAAACAGGGGCGCCGCCGCCAAGTACTAATTCAAATGATGGCAGAACAGCTTTTTCCTTTCCTTCGTAATTAACATGAATCAATCCGTCATCCGTTACTTCGCCAATTATTTCACAATTCAAATCCCATTTTTCAAAAACATTTTTTACGCGCTCTTCGTAACCTTTTTTAACACAACAAAGCATCCTTTCCTGGCTTTCTGAAAGCATAATTTCATAGGCAGACATTCCATCTTCCCGGAGAGGAACTTTATCAAGATTAATTTTCATTCCGGATTTGCCTTTTGCACTCATCTCACTCGTCGAACAGGAAATTCCTGCCGCTCCCATATCCTGAATTCCAATCAACCAGCCGTTTTTAATTATTTCAAGAGTTGCTTCAAGCAGTAGCTTTTCTGTGAACGGATCACCAACCTGTACAGAAGGACGTTTGGCCTCTGATTTTTCAGAAATTTCCTCTGATGCAAAAGTTGCACCGTGAATTCCATCCCTGCCAGTGGAAGAACCAACAATCATCACAGGATTACCTTTACCTTTTGAAGTTGCGCTTGCTACAAGATCTTTCTTAACAATTCCAATAGACATCGCGTTTACCAGGGGATTTCCCTGGTATGATTCATCAAAATAAATTTCCCCTGCAACTGTAGGAACTCCAAAACTGTTTCCGTAATCTCCTATTCCTTTTACAACACCGGCAAATAAAAATCTTGTTCTTGCATCCTTTAAAGATCCAAACCTCAAAGAATTCAATGAAGCTATCGGGCGAGCTCCCATTGTGAAAATATCTCTCATAATTCCACCAACTCCTGTTGCCGCGCCCTGGTAAGGCTCTACTGCGGAAGGATGGTTATGGCTTTCAATTTTAAATGCAACAGCAAGATCATCGCCAATATCAACAAGTCCGGCGTTTTCCTCTCCCGCTCCTACAAGAAGTTTCCCTCCTTCCCGGGGAAGAGTTTTCAGAAGTGCTATAGAATTCTTATAACTACAATGCTCGCTCCACATAACGCTGAAAATTCCGAGTTCGGTAAATGATGGTGTACGACCGAGAATTTTTATAATTTTTTCATATTCTGCTTCAGTAAGTCCGTGTTCCTTAGCTAATTCAAAGTCTACAAGCGGTTCCTGCATTAATTTTATCCGGGAATTATTTAGAAATTAATTGATTTGTAAAAAACAAATATAACATTTTTACCCATCGCCTATCAAATTTAATGTTGTATTACTGTTATTTTTACCAAATTTTGACATAAAATTTGAAATGGCAGGATGTTAATTTTGATCAGCGAAACCTAAGAAGTGAAGAATTATAAAAGGCTGGCTATCCATATCCGATAAAATATTAAATATTTTTTACTAATTGCCCGTAACATAAGGATAATCTTGCATTCCATATTGAGGAAGATTTTCTCGCCAATTAGCTCCAAACAATAACGATTTAGCATTATATCCCAGAAGTCTTAAATAAGCAACCACAAATGCACTGCTGTGTCCATATTTACTATAAACAACAATATCTTTTGATGATGGAATTGTTTGCAAATATGTAGTACTTCTAAGATCAGATACATACCCATTGGATTGCCTGTAAAATACAGCCTGAGGGGGATGACCGGGATTATCCAGCTGCCCGTTCGGACCCAAAAAGTATAAACCATCAAGACCAAAGCACACTATAAATGTATTGGCATAAGTTGAGTCTGTATTATTATATATATATGATAACTCAAGGAGATCAGTTGAAGCAGGCAATGAATTTGGGGCCGGATCACCAAACGATGAAGCAATTAATGATTTTATCCTGGAATTAATTTTCTCTTTAATAGTTACAACTGAATTATCAAATGTCACTGCTGGCAAAGGTGAGGGTGAGGGTCTTTCATATACCCGATTTGTAAATCCTGGTCCATTGGTCCCATCCACCCAGGAAAGCCTGAAATCAGGATTCCAGGACACCATCCCGTACTTAAGAGCATAGACCTTATTAAATCCTGCAAATCTCAGTAAACTGGTAAAATATGAGGCCGCCTGTCCTGTCTGGCTCACTATAATAATTATTTTACCTGAAGAAATAGATTTAACAGTTGCAAATAAATTTGCGGGTGTAACATTCTTTGCAGTTTTTATATGACCTGCAACAAATTTATCAGATGATCTTATATCAAGTATTTCATAAGAATATAGATTATCGTTAACATCCAAAGCGGAATCTACCGCAGGAATTTGTATCGTGTTAATAAAATCCCCCTGAGCTTCCAGGTACGCAATTATTTTTTCACTATTATTTACCTCAGAGTTTACCTCTGAAATAGAGAAATCTTTCAGGCATCCATTAAAGGATAAAATAATAGAAAAAATAAATCCGCAAATCTTAAATGAATTTTTCATAAAAAATTTCTCACGGTTGTTTAGAGGCACTTATTGAATATCCAATAAATAATCCTATTGCATTTTTCCCTTCTACATTCCATCCAACATTGTCTCCACCATGAATAAATGAATCTTCTATTGCTTTACCATTGCCTTTAGTTTGAAAATATTTCTGAAATGCTTTATCAAAAGAATAAACCTTCATAGATAAATTGGAAAAATTCCCACCAGCTCTGTATTGTTCAGGTACAGGTTGTGTCTTCACCGTAACGTCCCCTATATCCAAGACATCAGGCAAAGCTTCAATGGAGTAGAAATCATCCGACGTAATTTCACCGGAAGATCCGCTGGCATACACCCAGGAAGCTCCATAAGCCTCATTTCTCTTTCCTAAGACAATTCCCTGGAAAAAGTACGATTCAGATCTGTACGATATGCTATTTATAATTGGTACTTTCGGCACATACGTTTTTGCATAGATAGGATCACCATAATGATTTGCAAAAAGCTCGTAATAAGCACCGGGAACTATTTTATAGTCATAAAGCGGTTTAAACAGTCCGTTGCCAACATCGTGAAGGGGAATAACCTGTGAGCCATTAACTTTGATGTAGGCTTCTATATCTCTTAATCCCGCTGTAGTAATTGAGTAAGTTGCACCAACAGGTAAAGTTTTTGTGAAAAGAACACCTTTAAAAATCTGGTCAGCAACTAACTCAGCACGAACAACTACATTTTCTTTATAAATATTTACAGGTTCAATTACATCAACATTATCGCAACCCGAATATATTGATGCGGAAATCAAAACAAATAAACCTGTAAAAAATATGTTTGATATTTTTTTAAAAACTAACATTTATACCAACTGTCGGCAAAAATGGAAATAAAGTAATTTGTTTTAAAACCGGGCTGCTTAGTACATTACCACTTGAATTTACCTTTGAAGGATAAACTGCAAAAGGATTATCATGATTATAAACATTAAAGATGGCTAAATAGGTCTCAAATGGTAAATCATTCCACATAAATTTATAGTTAAATGAAATATCCAGTTTATGATAGTTGGGCAGTTGATGACTATTTCTCTGATCATAATCAAAGTTAAAATTTGTATTTCCATTAGGACCAATATCCTTAAACTGGTATTCACCCGTAGCAACGGAAATATGTTGGCCTGTACCAAACATCCACGTAGCACCGATACTAAATGCATCTGAAAACCGGTAGGATAAAACAAAAGAAATATCATTTCTTCTGTCGTACCGAGGATAATAAACTCTCCCAAGATTTAGATCATTAAACTGTCTTTTTGTCCAGGATAGCGTGTATCCGACCCACCCTGAAAAATTTCCGATCAACTTATTCAGAAAAACTTCTATTCCATATGCTTCACCCTGCCCAACAGTTAAAAGATTTTTTACAGAACTATCTAAATAGCTGAACTCAGGTGAATTACTAAACTCATACAAATTTTTCATATCTCTGTAATAACCATCCACATTGATAATGAAATCGTTGTCTCCCAGACGAGCTTCCATACCTAAATCGTACTGTGTTGAACGGCTTGGAAGAACTTCCTTTGTGGAAGGATACCAAAGGTCTGTGGGCAGGCTTATATCATTCCGTATCATAAGGTGAAGAAACTGGTGAGCAATTGCTACGGCTCCTTTAATAGAGATATCATCAGTTAGCGAATATGAAGCAGATATTCTGGGTTCGAATTTGAAATATTCCTTACTTTTAAAGTAATAGAATCTTCCACCAATATTTGTTTTTAACTTTGAACTAACCTTCCACTCATCCTGGAAAAATAAGGAGGCTTCTGTAGACTGAACACTTGAAGTACCATTGGGATCAGTTTCAAGTAAAGGATTATAAACTCCGCTGTAAATTATATCATAATTATGAAGGGATAACTCCGCACCAACTTTTAACGTATGATTTTCATGCCAAAACATATCAAGACGCGTTTTGAATATTATATCCTGAAGCCTCGAAAGAGAGAAATAATCATTACTTGCAGAATTTCTCGTTTTATTCTGCAAAAGAGTTCGAAATTGATAATTGACATAACTAACTGAATTATTTATCAGAAATGATTTTGAATTTACCTTCAACCAGTCAATATTTGCAGCACCGTTTTGCCAATCGATATTGTAATTTACATCATTAGAATTTTCGGGATTATAAACATGATCTTTGCTGAACATTCCGCTGATAGTAATAATATCATTATCCGAAATATTATAAGTGAATTTTGAATTTATATCGTAAAAATTATAATTAGGAATATTCCCGTTTTTATTGATGGCTTTATTAATCACGTCATAATACATTTTCCTGCCAGATATTAAATATGTTGCTTTTCCTCCAAGTGGACCCTCAAATGTAGCGTTTGAATTAATTAAGCCAAGCCCTATTTTCCCTTTATTTGCTTCTTTGGTACCTGATTTTAGTTTTACATCAAGTACGCTTGACAGCCGCCCTCCATATTCTGCCGGGAACGCTCCTTTTATAAGTCTTACACTTTGAACTGCATCAGAATTAAATGTACTGGCAAAATTTCCAAGATGCGTTGGATTGTAAACAATTACTCCATCGACCAGTGTTAAATTCTGATCGGGTGAACCACCCCTTACATAAAGTCCTGTCGAAATATCAGAAGCTGTTTTTATTCCAGGAATAAATTCAAGTATTTTAAATAAGTCTATTTGTCCGCTTAATGAAGGCATCCTCTTGAGCAAATCCACGGGCACATCAATTGTGCTTGCTTTCACTTCATCCCTTCTCTTTCCTGTTACAACTACCTCAGCTAAAGGAATATCAGTTGAAGTAAGTTTGATATTAAATCTTACCACACCTGTATCTCTAACAACATTGATTTCTCTAATTAAAGTTTTATAGCCGATGTTTCTGGCAACCAGGATGTAATTTCCCTTAACTATTTTAGGAATGGCATAATATCCGTAATAGTTGCTGGCAGCACCCCGATAGGGAATCCCGTCAACTTTTACAGAATCTCTGAATAGAAGTATATTCGTACCAACCAGTACCTCTCCGGTCACTGAGTCGTTAATAAATCCGGATAGTATTACTTCCCCGCTTTGCGCAACTGCCAAAGAAGATATTACTATAACAAAGAATATTGTTAGGGGTTTTAGATTTTTCAAATGAAATTAGTTTTTATTGGACTGACTAATTAATATCTCTTATCTGTAATACTGTATTTTGCGTATTTAATATTTTGATATTTTTTTATTCACTTGTTAAATCACAGATCGAAGAATTTCACAAACCTATTTTTTACAATAGATGATTTATAAGTGTACTTTCAGGCTTATATATTTTACATGCAATGAAATAATATCAGGTTATTTCTTCTTTAGAATTAGTCCACCTCCGAAAGTTGCTATCCAGGTTCTACCAAGTTTGTCTTTAACAACACCTCTTACATCATTCATTTCAAGACCGGTAGTTTCTTTATTATATTTCTTGGCATCCGTAGCAGTAGTAAAAGTAATTAGGCCCTGATTTGTTCCAATCCATTTCATTCCGGAATTATCAGCATAAATGCTATGAGTTTGTACATTACTTGGTATAACATAATAATGTTCAAAACTACCATTATAATAGTCTATACCCGTCCCAGTAGCTATAGAACTACCGTAGCCAATCCATACTCCATTTGATGGATCTGCAGCAATTGCGCTAATACTATTTCCTAAAATATTGGAATTTGTAGTTTTAAGCTGAACTCCTGTGTTATCACCTGCATAAAGACCGGCATCTTTTGTCCCGAAATAAAGTTTGCCCGCCATATCCACGGCCATGCAGGATAGTGTATCTGTAGGGCGGAAATCTGAATTATCAAACTTCCACGTACCGGATGAATCAAAGAAATTAAGAATAATCGTATGTGTAATTACGTAAACGTCCCCCCTGATTGAATTAACAATATCAACGACATAAGGTTCAGCTAATGGAGATCCATATTTAATATCGTTATACCGTATCCAACTACTTCCTTTTAACAAGAAAAGGCCAAATTTGGTGCCAGCCCAAACTGTACCATCGACAGAATAATTAACAGTATTTACCTTACTATCCTGAATTATGGAGGTGCCGGGAGAATAAATTTGCCATGTATTGCCATCATATTTTACAAGACCATTATCTTCAGTACCAATCCATAAATTATTTTGATCATCTACGGTAATATCCGTCAAATTATTTGTCGGTATGTTTGAAGTATTGGTATTCAAATCCATCCACTTAGTTGTATCAACTAACTGAGTCTTTGCTTCACTAGTATTACTACTGCTAACTACAACATCAAGAGTATTATCTCTGTAATTTTGAGCATGATATCTTACTTTATAATAGCCCGGCAAAAGTCCTTGTAATATATCAGGAGTAGTTTTACCAGTTGCTGAATCATTCAGAAATATTTCTGATCCATCGGGTTTTCCATTACAATTAATTTCACCTCGCATTGCCGGATTCTTTGTATAATCTATAAAGAACTCTTTCCTTTCACCATCTACAGCATCTATTGAAATTGAAGTGTCCCTAAATAATTCTTTCTTAAGTGTTATTGTATATGTGTCAGTTTCAAGCCAGGTAAGACTATCAGGAGTTATTCTCCTCCTATTTTTTCCATCTAAATATATTTGTGCACCGTCAGGTTTAGAATCAATAAGTACATAACCGTGTGGAGGCGGCGCATCGGGTGGACTTACGGAAATTTCCTGGTTGCAGGAATAAACTATTCCTACTAAAGCTAGAAATATTAAGAAAGAAATAACCTTCTTTGCCATAATACTATTATAATTTATTTTCATGTTTTTTACTTAAATCCTGCTGATTGCAAAAACGATGGTTTAAATCCAATTGTATAATCTTTTTTAATATAGGATCCGAACATTCCGAATCCACCTTTGATATTTGAATAATCCGGGTTATCAAGTTTAACAGTAAAACCGTCCTGGCCTTGCTTTATTGATGAATAATAAGTTGATAAATATTCATCATAAACTATTAGCTCTAAAGTCATATCACTAATTGAATACTGACTTTTTGACTTACCATTAGTAGGAATCTCATTCAGCGCCTGCGTTATAGTTTCAAGATTAAGCTCTACAAAGTTTTTTCTACCAGGTGTTGGATAAACAGGTTTTAAACTTCCTGCATCGGAATAATAAAATAAAGGTACTTCTTTATGATGAATAGTCGTATCGCCATCAACATAATAGTTGATATTTATCCGGGGTGCATATAAGATACTAGCAATATCCTGCCAATCCACTTTAATAGTTGAACCAAATGATGGAGGAATTAATTTATCACTGTTATAATCAAAAAAGCCAAATTGTGGAATATCCGGAGTTTTGCTTTCAGACTGAAGCAATAAACCATTAGGAAGAAGTGCGTCTATTTCAATGACTTTACCCGGTCCCGGTTTGAGATCGGGATTGTAATAATAATTTACTGAATCACCATAACGTGACGAATTTTTACGAGCAACAACAGTATCCCGCAGGTGATATAATTTATTATCGTAATAAATATTCACCTCGGCATTATTTATAGCCGGGTCATCAACGTATTCCTTTGGATCATAACCCTCAGGCTGATAACTATGAGTTAAGGTAACAA
>Ga0210085_1001096_pt1 | contig 10905 bp, 9 predicted proteins | sample China_Galinas_PW_5_FD_184866 | JGI IMG/M metagenome (GOLD analysis project Ga0210085, IMG submission 184866) | Wetland microbial communities from San Francisco Bay, California, USA, that impact long-term carbon sequestration - China_Galinas_PWC_D1... | ecosystem: Environmental > Aquatic > Marine... | reverse complement strand
AATCGACCCCGCACCTGAAGGTCGACTACAGACCGCCGGAGGCCGCGGACGAGCGCTTCGGTCGCACCCCGCTGATGGACGCGGTCAGTGCCGGCGACGCGGCGGAGGTCCGCCGCCTGCTCGATTCCGGCGCCGACCCGGCCGCCCGGGACGCCGCCGGCAGCACCGCCCTCTTCTACCTCCCCCCGGAGGGCGACACGGCGATCACCGAGATGCTGATCGCGGCCGGCACCCCGGTCGACGGCGCCAACCGCGTCGGCCTGACGCCGCTCACCGTCGTGGCGCTCATCGGACGGACCGACGTGGCGCGGATCCTCCTCGAGCACGGCGCCGACCCGAACGAGCAGCCGCCGGACGGGGAGCCGCCGCTCGCCCGAGCGCTCAGGAAGGGCCACTTGGACACCGCGCGCCTGCTGCTCGAATGGCCGGGCGGCGGCGCGACGGTCAACCCGGCGCTCCCCCGCGGCGAAACCCTGATCTATCGGCAGGCGGAAGCAGGCGACGCCGAAGGCGTCCGACTGCTGCTCGAGCACGGCGCCCCGGCCAACCCGCGCGTCGGTCGCGACGGCGCGCGGCCGGGCGAGACCCCGCTCCTGGCGGCGGCCCGGCTGGGGTACCTGGAGGTCGCACGGGCGCTGCTCGAGATTCCCGAGACGCCCGCGGAGATAGACTCCCTGGGCGAGGACGGCAAGACGCCCCTGATCCTGGCCGCCGAGAACGCCCACCCCGAGGTCGTCTCGTTGCTCCTCGACCACGGCGCGGCGATCGAGAGCACCGGCGCCGACAAGACCCGCACGACTCCGCTCGGCTTCGCCGCCATGGGAGAAAGCGCCGAGGCGGTCCAGGTCCTGCTCGATCACGGGGCGGTGATCGACGCCAAGAACCGCTCGGACGTCACGCCGCTGATGCTGGCGTCCTTCGGTCGGACGCCGGAGGTGGTCAGCGAGCTGCTCGCGGCGGGTGCCGAGGTCGACCTCGAGAACCGGGACGGTCACACAGCCCTCGTCTTCGCCGTGCTGCTCAACCGGACCGAGACGGTCCGGCTGCTGCTCGACGCGGGCGCCTCGCCCGAGATCCAGAGCTCGATCCCCGAGTTCGGGTTCGTCGACCCGCTGATGCTCGCCGCCGGCCGCGGCCACCACGACATCGCCGAGATGCTCCTCGACCACGGCGCCGAGACCGGCGTCTACTGCCAGGTCGACGGCATCGGCCGGATGACGCCGCTGCTGATGGCGGCACGGGCCGGGGACACGGCGACCGTCCGCCTGCTGCTCGACCACGGCGCGGACCCGATGCTCGCCGACGACGACGGCAAGACCGCCCTCGACTGGGCGCGCGAGGGCGGTCACCGCGCGACGTCGGCGCTGCTCGAGACGGCGCTCCTGACGGAGCCGGCTCAGTACGCTTCCAGGTAGCGCTCCTGCTCCCACGGGTGGACGTGGGAGATGTAGTCCGCCCACTCCTGGCGCTTGGCCCGCAAGTAGTTCTCCAGGATGTGAGGGCCGAGCGCCTCCTTGACCACGTCGTCCTTCTCCAGATTGTCCAGAGCCTCGGAGAGATTGGCCGGGAGCTGCCGGATCTTGAGCCGCTTCTTCTGCCGCTCGCTCATCTCGAAGATGTTCTTGTTGACCGGCTCACCCGGGTCGGAGCCCTTCTCCACCCCGTCGAGCCCCGAGGCCAGCATCACCGCCAGCGCCAGGTAGGGGTTGCACGACGGGTCCGGCACCCGGACCTCGCAGCGGGTCGACATGCCGCGCTTGGCCGGCACGCGCAGCAGCGGCGAGCGGTTCTTCTCCGACCAGGCCACGTTGACCGGCGCCTCGAAGCCCGGCACCAGGCGCTTGTAGGAGTTGACCAGGGGGTTGGTGATGGCGACGAACGCCCGGGCGTGGTCGAGGATGCCGGCGATATAGGACAGCGCGACCTTGGAGAGCTGGCGCTCCGCCTTCGGGTCGAAGAACGCGTTCTTGCCGGCGGAGGTGAGCAGGCTCTGGTGGGTGTGCATCCCTGAGCCGTTGACGCCGTAGATCGGCTTCGGCATGAAGGTGGCGTGGAGACCCCGGTCGAGGGCGGCCTTCTTGACCACGAAGCGGAACGTGGAGACGTTGTCGGCGCACTCGACCGCCTCGGCGTAGCGGAAGTCGATCTCATGCTGCCCGGGCGCCACCTCGTGGTGGGCCGCCTCGACCTCGAAGCCCATCTCCTCGAGCATCACGACGATGTCGCGGCGCGCCTCCTCGCCCTTGTCGACCGGCGTCAGGTCGAAGTAGCCGCCGACGTCGTGGGTCTCGGTGACCGCCCGGCCGGTGTCGGACGTCTGGAAGAGGAAGAACTCCGCCTCCGGCCCGCACACCATCCGGTAGCCCATCTTCGCGGCGCGCTCCACCTGGTGCTTGAGCGCGGTGCGCGGGCAGCCGGGAAAGTCCGAGCCGTCGGGCAGCTTGACGTCGCAGATCAGGCGCGCCACCCGGCTGCCGTCCGGGTTCTTCCAGGGGTTGAGCCGGAAGGTGGCGAGGTCGGGAAACAGCAGCATGTCCGACTCCTCGATGCGGGTGAACCCCTCGATCGACGAGCCGTCGAACATGATCTCGTTGTCCAGCGCCTTCTGGAACTGGCTGCGGGGGATCTCGACGTTCTTGAGCACCCCCATGATGTCGATGAACTCCAGCCGCATGAAGTGGACGTGCTCTTCGTCCGCGACTTTCAAGATCTCTTTTGCATCCATTGCGCTCTCCATTTCCGGTCGGTTTCGCAAAGAATAGAGTCTGTTGACCCAAAACGCAAGGTCGATTCGGCCGCGGTGCGCTTCGAATCATGCCGATAACGCAGAAAGTCAATGCTCATCGCGCATTGGCCGGCCGGCGCGCCGGCTGCTAGCATCCGGCCACGATCCACACAGCGTCCCGGAGACGAGCGGCGGCCGGTGAACCGCGTTCGCCGCCCTGCCGTAGATCAGCACGCAGCCGAACGATCACCCAAGGGGAGGACACGTGAGCACTTCTGCAGACCGAGTGGACGAATCGAATGGAGACGACGCCGAAGGGGGCCGGGAAGGCGGCGGCTCGCGCTGGAAGACCGTCGGCTACGTCGTCGGCGCCGTGGTGGTGCTGGCCCTTCTCTACGTCGCCGGCAGCCGGCTCGGCGGCTACAGGGATGCCTTCGAGAGCTGGATCCAAGGACTGGGAGTCTGGGCACCTCTCGTGTTCATCTTGGCCTATGCCGCCGGAACTGTCGTCTTCGCCCCCGGATCCGTGCTGACACTCATCTCGGGTGCGGTCTTCGGCCTGGTCTGGGGGACGGTCTATGCCTGGACCGGTGCCACGATCGGCGCCTGCCTGGCGTTCCTGATCGCCCGGTACCTGGCGCGGGGCTGGGTCGAGGCCAAGCTCGAAGACAAGCCCCGGTTCCGGGAGCTCGACCACTCCATCGGGCGCGACGGCGGCAAGATCGTCGCTCTCCTTCGCCTGGTCCCCGTCTTTCCTTTCGTGCTCCTGAACTACGGCCTGGGGCTGACCAAGGTCCGGTTCGTCCACTATGTCTGGGCCTGCTTCGCCATGGTGCCCGGCACGCTGCTCTACGTCTACTACGGCCACATCGCGGGCCAAGTGCTCGAAGGGAGCCACGATCCGAAGAAGTGGGCGCTCAACGCCGTCGGGCTGGTCGCCGTCCTGTGGGTCACCGTCGTGATCACCAAGAAGGCCCGCGCGGTGCTCGCCGCCGAGACCGACCTCGACCGCGAGGAGCTCGAGGAGACTTCCGAGACGACCGGCAAGGCCGAGGAGGGCGAGCATCCCGGGGAGGCCACCGATGCGTGAGCCGAGCGAGCGCCCCCTGATCCTGCCGGAGGACGCGCACAACCGGGAGCTGGTGGCCAACGTCCATCCGCCGGACTGGACCAACCCGGAGCCCGCGGACCGCTACCACCTGGTGGTGGTCGGCGCCGGCACGGCGGGCCTGGTGACCGCCGCCGGCGCCGCCGGGCTCGGTGCGCGGGTCGCCCTGGTGGAGCGGGATCTGATGGGCGGCGACTGCTTGAACGTCGGCTGCGTTCCGTCCAAGGGGATCATCCGCGCCGCCCGCGCCTGGCACGACGCCCGGACCGCCGACCGCTTCGGCGGCCCGGTGGCAACCGGCGCCGGCGACTTCGCGGCCGCCATGGAGCGCATGCGCACGATCCGCGCCGGCATCAGCCACCACGACTCGGCCGTGCGCTTCCGCGACCTGGGGGTGGACGTCTTCTTGGGGGAAGGACAGTTCGTCGCCTCCGACGCGCTCGAGGTCGGGGGCTCGCTGCTGCGCTTCCAGAAGGCGGTGATCGCCACCGGCGCCCGCGCCGCGGTGCCGCCGATCGAGGGCCTGGAGGAGGCCGGCTACCTGACCAACCAGACCCTGTTCGAGCTCACCGAGCTCCCCCGGCGGATGGCGATCGTCGGCGCCGGCCCGATCGGCTGCGAGATGGCCCAGACCTTCGCCCGCTTCGGCAGCGAGGTGACGCTCCTCGACGTCTTGGACCGGGTGCTGCCCCGGGAGGACCCGGAGGCGGCCGCGGTCGTCCAGCGGGCGCTCGAGGCCGATGGCGTTCGGCTCGACCTCGGCGTGCGTATCGACCGGGTCGACCGGAACGGCGCCGAGCGCGTGGTCCACTACCGCCGCGAGGGTGGAGACGGCGAGACGGTGACACTCGCCGCCGACGCCCTGGTGCTCTCCACCGGCCGGGCTCCGAACGTGGAGGGGCTCGGCCTCGAGGCGGCCGGCGTCGAGTACACGCGCAAGGGGATCGACGTCGACGATCGCCTCCGGACCACCAACCCGCGCATCTTCGCCGCCGGCGACGTGGCGTCGAAGTACCAGTTCACCCACGTCGCCGACGCCCTGGCACGGATCGCCATCCAGAACGCGCTCTTCTTCGGCCGCGCCAAGGCGAGCGACCTGGTGATCCCCTGGTGCACCTACACCGAGCCCGAGGTGGCCCACGTCGGTCTCACCGCCGAGGAGGCCGCGGAGCGCGAGGTCGAGACCCTGACGATCCCGCTCTCGGACGTCGACCGCTCCAAGCTCGAGGGAGCGGACGCGGGGTTCCTCCGGGTCTACCTGAAGAAGGGCGGTGACACGATCCTCGGCGCCACGCTGGTCGGCGAGCACGCGGGCGACATGATCGGCGAGCTCTGCCTGGCGATCACCCACGGCATCGGGCTGGGCAAGATCGCCAGCGTCATCCACCCCTACCCGACCCAGGGCGAGGTAGTCAAGAAGGCCGCGGACACCTGGCGACGGGGCAAGCTGACGCCGTTCGTCCGCAGACTCTTCCGGCTCCGGTTCGCCGTGCTCGACCGCCTGGGGATTTAGCAGATCGCGGAAACCTGGCGAACCGGCCGCCCGGTGTATCCTTCAAGGAAGCACCCGGGCGCCATTGACAGCCATGCCACGGGAACATAGCCTCATGCACACCTATCAATAGTCACCCGACCACAGGAGTCCGCCCATGGCCTGGATGCGCAACGAACCCGACACCACCCCCTCCTCCCCCGCCACACCGTCGCCCTCGCCGGCGGCGTCCCCCCGCGCGCCGTCTTCCGGGTCGTCCGGCCGGACCGAGCGCGCCGTGATCGGCAGCTCGATCTCCGTCCAGGGAGACATCAAGGGGGAGGAGGACCTGACCATCCTCGGCCAGGTCCAGGGGACGGTCGACGTCAAGAACAACAGTGTCACGGTCGGCCAGAGCGGCCACGTCAAGGCGGACCTCCACGCCGACCTGATCGTGGTCGAGGGCCGGGTCGAAGGGAACCTGTTCGGCACCGACCAGATCATCCTCCGCGCCACCGCCAACGTGCAGGGCAACCTGACGGCGCCGCGGGTGGCGCTCGAGGACGGCGCCCAGTTCAAGGGCGCGATCGACATGGAGCCGGTGCGCAAGGGGCAGGCCAGCTCGGGCGCAGCCGGCGGTCCGAGCGGTTCGAGCGGTTCAAGCGCTTCGGGCGGCTCCGGCGTCGCCAAGGGATCGGCCGACGACAAGGAGAACGCCAGCAGCGATTCAGGCGGCTCCGGCAAGGGCACCGGCCCCGGCGCCGGCTCGGCCGGATCGACCAGCTCGAGCGGGGGCGGCGGCAAGTCCGGCAACGGACGCTGAGCCGAGGCGTGTCCCTGTTTCGCAGATTCCTGGGTCCCCAAGGCAAGCAGGCCAGGCAGGGCCAGCGCCGAGGAACCGAGGAGCCCGAAGGGGCCGGAGGCGAGCGCCAGGCCGTTCGCCTCCGGTCGCTCGCACTCGGCACCCTCTTCTCCCACCTCGTTCCCGGCGGCGCCTACGAGTTCCTGGACCTGGGCCCCGCCATCGGGCCGAACGTGGAGTTCCTGTCACACTACGTCCGGTCGGTGCGGGTCGGCGACCTGTGGGCCACCCTGCGAGCTACCGCCCCGACCTCCGGGCCGGAGCGGATCGAGCGGGCGCTCGAACCGCTGATCGATCCGGGTTCCCCCCAGCGCTACCACGGCATCCTGACCTGGGATCTGCTCAACTACCTGGACCGCGAGGAGCTGAAGACGGCGGCAACCGCCCTCAGCCGGGCGCTGCGCCCGGGCGGCTACCTGCTCGCCCTGATCTACTACTCTGCCCAGATGCCCGCCGAGCCCCTGCGCTACCGGATCCTGGACACCGACACCGTGGGCCACGAAGCGCCCCAGATCCGCCGGCCCGCCCCGCGCTACCCCCAGCGCACCCTCAACATGGCGTTCTCCGAGCTCGCCATCGACCGCTCCTACCTGCTCAAGACCGGCCTCCAGGAGTATCTCTTCGTGCGGCCCGAGCCGCCCCGCGAGGAGCCCGGTACGCCGATCGGATGACTCGCGGACCAGCCGGCGCCCGGCGGTCGTCGAACGCCGGCCGTGGGCGCATGCCTGCCCTGTCGTGCCCCATTTGGACATCTCGGAAGGCCAGGAGTACACTTCGTAGGAGGAATCGACGCCTCATGGAGGGGAAGCAATGAACGAGCACGGCCTCTACATCCAGCGCGCGGTGCTCCACGCGGGAGACGGCGTGCGCGAGCTGGTCGATACGGCGGACATCTACCTGCTGGAGGCGGACGGCGGCCGGACCCTGGTACGGCTCGCCGACGCCGATCCGAAGGTCGACGTGCGCCCGCTGGGCGAGATCCTCCCTCACTTCGAAGCGCGGGGGTTCCTGCGCATCCACCGGAGCTTCGCGGTCAACCTGGCACGCGTCCAGCTCCTGCGCCGGCGCGACGTCGGGCGCGACTGGGAGGTCCGGCTGGAACCGCCGGTCAACCGGGTGCTGCCGGTGAGCCGGGATGCTCTGGGCTATCTGCTGGAGGCGTTGGAGGGAGGCTGATCGGATCGCCCCCCCAACCCCTCGATCCCCTTCCCCCCTCGCGGGGGGAAAGGGACGCCACCACCCGGCGGGTGGGGGCAAGTGCGGGGGTCAGCCCTTGACCGGCTCCTTCTCGGTCCCCTTGAGCTTGGCCACGATGTAGTCCCGGTTCATGCGGGCGATCCAGTCGATCGAGATCCCCTTCGGGCAGACCGCCTCGCACTCGCGGAAGTTGGAGCAGGCGCCGAACCCGGCGTCCTCCATCGCCTCGACCATCCCGAGGACTCGCTCGTAGCGTTCCACCTGGCCCTGGGGCAGGAGCCCCAGGTGGGAGACCTTGGCCCCGGTGAAGAGCTGGGCCGCGCCGTTCGGGCACTGGGCCACGCACGCGCCGCAGCCGATGCAGGCGGCGGCGTCGAACGCCAGGTCGGAGCAGTCTTTGTTGACCGGGGTGGCGTTGGCCTCCGGCGCCTCGCCGGTGTTGACCGAGATGTAGCCGCCGGCCTCGATGATCCGGTCGAAGGCCGTGCGGTCGACCACCAGGTCGCGCACCACCGGAAAGGCCTTGGCGCGCCAGGGCTCGATGTAGATCGTGTCGCCGTCCTTGAAGCCCCGCATGTGGAGCTGGCAGGTGGCGGTCTTCTTCCACGGGCCGTGGGCCTCGCCGTTGATCATCACGCCGCAGGTGCCACAGATGCCCTCGCGGCAATCGTGGGCGAACTCGATCGGGCGGTCGCCGCGCTCGATCAGCCGCTCGTTGACGACGTCGAGCATTTCGAGGAACGACATGTCCGGGCTGATGTCCGGAGCGTCGTACTTGACCATCTGCCCCTCGGCCGCGGGGCTTTCCTGGCGCCAGACGTAGAGGGTGAGGTCCATTACTTGTAGCTCCTTTGGCTCGGCTTGACGTACTCGAATTCGAGCGGTTCCTTGTGCAGCGTCGGCTCCTTTCCGACGCCGTTGTGCTCCCAGGCGGCGACGTAGGTGAACTCGTCGTCGCGGCGCAGGGCCTCGCCCTCCTCGGTCTGGTACTCGACGCGGAAGTGGCCGCCGCACGACTCCTCGCGGTCGAGGGCGTCGCGGCACATCAGCTCGGCGAGCTCCAGGAAGTCGGCCGTGCGGCCGGCCTTCTCCAGGCTCTCGTTGACCTCCTCGTCGTCGCCCAGAACCCGGACGTTCGACCAGAACTCCTCGCGCAGACGGGGGATCTCCTCGAGCGCCTCCTCGAGGCCCTCGGCGCTCCGGGCCATGCCGCACTTCTCCCACATCACGGTGCCGAGCTCGCGGTGGATCGAGTCGACCGTGCGCTCGCCCTGGATCGCCAGCAGCTTCTCCACCCGGTCGTTGACGTACTGCTCGGACTCGGCGAAGGCCGCGTGGTCGGTGCCCACCTTCTGGCCCATGCGCGGGGCGAGGTAGTTGCCGATCGTGTAGGGCAGGACGAAGTAGCCGTCCGCCAGCCCCTGCATCAGGGCCGAGGCCCCGAGGCGGTTGGCGCCGTGGTCGGAGAAGTTGGCCTCGCCGATCACGAACAGCCCCGGCACCGTGGACTGGAGCTCATAGTCGACCCACAGGCCGCCCATGGTGTAGTGGGGCGCGGGGTAGATCCTCATCGGCGTCTTGTACGGATCGTCGCCGGTGATCTTCTCGTACATCTCGAAGAGGTTGCCGTAGCGCTCCTCGATGACGTGCTTGCCGAGCCGCCCGATGGCTTCTTCGAAGTCCAGGAAGACGCCGACCTTGGTCGGGCCGACGCCGTGCCCCTCGTCGACCATCTGCTTGGCCGCCCGCGACGCGATGTCGCGCGGCACGAGGTTGCCGAAGGCCGGGTAGCGCCGCTCCAGGTAGTAGTCGCGCTCGTCCTCGGGGATCTGGCCGGCGGGCCGGTCGTCGCCGGCCTTCTTCGGCACCCAGATGCGGCCGTCGTTGCGCAGCGACTCGCTCATGAGCGTCAGCTTGGACTGGTGCTCGCCGGCCTGGGGGATCGCCGTCGGATGGATCTGGGTGTAGCAGGGGTTGGCGAAGTAGGCGCCCTTCTTGTGAGCCCGCCAGGCGGCGGTGACATTGCAGCCCATGGCGTTGGTCGAGAGGTAGAAGACGCGCGAGTAGCCGCCGGTGGCGAGCACCACCGCGTCCGCGGCCCAGCGCTTCACCTCGCCGGTGTTCAAGTTGCGGGTGATGATGCCGCGCGCCTCGCCCTCGACCAGCACCACGTCGAGCATCTCGTGGCGCGGGTACATCTCGACCTTGCCCTTGTGCACCTGTCGGGCGAGTGCCTGGTAGGCGCCCAGGAGGAGCTGCTGTCCGGTCTGGCCCCGGGCGTAAAAGGTGCGCGAGACCTGGGCGCCGCCGAACGAGCGGTTGTCGAGCATCCCCGAGTACTCGCGGGCGAACGGCACCCCCTGGGCGACCGCCTGGTCGATGATGTTGAGCGACAGCTGGGACAGCCGGTAGACGTTCGACTCCCGCGAGCGGAAGTCGCCGCCCTTGACCGTGTCGTAGAACAGCCGGTAGATGCTGTCACCGTCGTTCGGGTAGTTCTTGGCCGCGTTGATGCCGCCCTGGGCGGCGATCGAGTGGGCCCTGCGCGCCGTGTCCTGGTAGCAGAAGCACTTGACGTTGTAGCCGAGCTCCGCCATCGAGGCCGAGGCTGAGCCGCCGGCGAGCCCCGAGCCCACGACGATGACGTCGAACTTGCGCTTGTTGGCCGGGTTGACCAGCTTCATGTCGAAGCGATGGTTGTCCCAGCGGTCTTCGATCGGGCCGGAAGGGATCTTCGAATCGAGCGTCATGATGCGTTCTCCCTGTCCTCTAGGAAACCAGTCCGGTCAGCACGGCGACGGGGAACGAGACGTTGCCCGCGGTGACGACGACTGCGAAGGTGACGGCGAAGTAGCGCCGCCAGGCGTTGAACCTGCGGTGGTTCCAGCCCAGGCTCTGAAACATGCTCCAGAGGCCGTGGTAGAGGTGAAGCCCCAGGAGCAGGTTGGCCACGATGTAGATCAGCGCCACCCACCAGATCGAGAAGCCGGCCACCACGTTGTGGTACACGTCCCCGGGAACGAAGTCGGAGTGGAGCGTGCCTGTGGTGAAGTGGAGGATGTGGTAGACGACGAACAGGGCGATGATCACACCGCCCCACCGCATGGTGCGTGACGCGTAGTCGAGCTGCACGCGCTCGGCCCGCTCGTACTTGCTCGGGCGCGCCGCCCAGCTCTCCCGGGTCACCCTCCAGGCCGACCACATGTGCCCGGCGACCGCCGCCAGGAGCACCAGACGGAAGATCCACAGCGCCGATTCGTGGGGGAAGAGCGGCGAGCCCATCTCCCGCAGCCATTCGGCATAGTGGTTGAGAGCCTCGGGGCCCAGGTAGAGCTTCAGGTTGCCGAGCATGTGAACGAGCACGAAGCCGAAGAGGATGATGCCCGTGACGGCCATCACCGCCTTCTTGCCCAGGGCCGATTTCCAGAAATCGCCGATCCAGCTCATGCTGTGTCCTCTGGTCGAATGGGATTCGTTGATTCGGTCTCGGTGACGATCGGGAGGGCCTCTCGACTATAGCCGTTCGACGCCCTGCGGCAAAG
>Ga0210085_1001095_pt1 | contig 10914 bp, 10 predicted proteins | sample China_Galinas_PW_5_FD_184866 | JGI IMG/M metagenome (GOLD analysis project Ga0210085, IMG submission 184866) | Wetland microbial communities from San Francisco Bay, California, USA, that impact long-term carbon sequestration - China_Galinas_PWC_D1... | ecosystem: Environmental > Aquatic > Marine... | reverse complement strand
CCTCGAAGGCGACCAGCACGCTCTGGTACTCGACCTCCTCGACCCCAAGCGGCTCCGGCAGCACGACCTTCACGGTCTCGGTCAGCGGCAGCTTCTGGTTGCGGCGGTAGAGGACGTAGACGCCGACGCCGAGCACCATCCAGCCGATCCCGACCATGAGGGTGCGCGGGTTGAGCGCCATCACCACGATCCAGGCGGTGAAGGTGCCGATCCCGCCCAGCACCGCGGTCATCGGCAGCAGGAAGCCGAAGGCGCGGACGTTGAGGCGCGGCCTCCACGGGCGCTCGACGTCGGCCTTGCCGCGGCGCAGCTGGATCACGGCCGCGTGCGCGATCGTGAAGGAGAGCATCGCCCCGAACGAGTACATCGTCGCCAGGAAGTCGGTCTGGCCGGGCAGCAGGGTGACGATCGCGATCGCGGCGAAGATCATGATCGCGATGTAGGGGGTGCGGTACTTGGGGTGGACCTGGCGCAGGCCCTCGGGCAGCTGGCGGTGCTGGCCCATCGAGTAGGTGAGCCGGGAGACGCCGATCAGCGCCGCGTTGGTGGCGATCAGCAGGATCACCGCGGCGAGCACGCCGACGTAGTAGCGCAGCGCTTCGGTCGGGACGTGGGCGAGGCCGAGGTTCTCGACGATGCCGAGAATCGGGTCGTCGGCGAAGGTGGTCCCCAGTTCGGTCGCGTAGACGCCGGTGGCCGGGTCCTGGGTGACCGGCATCGCCGAGAGCGCGACGATCGGGATCAGCAGGTAGAGGCCGAGCACGGCGGCGACCGTGAAACCGACGCTGCGCGGAATCGTGCGGGCCGCGTCCTTGGCCTCCTCGGCCATGTTGGAGATCGTCTCGATCCCGGTGTAGGCGATCATCCCGACCGCGATCCCGAGCGCGAAGTCGCTCCAGGTCGGGGCCACGCCGAGGTGGACGTTGTCGATCAGGACCTGCGGGTTGAAGACCAGGGCCAGGCCGATCCCGACCAGGACGACCTGGGTGGCGAGGTCGGCGACGGCGAGGACCAGGTTCAGTTTCGCCGACTCCTCGGTGCCGCGGATGTTGAGCAGCGCCAGGGCGACGATCAGGACCGCGCCGCCGACGACGTCGCCGGGGGCGTCCCCGAGCCAGGGCCAGAAGACCGCCAGGTAGTGGGGCACGAAGAAGGCCGAGATCGCGGCCGTGATCGTGTAGTTGAGCATCTGGCCCCAGGCGGCGACGAAGCTGACCATCTCGTTGAAGGCGTGGCGGGCGAAGCTCGAGGAGCCGCCCGCCTCCGGGTACATCACGGTCGCCTCGGCGTAGGTGGCGGCGGTGCAGGCGAAGATCAGCCCGGTGATGACGAAGGCGAGCGGGGTCAGCCCGAGGGCGAAGGCGGCGGTGACGCCGAGCGCGTAGTAGATCGAGGAGCCGACGTTCCCGTAGGCCGCCGAGAACAGCCCGCCGACGCCGTGGACACGGCTCAGCGACTCGTCTCTGGGGATGCGCTGCGCCAAATCAGGGTCGGGCGAAACCGGTCACTGGGACCGAATATAGGGAGGCGGTGCGACCCGGCGCAGGTGGGCCGCGCCGAGGTCTGCCGGCGAGCGGCAGCCGCAGAGGCCGAGGGTCAGCTCGAGCTCGGCGCGGAGGATCTCCAGCACCCGGGCGACGCCCTCCGCCCCGCCCGCGACCAGGCCCCAGAGAGCCGGACGACCGACCAGGACCGCGTCGGCGCCGAGAGCGAGGGCGACGGCGACGTCGGTGCCGCGGCGGATCCCGCCGTCGACCAGGACCGGGACCCGGCCTTCGACCGCTTCGACGATCTCGGGCAGGGCGTCGGCGGTGGCGAGCGAGCAGTCGAGCTGTCGGCCGCCGTGGTTGGAGACGACGATCCCGCCGACGCCGTGCTCGACCGCCAGCGCCGCGTCCTCGGCGGTGAGCACGCCCTTGACCAGGACCGGGACCTCGGCCTCGGCGGCGAGATCGGCGATCGCGTCCCATTCCAGCGAGAGGTCCATCAGCTCGAAGGTGTCGGCGACGGTCACTTCGCGGCCGCCGCCGAGGGCGGCGTCGACGGCGGGGATGCCGAGTCCGGCCGGCAGCGAGAAGCCGGTGCGGGCGTCGCGCTCCCGGTTGCCGCCGGGCGGCAGGTCGACGGTGACGACGATCGCCTCGAAGCCGTGGCCGACCGCCTCTTCCATCAGCGCCCGGGTGATCCCCTCGTCCTTGAAGCAGTAGAGCTGGAACCAGCGGTGGCCGGGCGGGGCCTGGGCGGCGACGTCGGAGGGGCGGGTGGTCGCCAGGGTCGAGAGCGTCATCGCGGCGCCCGCCTCGGCCGCGCCGGTCGCCATCCCGGCCTCGCCCGCGGGGTGCGCCACCCGCTGGTAGGCGACCGGGGCGACGGCGATCGGCATCGAGAGCTCGGCACCGAGCAGCGTGGTCGCGGTCGAGACCGCGCTGACGTCGACCAGCATCCGCGGCCGCAACCGCCAGCGCCGCCAGGCCTCGCGGTTCTCCCGCAGCGTCACCTCGTCGCCGGCGCCGCCGGCGAAGTAGCCGTGCGCGCCCGGCTCCATCCGCTCCTCGGCGAGCCGCTCGAAGTCCGCGACGTTGATCAGCCCGTCGTCCATGGCGCGACCCTAGCGCTACCGTGCGGGCCGTGAGCGCGCGCAGGGGGCCCACGCAGCAGCAGATCAGGCGCCGCCGGGCCGCCGCGCTTGCGATCATCGCGGTCGTGCTCGCCGCCGCCGTCTATCTGGCGCTGACCGCGACGCTGCTGGCGCCGGTCGACAGCCACGGCGCCGAGGTCGTCCATATGCGCGTCGACAGCCGCGCCGTGGGGCGCGAGCTCGAGGTCAACGTCGTCCGCCCGGCCCACCCCGGGCCGCGCGGCGAGCGGGCGCTGCTGGTCTTCCTGCACGGGCGCGGCGGCTCCGCCGACACCTTCACGGGCAACGAGGCGTTCTTCTCCGGCCTCGCCAGGATGGGCCGCCGGGCGCCGGTCGTCGCCTTCCCCGACGGCGGCGACCACAGCTACTGGCACAACCGCCGCAGCGGACGCTGGGACCGCTACGTGATGCGCGAGGTGATCCCGAAGGTGAGCCGCCGCTTCGGCGTCGACCCGCACCGGATCGCGATCGGCGGCATCTCGATGGGCGGCTTCGGTGCCTACGACCTGGCGCTGAAGCACCCGCGCCGCTTCTGCGCCGTCGGCGGCCACTCGGCCGCGCTCTGGTTCGAGGCGGGCGAAACCGCCCCCGGCGCCTTCGACAGCGCCGCCGACTTCGAGCGCAACGACGTGGTCGGGACCGTGCGGCGCGACCCCGGCGCCCTCGGCTCGATGCCGGTCTGGAACGACTACGGCGCCTCCGACCCCTTCCGCGCCTACAACGAAGCCTTCGTCGCCGCCCTCCACGGCGGAGAGGCAAGGCTCAACGCCCATTCCTGGCCCGGCGGCCACGAAGGCTCCTACTGGACCCGTCACTGGCCCCGCTACCTCCGCTTCTACGCCAACTCCCTGGCCCACTGTCACTAGACGCGCGCTCCGACAACAGCGGTCGCGCGCAGTGGCTGGTCGAGGCAGTCATCCCGCTCGGCACCCTCACCGTCGTCTACGACCACCCCCACGGTGACGACCCACGCGCCGTCCGGATCGTGAGCGTATGAACGCGCTAGAGACTCGTCACCGGGGGCGCTACGCTCAGACAACTGTGCGCGCCCACTATGACCCTGAGGTCGACATCGCCCTCTTCGTCCTCGAGGCCGGCGCGTCGACCAGCGAACGCCGCGACTGGGGTCTGATCGACCGCGACCCGCGCGACCACCGCCTGATGGGCTTCGAGATCTGGGAGGCCAGCGACCGGCTCCCCGCCGATCTCCTCAAGGCCATCCGCAGCGCCTGACCGACAGCCCGCTCTCTCAGCTGTTCGGAGAGCCGGCGGGTGGGGTACCGGGCGGGGGCGGCGGGCCCCAGCTCTCGCGGCCGTCGGCGCTGGATATCGGGATGCGGGGACCGGCCATCGCCGGGGTGTCGAGCGTCACGTCGGCGACCGCCTTGACCCGGGAGAGAACCTCGCGCGCGGCGCTGATCCGGCCCTGCCTCCCCCAGCCCTGCGTATCCGCGGTCAGGCCGGTGGCGTCGATACCCACCGCGTCCGCCAGATAGAGCGCCCGCGGCATATGGAAGCCCTGGGTGACGACGACCGCGTCGCGCACCCCGAAGATCCCCCGCGCCCGCACCATGGTCGCCCAGGTGTCGAACCCGGCGTGGTCCTCGAAGACGTCGCGCGGCGACACGCCCATCCGCACCAGCGCCTTGCGCATCGTGTCCGGCTCGTCGTACTCCCAGCTGCCGTGGTCACCGGAGACGAGGACCTTCTCGACCCTGCCCGCGTGCCAGAGCCGCGCCGCCCGCCTCACCCGGGCGGCCAGCATCGGGCTCATCGTGCCGTCGGCATTGACCAGCGCCCCGGGCACGATCGCCACCTGCGCTGCCGGCACCTCCTGCACGTCACCCGTGTACTCCCCCTGCGCGGAGAGCAGCACAAAGGCGTTCGACCCGGCCACCCCGAGCAGCGCCAGCGCGCAGAGCCCGACCAGCGCCGCCGACACCCGCGGCCAGCGCCGCAGCGGATACCTCAACCCCCGCCGAATGCCTCGAATCATCCCCATCGAACGCGGAACGCTAACAGCCCCCCATCCCGCGGTTCCTTTCGGACGCATGGCGACCGCAAGGAACCACGCACCGGCCCAGCCACGCGAACGAGCGCCTTCCGGTCATTCCGGTCGCCCACTCCGCGCATGAACCCCTGGAGGGGTCCGGTACCCCTCCCCGCGGCTTGTACTTATTCGCCGGCATGCACCGCGGCGAGCCGGCGGCGCCCAACGAAAAAGTTGAGCGGGGAGGGGTACCGGACCCCTCCCCGCTTCAGTCGCCTAGAAGTGGACGATCGGGATGATCAGGATCGCGACGATGTTCGCGACCTTGATCATCGGGTTGATCGCCGGGCCGGCCGTGTCCTTGTAGGGATCGCCGACCGTGTCGCCGGTCACCGAGGCGGCGTGGGCCTCGGAGCCCTTTCCGCCGTGGGCGCCGTCCTCGATCAGCTTCTTCGCGTTGTCCCAGGCACCGCCGCCGGCGGTCATCGAGATCGCGGCGAAGAGGCCGACGACGATGACGCCGATCAGCAGGCCGCCGAGCGCGTCGACGCTGAGCAGGCCGACTATCACGGGGACGACGATCGGGATCAGCGACGGCAGGATCATCTCCTTCTGCGCCGCCAGGGTGACGATGCTGACCGTCTTCCCGTACTCGGGTTTTTCGGTCCCCTCCATGATCCCCGGGTGCTCGCGGAATTGTTTGCGCACCTCCTCGACCACCTGGCCGCCGGCGCGCCCGACCGCCTCGATCGCCAGGGCGGCGAACAGGTAGACCATCATGCCGCCGATGATCAGCCCGATCAGCACGTCAGGGCTGCTCAGGTTGAACAGGCTGTTGAGGTCGAAGCCCGCGGGCGCTTCGTCTTTGAGCTCGCTCTTGAACGCCGCGAACAGCACCAGCGCCGCCAGGGCGGCGGAGCCGATCGCGTAGCCCTTGGTCACGGCCTTGGTGGTGTTGCCGACCGCGTCGAGCGGGTCGGTGACGTTGCGGACGTCCTCCGGCAGCTCCGCCATCTCGGCGACGCCGCCGGCGTTGTCGGTGATCGGCCCGAAGGCGTCGAGGGCGACGATCAGGCCGCAGAGCGAGAGCTGCGCCATCACGGCGATGCCGATGCCGTAGATGCCGGCCAGCTCGTTGGCGCCCAGAATCGCCAGCGCAAGCACCAGCGCCGGGGCGGCCGTGGACTGGAAGCCCTGGGCGAGCCCGGCGATGATGTTGGTCGCGTGGCCCGTCTCCGAGGCGTCGGCGATCAGCTTCACCGGCCGGAACCGGGTCGAGGTGTAGTAGTCGGTGATGACGAACAGCAGACCGGTGACCGCGACCCCGATCACGGCGCAGAGCCAGAGGTCGGTGACGGTGACCGAGGCGGCGCCAGCCTCCAGGCCGAACTTCACCACGTCGCCCATCAGCCAGTCGGTGACCGGGTAGAAGGCCGCGATCGAGAGCGCGCCGGAGACGATCAGGCCGAGGTAGAGAGCCCCCTCGACTTTGTCGGATCTGGTCCGCACCGAGAGCGCCCCGATGATCGAGGCGATGATCGCGACGCCGCCGAGCACCAGCGGGTAGATCGCGACCTCGCGGGCGAAGTCGCCACCGGCGCCGGTGAAGGTGAGGACGCCGAGCAGCATCACGGCGACCGAGGTGACCGCGTAGGTCTCGAACAGGTCGGCCGCCATGCCGGCGCAGTCGCCGACGTTGTCACCGACGTTGTCGGCGATCACGGCCGGGTTGCGGGGATCGTCCTCGGGGATCCCCGCCTCGACCTTGCCGACCAGGTCGGCGCCGACGTCGGCGGCCTTGGTGAAGATGCCGCCGCCGAGCCGGGCGAAGACGGAGATCAGCGAGCCGCCGAAGCCGAGGCCGATCAGCGCGTCGACCGCCTCCTTGTCGGAGCTGCCGGTGGCGACCAGCAGCCCGAAGTAGCCGGCGACCCCGAAGAGCGCGAGGCCGACGACCAGCATGCCGGTCACCGAGCCGCCCTTGAAGGCGACGTCGAGCGCCGGCGGGACGCCGCCGCGAGCCGCCTCGGCGACCCGCGAGTTGGCCCGCACCGAGAGGTTCATCCCGATGAAGCCGGCGGCGCCCGAGAGGATGCCGCCGATCACGAAGCCGACTGCGGTCTCCCAGTTCTGCAGGACCAGGAGCAGCACCGCGAGCGGCACGGCCACCGCGGCGATGATCGTGTACTGCCGGCTCAGGTATGCCTGGGCACCCTCCTGGACCGCACCGGAGATTTCCTGCATCCGGTCGTTTCCGGGCGACTTGGCAAGCAGTCTTTGGGTAACGAGAAGTCCGTATATGACGGCGGCGCCCGCGCAGACGAGCGCGACGACCACGCCGTATTCGGTCAAGAAATCGGTCAAGTTCGTTCCTCCGGTGGATTTGGCGGCGCGGGAGTCTATAGGCGGCAGCGGCGTCGCCGCCCTCCGCTCCGATCAGCCCCGTTTGGCCGTTTGTTCGGTCGCAGCGTACGTGCGCCTGGTCTCGGCGACCGCGTCTCGGTAGACGTCTTCTATCGAAATCCCCGAATCGAGCGCCTCGCGGGCGCGCTGCGCCCCGTTGCGCTGCGGCAGATCGACCTCGATCCCGAGCGCAGTCCGGGCCGGCTCGGTCCAGGCCAGCACCGACTCCAGCAGCGCCCGCGTCTCCACCACCTCGCCGCGCCGGAAGTCGATCATCCGGCCCCCGGCCCCGTACCGGATCGCCCGCCAGAGGTTCTCCTCGATCTCGCGGTCGGCCAGCGGCGCGCCCCTGCCCTCGTAGCCGTGCTCGTCGTAGTCGAGCGCGGTCTGCGCGATGCAGGCGGCGATCAGCCCGGCCAGCCCGAACGACTCGTCACCGCGGGTCTGGGCGTCGCAGATCCGCACCTCGACCGTGCCGAACAGGTGGTGGGGCCGCACGCTCCACCAGAGCTGGGTCGACTCGACCACGGTCCCGGTCCGCTCCAGCATGCCGACGAAATCGGCGTAGGAGCGCCAGTCGCGGAACGGCGACGGGACGCCGCAGCGCGGGAAGGTGCGGGTGAAGATCTCGGTGCGGACCGTGTGCAGGCCGCTGTCGCGGCCGTCGAGGAAGGGCGAGTTGGCGGAGACCGCGAGCAGCAGCGGCAGCAGCTCGCGCAGCCAGTCGCAGACGGCGATCGCGCGGTCGGCGCCGCGCACCCCCATGTGCACGTGCAGGCTCCAGGTGTTGTTGCGCTGGGCGACCCAGCCGAGTTCGCCCCGCAGCCGGTTGTAGTGGGGCGTGTCGATGATCCGCTGGTCGAGGTAGCTCGCCCAGGGATGGGTCCCCATCGCGCCCAGCGCCAGGCCCATGTCGCCGACCAGCTCGAACAGCCGCGCCCGCCGCTCCCGCTGGCGCTCGACCGCGTCGGCCATGCTCTCCGCCCGCCCGGAGCGGATCTCGATCTCGGAGGCGATCAGCTCGCCCGCCGCCGACTCGGCGAGCACCTCGTCGGCGTCGCAGGCCGCCTTCACCTCCTCGAAGCGGTGCTCGAGCTCGAGGCCGGCCGGATCGAGGATCGCGAACTCCTCCTCGATCCCGATCGTGAAATCGGTCGAGGACTCGAACCGCTCGCGGGCGAGGTCGAGATCGAGCGACACGGGTTAGGCCAGGTAGAAGTAGAGCGCGTAGAGCAGATCGACGGCGGGACTGGAGGTGTGGACCGTCACCTCGGGCGGCACCTGGAGCAGCTGCTCGGAGTAGTTGAAGATGATCTTCACGCCCGCCTCGACCAGCCGGTCGGCGACCTCCTGGGCGGCACCGGCCGGCACCGCCAGCACGCCGACGACGATCTCCTCCTCGGCGACGGCGGCGGGCAGCTCGGCGACGTCGCGGACGACCTGCTCGCCGACCTTGGTCCCGACCACGTCCGGGTCGGCGTCGAAGACGGCGACGACCTGGAAGCCGTGGTCGGCGAAGATCGCCGAGCTGGCGATCGCCTGGCCGAGGTTGCCGGCGCCGAAGAGGGCGATGTTGTGCTGGCCCGAGGTGCGCAGGATCTTGCGGATCTCGGCGACCAGGGAGTCGACGTTGTAGCCGACCCCGCGCTTGCCGAACTTGCCGAAGCCGGAGAGGTCGCGGCGGATCTGGGTCGGGTTGATGTGCGTGTAGTCGGAGAGCTCCTGCGAGGAGATCGTCTCGCGGCCCATCTTGCGGGCCTGGGTCAGCACCTGCAGGTAGCGCGAGAGCCGGGCCGCGACGCCCAGCGAAAGGCGGTCTCCTTCGACCGGAAAGCCCCCGGGGGCTCCAAGCTCGTCCATCAGCTCGACCATGCCCCCACAGTATCCAGCATGGCCACCAGGGCCGGCCGGTCCAGAACCAGCTCGGAGACCTCCCGGCCGTCGACCTCGACGACGGGGATCCGCTCCAGGTAACGGCGCAGCAGCAGCTCGTCGCTCTCGACGTCGACCTCGTGCAGGCCGAAGCGGTACCCCTCCCCGTGCAGGGCGACGATCTGCGCGATCGCCTCCTCGCAGAGGTGACAGCCCGGCCTCGAGTAGACGACGACGTCGGCCATCGGCTCAGTGCGGGACGGCCGGCCGGTCGCCGCTGGCGAAGGCGTCGTAGCCGAGGTAGTCGGGATACGGGATCGGCGTGGCGAAGCGCGCGGCCGAGCCGATCATCGCCGCGTTGTCGGTGCACAGCGAGACCGGGACCAACTTGAGGCGGACGCCGTGCTCCTCGCAGAGCCGCGCCACCGCCTCGCGCAGCGGCCCGTTGGCGGCGACGCCGCCGCCGAGCGCGACGGCCTCCCACCCGCCCCGCTTCAGCGCCCGCCCCAGCTTCGCGGTGAGCTGGCCGACGACCGCCGCCTGGAAGGAGGCGGCGAGGTCGGCGCGGCGCTCGGCCACCCCCTCGGGGCCGAGGTCGCGGCAGATGTAGACCAGGGCCGTCTTCAGGCCGCTGAAGCTGAAGTCGAGGCCGGGGTCCCTCGCCATCGCCACCGGCAGCTCGAACGCCTCCGGGTCGCCGCCCTCGGCCTCGCGCTGCAGCGCCGGGCCGCCCGGGTAGCCGAGCCCGAGCAGGCGCGCGGACTTGTCGAAGGCCTCGCCGGCGGCGTCGTCGAGGGTCTGCCCCAGCACCTCGTGCCCCTCGTGGTCGCGGACCGCGGCGAGCAGGGTGTGGCCGCCGCTGGCCAGCAGGCAGAGGAACGGCGGCTCGATCGGGTCGGGCTCGAGGAAGTTCGCCGCCACGTGACCCTGCATGTGGTCGACCGGGATCAGCGGCAGCCGCCGCGCCGCGGCGATCGCCTTGGCGGTGCTGATCCCGACCAGCAGCGCCCCGATCAGGCCGGGCCCGGCGGTCGCCGCCACCGCGTCGACCTCGTCCAGGGTCGCCCCGGCCTCGGCCAGCGCGGCCTCGACCAGCGGCGTGACCAGCTCCAGGTGCTGGCGGGCGGCGACCTCGGGCACGACGCCGCCGAACCCCTCGTGCGCGGCCGCCTGCGAGGAGATCAGGTTGGAGCGGATCCGCGCGCCGTCGAGGACGGCGGCGCAGGTGTCGTCGCAGCTGGTCTCTATCGCGAGGATCAAGCGGGGCGCCTCAGTCCAGCCACATGATCAGCGCGTCCTCGCCATTGTCGTGGTAGTAGCGGGGACGGACGCCGGCGGAGCGGAAGCCGAAGCGCTCGTACATCGCGATCGCGTTGCGGTTGGATACGCGCACCTCGAGCGTGAACGGCAGCGACCCGCGCGACTCGTCGAGCAGGCGGCGCATCAGCTGCCCGGCCACCCCGCCGCGCCGGTGCTCGGGCGCGACCGCGATGTTCATCAGGTGCCAGACCTGGTCGTAGCGCGAGCAGACCACGTAGCCGAGCAGGTCCTCGCCGGCGCTGGCGGCGAGGCAGATGCCGCTCGGCTTGGAGAGCTCGAGCACGAACATCGCCAGCGACCAGGGGGTCGGGAAGGAGCGGCGCTCGATCGCGATCACGCCGGGCAGGTCGCTGTAGGCGAGCCGGCGCACCGCGACCCCCTGGGTCGAGTTACTCGGCTCTCTGGAAAGAATCTCGCTCACGCCACCGCTCCGCGTCTGGAGGTCTGAGGTAGATCGGGGCGAGCGACCCCGCCGTTCCGCCCCCGGTCGCCGCCGCGAGCGCGCAGATGTGCCGCGCGGCGACCCGGTGGACGGGATCGGCATCGTCCGCTATCCGGACGCCGTCTCGGGTCAGCTCCTGCCGGAATCGTACCGCCCCCGAGCCGGCGACCGGGGGCGGGCCCGGCAGCTCGCCGAGCCGCGCCGCGAGCGCGCCGGGCTGGTAGACCGCCGGCCCCCAGACCCGCTCGC
>Ga0210085_1001094_pt1 | contig 10914 bp, 11 predicted proteins | sample China_Galinas_PW_5_FD_184866 | JGI IMG/M metagenome (GOLD analysis project Ga0210085, IMG submission 184866) | Wetland microbial communities from San Francisco Bay, California, USA, that impact long-term carbon sequestration - China_Galinas_PWC_D1... | ecosystem: Environmental > Aquatic > Marine... | reverse complement strand
CACGAGGGGCACCCCGACCCCACCCCCCGCAGTGCCTCCCAACCCGCGGCCTTACGCCACGTCAGAAGACTCGCGCAGCTCGGGAGCGGAGATCGCCCGCACGGTGATCTCGACCGGCTCCGGCTCGGGGATCTCCTTGCTCGGGGCGATGCCGAGGCTCTCGACCTTGCGCAGCTGCGGCAGCAGCCTGCCCTCCATCGAGCCGACCGCGGAGTTGTAGGCCTTGGTCGCCGAGTCGAGCCGTTTGCCGACCGTGTCGAGATCGCCGATGAACTTGCCGAAGCGCTGGTGCAGGGTGGCGGCCGCCTCGGCGATCTGGGCGGCCTCGGCGACCATCCGCTCCTGGCGCCAGCCCAGCTCCATCGTGCGCAGCAGCCCGATCAGCGAGGTCGGGCTGACCAGCAGCACGTTGCGCTCCAGGGCGTAGTCGAAGAGCTCGGGGTCGGCGGCGAAGGCGGCGTGCAGGGCCGGCTCGTTGGGGATGAAGCAGACCACGAGGTCAGGCATCTCGCCCGGCTTGAACTGGCCCTGGTAGTCCTTCGAGCTGAGGCTGCGGACGTGCTCGCGGGCCTGTTTCGCGTGGCGCTCCAGGTGGACCCGCCGCTCCGTTTCCGCCTCGGCCTCCTGGGCGTCGAGGAAGGCGTCGAGCGGGACCTTCGAGTCGGCGACGAAGCTGCGCCCTTCGGGCAGGAGGAAGAGGGCGTCGGGGCGCAGCCGGCCCTCTTCGGTGCGCAGCGTCTCCTGCAGCTCGAAGTCGACGTGCTCGGTCATCCCGGCGATCTCGATGCAGCGCCGCAGCTGCAGCTCGCCCCACTGGCCGCGGGTCTGCGGCTGGCGCAGCGCCTTCTTCAGGCCGGCGGTCTCGGAGTTGAGGCTGCCGACCGTCTGCCCCATCTGCTCGAGCAGGGTGCGGGTCTGCAGGTCGGTCTCCCCGCGCCGGCGCATTTCCCCCTCGATCTTCTTCTGGCCCTCGGCGATCCTCTCGGTCAGCGCCTTGATTTCGGTCTGGCGCCGGTCGAGCGCCTCGCGGGCCATCTCGGCCTCGCGCTCGCGCGCCGCCTTGGCGGCTTCGGCCTCGCGCTCGCGGGCGGCCTTGGCCGCTTCCGCGTCGCGCTTGCGCGACTCCTCGCTGACCTTGAGCAGGTCGGCGATCGCCTGCGAGGTGGCCGCCTGGATCGCCGGCTCCAGATCGGGCTGGGCGGCCGGCTCCTCACGGCGCGCGACGAGCGCGTAGACCAGCCCCGCGGCGAGCAGGACGACGGCGATGGCGAGCACGACGGTCACGATCACCGATGGTGGCACCCGCCGCAGACGGGACCGGGGCGCCGGAAACCCGCTGCGTGCGGCCTACGGCAGCAGGACGTCGTTTTCGGAGGAGGCGCGGTAGGGGCCGACGATCAGCTTGCCGGGCCGCGCGGTGGGGGCTCCGGCGGCGGTGACGACGTAGGTCCCGGTGGGGAGGGCGGCGTGCAGGGTTCCGGGGCTGCCGGCGTAGATCGTTTCCGAGGCGCTGGCGGGGCCGCGCACCTGCAGCTTCACGTCGCGGCGGGTCTGGTTGGCGGCGACGATCGTCACGTCGAGCGGCGCGTCGCTCTCGATCGGCGGCTGCGGGTGGTTCTGGTTCTGCGGGATCTGCTGGCTCTTTTCGGGGCCGAAGGCGACCTTCCCGGGCCGCACCTCCACCCCCGCCGGGCTGACCGAGACGCTGACCCGGGTCGAGACCTGCGGGCGCGGTTCGTTGGGCCGGCTCTCGGCGCCGCAGCCCCAGGCGGTCAGCGCCACCGCCACCAGCGCTCCCGCGAACGCGATCCTGGCTCCCCCAAGGCCCATCGCGCCTGAATCTAGCCGAAGGGCGGGTCGATTACCTCAGCCGTAACGTCATCTTCACCTACGCGCACCTCGGCCCCCGGCTCTGCCTCGCGCCGCAGGATCGCCAGCGCGACCGGGCCGAAGGCGGGGGAGACGACGGCGCCGCCCACCTGCCCGACCTCCTTCTCGCCCAGCCGCACGGCGTCGCCGGTGGCCGCGGGGGCGCTCAGCCGCAGCCCCCGCAGGTGGCGGTTGGGGCGGCCCTTGTAGTGAAGGCGGGCGACCGTCTCCTGGCCGATGTAGCAGCCCTTGGTGAAGCTGACCGCCTCCTCGACGATGCCCGCCTCGGCCGGCATCGTCTCGGTCGTCATCTCGGCGCCGAAGCGGGGGGCGCCGGCCTCGATGCGGACGATCTCGGCCGCGGCGGGGGAGACCGGGACCGCGCCCGCGGCGCGCAGCGCCTCGGCGACGCGGCCGCTCTCCGCGGCGGGGACGATCAGGTCGATGCCGTCGCGGGTCCCGGCCGCCAGGCACTCGACCCCGGCCACCGAGGCCGGCTCGCAGAAGTGCTCGGGCAGCGCGGCGGTGCCGGCGATCTCGACGCTGCGCGGGCCGACGAGGGAGAGGACGGCGCGCTCCTCGCTGACGTCGGCGACCTCGACCTCGCGCCCGATCGAGTACGTCTGCAGGTGGCGCAGCGCCGCCGCCCGCCCCTCGGGCTCGGTCTCGAGCAGGATCTCCTCGGCGGCCGGCCGCAGCACCCGCAGGTCGGCCTGCATGTGGCCCTTGCGGTCGAGCAGCGCCGCGCGCTGCCCCGCGCCGGGCTCGAGCGCCTCGACGTCGTTGGTCAGCTGCCCCTGCAGGTACTCGGCCGCGTCGGGACCGGAGACGCGCAGCACGCCGTGCCCCTCGCGCCGCAGCAGCCCGCACTCCTCGCGCAGCTGCCGGTACTGCGCGTCCAGCTCGACGTCCACCTCGGTGCTCATCCCTCCGATTCTACGAATTCGGCCTCGCGAGCCCGCCCGGACCCGCCATGTGCGCGGGTTGAGGCGGACTCGCGGACGGCGGGCGGTTTAGACGGATCGAAATCTCGGTTTAGATGTGTCAAACTTCCGCCGCGTGAAGGAGATCAGCCGTAGAAGCCTGCTCGGGGGCGCCGCGCTGGCGGCCCCCGCCGCGGTCGGCCTCGGCGGCCTGATCGCCGAGCGGGGAGCCGGCAGCGCCCGCGCCGACGACGGCGGCGACCCGGGCGCCGGCGGCCACTCCGGCCACTCCGGCCACGGCGGCTTCTCCCACGCCACCTTCGAGCCGGGACGCACGGTCGACCACGAGGCCAACGGCTTCCACCCGACCGAGCTGCTGCGCGACTTCGATTACGGCAGGACCCGCCGCCTCGCCGGCGGCCGCGTGCTGCGCGAATGGGAGGTGATCGCCGAGGACCGGGAGATCGAAGTCGCGCCCGGGGTCAAGTACGAGGCCTGGACCTACAACGGCCGCGTCCCCGGCCCGACCTTCCGCGCCACCGAGGGCGACCTGATGCGGATCCGCTTCGCCAACGGCTCCGAGCACCCGCACACGATCCACTTCCACGGCATCCACCCGGCGGCCATGGACGGGATGCCGGGGGTCGGCGAGCTGCGGGGCGGCGGCCAGATCGAGCCGGGGGAGAGCTTCACCTACGAGTTCGACGCGGCGCCCTTCGGGCTCCACCTCTACCACTGCCACGTCTCGCCGCTGGCGCCGCACATCGCCCGCGGCCTCTACGGCGCCTTCGTCGTCGACCCCAAGCAGGGCCGTCCGGAAGCCGACGAGATGGTGATGGTGATGAACGGCTTCGACACCAACTTCGACCTCGCCAACGAGGTCTACGCGGTCAACACGGTCGGCTTCCATTACGTCAACGAGCCGATCCGGGTGCAGCGCGACGCCCTCACCCGCGTCTACCTGGTCAACATCCTCGAGTTCGACCAGGTCAACTCCTTCCACGTCCACGGCAACTTCTTCAACTACTTCCCGACCGGGACCTCGCTGCAGCCGAGCGAGCTGACCGACACGGTGATCCAGGGCCAGGGGCAGCGCGGCATCCTCGAGCTGAACTTCCCCTACGACGGCGACTACATGTTCCACGCCCACGTCACCGAGTTCGCCGAGCTGGGCTGGACCGGCTTCTTCCGGGTCGGCCCGTGATGGAGGCCGGGACGCGGGTCGAGCGCGGGGTCGGCGGCGGGCTGCCCTCGTGGCTGCTCGGGGTCGCGCCGCTGCTGGTGATCGCGGCGGCGATCGGCGGCTTCGCGCTGCTCGGCGGCCCGGGGCTGGGCGATCGCAACGGCCCGCCGGCCGAGGAGCTGGCGGTCGAGCGCACGGTTCTGCGCCCGGGCGAGATCGAGCTCACCCTGCGCAACGACGGCCCCGACCCGGTCGAGGTCGCCCAGGTCGCGGTCAACGACGCCTACGCGCCCTTCGTCGCCGCAGGCGGGCGCGAGGTCGGCCGGCTCGGCTCGACCAGGCTGGTCGTCTCCTATCCGTGGATCGAGGGCGAGGCCTACGAGGTCTTCGTGCTGACCGCGAGCGGGGGCACGATCGACGCCGCGATCCCGGTCGCGGCCGAAACCCCGGAGGCCGACGCCTCCTTCTTCGGCCTGATGGCGCTGCTCGGGATCTACGTCGGCGTCATCCCGGTCAGCCTCGGGATGCTCTGGCTGCCCTTCATGCGCCGCCTCGGCGCCGGCTGGATGGGGGCGCTGATCGCCTTCACGATCGGCCTGCTCGCCTTCCTCGCGATCGACGCCGCGCTCGAGGGCCTGGAGATCGCCGCCGGGGCGCCGGCGGCCTTCGGCCCCACCGGGCTGGTCTTCGTCGGCGCCCTCGGCGCCTACCTGGCGCTGGCCGGCGTCGACGCCCACCTCGGCGAGCGCGGCCGCCGCGCCGGCGGCTCCGCGGCGGCGGGCGGCGGCTACCTGGCGCTGCTGGTCGCGGTCGGGATCGGCCTGCACAACCTCGGCGAGGGCCTGGCGATCGGCTCCGCCTACGCGACCGGGGCGCTGGCGCTGGGTGCCTTCCTGGTGGTCGGCTTCGCGATCCACAACACGACCGAGGGACTGGCGATCGTGGCGCCGCTGCGCGAGAGCGGCCCGCCCGGCCTGGCGCGGCTCGCCGCGCTCGGGCTGCTCGCCGGCGGTCCCGCGGTGCTGGGGGCGTGGATCGGCTCGGTCGCCTTCAACCCGAGCCTGGCGGCGCTCCTGTTCGGGGTCGGGGTCGGCGCGATCGCCCGGGTGATCGTCCAGATCGCCCCGGTGATGCGCGATGCGGCCGGCCGCCTGCTCTACCCGGTCAGCGTCGCGGGTATCCTGGCCGGGATGGCTGCCCTCTACGTCACCGGCCTGCTGGTCACGGTCTGATGGCGGTGGGGGAGGCCGGGCGCACCCGGCGAGATCCGGGCACCGAGGCGATCGAGGACTACGCGAAGGCGATCTACACGATCTCGCGCGAGCGCGAGGGGCTCGTCCTCAACGGCGAGGTCGCGCAGCGGCTCGGGGTGACGCCGGCGACCGCGACCTCGATGCTGAAACGGCTGGCCGGGCTCGGCCTGGTCGACCACCTCCCCTACAAGGGCGTGCGGCTGACCGCGGCCGGCGAGCGCCTGGCGCTGGAGGTGATCCGTCACCACCGGCTGATCGAGCTCTACCTCTCCGAGGCGCTGGGGATGCCCGACGACCGCGTCCACGCCGAGGCCGAGGTCCTTGAGCACTACATCTCCGAGGACCTCGAGCGGCTGATCGCGGCGAAGCTGGGCGAGCCGAGCCACGACCCGCACGGCAGCGCGATCCCCGGTCCCGACCTGCTGCCTCCGGTGGAGGGGGCGGCCGAGCGGTGAGGACGCCGGCCGCGGCCCGCCGCCGTCGGTAGGCTTGCGCCCGTGCCCCTCGCAGACGACTTCCAGGCGACCCTCGACGCGCTGCCGCCCGACTGGACGGACCTCGAGCTCGACCTGCGGATCGACGACGAGAGCCGCTACATCGACTCGGCGGTGGCGCTGAGCCAGGTCAACGCCCAGGTCTACTCGCGCGCCGAGTGGCACTGGCGGCTGGTCGTCGCCAAGAGCTTCGGCCACGCGGCGGCGCCGCAGACGGTCAGGGGCGTGCTCGCCAAGCTCGACGGCGAAGGCGTGACCGGCGAGCTGCGGGTCGCCGAGGTGCGCGAGGGACGCTCCGAGGTCGTGCAGATGTGGGGCCGGCCGGAGAGCGTGCGCGAGGAGTTCCGCCAGCGCCGCGCGATCTAGTGGCGCGGGTCGTCAGCGTCGCCGACGACCTGATGCTGGCCAGCAGGGTCGACGCCGCCCTGACCGGGGCCGGCCACAACGTGATCCTCGCCCGCTCGCTGCGGGAGGCGACCCTGGACGGGGCGGAGCTGATCGTCGCCGACCTCGACGTCGAGGGCCCCGAGGCGCTGGTCGGGACCGGCGTGCCGGTGCTCGGCTACTACTCCCACGTCGACGCCGAGACCCGCGCGGCGGCCGAGGCGGCCGGGGTGGATTTGGTCGTGCCGCGCTCGCGGATGGCCCGCGAACTGCCGGCCCTGGCGGAGCGACTCCTGGCGGATAGATGAGCCTCGATTCACCCGTCGTCCGGCGCGGAACTATTTCGTTGAGCAAATGTGAGTACACTGCCGCCGCTACCTGATCCCGGGATCGAGGAGGAAACTGAGTGCAGGAACGAGGGCTGTCCGCATACCTTGCTGAGTTGATCGGCACCTTTTTGCTGGTCTTCTTCATCACCAGCGTCGTCGTGCTCTTCGTCTCGACGGGCAGTCAGGCGCAGTTCGGCTCCGACTACGCCGTCGTCGGCTTCGTCGAGGGTCTCGTCCTCTTCGCCGTCATCGCGACCTTCTGGGCGGTCAGCGGTGGGCACTTCAACCCGGCCGTGACCCTGGCGGCCGCGACGCTGCGCAAGATCAGCCCGCTCGACGCGGTGATCTACATCCTCGCGCAGCTCTCCGGCGCCGTGCTCGGCGCGCTGCTGACCAAGGGGCTGCTGCTCGACGAGGGTCGCGCCACCAACTACGGGGCGGGGGAAATCAGCGGCCTGCTCTCCGGCAACTTCGCCGGCGCGGTGGTCGAGGCGATCGGCGTCTTCGTCCTCGTCCTGGTGGTCCTCACCGTCTTCTTCTCCGAGAAGGGCAAGAAGGACTGGGCGCCGCTCGCGGTCGGCTTCACCTTCGTCTTCCTGGTCATGGTCGCCGGCCCGCTGACCGTCGCCTGCCTCAACCCGGCCCGCTGGTTCGGCCCGGCGCTGGTCGCCAACGAGTGGGGCGGCGTCTGGCCCTACCTGGTCGGCCCGATCGTCGGCTCGCTGCTGGCAGTCGGCGTGTTCCGCTTCGTGATCGAGGCCGGCAGCGGCCGCCCCGCGGCGGCCAGGCCCGGACCCTCGTCTTCGTCTTGACCAGTCGTCGGTAGACCAGGGTTTCGCAGGCGCCGGGGTCGGCCCCGGCGCCTGCGATAGCTTTCAGCGGTGCGCCGGGTCACCTTCTCCCGCAACTTCACCCTCTCCCTCTCTCGCACCTGCCAGTGCTACTGCAAGTACTGCGCCTTTGCGACGCACCGGGCCCACGTCCACCCGCCTGAGGAGGTCGAGCGCCAGCTCGACGAGGCGCTGAAGCGCAACGCCAAGGAGCTGCTGGTGCTGACCGGCGAGCGGCCCGAGGTCAACCCGGTGGTCGCGGCGCGCCTGGCCGAGTGGGGCCACGAGGACTTCACCTCCTACGTGGTCTGGGCCTGCGAGCGGGCGCTGGAGCGCGGCATCCTCCCGCACACCAACATCGGCGTCCTGGCCGAAGACGACCTGGCCCGCCTGCGCGAGGTGACGGCCTCCCAGGGGCTGATGCTGGAGAGCGCCAGCGAGCGCCTGATGGACACCGTCCACGCCGGCAGCCCGACCAAGCACCCGGCCAGGCGCCTCGCCACGATCGAGGCCGCGGGCAAGCTGAAGATCCCCTTCACCTCGGGCATCCTGATCGGGATCGGCGAGACCGAGGACGAGCAGGTCGAATCCCTGGAAGCGCTGGCCGAGCTGCAGGCCCGCTACGGCCACATCCAGGAGATCATCGTCCAGAACTTCGTCCCGCACCCGCGCTACTACGGTGCCGAGGTGGCCGAGATCGCCGATGCCTCGGCGCGCGCTCGGTGGGGTGGCGAGGAGGCTGACGGCGACCATCTGCCCCTCCCCCCGTGGGCGTCGCCGGTGGACGTCGAGGACATCAAGCGGCTGATCGGGGAGTGCAGGCGGCTGATGCCGGATGTGGGGGTGCAGGTGCCGCCGAACCTGTCGGAGTTCTGGCCGGAGCTGGTCGAGGCCGGGGCGACGGACCTGGGTGGGCTGAGCGCCAACGGCGACCACATCTCCCCCGAGGAGCCCTTCCCGAGCCCTCACCAGGTGCGCAAGGAGCTTCAGCCGCGTGGCTACGCGCTGACCGAGCGCCTCTGCGTCTACCCGCAGTACATGGACGCCGAGTGGATGGAGCAGGGCGTGCTCGACGTGATCAAGCTGAAGTACTGGAGCTTCATCCCGCGCCGGGGGTCGGGGCGGCGCTCGGTCGAGGCCCTGCCCGACGGGCTGAGCGAGCGCGCGATCGCCAAGGGGCGCGAGGGCACCGAGCTCACCGAGGACGAGCTGACCGCGCTGTTCGCCGAGACGCGGCCGGAGGCGATCGAGGAGATGCGGGTCGCCGCCGACGAGCTGCGGGCGGAGCTGGCGGGGGACCTGGTCACCTTCGTCGTCAACCGCAACATCAACTTCACCAACATCTGCACCGTCGGCTGCGCCTTCTGCGGCTTCGGCCAGGGCCGCCGCTCGCCGGATGCCTACGAGGTCTCCGAGGGCGACTTCGCCGCCCGGATCGCCGAGGCGGTCGACTTCGGCGCCACCGAGCTGTGCATGCAGGGCGGCATCCATCCCGACCTGACCCTGGAGGAGTACGGCCGCTGGCTGGCGCTGGCCAGGTCCGAGGCCCCCCACCTGCACCTGCACGCCTACTCGCCGATGGAGATCAACCACGCCTGCGAGCGCTCCGGCAAGCAGCCCGCCGAGGTCTTCGAGTACCTGCTCGACTGCGGCCTGGGCTCGACCCCGGGGACCGCGGCCGAGGTGCTCGACGACGGCGTGCGCCAGCGGATCTCCCCGAACAAGCTCCCGGCCGGCCGCTGGGTGGAGATCATCGAAGCGTCCCACCGGGCCGGGCTGCGCTCGACCTCGACCGTGATGTTCGGCCACATCGAGGAGCCGCGCGAGCTGGCCCGCCACATGCGCGTGGTCCGCTCCCTGCAGGAACGCACCGGCGGCATCACCGAGTTCGTCCCGCTCAGCTTCATCCCCTTCAACACCCTGCTCGGCCGCACTCACGGGATCGAGGAGATCTCGATGACCGAGAACCTCAAGCACACCGCCGCCTTCCGCCTCGCGCTGGGCAAATCGATCGCCAACCTGCAGGCGAGCTGGGTGAAGATGGGCCTGGAGGGCGCGACCGAGGCGCTGCGCTGGGGGGTCAACGACCTCGGCGGCACCCTGATGGAGGAGAACATCTCCCGCATGGCCGGCTCCCAGCACGGCGTCCGCCTCGAGCCCGAGCAGCTCGTCGCCGCCGCCCGCGAGGCCGGCCGGCCCGCCGCCCAGCGCACGACGCTCTACGAGGTCGTGGAGAGCTACGACACGGTGGGAGCCCGCTAGCCCGATGCGGGCGATGGTCCTCGAGCGGCAGGGCGAGCCGCTGCGGGCCGCCGAGCTGCCGGATCCGGAGCCGGGACCGGGGCAGGTGGTGCTCTCGGTGCGGGCCTGCGGCGTCTGCCGCACCGACCTGCACATCGTCGACGGCGACCTGACCGAGCCGAAGCTGCCGCTGGTGCTCGGCCACCAGATCGTCGGCACCGTCACCGGCGCCGGGGAGGGGGCGGAGCGGTTCGCCCCCGGCGACCGGGTCGGCGTTCCCTGGCTGGGATGGACCTGCGGCGAGTGCCGCTACTGCACCTCGGGGCGGGAGAACCTCTGCGAGCGGGCGAGGTTCACCGGCTACGACGTCGACGGCGGCTACGCCGAGCTGGCGGTCGCCGACGAGCGCTTCTGCTTCCCGATCCCCGACGGCTACCCGGACCTGCAGGCGGCGCCGCTGCTCTGCGCCGGGCTGATCGGCTACCGGGCGCTGCGGCTGGTCGGAGATGCGGAGCGGATCGGCTTCTACGGCTTCGGCGCCTCGGCCCACATCCTCTGCCAGGTCGCCGTGCACCAGGGGCGGCGGGTCTTCGCCTTCACCCGCGAGGGCGACGCCGAGACGCAGGAGTTCGCGCGGCGACTGGGGGCCGAGTGGGCCGGGGCCTCCGGCGAGCGGCCGCCCGAGGAGCTCGACGGTGCGATCGTCTTCGCCCCGGTCGGGCCGCTGATGGTCGAGGCGCTGAAGGCGAGCGCCCGCGGCGCCCGGGTCATCAGCGCCGGCATCCACATGAGCGAGATCCCGTCCTTCTCCTACGACCTGCTCTGGGAGGAGCGCGTGCTCGGCTCGGTCGCCAACCTGACCCGCCGCGACGGCGAGGAGTTCATCGACCTGGCGCCGCGTGTCCCGGTCCGCACCGAGGTCACGACCTACCCGCTCGAGGACGCCGACCGCGCCCTCGACGACATCCGCACCGGGCGGCTGGAGGGCGCCGCGGTGCTGCGGGTCTCCGGCTGATCGGGGCGTGTCGATTTCCTCTCGCATGCCGAGAGCAACTCGACACGCCCTTCAGCGGAAGAGATCCTCGTCCCGGGGACGGCACAGCGCGGCGGCGCCCGGGCCGTCGGCGACGCTGACGTAGCGGTCGAGGCCGCGGACGATCGCTGCCGGGACGCGGCTGGTCTTGTCGCGGACGAGGTCGGCGGCGGCCGCGGCCTCGTCGGCGATCGCGATCACGGTCGCCTCCAGCTCGCGCCCGGAGCAGTCGCGGCGCCCGCGCCAGTCGTCGAGCGGCGCCAGCCCGGCGCAGCCGATCGCGATCTCGGCCTGGCCGAGGCGCCAGGCGCGCCCAAAGCTGTCGCTGACCACGACCGCGGGCGGCGCGGGGGGAGGGTCGGGGGTCGACTCGGC
>Ga0210085_1001093_pt1 | contig 10916 bp, 8 predicted proteins | sample China_Galinas_PW_5_FD_184866 | JGI IMG/M metagenome (GOLD analysis project Ga0210085, IMG submission 184866) | Wetland microbial communities from San Francisco Bay, California, USA, that impact long-term carbon sequestration - China_Galinas_PWC_D1... | ecosystem: Environmental > Aquatic > Marine... | reverse complement strand
AAATATTTTACATCGTGAGTTGGAGCAACAGCATCGTACAGGGCTTTACTTTCTTCATCAAATGAAAAGGTACCACCCCGAAGCATAAATATTTTAGCTTTTACGGCAAGAAGTTGTTTTGATAAATATTGAAATCTTAAGGTTTCAATTTCATCAGCCTTAAATTTGCCCAGGCTCTCCATTTGATTTAGTAAGCTGTCAATCTCAGCGTTAAGATTCTCCAGTTCTGCAGTACTATCTTTTATAGATTCCTTCGGCTTCCACTTATCGGGGCCATAATATGCATCAACATAATCCGGATCATATTGTCCCACTTTCAGTACAGCCTTAACATAATTCTCTGCAATATTATTCATTTTATTTTCGAGCTCGCTTTTTTTATTTACATTATTTTCGTTAGAACATGATATGAGGATAAACAAAAATATAACGGGTATAAAATAGATCAATTTTTTCATATTAGCTTTTTGGTAATTCAGTTAGTTTTTGTTTAAACTCTGTAAAGTTGTTTTGTCTCCTTCACCGATCTGCTGTCGCCACATAGCATAATATAATCCTTTCATTTCCAGTAATTCACTGTGTTTTCCTGATTCAATTATTTTTCCTTTTTCAAGCACATAAATTCTATCTGCATGCAAAACTGTTGAAAGACGATGAGCAATTAATATCGTAATTAGCTCGGAACTTTTAGAAATATCCCTGATTGTGCCGGTAATTTCTTCTTCGGTTAAAGAATCCAATGCTGATGTAGCTTCATCAAAAATCAGTAAATTAGGTTTTCTTAATAAAGCCCTCGCAATTGAAAGTCTCTGTTTTTCACCTCCGGAAACTTTTACACCACCTTCCCCTATCATTGTATCCAGACCCTTATCAGCTCTAGCCAGAAGATTATCACAGGCAGCCTTTTTCAAGACTTCCATACATTCTTTATCAGATGCACCAGGACGCACAAAAAGTAGATTTTCTTTTATTGTTCCTGAAAATAATTGTGTGTCCTGAGTTACAAATCCGATTTTTTCACGCAGATCATCAAAGTTAATATCTTCACCGGGATATTTGTTGTAAAATATTTTCCCATCCTTCGGTGTGTACAACCCAACCAGCAACTTTACAAGAGTGGTTTTGCCCGAACCAGAAGGACCGACAAATGCAATGGTCTCACCTTTTTTTGTATCAAAAGAAATTTCATCAAGCGCCTTGCTATTTGCTGTTTGGTGTTTAAATGAAACCCTTTGAAATACGAGTGAATTTATTTCACCAATCTTTGCAGGTTTTTCCGGCTTTGTTTCGATAGGGAAATCTAAAATTTCCTGAAAATTATTCAGAGAGACTTCCGCTTCCCTGTATGTATTTATGATATCACCAAGGCCCTGCAACGGGCCAAAAATAAAAAAGGAATAAATAAACAATGAGAAAAATTCACCAACTGTAATTGCCTGGATATAAATCAGGTACAACATCAAAAACAAAATACTTGTCCTTATAAAATTAACTATTGTTCCCTGAATAAAACTCAGGCTCCTGATATATTTTACTTTTCTTAATTCAAGCTGTAGAATTTTATCGGTTGTGGTATTTAATCTTTCTATCTCCTGATTGCCCAGTCCAAGGCTTTTAACAAGTTCAATGTTTCTTAACGATTCTGTTGTTGAACCAGCCAACGCTGTTGTTTCGGTAACAATTACTTTTTGTATTTTTTTAATTTTTCTGCTAAGAACTGAGCTAACAATTCCGAGCAAGGGGACCGCGGAAAAAAAAACGGGAGCGATCAGCCAATAAACATTGATGGAATAAATTGTGACAAAAATTACTCCGACCAGAGATGTAAAAAGAATGTTTATTGCTGCACTTATAAGTTTTTCAACATCGGTTCTTACTTTTTGAAGAACTCCAAGTGTCTGCCCGCTTCTTTGGTCTTCAAATAATGAGTAAGGAAGTTCAAGAGAATGTTTTATCCCATCGTTATAAATTTTTGCGCCCAGCCTTTGGGTAATCACATTTACAAAATAGTCCTGAAAATTTTTGGCAAGCCTTGAAATAAATGCAACTCCAACCGCGGCAGCTAAAAGTAAGCTTACTCCTTTAAAGAATTCAGATGTGGTATACTGGCTGAATTTAGTGGCGTATTTGTCTATAACTATCCTGAAGATCCATGGATCGAGAAGTGAGAAAACCTGGTTTATGGCAGCTAAAAAAAGTGCCAGTATTACAAGCTTCCAGTAATTTTTCAGATAAGAATATAATAGTTTCATTTAGGCGTGATTAAAATACAACCACAGGCAATAAAAAGAAACCTGGTTATTAAAAAGGATAGTCTAATTTCAGACTATTTACATAGTGGGCAAAAGGTGTATAATGAACAAAGCATAGCCCGCTTATATCGGGCTATGCTAATTTCATTTATTTTTTAGGCATAATAGCATCTTTAGCAGCTTTCGCTACTCTGAACTTCAATACTTTTTTTGCAGGAATAAGCATTGTTTCGCCAGTGGCTGGGTTGCGACCCATTCTTTCTTTCCTGTTAACAACTACCAGCTTACCCAGGCCAGGAAGTGTAAATGAATTTTTAGCTTCTTTGTGAGCAAGAGTTACCAATTCGTTTAAGAATTGCTCTGTGAATTTTTTTGTTGTCTTCGTTTTTTTAGAGAGGTGATCAACAATTTGACTCTTGGTCATTGCTTTTGCCATATGAATATTCCTTTTAGTTTTTATGAATTAGTTACGAAGTGAAAATATAGATTATTTTGATCAAAAGAAACAAGCCTTAAAAATATTTCTTTCAAAATAAATTTTGCTGACACCTGTTATACCCCCTGTTCATGGGTCTAATATCTCACGTAAAAATTGTTTCTTTAATGCAATTGCTACAGACTCAATACATACTTAAGCCATTTCTTCTTTTGTAGCTTAAGCTTTATTTAATTATTTTCAGGTGTTATTATTATTAAACAAAAGTTAACTGATGAAAATTTTCTTATGTGTCCTGTTCCTTTTCACTCAATTTTTATCAGCACAGGATGTTGATTCGAGCAAAGCTGATCCTGTAATCTATCCGGATTCTATAAAGACAAAAAATACAACTGCGGTATTAGATACCTCCAAACAAGCCGTAAAAATTGACACTTTAAAACCGATTTATCAGTCAGCCCTTTCCTCAGAAGATTATTCCATTAATAGGCAAGATATTGTAAGAATGGATTACCGCAACATCGCTGACCTATTCGTAAAATTTCCTTTTGCATTTACAAGAGATTTTGGATTTATCGGACAGCCCAATGAAACTGTTCTTTATGGGGCTGGCTTTGGAGGAATTAGTTACCTTGAAAATGGAGTATTGTTTAACAACAGACTTTCAAATTCCCTTGACCTAAACCTGATACAAACAGAATCAATCGATTCAATTGAAATTGTTCCATCTACACGTGGATTTTTATACAGCCCATACAATAACCCGGTTACCGTAAATATTATTAACCAGGATTTCCTCTCGCGCCCGGCATATACCAGAATAAAATATTACCAGGGACCATTCGGCGAAGCGATGGTAGATGGATCTTTTAATGCGTGGCTGTATAAAAAGCTCGATGTTTCATTTGATATTACTAACAGGAAAGCTGATGACAGGTATACGAACAGTTCTTATAGTCTATGGCAAAGCAGATTAAAAATTAAGTACCTTCTGTCTGACAAGATAAATGTAATTGGCTCGTTCTATTATGTTACGTCCAAAACTGGGTTGAATGGTGGAGTTGACATTTCCCAGATAACCGGGGACCCGGCAACGGTAATTTATGATGAACTCCTTGCACCCGTTGTATATTTTGACAGAATGGAACAAACCAGACAGCAAAATTTTAATCTTAAAATTCTTAGTAGATTAACGGGTAATTCAGAATCGGATTTAACATTTTATTACCGGTCTTATTTTGATGGAATTACGGCCGGCAGCGATTCAACATATTTTGCAAACACTGGTAGAAATGATGTATTTGGTTTGCATTTAAAACACGATATGATGTTTGATGTATTTAGCCTTACAATTCTTGGTAATTATGAAAAATCAAAACTTAATTATGACCTGTTAAGCTACAATTATCACCCCGTAAGTTCTCTCGATTTTTCCACATATTCTGCCGCTGCAATACTGACGTTTAATACTAAAAAAAATATTTTTATGCCCTCATTGTTTTATAAAATTTCTCATAATTCATATTACCCCTCAAATAATACTTCAAGAGGTTTGGGGGCGGATGTTAAAGTAAATTTACTCTCCCGTTTCTCACTTTACGCAGGTTATTCGTTCTATAACAATCCGGGTTACGGCAAGGATGCCCAAAATTTTGAGACTTCCGTTAAATATGATAACGGTACCATTTTAGCCAGCGCAAAGTACTTTTCAAGAAAAGATTATTATGATCACTCTTTGGCCTGGTCAAAATCGTCGACTACTGGTCCCGTGCACTTTGACCCCGCACCTTTTTATTCAAATATGAAAGGCCTTGGCGGACAGATTAATTTCCAATTTTGGAAATTAATAGTTGAAAATAATGGAGCCTATTATTTTAATTCAGATAATTCAGGGCAGGAATTATACCTTGTTCCCAAATACTCATATCGTGGCGGATTATTTTATAAAGATTCTCTTTTCAGCGGTAACCTTGATTTAAAAGCCGGTTTTGTATTTTACTACAATGGCAAAAGAAGAGCAATTGAAAACGCTCAGTACACCCAAATTGTTGATGCTAACAACAGACTTGATTTTACACTTACCGGTGAAATTCAAAAAGTAGCGATGATTTATTTCACGTGGCAGAATTTACTTAACAACAAATATTTTGTTGTTCCTTATTATCCAATGCCTGCAAGAAGCATACGTTTTGGTATAACCTGGGAATTATTTAACTAATGCACAGTGAAAAATCACATTTTATTTTTACTTCAATTGCCGGAATAATTATAGAAATTTTTCTACTGATTTTTATTTCCTATAACGGTATTAAAGGGAATATCCCGCTTTACATGTTTATTTATTCCGAATCCTTCCTGGTTATGCTCACAGCATTTTATTTTATTAAAAGTCCCCCCAGAAAGGTAAAACCTTTGCCAGGTGAGAGCGGAGAAGACTTAGTAAAGGAAGATTCTGCTTTTTTAAAGGTTGTGGCGAAACTGTTAAAATTTAAGCCTGAAGATTCAAGAAAATTATTTATACCATTGCTGATAATTGCTTTCGGAATAATTTTTAGGTTAACTCTTTTTTCAACAATAAATACCACATCTCCTGATGTAAACAGGTATGTATGGGAAGGCAAAATATTATATAACGGATATAATCCTTATTTATTGCCCCCAAACGATACAGCATTAAATGAGTTTCACGACGGGCTTTACGACAAAATAACCTATAAAAATATGTCAGCGATTTACCCGCCTTTTGCTCAGGGTATTTTTGTAGTTGCTTATATGATTACAGGGGAAAATTTTATTGGATTAAAACTTATCTACCTGTTCTTTGATTTGCTGATTATGTGGCTTTTACTAAAGCTTTTGTACATGAAAGGCTACAATCTTAACAATATCATTCTTTACGCCTGGATGCCCCTTATTCTCCTGGAATATTATGTAAATGTTCATCTCGATCTGGTGGGAATATTTTTTATGATGTGCTTCATTTATGCAATGGAAAAAGGAAAATTTTATCCTGCTGTTATTTTTTTTACTTTTGCATTTATTACCAAAATGTATCCTGTAATCCTATTTCCACTGGTATTCAGAAAATTCGGATTTAAGAAGTCTTTTACATTTTTATACTTTTTTGTTCTTGGCTCATTATTCTTTTTCATTCCTTTCATTTATAAAGATATTTCAATTTTCAGTTCGTTGTTGACATACCTGAAACAGTGGCAATTCAATGCCTCGGTATATTATCTTCTTCTTCATTATTTACACGACCCTGTAATATCACGATTAATTTGTACAGGCGGATTTATACTTTCAGTTGGACTTATTTCTTTTTTATACAAAGATTTTACAAAAGCCTGCTATGCTATTTTTATAACATTGATAATCTTTTCAACAACTTTATACCCCTGGTATTTAGGTTGGATAGCAGCTTTAAATCCATTTTATAACTTTTATTCAGTTACCAGTTTATTATTCACAGTTAATTTTTCAAATTTTACAACGGTAAGTGATGTCTGGGTAGAATACAATTTTGTACTTTTTACAGAGTATATTCTGTTTTTTGGGTTGTTGATTTACGATTTGTGGCTGTTATATAAGAATAGAGAAAGGAATAAAAAGATTTAATTACTTGCTTCTACTTTGCCACCTAAATGGCGTCCCAGAAATTCTTCCATCTCTCTGTAAAATTCAAAACGATTTTCTTCATTCTGGAATCCGTGTCCCTCATTTTCTTTTACAATATATGGAACATCAATTCCTCTCTTTTTCAGAGCTTCAACCATCTGGTCCGATTCTGATTTTGCAACACGCGGATCATTTGCACCCTGAGCAATTAGTAATGGAGCTTTAATTTTATCAACGTGGAAAACAGGGGAAGATTTTTTCAATATTTCTTTGTCTTTTTCGGGATCTCCAACCATTTCATAAAACATATCAAGAAATGGTTTCCAGTAAGGCGGAATTGACTTCATAAATGTGAATAAATTTGAAACACCAACGTAGTCAACCCCGCATCTGTAAATATCCGGAGTAAACGCAAGTCCTGCAAGTACAGCGTAACCGCCATAAGATCCGCCGTAAATTCCAATTCTGTTTTTATCACCAATGCCCTGTTCAATCAGCCAGTTAACGCCATCGGTAATATCATCCTGCATTTCCCTGCCCCATTTTTTAAAGCTGCTTTCCCAGAATTTTCTACCGTATCCCACTGAGCCGCGAAAGTTTATTTTCAGAACAGCGTATCCCCTGTTTGCAAGAAATTGTGTTTCAGGATCAAAGCCCCAGGTATCTCTTGCCCATGGACCACCGTGCGGCGTAACAACAACCGGGAGATTTTTTGGTTCGCTTCCGGGAGGTAAAGTAAGGTAACCATTTATTAGCAGCCCATCACGGGATGTAAATTTTATCGGTTTCATATCAGCTAGAAGTTCTTCGTGTAACCAGTGGCTGACATCACATAACTTGAAAAAGTCTTTAGTGGTTAAATTATAGAAATAATAAGCGCCTCTCGATTTATCGCTGTATGTTCTTACCAGAATTTTGTCTTCATCTTTATTTATGTCTGCAATTACAACTTCATAACCCGTTAGCTTGCTCTCGAGAGTTTCCTGAAGTTTTTTTCTGTCTTCATCAAAAAAATGTAACTTCTTTTTTTCAGTCGTAAAAGAAACACCTGTAATTATTTTTCTTTTTTTGGAGCTGTGAAGATTATTAACATCAACATCAGGATGCTCAAATATTACTTCAAGTTCCTTATTATTTTCAACATCAAATTTTACAATTGCGGTTTTATCCCTGTTGATATTAGACTTCGCATAAATATATTTATTATCGTAAGTAAACATTAGGGGAATAAGAGCTTCTTTAAAATTACAGGTATGAATTAACTTAAATTCTTCATCCTCATTTTTTCTGTAAAGAAGGCCTGTGTTAACTCCATCAGTGGTAAGGGCTATTCTAAGTTTTCCATCATGATCTGTAAGCCAGCCGGTAATATTACCGGGATTTTTAGCAATCATATCTAATTTACCGGCAATAACGTTCAGCCTGTAAACATCAAAGACAGTACTGTCCCTATTATTGATAGCAATAATTAACTCATCATCCTTTTCTTCTAACTCATCAATAATTTCTACGGTAACTTTTTCAAATGGAGTCAGGTCCTTATTGTTCTTGCCGTCTATATCCACACCAAATAACCTGTAATTTTCATCGCCGCCGTTATCTTTCAGATAAACAATTCTTTTGCTGTTTGCCCAAAAATATTCAGCAATGTCCCTGTTTGTTTCGCTTGTAACGCGAATTAGTTCATCACTTCCTATTTTTTGAACAAAAATATTCATCCTGTTTTTCCAGGGCATCAAAAAGGCAAAATATTCCCCATCCTGAGACAGTGAATAATTTGTTTTCTCAGGATTTCTGAAAAAATCTTTCATTGGAATCAAAAGGCGGTCTCCCTATCAACACTAATTTTTATATCGTATTAAAATAAGGATTCATAGCGAAATGTGAAATAATTTTGGCGAAAATTATGTGAAATGTGAGGAATAAAAAAAGGGCAGGAAATATAATATATCCTGCCCTTTATTCTAAATGTATACAATATTACAAACTCAACATCTCTTTAAATTTTATTGCTTGTCTTCTGGAAACTTCAACTTTATTGCCGCCTTTTAGTTTAACAAGCAGTCCACCGTTTAACCAGGGTTCAATATTTTCAATCCATTTTAAATTGATAATATGTTTCCTGCTTGCGCGGAAAAATGTTTTATTGTCGAGTCTTTCATCAAGATAATTTAATGTTCTGAGTATTAAGGGTTTATTATCTTCAAAATATAACCTTACATAATTTCCTTCTGATTCCATTAAACGAATAGTAGAAAGTTTTACGAACCAGCATTTCTCACCATCTTTAACAAAGATCTGATCTTCTTCCAGTAAAACAGGCTGTTCACTTGCTGCTGCAGTATCTTTTTTATTTCTTTCAATAACTTTTTTAATTGTTTCCTCAAGCCTTTTCGGTTCGATAGGTTTAAGAAGATAATCAAGAGCATTATATTCAAACGCCTTTAAAGCGTATTCATCATAAGCCGTTGTAAATATTACTATCGGAACTGAATCCAGTTCTTCAAGTAATTCAAAACCATTTTTCCCCGGCATTTGTATATCCAGAAAAATCAGCCCGGGATTAAGTTCATGTATTTTAGTTACAGCGTCATCAACATTTACAGCTTCGCCGATTATTTCTATATCTTTGTGTGCTGATAAAAGCCTTCTTAATTCTACCCTCGCCAGTCTTTCATCATCAATTATAAGAGCTTTCATAAATTTGTACCTCCAATTGGAATTTCTAATTCAGTAAGGACTTCGTTTTCTGAATTATTTTTTATTGAGAACACTGCTTTCTCTCCATAAAGCAGGCTCAAACGATGTTTTGTATTACTTATCCCGAAACCTGTTGCATTTTGTATCGAATCCTGATTTATTCGTCCGCTGTTTCTTATTTCTATTTTTAATTTAGCATCTACTACCGATGCACTTACAAATATCTCTCCCCCTTCCCTTCTTTTTGAAATTCCGTGTTTAATTCCATTCTCAACAAGCGTCTGTATCATCATTGGCGGAATTTCAATTTTTTTGGACGGTGGATCCATTTTGATATTAAATTTCAGCCTCTCCTCAAACCTGATTGTCTCCAATTCAAGGTAATCTTCAACAGTCTGCATTTCATCTTCCAGTGAAACAGTTTCCATTCTTTCAATTCTCAAAGAGTAACGAAGAATATTAGAAAGATTTGTAACTGCAGTCTGTGCGCTTGCAGGATCTTCTTCTATCAATGCACGAATACTGTTTAGCGCATTAAACATAAAATGAGGATTTAACTGCGACTTTAACGTCTTTAATTCAAAATCCTTTACGGCTGCTTCCCATATCAATGATTCAATTTCAGCTTTCTTGTAATTTTCAAAATAATGAACTGAAAAATAAATCAATCCCCAAACCAGCACTACAACACTTAAGTTAAATGTACTGAATAAAAATCTGCCCAGCCTGACTCTCGATAGACCATATTGGCCTCCCATTATGTTAACCGTATAATTAAGCAGTAACAACACTACACCGATTAAAATACTGGCGACAATTACTCTAGGAATAATTTGTTTTAAAGGAAGTGAAAGCCAGTCATTTTTCTTAATTACACTTCTGTAAATGTGAGTCAGACAAATTCCCGAAAAGCTTAAATACAAATTCACCAGCACGTGGGCAAATGTCAGGTCGCTGAAAGAAGCATATATTGCGATATTAATAAGTGAAAGAACGAGCCAGCCTGAGATTTGGCTTAGCCAATAAACTTTTTTCCTGTTCATCTGGTTATTTTTTCCATTTTCTGTTAAATGAACCTGCTTTTTTAGGAGTCTCCCCCCACCATATAAAGCTGTATTGCTCTTTGTCATTAAATATAATCGTATCTTCGCTTAAAAAAAATTCCCTGCTTATTTTTATCATTTCCGCCAGAGCCGATACTTCAAAAAATGGAAACAAATAGTGCGCTAAATTACCTAATATGGGACATTCAGGTGAATTATTAGTATTGGTGGTTTTATAAAAGGATAAACGGACGAAATAACAAATTGCATTGCCGGTTTTAATGCAAATAGCAGAACAGTTTGACGGTCATAAAGTTTAAATACGTATTTCTTCAGAATCCTCTTTTTGTTAAATTAAAATGCAAGACTGCTTATAAGATTTACATATTTTAATTATAGAATAGAAATGAATACAGAGGATAATAACTCAGTAAAAAGAAAAGATACAGAACAGCCTTTTGCCGTTTCAAAAAAAGGGATGCGTTTCCATCATATAGGCATTCCAACAAATGAAATAAAGCCGAATGAAAAGTACCTGGAAGAATATAATTTTTATGTCTCCGGTTTTGATACCAGCGAATATGGAATTGAATGGATGCGTTTTGAAAAAAACAGCCCGGTTGCAGAGATAATACAAAAAGTACCTCATATAGCTTTTGAAGTCGATGATCTTGAAGCTGCTATTGAAGGTAAAGAATTGATTGGTGAAGTAAGCTCACCTTCAAAAGGAATAAGGGTTGCTATGGTTTTAGAAAATGGTGCTCCTGTTGAATTTCTGGAATTTGGCAAATTCTAAAATTTGCCAGAGCAGTACTAAATCATCGATAATTCTGTTTTTGTTTGTCGTTCTTGTTTTCGGCTGCGGCT
>Ga0210085_1001092_pt1 | contig 10928 bp, 8 predicted proteins | sample China_Galinas_PW_5_FD_184866 | JGI IMG/M metagenome (GOLD analysis project Ga0210085, IMG submission 184866) | Wetland microbial communities from San Francisco Bay, California, USA, that impact long-term carbon sequestration - China_Galinas_PWC_D1... | ecosystem: Environmental > Aquatic > Marine... | reverse complement strand
GGCTGACGGCGGCACTGGTGGCCGTGCTCATCGACCTGGTGGTGGGCGAGCTCATCTCCTTCTACGTGGCCCAGTCGGAGCAGCTCGGCTCCGCTTTCTGGAGCGTGGTGCTCCTGGGCCTGGTCGTGGACCTGCGCATCCGACTGCGGCAAGCTGATGCTGCCCCTGCCGACGCCGCTGCCTCTGCCGACCCTGCGGTCCCAGCCCACCCTGCCGCCCACCACGCCGACGTCGCCGATTGACGCTGGGTTGGTGCGCCCCTACGCTCGCCGCATGTCGTCGCCCGAGGTCCCGGTACAACCGCCATTCAGGCTGCGCGCACGCCTCCTGAGTCCCCTCCCCGACGGCTCCACCCTGTGGCTCGATGACGCCCTGCTGGCGGTGGACGAGGCTGGGCGGATCGCGTCGGTGGGGTCGATGTCGGAGGGACCGGAAGCCGAGACGGCGATCGACCTGCGACCGCTGGTGCTCATGCCGGGCCTGGTCGACACCCACGTGCACCTGCCCCAGGTGCCGGCCGCGGGCATGGGCGCGGGCATGGACCTGCTGGCCTGGCTGGAGCGCTACGTCTTCCCGTTGGAGCACGACTTCGACACCGCGGCCGCCGAGGACCTGGCGCCGCAGGTCTACCGCGCGATGGCCGCGGCCGGGACCACCAGCTTCGCCGGCTACGCCGCGGTCTGGCCAGGCTCGACCGACGCCTGTTTCCGCGCCGCGGAGGCGCACGGCATCCGCGCCATCATCGGGGCAGTGCTGATGGACCGCGTCACGTACGACGACCGCACCCCGCGGAGAGCGATCCTGGAACAGGCGATCCGGGCCTCGGGCGAGCTGTGCGAGCGGTGGCACGGCGCGGCGGACGGTCGCTTGCGCTACGCCTTCACCCCCCGCTTCGCCGTGGCCTGCACCGCCGACATGCTGCGCGAATCGGCCGCGCTCGCCGAGCACTATGGCGCCACCTGGCAGACACACCTGTCGGAGGACGCGCGGGAGATCGCCACTGTCGCGGCCGAGTTCCCCGAGGCCCTCGACTACGTCGACGTCTACGACCGGGCCGGCGGCCTGGGCCGCAAGGCGCTGCTGGCGCACGCCATCCACCTGGACGAGCGCGAGATCGCACGCCTGGTGGAGACCGACTCCGCCATCGCCCATTGCCCGGTCAGCAACATGTTCATCCGCAGCGGCGTCATGCCCATCGGCCGCTACCTCGATGAAGGACTGCGCATCGGCCTGGGCACGGACGTAGCGGGCGCGCCGGAGCTGTCGGTGATCACCCAGATGCGGCTGGGCTTCTTCCAGCACAACTCGCGGACGACGGTCGTGGGCGACGATGCAGCGGTCCCGTCGCCGCTCGAATGGATCCGGCTGGGGACGCTGGGCGGAGCGGAGGCGCTCGGGCTCGACGACGTCATCGGCTCCATCGAGGTGGGCAAGGAGGCGGATCTCATCGCCGTCGACCCCGATCTGGGTCGGCCGCCCAACGGCCAGCCCTGCCGGGATGTGCAGGAGGTCGCGAGCCGACTGATCTTCCGGGAGCGGGCGGGCATGGTCCGCGCAGCGTGGGTGCGCGGACGGCTGCTCGAGGGGCCGGCGGCGGCGTAGCATCGGGCCATGGCACTGCTGGGGATCGACCTGGGCACATCGGGCGTCAAGGCGGTCGTCGTCGATGAGCAGGGCAAGGTCATCGGCGTCGGCTATCGTGAGATCCCCATGGAGGTGCCGGCGCCCGGCCGTGCCGAACAGGACCCGGCAGCCTGGTGGTCCAACACGGTCATGGCCGCGCGCCAGGCCATGCACGAGGCCGACACGCGTGACATCAGCGCCATCGGTTGCGACGGCCACATGCACGGCGGCGTCTTCCTCGATGCGGACGCGCGCGCCCTGGGCCATGCCATCACCTGGGCCGACCAGCGGGCCGCGGAGCTCATCCCGCAGCTGGAGGCAGACATCGGGATCGAGACCTTCCTGTCCATCGCCGGGACCCGGCCGGCGGCCGGTTTCATGGGCCCCACCATCGCCTGGTTCCGGCGCTACGAGCCGGAGCGACTGGACGCGGCCGCCACGTTCATCCTGCCCAAGGACTACCTGCGGCTGCAGCTGGTGGGTGAGGTGGCCACGGACATCAGCGACGCCTCCGGCACGGCCCTCTTCGATGTCGCGGCGCGGACCTGGTCGACCGAGCTGACGGAGCGCCAGGGCGGAACGGCCGACCTCCTGCCGCCGCTGCTCGAATCCGCCGACGTCGCTGGTGGGCTCTCCGATCGCGCGGCGGGTGAGCTGGGACTGGCACCGGGCATCCCGGTCGCGGCCGGCTGCTCCGACCAGTGCGCCCAGGCCACCGCCAACGGGCTGGTCGACCGCACGACAGGGTCGGTGGCCCTGGGCACCGGTGGACAGATCGTGGTGGTCACGACCGAGCCCATGCCTGACCCGGCCGGCCGGATCCACACCTTCTGCCACGCGGCGCCCGAGCGCTGGTACCAGCTGGGAGCGACGCTCTCGGCCGGCCTCTCGCTGCGCTGGCTGCGCGACCGTCTGCGCCTGACCACGAGCAATCCCTACAACACCATGGGCACCTCGGCCAGCCAGGCCCCGCCGGGCTCCGATGGGCTGACCTTCATCCCCTACCTGGTGGGCGAGCGCTCGCCGATCATGGAGCCTGAAGCGACGGGCGCCTTCATCGGCCTCAAGTACGGGCAGCGCCGCGCACACCTCACGCGCGCGGTCATGGAGGGCGTGGCCTGCTCGCTGCGCGCGACGCGCGACGCGGTGGTGTCTGCCGGGGGCAGCTGCGATCGCTGGTTGGCGACCGGCAACGGGCTCTCCTCGCCACTGTGGCGCGGTATCCTGGCCGATCTCTTCGATGAGCCCCTGCACTTCGTGGCGGCGCCGGAGCGCGCGGCAGTGGGCGCGGCACTCATCGGCGGCATCGCCGCGGGCGTGTACGACGACTACGCCGACGCGGCCCAGGCCGCACGGCCGCCACTGCACACGACGGAGCCGGACCCCGCGCGCGTGCCCATCTACCAGGAGGTGTACGAGCGCTACACGCGCCTCTCGACCCTGCTGCTGGAGGAGGAGCGCCGGCAGCGGCGTTAGGTCGGCCTACCCCTCGAGCGCGTACGCGGCCGCCTCGTCGAGCGGCATGCGCTGTCCCTCGGCCACCGCCCGCGCGTAGACCGCTGGATCGAGGAAGGCGGCTGCCTCAGCCACCGGATCGCCGGCCCGCAGCATCGACTCCGGCAGCTCACCGCCGAACGCTTCCGAGAAGCGCGCGGCCATGGACCCGAGCGTCACCGCTCGCTCATAGCCCCCTCGTTCCAGCTCAATGGAGGCGAAGAGCTTGAAGTAGGGCCCGACCCATCCGAGCGCTCCCAGGTCATAGAACGCGCGCAGCGCTCGGCGTCCGTGGACGAGGGCCGCGTCCATGTCGCCACGCTCGCGCTCGAGAAAGGCGAGCGATGAGAGCCAGTCGGCCTCCTCGAAGGGCTTGCCGGCCTCTTGGCTAGCCTGAGCCGCACGCCGGGCAAGGGCGATGGCCTCATCGATCGCGCCGTCGGTGCCACCGATGGTCGCGGTCATGGCCAGCCAGGCTTCGGTCACGGTCACGGAGGACTCGTCGCCGAGGTAACGGTAGATCTCGATGGCCTCGCGCGCCCAGATCCTGGCCTCGTCGAGACGGCCGGTCCCGAACAGGGGCCAGGTCCCGTCGCGTAGCGCCTCGGCCACCTCGTGCGGGTCATCGGCGAGCCGGCGGATGGCGAGTGCCTCGGCGTACAGCCGCGCAGCCCGCTCGAGGTCACCCTGCCAGTAGACAAGGCCCGCCAGGCCGGTCAGCGCGCGCGCCCGGTCAGGCCCGGCCTCCTCCGCCCTCGGCAGTGCCAGCACCGCTTCCAGCCACTCGCGACCCTCGCGCGCAGCACCACGGTAGTGCCAGAAGCGCCACAGCGGCCCGACGATGCGGAGGCCGAGGCTGGTCTCCTCGTGGTCGATGGCCCAGCGCAGCGCGGCCCGCAGGTTCTCCTGCTCGAGGAACAGGCGGTCCTGCCACTCGCGCAGGTCCGAACGCGTGAGCTCGGGCTCCGCGCGCTCGGCCAGGTCGGCCGCCCAGGTGGCGTGCGCGCGCTCGATGCGGTCCTGTTCAGGCCCCTCGGCCAGGCGCTCCGCGGCGAACTCGCGGATGACGCGCAGCATGTCGAAGCGCGGTTCCCCTGTCACCTCGTCGACGGCGCGGATGAGGCTGCGCTCGCCAAGCGAGGCCAGCGGCTCGAAGAGTTCGTCGTACCCGCTGCCCTCCAGGCAGACCGCCTCTGCCGAGGCAAGGCTCCACCCGCCCGCGAACACCGAGAGCCGCGCGAACAGGCGCTGTTCGACCCGGTCAAGGAGCCGGTAGCTCCAGTCGATCGCGCCGCGCAGGGTCTGCTGGCGATCGGGCCGGTCGCGCCCGCCACCCGAGAGTACGGCGAGGCTCTGCTCAAGCCGCGAGACGATGGCCTCGGGCGAGAGCAGGCGCACGCGCGCAGCGGCGAGCTCGATGGCCAGAGGCAGCCCGTCGACTCGCCGCACGATCTCCAGCACGTGGCCGACGTTGGCCTCGCTCAGCTCGAAATCGGGCCGGACCTCGCGTGCCCGTTGCAGGAAGAGCTGGACGGCAGGCGAGTCGGCGGCACTCTCGAAGGTGACAGCGGCGCCGGGTGCCGGCAGCCGGAGTGGCTGTACCGGCAGCTCTTGCTCGCCGCGGAGGCGCAGCGCCTCCCGGCTGGTGACGATGACGCGGAGCCTGGGGCTGTCCTCGAGCAGCCGGCCCACGAACGGTGCTGCACCGATGACCTGTTCGAAGTTGTCCAGCAGCAACAGGCATGGCCGCTCGCGCAGGTACGCCGCCACGGTCTCCTCCGGTCCGCGATCGGCGTGCTCCCGGACGCCGATGGCCTCGGCGATGGCGGCCGCCACCGCGACCGTGTCCCCGGCGTCCTGCAGGTCGACGACGAAGACGTCGACCTGCTGCTCATCAAGGAGCGACGCGGAAATGGCCAAGCCCAGCCGCGTCTTGCCGGTGCCGCCGGGCCCGGTGAGTGTCAGCAGTCGTCGTTGTCCGAGCAGCTCGCGCGCCATGGCCAGCTCGTCATCGCGACCGATGAGCGGTGAAGGTTCCGGGGGCAGGTTGGTGGCTCGAGAGTCGAGCGTGCGCAGGGGCGGGAAGCGCGACGGCAGGCCCTCGATGTCGAGCTGCCACAGCTGCTCGCTGTCGGGCAGATCCTTGAGCCGGTGACGACCCAGGTCGCGCAGTGCGAGGTGTGCGGGCAGACCTCGCTCGACCAGCACCCTTGTCGCATCCGAGAGCACGACCTGTCCGCCGTGGGCGGCGGCGGCGATCCGAGCAGCGCGGTTCACGTCCAGGCCGACGTAATCGGCGCCTCCGAGGCGGCCCTCGCCCGAGTGGATGCCGATGCGGACCCGGATGATCCCGTGCTCAGGCCATCGTTCCGCGGCCAGGGCCGACTGGGCTGCCGCGGCAGCAGCGACCGCCTGGTCGGCCGCGACGAAGACGGCGAAGAAGGCGTCACCCTCCGTGTTGATCTCGATGCCGTCGTTGGCGGCGAAGGCCGCGCGAAGCAGCTGGGCGTGACGTTCGAGCAGCGGCAGGTACCGGTCACCGAACTCCGCCAGCAGAGAGGTCGAGCCTTCGATGTCGGAGAAGAGGTACGTGACGGTGCCGGTCGGGAGGGGTCGAAGAGCCGCGCGAGCCATGAGCTTCGGTCGGGGCTGGGCGGTGCCGCTGCCTGGGCTTGCCTAGAGCGTGGGCTTCCAGATCATGAGGCCCACGATCACGATCACCAGCACCAGCAGGGCCATGCTCAGCAGCTGGAGACGTCGCACGAGCGCGGGCAGCTCGGGGGACGGACCATCCGGGCCTGGTGGTGTCGAGGTCAGCGCGATGAGCTTGTTGAGCGTGGGCCGCTGGGCGGCGAAGACGATGACCAGGGCCACGACATACAAGACGATCGCGACGGTGAGCCACAACTCCCTGAAGCGGTCCACCCCCCCAGAGCTCATGACCAGCAGCGTGCCGGTCACGGCCATGGAGATGGCCACGGGCACGAGCACGCCGTTGGAGACGCGCTTGGTCGCGCGCAGGAACCAGTTGGCGTGCTGCGGCTCGGCCGCGGAGGCCCTGCCGTAGATGGGGGCGTAGAAACCGAAGCCGAAGGCTGCGATGGCGCCGAGGATGTGCAGGAACAGCCACAGGTGAAACATGCCTGCGATGGTAGCCACAGCGGCGCCCCTGCGCCAGACGAAGTGGTCATCGCCGTCGATGCTGGCGTCGCTTCGGTGAGCCGCTGATCAGGACCGGGACCGCCGGGGTTCGCGACGAGCCCACGCGCTTGCCGCTTGCGCGCGCGTGAGCGGGAAGTACGATACGACCAACATGAGCGACAACGATCACGACCTGCGTGCTGCGGGCGAAGGCCCGCTCGTCCTGACGCCGCCGGCGCCTGGTCGAGTGCTGGTACCGACGCGCGGCATCGCGGTCCCGGCGCCCTTGCGACGCGAGGGCCCGAGCAAACTCACGGGCCAGGCCAAGTACACCGACGACCTCGTCTTTCCGGGTGCCTGGTATGGCGCCACCATCCGCTCCACAGAGGCGCACGCCCGCCTGCTGGGCCTGGAGCAGGACGCCGAGTTCGACTGGTCCAAGGTGGTGGTCATGACCGCCGCCGACATCCCCGGCGACAACGTGGTCAGCATCATCGACGACGACATGCCGGTCCTCGCGATCGACGAGATCGCCCACGTCAGCCAGCCGGTGGCCCTGCTGGCCGCGCCCGACAAGTCCACGCTGCGCGAGGCCAAGAAGCGCATCCGGGCGCGGACCGAGCCGCTGCCGCCCGTCTTCGACCCGCTCGAATCAGACCACGAGTTCGCGGCCTACGACTTCGGCACGGGCGATCCGGAGGCCGCTTTCGAGGAAGCGGCGCTCATCGTCCAGGGCGAGTACCGCGTCGGCCACCAGGAGCAGCTGTACATCGAGAACCAGGCCATGATCGCCGAGCCGCGGCCGGACGGCGGGGTCAGGATCACCGGCTCGATGCAGTGTCCCTACTACGTCCACACCGCGCTCAAGCGCGCGCTCGGCCTGTCCGACGAGCAGGCGGTCATCACCCAGGCCGAGACGGGCGGCGGCTTCGGCGGCAAGGAGGATTACCCCTCGGTCGTGGCCATCCACGCCGCGCTCCTCGCACAGCGCATCGGCAAGCCGGTGCGCATGATCTACGACCGCCACGAGGACATCGCCTCGACCACCAAGCGGCACCCGGCCATCGTGCGCTATCGCTCCGGCGTCTCGGCCGACGGGCGGCTCATCGCCCAGGATGTCGAGGTCATCATGGACGGCGGCGCGTACTGCACGCTCAGCCCCGTCGTCCTCTCGCGCGGCGTGCTCCACGCGGGCGGCCCGTATCAATGCCCCAACGTCCATATCAAGGGCCGCGTCATGGCCACCAACACGCCGCCCAACAGCGCCTTCCGCGGGTTCGGCGCCCCGCAGGTCGGCTTCGCCCACGAGCTGCAGGTCGCGCGCATCGCCGATGAGCTGGACATCTCACCCGCGGAGCTGCGTGAGCGCTGGGCCTACCGGGAGGGCGACACGACCCCCTTCGGCCAGGTCCTGCGCGAGAGCGTGGCCGCCCACGAGGTGCTGCGCGAGGCCACCGAAGCCGCGGACTTCGCGGAGCTGCGCGAGCTGAGCCGCCAGACACGCGCGGTGCGCTGGGGCCAGGCAGCCGAGGCCGGCTCGGGCAAGCGCTCGACCCGCGTGCGGACCGCCTCGGGCATCGGCCTGGCCATGGGCTGGCACGGCGCCGGCTTCACCGGTCGCGGCGAGATCACCATGCGCAGCCGGGCCGCGGTCGAGCTGGGCGACGACGGCGTGGTCCGCCTGCTCATCGCCAACACCGAGATCGGCCAGGGCACCAACACGGTCATGCCCATGATCGTGGCCAAGGTCCTGGGCGTGGACCCCTCGGAGATCGAGCTGTCCCCCATCGACACCTCGATCGTGCCCAACAGCGGCCCCACCGTCGCCTCGCGCACGGTGATGGTCGTGGGTGGGCTCGTGTCGAAGGCCGCCGCACGCCTGCGCGCCATCGTGGAAGAGCGTTCGGGCGGCGACTTCGCTGATGTCTATCGGGCCGATGCGCGCAAGCACGGAGCCACCCGTATCGACCAGGAGTACGAATCGGAAGCCGCGGTCGAGTTCGACGACCTGACCCACACCGGGGATGCCTACCCCGCCTTCGGCTGGGCCTGCGCGGTGGCCAAGGTCGAGGTCGATCTCGACACCGGTGAGGTGCGCGTGCGCTCGGTCGTCTCGGCCGATGACGTGGGACGCGTGATCCATCCCGTGCTGGCCGAGGGGCAGGTCGAAGGTGGCACGCTCCAGGCGGTCGGATACGGCACCATCGAGGAGATGAAGCTCGTCGATGGCCGGTATCTCAACGATCGCCTCTCCACCTACCTCATCCCGACCTCCATGGATGCGCCTGAGATCACGGCAATCCTCGTGGAGGCGCCCTTCAGTGGCGCACCCCACGGCGCCAAGGGCGTGGGCGAGCTGCCCATGAACGTGGCTGCGCCCGCGGTCGTGGATGCCATCCACGATGCGGTCGGCGTCTGGATCACCGACCTGCCCGCGACCTCGGAGAAGGTGCTCGCAGCGCTCGAGGCCGCCGGCGGAGGGACGAGCGCGTGACCACGGTCCGCGATACCTCCGAGGCTAGCGCCATCTACCACTTCACGGTCAACGGCGAGCCGCGAGAGGCGGCCGTGCCCGGCATGCGGCGCCTGCTCGACGTGCTGCGCGAGGACCTCGGGCTGACCGGCACCAAGGAAGGCTGTGGCGAAGGCGAGTGCGGCGCCTGCACGGTCATCGTCGATGACCTCGTGGTGGACAGCTGCCTGGTGCCGGTGTGCCAGGTCGAGGGGGCCGACATCCGCACGGTCGAGGGCCTCTCCGATGCGGAGGCGCGCGCGCTCAGCCCGCTCCAGCAGGCATTCCTCGAGCGCGGCGGGGCCCAGTGCGGTATCTGCACGCCGGGCATGCTCATGGCCGCCCAGGCCTACCTCGACGATGGTGGTCCCGCGAACGAGGCGGACATCCGCGAGGCCATCGCCGGCAACCTCTGTCGATGCACCGGCTACACCAAGATCATCGACGCCATCGAGGCGGCGGCGATCGCACGTGACGAGGCCATCGAGGACGACGAGTCCGAGGACGAGGACGAGGAGTGATGCTGGAGCCGCCGGTCGTCAGCCCCGCCAGCCTGAGTGAAGCCCTGTCGCTGCGCGCCTCTGGTGGCTATCGGCCGATCGCCGGCGGTACCGACCTGATGGTGCAGCTGGCGGCAGACGTGGCCGAGCCCGACGCCGTGCTCGACCTCTCGCGTCTCGCGGAGCTGAAGGGCGTCAGCACCGATGGCTACGAGGTCACCATCGGCGCCCTCACCACCTACACCGAGCTGCGCCACTCGCCGGTGATCTCGGCACGGCTGCGCGCACTGGCGGAGGCCGCGGCCACGATCGGCGCCGCCCAGATCCAGAACCGCGGCACCATCGGCGGCAACATCTGCAACGCCTCCCCGGCCGGCGACACGCTGCCCGTGCTGCTGGCGGTGGACGCGCAGTTCGACCTGGCCTCGGTGCGCGGCGAGCGCACGGTCCAGGCGCGCGAGTTCTGGACCGGCTATCGCCAGCTCGCACTGACCGACGACGAGCTGCTGCTGCGGGTCCGCTTCGCCGTCGACCGCACGCGGCACACGCGCTTCCGCAAGGTCGGGACCCGCGCGGCGCAGGCCATCTCCAAGGTCGTGATCGCGCTGAGCTACCGGTCGGACGGCGGGGTCTGGCGTGACGTACGCGTGGCCCTCGGCTCGGTGGCGCCCACACCCATCCGCGCGACGGCCACCGAAGCCGCCCTGGAGGGCACGCGCCCCGGTGAGGCGGTGGCGGACCAGGCCGCGCAGGTGCTGGCTGGCGAGATCCAGCCCATCGACGACGTGCGCTCCTCCGCCGTCTATCGGCGCTCGGTCAGCGCCCGTGTCCTGCATCGGCTGCTGCGCGAGGAGGGCGGCTGGTAGGCAGCCTCGCCTCGTTAGGCATGCTCGGTCGTCAGGGGCGGCCCTCACGATGGTCCAGGCCCAGCAGGTCAGCCGGCGTGTCGACATCGGGCATCTCGCCCTCGACGCGCACCGGAAGGACGCGCTCAGGGTAGGCCTCGATCAAGGGGCCCAGGCCGCGGTCTCCCTCCAGTCGGTCGGCCCACGACCAGGCGGCTCGCAGCAGCAGCACCGGGTTGCGGGCCCGGCCATGCTCGTAGCGAGGCACCACAGCGAGGTGGTCCCCCGCGGTCAGCGCGGCAGCCTCCAGCACCTGCATCGTCTGGGCACGCAACCAGGGCTGATCGCCCAGGACGATGAAGACTCCGTCGAGCGGCTCGGGCAGCGCCCGCAGCGCGTCGATGCCGACCTGCAACGATGAAGCCAGGCCCCGATCCGGTTCGTGGTTGCGCACGCGGATCTCGTCATGCCACTCGAGGGCGCGCTCGATGTCCCCGGCGCCGTGGCCCAACACCACGATCGTCAGGGCAGGTCGGTAGGCGCGTACCGCGCTGAGCACACGCCCGAGCACGGGTGCGTCGTCGATCGTCGCCAGGAGCTTGGCGCCCGGCGTCGCGGAGTAGCGCGAGCCCGCGCCCGCTGCCAGCACCAACGCCGCATATCGCGGCCGTCGCCCTTCCACGAGCCGACCCTACACGTCGAGCCACGCGGGAGTACAGCCCGCGGCCACCCACCCGGAGGCGGGCTCACGCACAGACCACCTACCATTGCCCGGTGAGCGACACGCCCAAGTACACCAATCGCCTGGTCCAC
>Ga0210085_1001090_pt1 | contig 10930 bp, 8 predicted proteins | sample China_Galinas_PW_5_FD_184866 | JGI IMG/M metagenome (GOLD analysis project Ga0210085, IMG submission 184866) | Wetland microbial communities from San Francisco Bay, California, USA, that impact long-term carbon sequestration - China_Galinas_PWC_D1... | ecosystem: Environmental > Aquatic > Marine... | reverse complement strand
TCTCCTGGCTCGTAGCTTAATTTGTTTTTCAGATTCTTCACCGGTTGCGTACAAAACTTTTTGTTTAATATTTGCTGTTGCCTGCATTGCAAGAGTTGATTTCCCAATTCCAGGGTCACCACCAAGTAAAATAACTGAACCGGGCATCAGTCCACCGCCAAGCACACGATCGAATTCTTTAACACCTGTTTTAATTCTGTCTTCTTCATCGGCGGAGATTGTCTCAATTGTGTTTAATTCATACTTTGATTTTGAGATTACAGGTTTGCGTTTTGAGGTTTCAACAATTTCTTCAGTGAATGAATTCCAGCTTTCACATTCCGGGCATTTTCCCAGCCATCTTAGTGATTCGTAACCGCAATTTGAGCAGATATATTTTATTCTTGATTTAGCCATTACGAAAGTAAGTTACCAACGACCTTTTCTATTTTACCAATAGCAGCTGTAATTCCAGAAACATCTTTTCCACCGGCTGTAGCAAGATGGGGACGTCCACCTCCACCGCCACCTACGAGCTTTGCAAGCTCACCAACAATTTTTCCGGCACTTAGCTTTTTCTCTTTAATTAAATCATCGCTTGCAACGGCAACGATTCCAACTTTATCTTCGATCTGCGAAATAAGAACACCAACACCACTACCCATTTTGTTTCTTAGTTCATCACCAAACGATTTTAATTCATCCATATTATCAGCATGCACTCGTCCTTTAAAAATACTAATACCCTTTTCAGTTGAGTGAAGTGAAAGAATGTGGTCAAGCTGACCGAGTTTTTCCTTTAACTTCAGATCTGCAATTTCTTTCTCCAGTTTCTTTTTAGTATCAAGCAGTTCATCAATCCTGTGACTAAATTGATTCATATTTTCGAGTTGTGTTTGAATGTATTTCTCAACACCAGCACCGGTCACTGCTTCAATTCTTCTTACACCACTAGCAATTGAAGATTCGCTGATAATTTTGAATAATCCAATTTCAGATGAGTTACTAACATGCGTTCCACCGCAAAATTCCATTGTAAAATCACCAAACTGAACAACATTAACCTTATCCCCATACTTATCACCAAAAAACATTAATGCTCCCATTTCTTTTGCTTTGTCAAATGGAATATTACGATGGTGTGTCATTGGAAGATTTCTTCTCAACTGCTCGTTAACCATGATTTCAATCTCTCTCAGTTCTTCCGGACTTGGTTTTGTGAAATGCGTGAAATCAAATCTAAGATGATCATTACCAACATAAGAGCCTGACTGGTGAACGTGTGTCCCCAAAACTTTTCTTAACGAGGCATGAAGAAAATGGGTAACAGAATGATTTCGCATCACATCCCATCGGAATCGGGAATCAACCTCTGCAACTAAATCTGCATCAGGTTGTAGAAGTTTTGTAGAATCGTTTTCAATAACATGAATAATTTTGTCATCAACTTTAAGTAAATCAACAACTTTGAGATTATTGTTACCCAAAATCAGAGAACCCTTATCATCAACTTGTCCGCCAGATTCTACATAAAAAGGTGACTTATCAAGAATAACCAGATCGGTATTATTTTCTTTTTTTATCCCGGTGATTTTGGATTTTGTTTTAAGTTCGTCATAACCGGTAAATTCAGTTGGCTCTTTGCTGGAAAATTTAAATCCTTCCGTATTATCCAGCTTAACATTAACAGAAGCAAATTTATCTTTTGATGCTTCGCGAGCCCTGTTTTTCTGCTGGTTCATCAATTCATTGAATTTCATTTCATCAATAGAAAAACCTTTTTCAATCGCCATTATATTTGTCAGGTCAACAGGAAATCCAAAAGTGTCATATAATCTAAATACATCTTCGCCAGTAATTAGTCTTTCGTTTTTCTTGTTGAGTCGTTCAATTATTTCTTCGAACAACTCAATACCTCTGTCTAAAGTTGCATTAAAACTTTCTTCTTCTCCCTTTACAACTTTCTTAATGTATGCCTGTTTCTCATTTATTTCAGGGAAAACATCTCCCATCGTATTAACAACAATATCAACGAGCAGATAAAGAAATGGTTCATGGAGATTAATCTTCCTACCATAGCGTGCTGCTCTTCTTAATATTCTTCTCAGAACATAACCTCTACCCTCATTTCCCGGGACAGCACCATCAGCGATTGCGAAAGTTAACGCACGAATGTGATCAGCAATTACTCTCATTGGAATTTTCATTTCATCTGATTTTTCATCTTTTGCTTCAGAAAGATTTTTTTCAATTTTGATTTTACCGAGTTTAACTACTTCAGCAATTATTGGATGAAAAATATCTGTATCATAGTTTGAAGTTTTATTTTGAATAACAGCACAGATCCTTTCAAAGCCCATTCCGGTATCAATATGTTTAGCAGGAAGGTCGTGGAGCTTACCTTTTTCATCACGATCATATTGAATAAAGACAAGGTTCCAGATTTCAATGCATTCGGGAGAACTTGCATTCACGAACTCAGGATTATCGTAATCATCTCCAATGTTGATGTGAATTTCTGAGCAGGGGCCACAAGGACCGGTTTCACCCATTTCCCAAAAGTTATCCTTTTCTCCAAACTTTAAAATATGTTCTGGGTTTATATCAGTTTTTAATTTCCACAATTTAAAAGCTTCGTCATCATCTTTATAAACTGTTGCCCAGAGCCTCTCTTTTGGAAGTTTCCAGACTTTTGTCAGAAGTTCCCAAGCCCATCCGATTGCTTCTGCTTTGTAGTAGTCTCCAAATGACCAGTTGCCAAGCATTTCAAAAAACGTATGGTGATATGTATCGTGTCCAACTTCTTCGAGGTCATTATGTTTTCCACTTACACGTATGCATTTTTGTGAATCAACTGCTCGTGTATAATCTCGCTTACCTGTTCCGAGAAATACATCTTTAAACTGATTCATCCCCGCATTGGTAAAGAGTAATGTTGGATCATCAAATGGAACCACGGGAGCTGATGCTACGATTTTGTGATCTTTACTTTTGAAAAAATTAAGAAACTGTTTTCTTATTTCATTGGAAGTCATTTTTGCCTTTATCATTTAACGTAAAAGCAAAAATAATAAAATAGGGTTTAAGCATGAACCGTAGGGGATTCTCTGTGCCAGCCAATTTATTGCTTGATGCCTCTTAATTTGTTTCAATCAAGAAGTAAATAACGGGGTTTTGGCAGCTTTTCCCGGAGGTCAAAATTTCTATTAATAAGTAATAAAAAGACTATTTACTGAAGCGAATAATCGATTTGCTTCCAATAGTTAAATATAGCTCATGGTACTTAAATTGCACGCTTTTAATGATTTTCCAGGCATTTAAGCAGGGGTATCTACCATCTGAAATCGAAAGGGAATCCCGTACTTAAATGTGAGTTTAAGGTGACTATAAAAAAAATATAGAAGCAAATTATTAATTAGTAATTACAGAGATGAACCGCGAAAGAGATATTAAATTAATAACACTTGAAGTATTGGGATGCCTTGATACAACTGACAAAAGAAATCTAAAATTTTTAAAAGAGAACGATGAAGCTTTTTGCTGGAAAGATCTGGCAGAGTATCAAAACCTTGCAGCATCATTTTCATCTTTACTCAAAATTGAAACACCTTCCTCAAGACCAAAAGAACTACTGGAAAAGAAGCTGAATAAAATAATTTTTGGGAAGGAAAATGTCGACCAATCAGAAAAATATATTCCAGATGAAGTTTCGGTTGAAGAAATAGAATTTGAGGAAACAACAACTCAAGATAAAATTGGCTGGGAATCGTTATCAGACTCAAATCCAAAATCACCTCAAATCAGCGGATTTAAAGAAGTTAAATCAAGAACCACATCAATCAAACAAAAACCAATTCAGGTAAACAGGCAAGAGCAATTTAAAAGGGAAAAACCAGTTCAAGCAAAAAAGCAGGAACATTTCGAAAAAGAAATTGAAAAGGTTGAAGAGCAAATAGTTTTAGAAACTTCTGATGTTGGTGATGATGAATATTCCCGATCATCTTCATCTCTAAAAAAATATGTTTTTATTTCAATAGGACTATTTGTTGTAATTGTTGCACTTGCTGGATATATGTTTTTCATTAAAACTTCTGAAGTTGAACCAATTCTTACTGAAAACAAGCCAGTAGATTCTCCAACACCTGTTGTTGAAGAATTTCTGTATGATAGTTTAAGCAATTTTACCCAAGTGACAGATACTTTCGAATTACAGGAAGTTGTAGTATTAGACAAACCAGTCGAGAATAAACCGACAGAAGAAAAAACAAAGGGAGACGAAAAATCTAATCTTCCAAAGGCCCCACCAAAACTTCCCGATCCAATTGAAACACAATTAATTGTTGAAGAAGCAGTAGACAAACAGGAACCTAAAATTGAAGAGGAAATTTCAACCCCACCACCAAAAGAAGTTGTTGAAGAATCGGTGGAACCTACATTTTTTGTTGCTGTTGAAGAAATGCCCGAGCTAATTGGAGGATTACATGGAATTCAGGAAAAGATTAAATATCCTGAAATTGCAATTAGAGCCAGAGTGGAAGGGAAAGTGTATGTAAAAGCTTTTGTAGATGAAAAGGGGAATGTGGTAGATGCTGAAGTGGTAAAAGGCATTGGTGCAGGATGTGATGAAGCTGCACTCGAAGCTATTCTGAAAACTAAATTCACTCCCGGGAAACAACGTGGTAAACCCGTTAAAGTGCAGATAACAATCCCGGTTCAGTTTAAGCTTTAATAAAGATTCTTTGCGAAGTTAAAATCTTACTGGTAGTTATTTTAACAGATTTAGTTTAACATCTAAATTTCATAAGAATATTCCTTTCATTTTAACCCATTTAGCCCGATTTAGATATGGTACTTAAATTGCTTCTATTTGGCTGAAATTTAAATAGTCTATGATAATTTTTATCATTAAAAGGAGACCAAAGTGGCAGATACCAATTCATTAAAAGATGCAGAAATAATGCAAAGGGTTGCAGGGTATGACTCTAAGGCACTGGAACAACTCTATGATCGCTACGCTCCAATACTCTACACCCTGATAAAAAAGATTATTCCTGAAAAAGAAACTTCCGAAGAAGTGCTATCTGAAGTATTTGTTATTGTTTGGAGACAAATAGATCAGCTTGATTTTAAAAAGAACAGTGTTTATACCTGGTTAATCACACTTGCAAGGAATAAGGCAATTGATACATTAAACAGAAATAGCGGTAAACAGATGCCCGATTATAATGATGACTATGAAAAAGAAAATATACTCCCTAAGCTATCACCTGAAATGGAACCTATGGAATTACAGGAGGTAATGAATAAAAAAGAAATGCTGGTAAAAGCTCTGGGTAGTTTAACTGATGCACAAAAGTATGTTTTAGAGTTAAGTTACTATGGAGGAATGGATCAAGAAGAAATTGCGGCAAAGCTGAATATTCCTGCTATGACTGTTAAATCTAAGTTACAGGTTGCATTTGGTAATTTAATGAAAAAAGTTTCAGAGGCAGGATAAAATAATGGATAAGAAAAAAAGTTTAGACCTGATAAAACTTGAAGTGCTTGGATGTTTAACTGAACAAGACAAGGAAAAACTCCAAGCAATGAAAGATGAGGGGGATGGATTTCCGTGGAAGGAACTTGGTGATTATCAGAATTTAATTGCGATACTGCCAGCTACATTAGAGTTAAAATATCCAGCAAGAGATCTTAAAGATAAAACTGCAACAATGCTGTTTAATATGAGAGATCAGATAAAAGCAAAGATTGAAGCTAAGAAAGCAAAGGAAAAGCCAGTTGAAGTCCCAGTCGCTGAAAGTGTTGAAGTAGAAGAAGGAATTAATATTGAGGAACAGGTCGAAGAGAATATTACTACAGAAGAAATTGAAATAGTTGAAAAAGAATTTGCCGAAGTTGAAGAAGGAATAAATCTGAATGAAGTTGAGGAAGCATCAATAAAAAATGAACCAGTTCGGTTTACAGGTAATTTCAAAGGAAAAAGTGAGCCTGAAACCCCATCACTTCAAACAGATGAAGTTGAAATCAAAGAGCTGGAAACAAAAGAATTTGAACCAAAAGAGTCGGGGAAAACAGTTGTTGATAGAGAAGTAATTGAAAAAATTGCTCGTGATTATATGAAAGGATATGAACGAGAGTTAAACTCACTAAGATCTTCTGTGAAAAAAAATAAAATTCTTAGCTTTATAATATTTGCTGTTGCAATAATTCTAATAGTTGCAATGTATTTTATAAAGTAAAAATTATTTTTAGCATCATATCTTCCTAAAATATGATACCTAGCTTATCATTTTACCCGCAATAAAAAGAAAAGTATCAGCAGTATAATTATTACAGGCCATAAAAATTCCAGTACTGGTAGTATCGAAAAGAAAAAGGATTTAACAGCCAGATTGCTACTAATTACCAGCAATGTCATTCCGGAGGTAATTAGTACTAAAGAGCCGATGAGATAGATTTTCTGGACAGATGTTAATGTGTAGAGCAGTAAAAATCCGGAACCACTTAAAATCAGGATGATTGGCAGATAATATTCTTCACCGGGATTAAGATTAAATTTTTCAGTGACCAGAAAATAGACACCAAATAAAAAAATTATTGTACCGAGGAAAATTGATAGCTTGTTCTGTCTGATCGTTTCGGTATAAACAAGAGCAGCGCCTATAACCAGAAGTAAGTAGGCTAAAATATCCGTGAACGCAAAAGATATAATCCCAAACAAAGAAAGAATGAAGGAAACAATAATGAAAAGAATAATTATGAGTGTGAGGTCGTTTAATTTCATTAGAGAATTCTCTGCCCCATACTGGATGCTATTAGCTCCGCTGTAAAAGCTGCACTCTGATTTTTATTGTCTAGAATCGGATTAACTTCAGTTACTTCGAGGGAAGACATACAACCACATTCTGCAATAGTTTCCATCAGCAGGTGTGCCTCGCGGTAACTCAATCCGCCAGGAACAGGTGTTCCGACTCCAGGTGCAACTGAAGGATCAACGCTATCAACATCAAAGCTCACATGAATATGATCAACTTTTTCGCGGAACTGTTTCAATACTTTTGCAATGATTCTGTGAATGCCGAGCTTATCAATATCAGTCATTGTATAAATAGGAACTTTAAGTTTTTTAATATTCAACTTTTCTGCAGCATCTATACTTCTGATTCCAATAAGCGCACAATCTTCGGGATAAAGTTTTGGTGAGAAACCTAAAAAGTTAACAAGCTCATCACACCCTAATCCAAGTAGTGAAGCAAGCGGCATACCGTGAATATTTCCTGAGGGACTCGTTTCATCAGTATTCATGTCACTGTGTGCATCAATCCATATCACACCCAATTTTAATTTTCTTTTTTTACAGAAGGAAGCAATTCCTGAAATTGTTCCCAATGCCATTGAATGATCGCCACCAATGGATAAAGGAAAATCACCTTTTTCTAAAACATTATTAACTTTTTCAGCAAGAAGTTTTGAGGTTTTAACTATCTCATCAAGATACTTGAGTTTAGGGTTATTGATTTTTTGCTTTTCCATTATTTCAACTTTAATATCACCAGTATCACTTACATTATATCCAAGTGTCTCAAGCTTTTTTTGCAAACCCGCAATTCGCAGTGCAGATGGACCCATATCAACTCCACGACGGTCGGCACCCAGGTCCATCGGAAAACCGATGATAGATACATTTGCATTTGGAATACTTTTCACTCTTTAACTTTTTTAATTCAATTAAGAACAAACAAAATAATTATAAAGAAGTTTATACTCAAAAAACTTACTTCATCAAAGAAAACTATTCATTATATTTTGTTAAGAATTATAAAAAGTTTAATCCAGAATTCAACTAGTTGACTTTATGATGTTGGAAGAAGAACCCCTACTTAGCGTTGGGATATTAACGAGCAAAGTAATCAAATTTGAGCTGTATGGTGATTTCAGCGTTACAGGCTTAAAAGACAACTTTAGTGGTGTCTATTCTGCTGAAGTTCAGGATAATAAAATAATCTGTAAAAGCAGCAAGCACCAAATTACTTTAGATGATAGAGTTGAATTTATACCAGCCGATCCCATTTCAGAATCTTTTCTCCTAAGAGATGTAATCATCGGAAAGAAGTTTCACTGGGAGCGCAAAGAGAAACAAAGATTTATTTATTCACTTGTTTTGCAGAAAACGGGTAATGAAATTGTTGCTATCAACCACATACCACTGGAAAGATATTTAACAAGCGTCATCTCATCTGAAATGAGTGCTAAAAGCTCCATCGAATTGTTGAAAGCACAGGCTGTGATTGCCAGAAGCTGGGTACTTGCTCAGATTGAACATTCTAAAAAAATAAGTGATGAAGAAGAACATGAATCCTCTGTTGAGTTCAATGATGAATTAATTAAATGGTATGACAGGGAAGACCACAAATTATTTGATGTTTGTTCTGATGATCACTGTCAAAGGTTTCAGGGTGTGACAAAAATAATTTCCGAGGCTGCATTCAACGCAATTGAACAAACGAGTGGAGTAGTGCTGCTTAGCAGTGGAGAAGTTTGTGACACAAGATATTCCAAATGCTGCGGCGGTATCACAGAATCTTTTGAAAATGTTTGGGAGCCGGTAAGGCATAATTATCTAACTTCAATTGTTGATTACAAATATGAACCAGAAAATTTCAACCTGGATTTTTCTGATGAATTAAATTCAGAAAAATGGATCAGGGGCAATCCGAATTCATTTTGTAATACTTCTGACAGGGTTATACTTTCCCATATTCTTGTTGATTACGATAGAGAAACCAAAGATTTTTTCAGATGGAAAGTTGAATATACCCAGGATGAAATATCATCCTTAGTGAATGAAAATAGCAGAATAGATTTTGGTCATATAATAGATCTCATTCCGGTGGAACGAGGTGATTCTGCACGTATAGTTAAACTTAAAATAGTCGGCACAAAAAAAACTTTAACTATTGGGAAGGAACTTGAAATAAGAAGAGTTCTTTCAAAAAGTCATTTATATAGCTCAGCTTTTGTTGTTAAAAAGAGTGGAATGAATATCCCAGAAAAGTTTATTCTTTACGGAGCCGGATGGGGTCACGGCGTTGGGCTTTGCCAGATTGGTGCTGCGGTTATGGCTGAGAAAGGTTATAATTTTGATGAAATTTTGTTACACTATTTTAAGAATTCAGAACTGAAAAAAATATACTGATAAATTTTAATGAAGGTACTTTATTCCTGCCTGTCAAAAAGCTGGGGTGGATTGGAAATGTTCACTCTAACTTCCATTCAACAGCTATTGAAAAGAAAAATTTCAGTTGAACTTATCTGTGCGGCTGATTCCAGGATTCATATCGAAGCAAACAATCTTGGCATAATGATTCACCCTGCTAAAGCTGGAAGTTACTTTCATCCGATAACTGTTTTCAAAACTTCACTATTATTACGAAATAGTAAATATTCTCTTATCCACACGCAGGCATCAAAGGATTTATGGCTGCTTGTTCCCGCTATGTTGTTCGCAAATACTAAAATCCCACTTTTTCTTACAAAACAGGTAGGCTCGTTTATTGTTAAGAAAGATTTATTGCATAGTCAATTGTACAAACGTGTTAACAGAATATTCGCAATTAGTACAGCAATACGGGAAAATATTCTTAAAACAACACCGGTTAAATCTCAAAACATTACTATAATTCCAAACGGAATTAATGTACAGAAATTTGATCCTGAAAAAGTTGACACTAAAAAAGTGAGAGAAGAGTTTAACGTAAAACCTGAGGAAATCTTAATAGGTATGCTTGCAAGATTTACACCTGGCAAAGGACACGAGGAATTTTTATCGGCTGCAAAGGAATTAAACAAAGAGTTTACTAATCTTCGATACCTGATAGTAGGAGAACCGAGCAGAGGAGAGACTGAATACGCAAATAAAATTAAACAGCTTGCTGATGAATATGATTTGAAGAATCTAATATTCACGGGATTTAGAAGAGATACACCAGAAGTGTTGGCTGCATTAGATATTTTTGCTTTTCCATCTCATTCAGAAGCTTTTGGGATTGCACTTGTGGAAGCAATGGCAATGAAAAAACCTGCTGTCTGTTCAAATGCTGAAGGAATTCTCGATATTGCAATTGACGATGAGACTGCTTACTTATTTGAAAATAGAAATGCTGCTGATTTGAAATCAAAATTAAAACAATTGATTGATTCCAAAGATGTACGCACTAAGTTTGGTGAACTTGCTAGGAAACGTGTACTAGAAAACTTTGATATTGAAATTATAACTGATAAAGTAGTGAAAATTTATTCAGAGGAAATTAGCAAGGGTGTTTAAATAATGAGTTCGAATGGCAAAATAACAGCAGTAGTTTTTTCCTATAATAAAAATATTGCTTATAAAATTGTTTCAAACTTGAATGACATCAGCTTAATCTCAGATACAATACTTATTTCAAATTATCCTGATCGGAATAACAAGAATTTTATAAAGTCAGCTAATTATTATAGTGCAAATACGATAGCCAAAGTAATTGAAAAAGTTGCAACACCATACTTGTTGATAGTAAGTAGCGAAAGAATGGTAGTTATTGATGAAAGAGTTGTACATGAATTTATGAAGGAAGCAAAGAAACAAAACGTGGGTTTCGTTTACTCCGATTATTATGAAGAGCAAAATAGTGTCAAGTCATTGCATCCTCTAATCGATTACCAAATTGGTAGCATTCGTGATGATTTTGATTTCGGTTTCTGCTTTCTGGTCAATACTGATTTAATCAGAGAACAAATAAAAGAGCTACTATCAATTAAAAATAATTTAAACTACTCGGGACTTTATGATTTAAGATTAGCTGTTTCAAGAAGTTCAGAAATTAGAAGGATAGCTGAACCGCTTTATTTTGTTGAATCATCATCGGCAACTTCATCTGCTGAAAAAATGTTTGAATATGTTGATTCAAAAAAC
>Ga0210085_1001088_pt1 | contig 10965 bp, 6 predicted proteins | sample China_Galinas_PW_5_FD_184866 | JGI IMG/M metagenome (GOLD analysis project Ga0210085, IMG submission 184866) | Wetland microbial communities from San Francisco Bay, California, USA, that impact long-term carbon sequestration - China_Galinas_PWC_D1... | ecosystem: Environmental > Aquatic > Marine... | reverse complement strand
TAGTTCATTTAAATCATAAATCCATTCTTCACCAATTCTCTCACTTACTATTTTTGAGAGGAATGGGTTTGCCGTCTTCAACCATCTTCTTGGTGTGATGCCGTTTGTGATGTTTACAAATTTATTGGGAAAAATTTTATGAAAGTGCGGGAAGATTCTGCTCTTAAGAATTTCCGTATGTAAAGCAGCTACTCCGTTTACTGCAAAGCTGCCGACGATAGCAAGATTTGCCATTCGAACGGATTTACCATTGCTTTCATTTATAATTGAAAGTTTGGATAAAATATTTGGATCTGTTGAATAATTTTTTTTAACATCCTCTAAAAATCTTCTGTTTATTTCATATACAATTTGAATATGACGTGGAAGTAATTCTTCAAATAGTTGCAAGGACCATTCTTCTAATGCTTCAGGAACAACAGTGTGATTTGTGTAAGCGAAAGTCTTGCTTGATATATTCCATGCTTTAGTCCAGCTTAAGCCTTCCTCATCGATTAATATTCTCATTAGTTCAGGAATTGCAACAACAGGATGTGTATCATTTAGCTGAATAGCATTCTTTTCAGAAAATTTATCGAACGTATCGTGATTGATTTTATACTTCCTGATAATATCCTGTAACGTAGCCGAAACGAAAAAGTATTGCTGCTTTAGTCTTAAAAATTTTCCTTCAACGTAAGAATCGTTCGGATATAAGACTTTGGATATTGTTTCTGAATCAGTCTTTGAAGCAACTGCTGCAACATAATCACCAGCATTAAATTCTTTAAAACTAAACTCGGTAGCTGCTTTAGCATGCCATAATCTCAGATTATTAACTGTATTATTTTTATATCCGGGAACTGGAATATCGTAAGCCACTGCAAGAACATCCTCTGTTTCCACCCAATCAAACCTGTAAGAACCATCAGAGTTCTGAACTTCGATTGCTTTACCGTAAAACTTAACGCGATACTCTAAATCTCTCCTTAATATGTCCCACGGATTTCCATGCTGCAACCAACTATCAGGATATTCAACCTGGAACCCGCGTTCAATTGCTTGTTTAAATATTCCATATTCGTATCTAATTCCATATCCAAAGGCAGGTAACTCTTGAGTTGCCATTGAATCAAGATAACAAGAAGCAAGTCTTCCCAGCCCTCCATTGCCCAGCCCCATATCATGCTCTATTTCTCTTATTTCTTCCAGACTGTATCCATCCTCTTTCAGAATGTTGTGACACTCTTCATAGTAATCCATATTTATAAGAGAATTTCCAAGAAGTCTCCCCATCAAATATTCTAAAGAAAGATAGTAAACTCGCTTAACATCTTTTTGAAAATACTGATGCTGGGTCCTCAACCATTTTCTTACAAGCCTGTCACGAACAGCTAGAGATAGTGCAAAGTATGCATCTGATCCAGTAGCCGTTATTCTGTCTTTAATTAATCTAAACTCAAGATTTTCAGCAAATTGATTTGACAAAGAGTATGAATCAGAAGACTCTGTATCAGTGAAAAATATAGATGATTTTCCTGCGACAGGTTTATGTGGTTTTGTTTCCATTAAAATTATGTTTACTTAAAGATAAAATTTCGGGAGCTAATTTAAGATTGACTTCATTCTTAACAAAATCACAAATAAGATGCTTAAAGTATTTTAGGATTAATACAAGAAACTAATTTTCACTTAAGTACGCTGTTGCTTCAATTTCAACAACAAAATTAGGATCGATTAAAGATTTAACTTCAACCATTGTTGTAACAGGTTTAATATCTTTAAAGAATTCTCCGTGTGCTTTCCCAATTGCTGCCCAGTCCTTTATGTTTGTAACATAGATTACGGTCCGAATAACATCCTTTAGAGACCCGCCTGCATCATCTAAAGCTTTTTCAATTTTTTGGATGATAAACCTTGTTTGTTGGTAGGGATCGCCTGCAGCAACAATTTTATCGCGGTCAATTGCAGATGTACCGGATACTTCAATTAATTTTCCTATCCTCACCGCACGTGAATAACCTATTTTATCTTCCCAGATTGTGCCGCTGGGAACGTTTACTCTTTTTTCCATTTTATCCTCTAAATTTTTCCTTGAAGGTATTTTTTTCGCTTTGTTTCCGGAAATTTTTCTATCGCATAACGAAGCATAGTTCGTGGCATTTTTTTATAATGTTTTTTCAAAAAGATTTCTTCAACCTTTAAATCTTTTTTGCCAATTTCTCTTAGCATCCAACCAACAGCTTTGTGAATTAAATCGTGCTCATCTTCCAATAATATTTTAGCAATCTTAAGTGTCGTATCATACTGATGATTTCTGATAAATTCATAGGTTGACAATATAGCAATTCTTCGCTCCCACAGATTTTTAGATGATGCGAATTTAAATAATATGCTTTTATCTTTATCGAAAAGATATTTTCCAACAATTTTAGGAGCCGAGAGATCAACCAGATCCCAGTTATTTATTCCCATTCGATTTTTAATATAAAACGTGTAGATAGACTTCTTTTCCTTTTCATCTCCTCTTTCATAGTTATTAACCAGAATTAAGAGAGAAATTAATCTTTCTTCGTGAATCTTTGAACGTAAAAGCTCCTTCAAATCAGCTAAAGATAAATCTTTAAATTCACGTGCTATTTTTCTTTGTGTTGGAACCTTTAATCCTGCAAATACATCGCCTTCGCCATATTCTCCCTTGCCTGTTTTGAAAAACCATTGCATTGTTTTTGCAATATCAGAACTAGCAAGTGTTTTAATTCTTTTTCTTAATTCAGTTAAATTTTTAGACATTTAAAACAAAGCTGCCTATTGAATAATTTTTTCTAATTATTATTACTAAAATAATTAATATTAATAATTAATAGGGATGTAAAGCTGAATTAACTTGGAGGGAGGTGATTAATTAACAAACCTTAGTGTGCTGCAACTTTGTTTATAAGCGAAACCAACTCAGTTTTTGCAAATGGTTTCACTAAAAATTCGTCAGCACCGGCGGAGCGGAATTGCTGAATTCTTTCCTGAAGGAATTCACTTGATAAAATTACTATTGGAATTTTTCTATCCTTATTATTTCTTACTTTTTTTACCAGATCTATTCCCCTATTCCAGTAGTTTACTGTCACATCAAAAATAATCGCACTAAATTCTTCTGCTGTTACTAAACCGGAGCTAAACTCCTGAGACGCGACAAGGTTGACCTCATAATTGTCTTTCAAAAATGCTTTTATCAGAGGATAGGAATCCCCACTATCATCAAGCATTAATATTTTTGAAACACCATTACTTTTATGAAGAGACTTTTTGAATTTTTGAGTTTCTTTCCCTTTGGCAAGAGGTAGAGTAAAAGTAAACGTGGTGCCAACACCTTTAATGCTATCAACAATTAAAGAGCCGCCCATCCTTTCAACATACTTTTTCGAGATTGCAAGACCTAAACCATTTCCTTCAAAATTTCTTCCGATATCAAGTTCTTCCTGACTAAAAGGTCTGTAAAGATGATCGAGATATTCTGTAGAAATACCAACGCCTGTGTCTTTAAGTTTACAGACTGCAAGGTCTTTATCGTTAAACGATTCAACTTCAAACTCAATAAATCCCTGTTTAGTAAACTTTATTGCGTTATCAACAAGATTGTTTACGATGGTTTCTACACATTGCAAATCAACATCAACAAAAATATCATCGCTGCCGATCTTAAGTGTAAAGTCAAGCTTTTTATCTTCTGCTTTAACTTTAAAAGGCTCAATACAATTTTTTATTATGTGAGCGAGGTTTAATTTTTCAATATTCATTTGATAATTACCAGCTTCGATCTGCGCAAACTCAAGCATCTGAGTTATGCTCTTGAATAATCTTTCGCTGCCCGTATAAAGATTATCGAGGTAAACTTTTTCTTCGCTTCCAACTTTATCTTTTAAATTTTCTTTAATGATAGTAGAGTAACCGAGAATAATGTTGAGCGGAGTTCTAAGTTCGTGGGATAATACATTTAGAAAATTACTCTTGAGTCTGTCAGCTTCTTTGCTTGCATCTCTTGCTTTTCTGACTTCTTCTTCCGCTAAGCGAACATCTGTTTGATCTTCGTGAAATAAAACCACAAATGATTTTTCTCCAAGACTAACCGGAAATATCGTCGTCTTTAAGAATGGAGCTGCTTTGTCCGAACCAAGTAATCTTCTATCAGCATAGTCTTTTACTTGAAGCGATTTCTTTTTTTGAAAAACACTATTGATCTTCTGAACAATTTCTCTTTTTTGAAGTTCATTATCAATTGCATACGAATAACCGCTTAGTTCATTTAGTGAATAACCCCAACGCTTTGAAAATGCAGTATTGATATAAACTACGAAACCGTTTTCATCGAAGACTTCCACAGGAAAAGGAAGAAGGTTATAGCAGAGTTCAAAATATTTTATGCTAAATGATTCCAATTCTAATTGACCGGTAGTGAAAAATGAATCGATGCTCCCTTTTCGCTTTCAAGTATTTTTATTTCTCCTTTGTGCTTATCGATAATGTTTTTACAAAGGAATAAACCATAGCCCCCATTTGTTAAATTAAAAATAGCTGATGGATTATCTTTATATTTTTTTGAAAATCCAGGACCGTCATCCTTAACGTCAACACAATTATAATTTTCTTTCACATAAGACCGAATACTGATGATGGCAGATTTATTTGCATTTACTGAATTAGTAAATAAATGTACTAGTAAATGTTGAATTTGCTCGGGATCGAAATCACATAGAGGCAATGTATTTAATTCAGTTTTAAATGTAACAGAGTTGAATTTTTTTAACGGAGATAAATATTTAATTACCGATTGAATTGTTCTGTTCAGATCATTATTATCTTTATTCAAATCAGTTACTGATGTTTCGAGGAGCACCTGCGCATATTTTTGAATATTACGAATACTATCGGCAGCTACTTTTGATTTTAATTTTAGTCTGTCAAAAAGAAGATCATCCAGATCCTGACTTGATTCAAATTCATTTTGTGATTTCTCAATTGTGCGCAATAGACTTTCTGTTTCCAGTAAGGCAAGGTGGACGAGTCCCTGAAGTGCCTGACCAATCTCAGTATCAATGCCTGATTTTAAAACTCTTCGTTCAGCCTGAATTAGCTGAGCGTTTGCTTCCTGCAAAGCATTGTATGCATTAATCTGATTATCGTATAACTGTGCATTTCTTATTGCTGTTGCAGCTTGCCCTGCAAGTATTTCGAATGTTCCTGTAATCTCTCTTATTTTTATTTTATGAAGATGTTTGCTATCAACATAAATCACTCCGATTTTTTTTCCGTTTGTAATTAATGGAGAGCAAAGTATGGTTTGCAGATCGAGCTTTAAAATACTTTTTGTTGTGTCAAAAGCGGTGTCACTTTGTGCACCTTCCAAAAATATCGATTGACCATTCTTGAATACATCATCAACGACCGTATTACTTACTTCAAATGATTCTTTTGGCAGATTTTCATTTTGTTCATTCAGACCTAATTTAAATTCTAACTCATTAGCTGGATTTTGAAGAACTATAAATCCTCTTTCAGAATTTGTAAGTCCAATGGCATTTTTCAAAACGAGTTCAAGTACGTCATCTAAAATTAAAGAGCGATTAATAGTTTGAACAATGTTTAGAATTGCCTCAAGGCTTTTCATCCGGTCTGATGATTCAGCATCGGCAATTACATTTTTGATTCCATCATCTATATTTTTTTTGAACTCGGAAAATTTCATAACACTTTATATCTAATCTTTTAAAAGTTTAAATGAAATAAACCATTCCCAATCAGTCAAACCACTTGGTAATACCCATGCTCTGGCAATACCTGCAGAAAATGTTGATTCAAGATTGTACCAATGTTTAATTTTAATATCCATTTGAGCACCGACGTCAACCCAATAATTGCCAACATCTGATCCAGTAATAACTCCCTGAGAAAATATCTCAAAGTCAATATGATTAATAAACTGATCCCATAATAACCAATCAGAAAGTCTGATCGGCGGAAAATCATTTTCCAGCATTAATTTCCCAAATTCTTTAACTGGCAGACTGTAGATTGAAAATCCGGGAAATCTAAATATCCGTCTAAACTGTTTAACTTCTGTGTTATCAACAAGTCTATTGCCAAATCCACCAAAATAAAATTCAGATTGAACAATATCTTCATTATACCAGAGATAACCACCTGCAATTTTTACGTGTAAAACATTGTGTTTCCATAACCACATTGAATAATTACTAAGCTCTGCATAAGTGTTCACCGCAACCTCAGGTTGGTCAAATTTTGTACCGTATAGCGATACTGTCCAATTTATCTCGTTTCCATATTCATAATCTGAACTTCCGATGGTTTTCCTTAAGTTTTTTGAATTCAGATTTGTCGCAAAAACGGCAAAATCTGGTTGTGATACCCTTACCAGGTTATCGTAAACAAACTCAGTATTTCTGTAAAGAGTGAATGTGGATGCTTGTTTAATTTTTAATGGGTTATCATACAACCAGTAATAAGTATGACCAAGTTTATATTGTTCACCAAGTGTTCCTCTTTTCAGTTTATTAAACAAGTCAAAGAAATCAGGTCCATTATATAGCACTTCAAGAAATAATAATTGTTTATAATCATACTTAAACTTAAAATGCCAAAGTGGATAACTTGGGTTTTCACTAAATGGAGAGATACCTGCAGAAAGATAAAAATCGTGAATTAATAATGGATCAGATATTCTCGCAAATATTCCCAGCACAATTTGATTTTGAAAACCAGTTATCTCCGGAAATATTGATTGAAGATGCAAATTTCCTAAACCACTATAATCTGTTTCTAACGAGATATCTCTTGGATTAAATTCCGTTGTATCGTTATTTAAATTCCATGTATACAGATTAGGATCTTCTTCGATCACTCTTTGTCCAAGATAGCTTATTGCAGGTAAGAAACTCGCAGGTTTATTTTCAAAGATCACAGGTTTAAAACCTTCAGTAAAATATTCAAATGCAAAAATTGAATCAGGTAAAACTTCCAACGGTCTGAATAAACCAGTCATACAGTTTGAAATTGCTTTAAGACTCTGGTCATCAAAATTATAGCGATAGATATTTGACACACCGTTTGTATATGCGTTCCAGTAAAGAACTTCTCCATCCTGACTCCAGGCTGGGTTTTCTGGAGAACCACTGCTAGAAACTACTTGATAATTAAATAGTGAGTCGTGAATTATCATTTCTGTATTCATAATTACAATCGATTGCAAACCGCTTGGTCTCTTTAATACTGCTGCAAGTTTTCTTCCTGAATCATCTATTGAAAGGTTAATCAATTCCTCATCCAATTCAAATGTTTTTATTTTAATAAGCTCTTTATAAGGATACGGCGAATAGACCAAAGTAGCTAACCCGGCATCGTGTTGAACACCCCAGAGTCCGTGTGTTACAGGTGAAACTGCAAGGTCACCAACACGTGCATTTTCAAATAACATTTTTTTATTTTCTGATTCTATATCGTAAACCCAAATATCTCTAAATAATTGGTTGTTATTGGTAGTGTAAAAGAGCAATCCGCTGGATTCATCAAGAGTTATGGAGCAGACCTGTAACATACTTGGAGTAGGGATTGACATAATCTCCTTTGAAACACCGGTTGATAAATTAAGAGATTGGAGTGTAGAGAGCTGAGCTGGTCTATGATAAACATAATAGACTGAGTTTGTTAGCCGGTCAAGACAAGGTTTTGATACCCATCCAAAGTTTTGTGTGTTTATTTCCTTTAACTCAGTTAAATCTGAACTTTCAAGAACACTGATGTTTTCATCCTGAAATTTTATTTCGTAAGTAATAAAGTCTGTCCACGCGGTTGCAAAATCAATATTAAATACATCATCAAATTTACTTTCGAATCCGATGTAAGCCTCGCCCTTAACTGTTTTGAACCAGTTAACAACTTTTTCAGTTCCATAGTTAATTGACAGATATGCTAAAAATCTTCCACCATAAATGTATTCTATATTTGTTAATAGAATTGAATTATGACTTAACAAAGTTTCCAAATCTAATTGGGAGGGAAACTTCTCACCTTCATAAACCATTGACCTAAAATACATTTCGTCAAAGCTGCCAAGTACTCTGCCAAAGCCTCCGCTTAACCAGGTTTCAAAAAATACTGCAATTCCTTCCTGGTGCCAGCGTGGTGAATAACGATTATAATTTGTTAAAAGACTATAAGGTGCTGAAAGAGGTTGAACTTTTTCTGGAGGAACTTTCCCGAATGCATCTCTAAAAAATGTTTCCGGTTGAGCTTCTGCATCATTAACAATTATATGAACGAGTTCATGACTTATCAACCATTGAATTCTTTCGTTGTACGGAACAACCTCATAACCAGGTTCCAGTGGTTCAATCTCAAGTCTGATAAAATTTTGCGGAGTCGTGCTAGCGGCTGCAAAACCATAATCGCTAACATCATATGTGTTAATAATAATTTTTTCTGATGGCTTATAATTAAAAATTTTGGAGAGAAGTTTGTATGATTTCTCGGCACTAACCAAAACATTGTTAACAAGATTTGAATGATAATCACGATAAATGACTTTAAAATGTTCGCTTTCACGTTCCAGCCAAGGTGAATCTATTCGTTTGAAAAGATGAACTACTATAGTTTTATTGCCATCCTCGTAAAAAAACTCGCTGGTGATTTCACTACTTTTTTTCTTTATTCTTATCTCTACATTTTGATTTACATTTCGAATATCAATATGTTTTACATTTCCAATCGGGTTAACATTATTAAAGGTGTTTCCAAAAGTTGAAGCGTTATTTATTGTTAGGATGACAGATTCTTCCCCCAAAAGTGTCAATACTGATTCCAGTCTGGTGCTACCTTTTATTTCTAAATAAGTTCCTTTTTCTCCGTGTTCAAATTTTAAATTTTCAATTTTGCTAATTTCCCTTTGATCTTTTTCCAATAATATTATTTTCCCCGGGCTAATTACAACAAGGGACTTGTTTAAATATTTATTGAAAAGTTCTATTGTTTCCTTAAGGGGAACGAAAATTAATTTATCAATCATGTGAGATGATGTTGGATATTGAAATATCTCGGTTTCGCCGGAAACACGATTAGTTATTATCACATACGGATTTTTTGATTTGAATGTGAGAGTCGCATCAGCAAATATTGCTTCAACAACATTTCCAGATTCAGAAACTTTATGACCAGCATGAACTACCTCAGATAGATTAGCTACTGATAAATAAATTGTACCCTGATAATTGTACGATGGGACTGAACTACTTACCTCACCCTCAAAAACAGTGATTCGAGTTAATTCCTGTCCAAATATTAAAGAAGACAGTAGGAAAAAAAGGAGAGATATTCTTAGCATATAAACAGAAAGCAAGATTATTTTTTAAAAGTTAGGAGTATCAGAATTTTTCAAAAAACAAAGAATCTTTTTCCCACCATTTTGAAAACACATTAGAAAAATAAAAACTTATTAAAAATAATAAAAAAGCCTTCAATAAAGATTGAAGGCTTAACAAAGTATACTTTGGAGAACTAATTCGTACTACCTTACCCAGCCGTACTTAGTGCCGAGTTCTTCAAGTTGTGAACTTGACCTTACCCAGCCATACTTAGTGCCGAGTTCTTCAAGTTGTGAACTTGACCTTACCCAGCCGTACTTAGTGCCGAGTTCTTCAAGTTGTGAACTTGATCTGTTCTCAAGAAATTTGAGTTCAGATTGATATATCTCAGAACTATTAATTTGCTGGTGGTCAGTTAAGGTAGTTATATTATCCTGATTGACTCTATATCTGGTCGCTTCTTGAACATTGTCAGCAACCTGAGCGAATCCGGATATGAATAGTCCCCAAATTAGGGCTACGGATAATATAATTCGCATAGTACCACTCAGTTATTCGAAATATGACACACTACTAGTAGTTTGACATACACTTCACCCTTTGCTGCCGCTAAACAGCAAGTATTAGAAACCCAATGCTTGTGCCATGTAAAATGTTGGCGTTTTAAGATAAAGTTCCGAAAATGTTACCATTTTAAGTAATAATTACAGACTTTAGTGAATTCAACTTACTAATTGTAATTAAATATTACAATATTTTACATGAATTCTAATCTACATATTACAAATATGTCGGCATTAAAATCCTAAAAGCTCAATCTTTTAAAAGAATATCCAGTTTAGGTCTCGAAATTCCTAAAATCTTAGCTGTTTGCGTTTTATTGCCACCCATCTTACCTAAAACCTTTCGCGCATATTCTTTGTCAACATTTCTAAGAGATGTAATTCCATAATTAACATCCATCCGAACAACATTAAACGGAACCTCAGTCGTACGTGTTTCATCGTGCGTTTTACTTTGGGCATTACTTAGAAGGTTTGCAAAATCTTTAATTTGTAATTTGTGATAGTCACAAAGAAGTACCGCCCTTTCGACCGCATTTCTTAGTTCGCGAACATTCCCGGGCCAGGGATGTCCCATCAGAAGATGTTGCACATCCTTATCAAGTTTCTTGATTGATTTATCAAACTGTTTATTAAACTCTTCGATAAAATGATTGGCTAGAAGAATAATGTCTTCTCCCCTTTCACGTAAGGGAGGAATTTCAATTGATACCACATTCAATCTGTGGAATAGATCCCGTCTGAATAGATTTTTTTCGACCATAGATTCCAGATCACGGTTAGTAGCTGAAATGATTCGTGCATTAACAGGAATATCAACAACGCCACCCAATCTTTTAATAACTTTTTTTTCAACAGCTCTAAGCAATTTTGTTTGAATATTAAAACTAAGATCACCAATTTCATCCAGAAAAAGTGTCCCTCTTTCGGCTAATTCAAACAACCCAACCTTCCTGTTTCTTGCATCAGTGAATGCACCCGCTTCATAACCGAATAACTCGGATTCCAATAAATTTTCAGGTATTGCAGTACAGACAATATCAATAAATGGAAAT
>Ga0210085_1001087_pt1 | contig 10966 bp, 10 predicted proteins | sample China_Galinas_PW_5_FD_184866 | JGI IMG/M metagenome (GOLD analysis project Ga0210085, IMG submission 184866) | Wetland microbial communities from San Francisco Bay, California, USA, that impact long-term carbon sequestration - China_Galinas_PWC_D1... | ecosystem: Environmental > Aquatic > Marine... | reverse complement strand
CCGCCTCTCATCGTCATACACGGCAACCAGACCGCGGAGATCCGGGACGCGTACCGCAGGTTCTTGATGCGCCGGTTTCGGGAGGCACTCAATCTCTACGGGACCCCCTTGCGGATCGAGTTCCGCACGGGAGCGAATCCCTTCCGCGGACGCCGTAATCGCCTGACCCCCCGGCAGGAGCGGAAGCGGAAGCGGCTTAAGGAATTCGTGCGCCGCAAACCCTGAGCACTTGCGGGGGTTGATTCGCCACGGCCTCCTCTTCCGCCCGTTCCTCGCGTTCAGGGGCGATACTCTCGTACACATCGTTGGTCACAAGGGGTAGTACTGCCAACAAGGGCAGGCCGCAGCTGGCAGCCAGGTCAATGCCGACACGCTCGGCACCAACGTCAAACTCAGTGCCTTCCGTTGCGAGGAGGACACGGCTGAAGGGGCAGGTCATGGAGGGCTCCGGGGCGGTCAGTGCAAGATACTCGAGGCGGATACCAGCAGCACGACGATCAGTAGGACGGAGATGATCAGAAGTGCCTTCTCGCCCCGACGGGCGAAGATCGGCAGCACCGCCAGCGTGCTGACGATAGAGATGCCCGCGAGAACGACGATGCCGACGAGGTTCAGCATATCGCCCTTCGCGATCATCTTTACCCACTCCCAGCCGGTCGGTGTGCCTGTGACCTTGACATACTCACGCACCGGCAGATGCCAATCCTTGGGCATCTGGTGTATCGGTATCAGGGGCTTGAGCACCCCGAACATATAGAGTCCGAAGCTCACGACCAGCAGGACGAATCCAACCTTGACGCCGATGCTGAGCACCTTGGCGTATAGGAGCTGTTCTTCAGACGTATACTTGTGGGAGTCGTCCATCTCGTTTTCCTCCTCGGGGTTACAGCCCTATCCCTAGTCCCTTGAGCAGGGCACGAGCGCCGGCAAGCAGCAGCATGAAGATAACCATCCGCCGGATGGCGGAAGCCTTTACGATCCGCAGCAACCTCACCCCGATCATGGCGCCGAGCATCATGCCGATGATGGACGGGACGACGATGATGGGCAGGACAGCCCCCTCGTTGATGTAGACCCACGCGGCGGAGGAGGTCATCGATAGGATCAAGCTACTGCTGCCTGAAGCCACCTTGACCGGCACCCCCATCAACAAGTTGAGGGTCGGTACGTTAGCCCACCCGGCCCCCAGACCGAACATCCCGGCCAGCACACCGATGAAGATGAATGCCCCCAGCGCCATGGGGGTCCGGTGCACTTTCCACTCGATGTCCTGGCCATGGGCAGTATCGTGGAATATGCCGTTGATCCGCAAGGCTGCGGACAGAGGGTCTGCCCGCGGCACGTCCGGGACATCCGCCTTCTTGGAGGTCCACATCAGCACCACGATGCCGAGGATAATGATCCCCAATGAGGTCTGCGCGATGGCGGCCGGTAGGATCAGCCCAATCATCGCGCCCGCAATCTGGCTGATTGCCACAAGCACCGACAACGGCAAGGCCAGGCGCAAGCTCGCCAGACCCAACCGCAACAGGCCCGGACTGGCTGCAAGTGCGCTGGCCAGCGCGACCATGAGACCGCCGCCACGGACGAAATCGAGGTGGAACGGAAAGAAGCCTCCAACGATAGGGACGAACAGCACGCCACCGCCGACGCCGGCGGGTACCGCGACGATCCCGAGGAAGAAGCACACCACGAACAGCAGCACGGGCCAGCTCCACCAAGGCATGATGCTGGGCGCACGGGCCCCCGCCGCGGCCGGTTTCGACGGCGGCGCTGCCGCCGGGGCTGGTGGCGGTGTCGGGGGGGGAGCCGTGGGCTTCGGTGCCGGCGGCTTGGCCTGAGGCGGAGGAGCCGCAGGTTTGGCGGCTGGCGGACTTGGCTTCGGCGGAGTCACAGGTTTGGCCGCGGGCGGGGCCGGTTTCGGCGGGGCCGCTGGCTTGGGAGGTGGCGGTACCTGCTTCGGCGGAGCAGCTGGTTTGAGCGGCGGTGCCGCGGGCTTGCTCACTGGTGGGCAGACCAAGGGCCGCCCCGTCCGCCGGTGCTCCTTCCACTCGCGCTCCTGCCGTCGGAATTCGCGGCTGGCTTCGGCCCGACTCAGAGCCTCGACCTCCGCCAGAGGAGGCAGCTTGAGCACCGCGCCCGTGTGCAGCGGCGAGTTGGCGTTGCAGGAAACCGCAAAGGCGCCGGGGTTCGCCCTCAGCAAGGCGAGCATCACCTGATCCCGGCTCACACCCTGATGCCGGTAGACCCGACCTGCGATACCCCACAGGGTCTCGCCGTGGTGAATCGGCCCATAGGTGTCGTTCGCCCACGCCGGCAAGGCTGCCAATAGCATCAGCATGGCGGCGATGGCGGAAAGAGACCTTGTGTTTTTCGTCATGGGCATCGCCTCGCGGAGCCTGCGCACACTTTAGCCTGCCCGACCGTCCAAGGGGACGTCGAGCCGTCAAGTCAATGGCGGCCTTGGGTCTTCATCCGACGACGGGCGGAATGGCGGCCACGCTTGCCGGGCTCCTGTCGGATGTCGAGGGTTCTCGGCAATGGTGGCCGAGACCTGTCGCGGGAGCAGCTTGGTCCGGAGTCTTGGTCGATGGCCCCAGGCGAATTGGGGAGGGATCTCGGACGGGTGTCGTCGGGCCGGGGTGCAAGGACACCGCATCAGTCCATGGGATGGTGATTGCCGCCATGTGGAACTGCAGATGTTTGGCCGCGATGCCGTGATTGGGGTCTGAGTGAGGTCCCAGGCAATCTCCTCCGTGATCTCGCGAACGCTTCAATCTTCCATCGTCCGCAATATAGTACTCGATAATCTGCTCACATTGGAGGTGAATTACCCGGGCCTGTGATGACGGGCCGGCGGGTCGTCCGATAGGGGCGGACCTCGTGAGCGGCGGAACGTAGGCGCGGGCAGAGGCGCCACCGCCAGCCAGGTACCCGACCCTGGCAGCTATGACGCTCTTTCGAGCCGTCGGGCGCTTCTTATGCGCAACAGGTCTGCCTCCGGAAACACGGCCCCGAGACTACCGCGGACTCTCATCCACCGGGCGCCTGTCTCGCATCCATAGCGCGACGACGACGCCACCGAGTAGGCACAGCCCGCCGGCGGCCGCGAACGGCAGCTCGAAGGAGTGCATGGCCAGCGTGCCGGCCAACAGCGGACCGCAGGCAAGCCCAAACCCAAACCCGGAGGTGACGATGCTCATCAGGCGGCCATGTCGGCCGTTTGCATCCGTCTCGGCGACGTCGCCGGCGTAAGCCAAGGCCGGTGCGACGATCGCAGCGCCCGCGATGCCCTGGACGAAGCGCAACGCGACGAGCTGGAACAGAGTCTGCACCTCCCCCAGGAGCGCGGTGGTGACACCGAGGAACAGGAGACCGAAGACGACGAGCCACCGACGGCCCCGGCGATCCGACAGGTGGCCGACGGGGACCTGGAAGAGCAGACGCCCGACCATCAGCGCGCTGAAGGCAACGCCGAACTCGAACGCGTTGATGTGGAGGCGGGAATTGAACTCGTTCTCTAGGGTGGTCATCAGGGTGAAGGTCGCAGCCATCAGGAAGGTTGCCGCCGCGGCACTCACGATGCCCGGACTCAGGAGGGAAGGATCGAAGAAGGGGGGGCGGTCCTGTTGGCGGGGGGAAGCGGCAGCCGGGGCGTCCTTCACGCCGAACAGGACGATCAGGAGCGCGAGGAACAAGACGGCCGCGCCCGCAAGGAAGGCCCACGTGAATCCGAAGTGCACGTGCATGAAGCCACCGAGCAGCGGCCCCGACGCCAGCCCGATCATCCGGGCCGTCGTGTAGAAGCCCATGGCCGCCCCGCGGGTCTCACGCCGGGTAGCCAGCGCGAGTAGGGCCATTGTGGCCGGTATCTCCATCGCGAGGCCTGCACCCTGCAAGATCCGCAGCCCCAGCAAGTCGATGTACCGGTCGGCGACCACAAACATCACCATGGCGGTGATCAGCACCACCAGACCGACGACAATGCTGAGCTTGTACCGACCTAGGTGATCCGCCAGGGCGCCCGTGAATGGCTGCAGCAGACCGACCGCGAAGCCGTATACGGAGATCAACACCCCCACCCGGAGGGGCAATGGGAGCGCGAACGACTTGTCCGGCAGCTGATAGACGTAAAGCGGGATGATGACAAACAGAATGCTGTTGCCCACACCATCCGCCAGCCGGGCTATGGACAGCACGACGACGGTGCGGTTAAGGCCAACGGAGCGCCCGATTCGACGCGGCTTCCCTGGCATGTCACTCCTCCATCCGGGGACGCCCTGATCAATCCCGCTGTCCCGTGCCTATGGCCGTGCAACGCGTGGACCCTGCAGCACACCCGTCGGAACCCCGCCGCTGCTCAGGCCGCCGGATCCGGCAGAGGCAATCTCCATGTCCAAGTGCATTCTATCCCCCCGTGGGGGCGTTTCGAGCAAAGGACCACCTGAGTGCCACGGCCGATGCGAAGGCCATCGTGATGATGACGATGATCAAGGCCGCATAGACACCGCTGTCCAGCACGCCGAGCCCCTTCCCGATACTCGCAAAGATCAGCGCCACCTCCCCCCGGGGCAGCATCCCCATCCCCACGCTCAGGCGATCCACACTTGGGCCGGCGCTCAGTCCAGCCAACAGCTTGCCGCCGATGGCGACCAGCAGGAGCGCAATGGTCAGCACGGGCGTCTGCCAGTGCAGAAAGGTCTGAAGATTCACCTGCATGCCGATCAGCAAGAAGAAGATGGGCGTGAAGATGGTGACCAACGGCATCAGAAGCTCCTTCATCCGGGCCCGAAGGGACTCGTCGCTGAGCACAAGCCCGGCCGCAAAGCCGCCAACCGTTCCGCTGAGCCCGATCTCGCTGGCAATCCAACCCATCAGAAACGCAAAGCCCAGGGGAAAAAGAAACCGGGTTTCGTTCGCTTTCAAGGCGCTCAGGAGGTTCGAGATGCGGCTGCCGAAGCGGTCGCCGAGCATTACGATGGCGCCCACAAAGGTGCCGCTCAAGAAGACAATCCAGGCGGTCTCCCCATAAGCAATACGCCCCTTGAGAACGAGCTCGATACAGACGGCGAGCAGCACGAGGCCGAGCAGATCGTTGAACACACTGGCCCCCAAGACAATACGCGCCTCCGGTGTGTCGTGTTTATCCAGATCCTTCAACACACGTGTGGAGATACTGATGCTGGTGGCGCAAAGGGTGGCCGCCAGAAACACCCGTGCCTGTGGGGGGTAGTCTCCCAACAGGGGAAAGGTGACCGCGAGCCCCAGGAAGAAGGTCGCGGCGACACCGACAACCGCGACCACCGACGCCGTGCGACCCACGTGCCGCAGCTGTTGCAACCCAGTTTCCAGGCCAACGTTGAACAGCAGAAGGACGATGCCGAGGCTCGAGAACAGCCATAGGCTCACCCCAATGTTGACGTTGGTAAGGCCGCCGGATCCGGTCATCAGGTGGACCACCTCGTAGCCCTTCCCCCCCGGGACCAGCTCCTTCGGCCCAAAGACGTGACTGGCCGCGTCCACCACCGAGGCACCGCTGCGCCAGACCTGCTCGAACAGGGGACTGGCAATGCCATAGTCCATCACGAATGAGAAGAAAGGCAGCCCGAGCCAGTAGCCGATGTTGCCTAGGGCGACACCGATCAGGAGTTCACCCAGCACCGCGGGCTGTTGAAACCGGTCTGCGAGCCAGCGGCCGGCGATTACCATTCCGATCAGAATCGTCAGCTCCAGCAGGATGAAGGCGAAGGCGTCATGCTCACCGGCCTGCTTCGGCCCCGCTGCACTTGGGGCCAGCGTAGCCGATGCGGCCGCCTGATGCGACACGCCGCCCTCTGACTCGGCGAAGGCGGGCGCAGCCATGGCGATACCAAGAAACGACAGGCAGACCAGCAGGAGCCCGACGGATAGGGAGTACCGCATGTCGATTACCGCAGAGTGTCGCGTATCGCGCCCCAGGCCGTCAGGCCGCAACCGCGGCCGAATGCTTGCGGAACCTCTTGACCTGGAGCCTACCGCTGGTGCGCCTCGACAGGCTCACCGGTCCGCCCTCAGACTTAGGCACGCCGCATGCCAACCTCGAAGGAAGCGCCGGGCGGCAGTCTGGTGCTCGCGGGCGGGGGTTTATACCTCCCGGGCATGCCCACACTGGTCGAAACAAACCAAAGGCCACCTCTCTGACGGGGGCAACCAGCCTTCCCCGTGCACACCCCTGGCACCGCTTGCGCCTGGCCAAGCGGATGGGAAGAATCTCGCAGATGGCCCGCACCCAGAGGTAACGACATGAAGATCTATGCAACGGCCGTCGTCTGGCTCGTGGCGGCCGTCATCGCCGGTTGTGACGGAGGCGCGAAGAAGCCGGAAGGCTCGCCCGCCGACGACTCGCTCAGACATCGACCCGGGTCGGACGTCTCCTCCGCGGAGCGAAACGGCAGGGGAAGGACTCTGGCGCCAATCGATGTGTGCGTCCTGATGCCGAGCAACCGGGTTGCCCGGCTCCTCGGGGAGCAGGCGGTCGGCGGCGGGATTCGCCGGGATCACGGCATCTATGCGCAAGGCTGCGACTATCGGCTGCGGGGGGCTACTCGCGGGGAGAACGTCTTCATCGACCTCCATCCGGCTTACACGTTCGGCGGCCTGGAGGAGGCGCTCCAGTCGCAGCGGAGCATGGGACAGAACGTGACCGGCACGCGGGTGACCGGAATCGGGAGCGAGGCCTTTGCGGTCGAGAACCGGACCGAGCAATCGATTACCCTCCACGTGCTCCGCCGCGGCGATGTCACCGTTGTGGTGAAGACAACCAGCCTCCCGCGCGCCCGCAAGCTAGCGGACGCAACACTGGAGCAGCTGGGCCAGAAGTAGAGGAAGTACGGGTACGGGAGCCCGGCCAGCGGCGGCGAAGGCGGGCCAAAGGACAAGCAAGACGGTATGAGATTTGACAGAAATCGCCTTGGGGAGGCACCCAACGGTTATCCGCTGAAGGAAGCCGGCGCGGGCTGCTGGCCCCTCCCAAGCTCGTGCTCCCGTGGCAGCGGCGGGGGCACCGGCCACCGTTCGCTCGTGATGGGCCCGGTTGGACGGCGGGCTGCTGCCAGGCAAAACGCCAGGCTTCCCGTGCACCCGAGGGTGTGCCAGCCTTCCAGCAGCAGGCCCGCCCTGTGGATGGCATCCAGGAGCTCGTGCTCGTAGGTAACCTGTCCAAAATGGATGCTGGTCAGCCTGTGCAGTGCAGGCTTGAGCCTCTCGAGGAAGGGCGCGCGTTTGTTGTTGATGGTCTGCGTGAAATAGATCCGGCCCGCGGGGGCGAGGAGATCCGCCACATGACGAAGCGCACCCACGGGGTCGGACAGCAGCATGAAGCTGCCGCTGAAGTAGACGGCCTCATAAGGCCCACCCCGATGGTCATATACCGACTCCAGCCGCGCAGTCACACTGCGGGAGAGCCCGGCATCGGCCACGCGTCGCTGGCAGCTGCGCAGGTACCCACCGTCCACGTCGATGCCCACGACCCGAAGCTCGCGCTCGTTGACCAGCCGGGCATTCTTGGCGAGGGCACTACCGGTGCCGATCCCCACGTCCAGGATGCGGGCCCCCCGCGGCAATCGTCGTAAGACCTCGCGGTACCAACCTGCCGTCAGGCGCAGAAATACCTTGTCGTAAATCCAAGGTCGCATCGTTTGCTCCTCTTCCCTGAAACCTATTTGTCGTGATGTCTATCGTGATCGGTCTACTGTTTGGATCGACCCTTGGGGCAGGCGCTTCCCAGGCCCAGCCTGCACAGGCCGCGTAGTTTAGACTGAAGTCCCAAGCGTGCGCATCAATCGCCTATCGGCGCACTCCCGGCGACGGAGTCACCGGCGGTGACTGACCCCGAGAACCCCTCGCGCAGCCACTTCGGACCAACAAGGCCCAATGATAGACTTCCAGCAGTCGGATACGATCCGGTGGCGGCAACAAAAAGGGGGACGGAAATGGCGAACGCGGGCGCTTCGGCAGAGGTCGGACAAGCTGGCACCGGGGGGCGCGGGTCGGCGTGCCGGGGCGATCGCTGCGAAATCCTGGTCACGAGCGGGTCGGCAGCGGACAAGGCAAGCCGCCCCGGCGCAACCAGGCTGCGACGGCTTTGCTCCCTTGTGGCTGGTCTGATGCTCGTCCTTCCACTGTGCCAGGCCAGTCCCTGGACAAAGGTCCGCTCTCCGTCACCAGGACCGTCCGATGCAATCGGCAGCGCGGCCAACGGGTGCCTGGGCGGTGCGGTCCCCTTGCCAGCGCAGGGACCCGGCTACGTCAGCATCAGGCGCGAGCGCAACCGATACTACGGCCATCCTGAGCTGCTGGCCTTTGTCCGGCATCTGGGCGCCGTGCTCAGCCGGCACACGAGCGAGGTCATGATGGTGGGAGACCTCAGCCAACCAAGGGGCGGCCTGATGTCGTCCTCACACCGCAGCCACCAGAACGGGCTCGATGTGGACATCTGGTTCAGCCTCGCCGCGTCTGCCACGGCGGCCATCCGGCACCATCCGGAGGGGCGTGACCCGCGGAGCATGGTGTCCCGGGGCGCCCTGCACCTCAGCCCGGCCTGGGGTGCCGATCAATGGCTGCTCCTCGAGACCGCCGCGGAGGACCCGAGGGTCGATCGCATCTTTGTGAATCCGGTGATCAAGCGGGCACTCTGCAAGTCGGCGAGCGGCAGCCGTTCCTGGCTCCACAAGATCAGGCCATGGTGGGGCCATGAGGCCCACTTCCACGTCCGCGTCCACTGCCCCAAGGGCAACCCCAACTGCCATGCCCAGGCGCCGGTGCCCCCCGGCGACGGCTGCGGCCGGCAGCTCGCCTGGTGGTTCACCCCGGAAGCCAGGACGCCTTCGAAGAGAAAGACCGGCCCGCACCCGGAGCCGATCATGCCAGCGGCCTGCAGGGCGGTGCTGGCGGGCTCCTGACGGCGGGCTTTATTCCAGCGCCAAGCGCCCGTCGCAAGGCCGCCTCCACCCGGGCGGGCTCCACCGGAAACGGGATGGCCTCGAAGACCGGAAAGCGGGACGTCAGGTCCTCGAATTTGTGCCTGTACTCGCTCTGGTAGAAACAGATCACCTTGACGGCCGGGTACCTCTGCAACCGCGCCATCAGGGTCTCCAGGTTGCTGGTCCGGTCCCGAAAGTCGGACTGGAAGTTGTACTCGGCCACGATGACGTCCGGAATACGCCGTTTGAGAAAGGCCTGCGCCTTCCGCTGAGAGCCCACCAGCTCAGCCTCGAACCCGAGGCGCTTGTACAGGGGCATCAGATTCGGGTAGCCCCCGAGCTCAACGATCGCCAGGAGCTGGGGTGTTGCGCTATCCAATTGATGCTACCAGCTTCCGGTCACCAGCCATGGCCGACCCCTAACGGAACACGACCCAGGTCGTGGCGATGTACTTCACCCCGGCTTTCAGCTCCGCCGCCCGGTGCTCGTGGGTCCAGAACGGGGGGAAGAGGACCAACGTGCCCTTGCGCGGCCGAATACTGACGTGCTGATGCAGAAACTCGGTCTCACCGCCGGGGCCCTCCACGTCGTTCAGGTACCAGAGGGCGACCAGCTGCCGCTGGCTGAACTCGTGGCTCCCCCCGTCGATGTGCCAGTGGTAGAACTCCCCTGGGAGGTATCTTTGCACCTGGTAGCCCACGTCCTTGAACGGGCCCTTGAAGTAAGGGAAGGCCTCCCGGAACTCACGCAGGGCAGCGGCCAGGGACCGGAAGAACAGCTCGTCCACATCCCGCCAATCCTCCTTGTTGCTGACCACCAGGTCCCTAGTCTTCTTGACCGTTCGGTCTTTCGCCTGGGTCTGGCCGACCCTGCCTTCGCATTGCTGGGCCGGATTGGCCTCGAAGCGCTCGACCACCGCATCGCAGAAGGCAGGCGGAAGCGCCAACGGACGCTCGAAGATGAAGCTGCCCGCCCTGACCTCGCGGATCGTCGGCAAGGGCCGGGCCAGCCGTTCCGCAACCGTTGTCATGCCATTCGATTCCTCCCGAGCTGGGGCGCTCCACAGCCGTGCAAGCTCCCTCCCGTCGATCGGCAAGCCCAAAAAACCCTATTGTCTCAACATCGACAAAGGGATCAAAGCGTACGGGGCTGATCCCGAGCCAAGGCCGGGGTCGGAGCGCGCTATGCGCGCTTCTAACCTGTTCCGGATCGAGCTTTGACAGTCTTGGTTGACTCTCGCCAATGGGCACAGCTCTCACAAGTGGCTGTCTTCCGCCAAGGCCTGGATCCGGCGGGCCGCCTCGCGGGGCGTGTCGCGATGGAGGTCCATCATTGCCCGGGCGAGCTGCTCCCAATGGGAACGGCCGGCGAGGGCAGCCGCAACAATCGGCTCCCTGTCACCGGAGCCCAGCCAGCCCTCGTAGGCCTGCTCCAAACCCGGAAAGATGCCCTTGCGCAGATGGGTCAGGTTTCCCATGTAGAAGTGCAGGGAGGCGTCGTCGCCCTCCGCGGCAAGCGTCGGCAGGGTGATCAGGCAGTCAGCCAAGTGATCCCGCACCGCCCGGGCGAACAGCTCAGCCGGCACGTACACGAGATCCATCAGCATCTCGTTCCACCGCTCCCCGAGACGTACCCCGGCTTCGTATTCCCCCTGCTCATGGAGCAGCACGGCATCTATTTCCCGGTCGGTCATGGCGTCGAGGGACTGCTCCAGGGCGTTCTCAAAGTCATAGCAGGCAAAGGCTCTGCCGAGTGCGTTGTCGGCACGCGTCCAGCGCCAGCTCTCCAGCTTCTCCCACAGGAGGCCGCGGAGAGACTCCCTGCGCAGGAAAATACTGTGGCCGAGGGTCATGGCGGGCGGAGCGGTGAGGTCGCGGGCATACTCCCCGGCCACCACAAAGATGCTGTAGTCGCCCGTGCGTCGCCGCTGCTCGAGATCGCCCAGAAAGAAGTGAGGCTTGCCCTGGTTCCCCAAGCCGCCGCTGTAGACCAGGCCCTGGCTTTC
>Ga0210085_1001086_pt1 | contig 10982 bp, 9 predicted proteins | sample China_Galinas_PW_5_FD_184866 | JGI IMG/M metagenome (GOLD analysis project Ga0210085, IMG submission 184866) | Wetland microbial communities from San Francisco Bay, California, USA, that impact long-term carbon sequestration - China_Galinas_PWC_D1... | ecosystem: Environmental > Aquatic > Marine... | reverse complement strand
AGACGACGGTCATCGCGGCCTCACGGGAGCAGGGTCCTGAAGTCGACGGGCGGCGCCTCCTGCTCGGCCTCTCCCTTGTCCTTGCCCGCGATCGCCAGCCCCGCGTGACGGTAGAAGTTGTAGTCCGGGTACTTGCCCGGGCCGTCGATCAGCAGGTGCTCCTTCTCGTAGACCAGGTGGTCGCGGACGTACTCGCCCATCTCGAAGTCGGGGATGAGCTGGATGGCGTAGGTCGGGCAGGCGTCCTCGCAGAAGCCGCAGAAGATGCAGCGGGAGAAGTTGATGCGGAAGAAGTCCGGGTAGCGCCGGCCGTGGTCGTCCTCGGTCGCCTGGAGCGCGATGCAGTCGACCGGGCAGGCGACGGCGCACAGGTAACAGGCGACGCAGCGCTCCTCGCCGTCCGGGTCCCGGGCGAGGACGATCCGCCCGCGCCAGCGCGCGGCCAGGTCCTTCTTCTCCTCCGGGTACTGGATCGTCCGCCGCGGCTGGAACATGTGCAGCAGGACGCGCCACGTGGTGCGTACGAGACTCCAGAACGAGCGCATGGGCCCTCACCCTCTCCACAGGACGATGCCGCCGGTCACTACCAGGTTGGCCAGCGCCAGCGGCAGCAGGATCTTCCAGCCGTAGGACATGAGCTGGTCGTAGCGCGGCCGCGGCAGGGCGGCGCGCATCAGGACGAAGAACAGGAGGAAGCCGGCGGTCTTGACGAGCAGCCAGACGACCGGCGGCAGCCACGGCCCCTGCCAGCCGCCGAAAAAGAGCGTCGCGATGAGCGCCGAGATCATGGTCATCCCCAGGTACTCGCCGACGAAGAAGAGGCCGAACTTCATCCCCGAGTACTCGGTGTGGTACCCGGCGACGAGCTCGCTCTCGGACTCCGGCAGGTCGAACGGCAGGCGGTGGGTCTCGGCGAGGCCGGCGATCAGGAAGATGACGAAGCCCAGGAACTGGGGCACCACGAACCAGCCGCCCTGCTGAGCCTGGACGATGTCGCGCAGACTGAAAGATCCCGTCATCACCACCACGCCCATGAGCGAGAGCCCCATGAACACCTCGTAGGTGAGCATCTGGGCCGCCGAGCGCAGACCGCCGAAGAGCGAATACTTGTTGTTCGAGGACCAGCCGCCGAGGACCACGCTATAGGCCGCCATGGACGACATGGCGAGGAAGAAGAGCAGCCCCACGTCCAGGTCGTCGGCGACGCCCACGCCCGGCGCCACCGGCACCACGGCGAAGCTCATCAGCACGGTCACCAGGACGATGGTCGGCGCCAGGACGAACACCGCCTTGTCGGCGAACGGCGGGATCCAGTCCTCCTTGAAGAACATCTTGATCGCGTCGGCGGCCGGCTGGAGGATGCCGAACGGGCCGGCGCGGTTCGGTCCGTAGCGCTCCTGGAAGAGGGCCAGGCCGCGGCGCTCGACCCAGATCATCACCGCCGCGGTGTTGAGCGCCACGAACAGGACGCCGACGACGGTCAGGAGCTGTTTGACGATCGGGTTCATCGCCGGATCACTCCCTTCGCGGGCAGGGCGACGTAGGGCACGCCGGGCAGACCGGCGGGGTAGCCGACGACGCCGCGGGGCAGGTCGTCGCGGAGAGCGACCGGCAGGACGACGACGACGGTGGCGCTCCGCGGACCGTCCGGGCTCCCGTCGCCTCCTGCTGAAGCGGTCCTGTCGATCTCGAGCGTCACACCACTGCCCTCCTCGATCGAGGGATCGATCGACCGGGCGTCCTCCGGGTGGAGCGCCAGGGTTGGCGCCGACATCCGCCGGGCGAGAGCCTCGGCCTTGGCCGAGAGCTCCTCGCTGCCGAAGACCCGGGGCAGCGGCACGACGGTCAGGGCACCGTCCCCCCGCCCGTCGGCGGCGGGAACGGAGATCTCGAAGTACGGCGGCGGAGCGGCGGCCGCGGCCGGCTCCGAATCGACCGAGTCGACCGGGTTGACCGAATCGGGCGAATCGGGCGAATCGGGCGGGTCGAGCAGTCGGATCCCCGGATCGCCGCCGCGCAGCGGGCCACCGACCTCCTGTTGGAACTTGTTGAGCGACTGAACCGAGTTCCACCCGGGGGCCCAGTAGCGCGGGTTGAGCACCGGCAGCGGCTGGCGCCGGGTTCCTTCCATCGAGTAGGTGAGCGGCGCGTCCGGGTCGGCCGGCGGCTGCGGCTCGTGGACCGTGCGGTCGGCGTTCATGGCGGTGCGGCCGCTGTACCGGGCCGCCTCCCGCGGCACCCGCAGCCCCGGCGGGCAGGCGTCGGCCGCCGGGGCGAGGTCGGGCAGCCGTGCGAACACCGGGTCGCTGCCGGCCAGGGCCGCCACCACGTCGTCGAGCCGGCACCAGGGACCGAGCGATGACCTGTCGTCCCGGCCGGCCGATCGCGCCTCGGAATGGCCGTGCGCCAGCCAGCGCCAGCTCTCGCGAATCGCCGTCGGGGTCCGCGGGCCCTCACCGTCGGTGTCGGCCCCCCTCTCGACGGCGCGGTCGCCGTCGCTCTCGGACTCGCCGGACGGGACCTCGCCGCGCCGCGCCGGTGGCCCGCCGGTGTCCGGTCCGGGCACGTAGACCTGGTAGGCCCGCTGAGCGCGGCCCTCGCTCGAGACGTAGGTGCCGTCCCCCTCGGCGAAGGTGGCCGCCGGCAGCAGCAGGTCGGCGCGCTCGGCGGTGGCGTGGAGGAGGTGGTCGATCACCACCAGCTCGATCTTCCCAGCAGGGCCAGCGGGGTCTTCGAGGGCGTCGAAGAAGGCTTCGAGGCGCTCGGGTGCCGCCCGGCGGGTGAGGTCGTTCTCGAGCACGATCACCGCGTCGACCGCGCCGCCGGGTCCTTCCCCGGAGACGACGGCGTCGATCACGGTGTCGAGGGGCTCGCCGCCCAGCAGCGTCACCCCCACCGTGTCGCACTCCGGCACGGTCAGGGCCAGGCCCGAAGGCGAGCCTTCGTGGGTCCGGGCCAGGGCGCCGGCGACGTTGGCGGCCGCCTCGAGCACCGCCCGGCTGCCCGAGCCGGTGCCGGAGACCACCACCGGCCGCTCGGCGTCGCGCAGCGCGTCGGCGATCCGGCCGGCGAGCCGGTCCAGCTCGTCGTCCTCCGACGTCTTCGCACCGGAGCCGGGAGCGGCCGGCGCGCCGTCGTCCAGGGCGTGGGCCACCGCCGCTCCGAGGCGGGCGATCCGCTCCGGGCCGGCGCGCAGGGTCTCGGTGGCCAGGTCGTCGAGCCGGCTGGCGGCGGGCGTGGCGACGAAGAACGGCCCGGCCTGCTCCTGGGTCGCCTCGCGCACCGCGTGGTCGTGCCAGTCGTGGATGTCGAGGTCCCGGGCGATCGCGAGCGGCCCTTGCCGCGCCGCCTGGCGAAGCGCCAGGGCGAGCATCGGCGCCGTGTCCGACGGGTCCTCGCCCAGGACCAGCACCGCGTCCGAGCGCCGCACCTGCGCGAGGCTCGGCGTCGGCAGCGGCCCGCGGCGGAGGATCTCGACCGCGGCCTGGGCGAGCTCGTGCTCCGGCGCCGCCAGGCCGGTCGAGAAGCGCTCCGCGCCGACCAGGGACTTCAAGGCGAAGTTCGATTCGAGCGACGCCCGCGGCGAGCCGATCCCCCAGACCCGCTTGCCCCTGTCCCCCGTCGGCGCCAGAGCCTCCGCAAGGCGCTCCCGGGCTTGCCGTTCGTCGGCCGGCCGGAGGCAGCCATCCTTGCGTACCCGGGCGCGCCGCACGCGGTCGTCCCGGTTGGCGAACTCGTAGCCGAAGCGCCCCCGATCGCACAGGAAGTAGCCGTTGACCTCGTGGTGGTAGCGGTTCAGGATCCGCCGCACGCCGCCGTAGCGCTCGCCGGCGATGGTGTTGCACCCGACGCCGCAGTGGACGCAGATCGACGGCGCGCTCTGGAGGTCCCACTTGCGGGTGTAGTGGCGTTTCAGGGTCTTGTCGGTGAACACGCCGGTCGGGCAGACCTCCACCAGGTTGCCGGAGAACTCGCTCTCGAGCGTGCCGTCCTCGTGGCGGCCGAAGTAGACGTTGTGGTGGGCGCCCAGGGCGTGGAGGTCACGGCCGCCGGCGTACTCGCGGTAGAAGCGCACGCAGCGGTAGCAGGCGATGCAGCGGTTCATCTCGTGGTGGATGAACGGTCCCAGGTCCTGGTTGCGGTGGGTGCGCTTCTCGAACCGGAACCGGCGGTAGGCGTGGCCGGTCATGACGGTCATGTCCTGGAGGTGGCACTCGCCCCCCTCGTCGCACACCGGGCAGTCGTGGGGATGGTTGGTCATCAGCCACTCGATGACCCGGGCGCGGAAGTCGCGGGCGTCCGGGTCCTCGATGGCGATGCGGGTACCGTCCGCGGCCGCCGTCATGCAGGCCATGACGATCTTGCCCTCCTCGTCGTCCGCGTCCTTGAACTGCTTGACCGCGCACTGGCGGCAGGCGCCGACCGAGCCCATGGCCGGGTGCCAGCAGAAGTAGGGCAGGTCGAGGCCGTGGGAGAGGCAGGCGTGGAGCAGGTTCTCGTCCTGCCCGTCCAGCCCCTTCGGCACCTCGAGCGGCTTCCCGTCGACCCAGATCGTGTTGGTCGTGTCGCGTGGATCGGTCGTGCTCATGCCGGCACTCCCCCACCCGCTTGGCTCCCGGTGCGAGCCCGGGCCGATTCGTACGGACAGCCGCCCTGCTCGATGTGGCGCTCGAACTCCTCGCGGAAGACCTCGAGCGCGGAGCCGAGCGGCGCGATCGCCCCGGGGGCCAGGGCGCAGAACGTGTGCCCCGGACCGAGCAGGCGGGTGTGCATCTCGAGATGCTCCAGGTCTTCCTTCCGCCCGAAGCCGGCCTCGATCGCCATCAGCGTCTTCTCCACCCACGGCAGGCCGTCCCGGCAGGGGGTGCACCAGCCGCACGACTCGCGGGCGAAGAAGCGTTCCAGGCCGACCATGACCGAGACCGGGCAGCACGCGCTGTCGACCACGATCATGGTGCCGGTGCCCAGGCGGCTGCCGACCTTCGAGACGGAGTCGAAGTCCATGGGGACGTCGAGATGCTCGGACGTCAGGAAGTCGGTCGAGGCGCCGCCGGGCAGGAAGCCCCGGAGCTCCAGCCCGTCCTTCAGGCCGCCGGCGTGCTCCTCGATGACCTCCCGGGCGCTCGTCCCCAGGGGCAGCTCCCAGGCGCCCGGTCGGCGGACCTTGCCCGAGACGCCGTAGATCTTGGTTCCGCCGTCGGTGCTGTTCGAGATCGCCTTGAACCACTCCGGGCCGCGGGCGACGATGTGGGGCACGTTGCACAGGGTCTCCACGTTCTGGACGATGGTCGGCCGGCCCCAGAGGCCGGAGACCTGGGGGTACGGCGGCTTGGCCCGGGGCGTCGCCCGGCGGCCTTCGAGGGCGTTGAGCAGCCCCGTCTCCTCGCCGCACATGTAGCGGCCGGCGGAGACGTGGACGTGGAGATCGAGGTCGAAGCCGCTGCCCAGGATGTTCTCCCCCAGGAGCCCCGCCTCCTCCGCCTCGGCGATCGCCCGGCGCAGGATCTGCTCCGCCTCCCGGTAGGCCCAGCGCAGGAAGACATAGGCCTGGGAGGCGCCGATGGCGTAGGCGGCCAGGATCATCCCCTCGAGGAGCTGATGGGGGTCGCCCTCCATGAGCAGCCGGTCCTTGAACGTCCCCGGCTCCATCTCGTCGGCGTTGGCCACCAGGTACTTGGGGCCCGCGCTTGCGGAGCCGTCGTCTGAGCCGGACCCGGAGCCCGAGCCGTCCATGGGGACGAAGGACCACTTCATGCCGGTCGGGAACCCCGCGCCGCCCCGGCCGCGGAGCTTCGAGTCCTTGACCTTCTGCTGGACGTCCTGGGGCGACAGGTCGGCCAGCGCGGTGCGCAGGGCCTCGTAGCCGCCGGCCTCGCGGTACCCGGCCAGGTCGAGCGGGGTGCCGTCCGCCGGGATCCGCTCGGTCAGGGGGCGTTCGGTGAGGGGGCGCTGGGTCATTCGTACCTCTCGAGAATCGTCTCCAGCCCGTCGGGGGTCACGTCGCGATGGGTGTCTTCGTCGATCATCAGGACCGGCGCGTGGTCGCAGGCGCCGAGGCAGGCCATGGGCAGGAGGGTGAAGCGGTCGTCGTCGGTGGTCTCGCCGAAGTCGATGCCGAGCCGCTCGCGGAGCGCCTCGTAGATCCGCCGGTAGCCGACGATCCAGCAGCTCACGCTGTCGCACAGCAGGATCACGTGACGGCCGACCGGCTGACGGAAGAGCAGGTTGTAGAAGGTCGCCACGCCGTCGACCTCGTCCGGGGTCATCGCGAGCGCCTCGGCGACGTCGTGGACCGCCTCGTCGGAGAGCCACCGGCGGTGGCGCTGGACCACCTTGAGGGCCTCGATGCAGGCACCCCGCGGGGTCGGGTACTGGGCGACCTCGTCCTCGATCTCGCTGCGTTCGGTGTCTGAGAGCATGTCGGTTTGGCTGGTGTCTAGCGGTCCACGTCGGCGAGCACGAAATCGATGCTGCCGAGGATCGAGAGCAGGTCGGGAACGAGCAGGCCGCGGGAGATCAGCGGCAGCATCTGCATGTGGGGGAAGGACGGCGCCCGGATGCGGGTCCGGTAGGAGCGCACGTCGCCGTCGCTCACCAGGTAGTAGCCGTTGTTCCCCTTGGTCGCCTCGATCCCCTGGAACGCCTCGCCGGCCGGGATCACCGGGCCCCAGGAGACCGACAGGAAGTGGTGGATCAAGGTCTCGATGTCGCGCATCGTGTGGTCCTTGATCGGCGGCGTGGTCAGGCGGTGGCGCGCTTTGGTGTCGCCCGGCGGCATGTTGTCGAGGCACTGCTCGATGATGCGCAGGCTCTGGCGCATCTCCTCGACCCGCACCTGGGCGCGGCCGTAGCCGTCGCCGCCCTCGGCCACCGGTACGTCGAAGTCGAAGTCCTCGTAGCCGGAGTAGGGGCGCTCCTTGCGGAAGTCCCAGGCGAAGCCGCAGGCGCGCAGTCCCGGGCCGGTGACGCCCCAGTCGATCGCCTCGTCCAGGGTGTAGGCGCCGACGCCGATGGTCCGGGCCTTGAAGATCCGGTTGCCCATGATCATGCGGTCGTAGTCCTTCAACCGGGCGGGCAGCCACTTCAGGTAGTCGCGCACCATGGCGTCCCAGCCCTCGGGCAGGTCCTGGGCGACCCCGCCGATGCGGAACCAGTTGGGGTGCATGCGGCCGCCGCAGATCGCCTCGACGATGTCGAAGACCTTCTCCCGGTCCTCGAACATGTAGAAGACGGGCGACATGGCGCCCACGTCCTGGGCGAAGGTGCCGTACCAGACCAGGTGGCTGGCGATGCGGAAGAGCTCGGCCATCATCACCCGGATCACCCGGGCCCGCGGCGGCACCTCGATGCCGGCCAGCGTCTCCACCGCCAGGACATAGGGCAGGTTGTTCATCACCCCGCCCAGGTAGTCGACCCGGTCGGTGTACGGAATGAACGTGTGCCAGCTCTGGCGCTCGGCCATCTTCTCGGCACCCCGGTGGTGGAAGCCGATCTCCGGCACCACGTCGAGGATGCGCTCGCCGTCGAGCTGGAGCACCAGGCGCAGTACCCCGTGGGTGCCCGGGTGCTGGGGGCCGATGTTCAGGAACAGGAAGTCGGCGTCCTCGCTCTGCCGCTCCATGCCCCACTCCTCGGGCTTGAACTCGAGCGCGTCCTGCTCCCGGACCTGGACCTCGTCCGGCAGCGTGAAGGGCTCCATCTCGGTGGCCCTGGCGGGATGCTCCTTCCTCAGGGGATGACCCTCCCAGGTGTCGGGCATGAGCAGCCGGCGCAGGTTGGGGTGGCCGTCGAACTCCACGCCGAACATGTCCCAGGCCTCGCGCTCGTACCAGTCGGCGTTCGGCCACAGGGAGGTCACCGACGGGACCGACGCGGCGGCGCCGTTGTCTGCGAGTGGCACCTTGACCCGCAGGTCCTGGTTCCGGTCGAAGGAGAGCAGGTGGTAGACGACGGTGAAGTCGCTCGCCGGCTGGCCCTCGCGGTGCTCGCGCTCCCGCTCGTCGATCGCGGTCAGGTCGTAGAGCATCCGGTAGGGGGCGTCGATCTCCTGCTTGACGTGGCGGAGCAGCTCGGGCGCCCGCTCGGCGTCGATCCAGACGGTGGGGATGCGGTCCGCCGTCGGCTGGACGGTGACCGCATCCTCGCCGAAGCGCCGGGTGAGCTCGCCGGTGATGCCGGGGGTGCCGGTAAGGCCCTGCGTGTCTGTGCGATCAGCACGATCGGTATGTTCAGTGGGCGTGCTCAAATCTCCTCCGGGGTCTTGAGCACCTTGAGCCGCGAGCGCTCCTCGCGCTTCTCGTCGCGCAGGGAGCGCGGCGGAGCCTTGACCACGCCCTGGGGGCCGATGGTCCACGACAGCGGCCGCTTCTCCTGGCCGACCGCGTCGCGCAGCAGGGTGATCCCCTGGAGGAACGCCTCCGGGCGGGGCGGGCAGCCGGGGACGTAGACGTCGACCGGCAGGAAGCTGTCGACCCCCTGGACCACCGAGTAGATGTCGTACATGCCGCCCGAGTTGGCGCACGAGCCCATGGAGATCACCCAGCGGGGCTCCATCATCTGCTCGTAGAGCCGGCGGATGACCGGCGCCATCTTGCGGAAGACGGTGCCGGCGATGACCATGGCGTCGGCCTCCCGGGGGGTTCCCCGGATGACCTCGGCGCCGAAGCGGGAGATGTCGTGGCGCGACGTGATCGAGGTGGCCATCTCTACGTAGCAGCAAGAGAGGCCGAAGTTGAACGGCCAGATAGAGCTCTTGCGGCCCCAGGCGACCAGGTCCTGGAGCCTGGTGAAGACGAGCGAGCGGGAGAGAGCGTCGTCGAGGGCGGGGTCGCCGGTCGCCGCCGGACCGGAGCCGGTCCCGCCCGCGTCCTCGCCCGCCGTGCGGCCGAAGCTGCGGCGCCCGTCCCCCGGTCGGCTGATCCACCAGCGCATCAGTGGACGCTCCCCTCGATCTTGCGGCTCGCCCGGCTCCGCGGGCCGCCGAGCTCACCGTCCAGCACTCGACGGCTCGCCTCGCGGGCGGCGCGGGCGCGCTCGCCGGCGGCCGCGGTCCAGCCCCAGTCGAGGGCGCCGCGACGCCACTCGTAGACCAATCCCACCACCAGGATGCCGACGAAGACGAGCAGCCCGGCGTAGCCGGCCCACCCGAGATCCCGCGCCGCGATCGCCCAGCTGAACAGGAAGGCGACCTCCAGGTCGAAGATGACGAACAGCAGGGCCACCAGGTAGAAGTCGACCGACAGGCGCCCACGGGCGGAGCCGGTGACCTGGATGCCGGACTCGTAGGGCTCGCCGGTGGCCTTCTCCTGGTGCCGCTGGCCGAGGACGTAGGAGAGGCCCACCATCGCCGCGGCCAGGACGACGACCAGGGCGAAGTGAACGGCCAGCGGCCACAAGTCCATCGTCGAAGCTCTCCTTTCTCTGGTTCTGTCAAACGACGGTGGTACCGTTTTCGCGAGCCACCGCCGCCGGAACCTCCGGTTCTTGGTCGGGCGCCGTCGAGCGCCACGGCGGGCGAAAAGTGCAAACACCAGACCAGGACCCGGCGCCGATCGACCGCCGGGACCGGACCCCATGCCCCGAAACCAACGCCCCGTTCGCCACGCCAGACCCTGGGTCGACGACGACAACGCGGCTCTGCTGACCGATCTCTACGAGCTCACCATGGTCCAGGCCTACTGGCGGGAGGGCATGGACGAAGAGGCCGTCTTCAGCCTCTACTTCCGCACTCTCCCCCCGGGGCGCAACTACGCGCTGGCCTGCGGATTGGACGATGCTCTGCACTTCTTGGAAGATCTACATTTGGCCGCGAAAGGCCTCGAAGCCCTCGCCGCGCTGGACGAGCTCTCCGCCGAGTTCGTCGACTGGCTGGGAGCGCTCCGCTTCCGGGGCGACGTCTTCGCCGTGCCCGAAGGCACGCCGGTCTTCCCCGACGAGCCGCTGCTCGAGGTGGTCGCCCCCCTGCCTGTGGCGCAGCTCGTCGAGAGCTTCGTCATGAACCAGGTCCACCTCCAGACCGTGCTGGCGTCCAAGGCGTCGCGGATCGTCCACGCGGCCGGGGGGCGCCCGGTGGTCGACTTCGGGCTGCGCCGGATGCACGGCACGGACGCGGCGATGAAGGGGGCCCGCGCCTACCACGTCGCCGGCCTGGCGGGAACCAGCAACGTCCTCGCCGGTCAGGTCTACGGCGTGCCGGTCACCGGCACCATGGCCCACAGCTACGTCCAAGCCCACGACGACGAGCTCGAGGCCTTCCGGAGGTTCGCGGCGCTTTACCCTGAGACCGTGATGCTGGTCGACACCTACGACACCCTCGCGGGGGTCGAGAAGGTGGTCGCCCTCGCCCGGGAGTTGAGCGACGACTTCCGGGTCGGTGCCATCCGCCTCGATTCCGGCGACCTGGGCGAGCTGGCCGCGCGGGCGCGCCGAATCCTCGACGACGCCGGGCTCGACCGGGTCCAGATCCTCGCCAGCGGCGGCCTCGACGAGGTCTCGATCGCCAAGCTCGTCGACCAGGGTGCCCCGATCGACGGCTTCGGCGTCGGCACCCGCATGGGCACCTCCGCCGACGCGCCGTCCCTCGACATGGCCTACAAGCTCACCGCCTACGCCGGCAAGGGGCGGCTCAAGCTCTCGGCCGGCAAGACGATCCTGCCCGGGCGCAAACAAGTCTGGCGGATCGAGCAGGACGGCCGCGCGGTGCGCGACGTGATCGGCCGGGCGACCGAGGAGACGCCGACGGGGGGCCGACCGCTGCTCCAGCATGTGATGCGCAGCGGGCGCCGGGTGGCGGAGGACCGCGAAGAGCGACCGATCGAGCGCCTCGACCGGGCTCGCGAGCGGGCGCGCGACGAGCTCTCCCGGCTGCCCGAGCGCATCCTCGCCCTGGACGACGCCGAGCCTCCCTACCAGGTGGCGGTGAGCGCTCGGCTCGCGCGGTTCCAGGAGGACGTGGTCGAGCGTGTGGACGAGGAGGCGTGAGC
>Ga0210085_1001085_pt1 | contig 10987 bp, 10 predicted proteins | sample China_Galinas_PW_5_FD_184866 | JGI IMG/M metagenome (GOLD analysis project Ga0210085, IMG submission 184866) | Wetland microbial communities from San Francisco Bay, California, USA, that impact long-term carbon sequestration - China_Galinas_PWC_D1... | ecosystem: Environmental > Aquatic > Marine... | reverse complement strand
CTGCAGTCGTGCGCTGGCGGGAGAGCGGCCCATATGTCCCCGATTTCTCGTTGCATAGAACCACTATGCGCCTCGAAATCGTGAAACTCTGTTCTCGCTCTCCCACCCTGCTCGCTACGATCACCTAAGTCCGACAGGCTCCTAGCGCGTACCCAGGCTGTAGCCGGCGCCGCGCACCGTGCGCAGCAGCACCGGATCGAACCCCTTGTCGATCTTGCCGCGCAGGCGGCTGATGTGCACATCGATGACATTGGTCTGCGGATCGAAGTGATAGTCCCAGACGCTCTCCAGCAGCATGGTGCGCGTCACCACCTGTCCCGCATGGCGCATCAGGTATTCCAGCAGCCGGAATTCGCGCGGCTGCAACTCGAGCGCCTGCCCCGCGCGGCGCACCGTGCGCGACAGCAGATCCATCTCCAGGTCCGCCACCCGCAGCACGGTTTCGGCCGTACCGGCATTCCCGCGGCGCAGCAGCGCTTCCAGCCGCGCCAGCAATTCAGAGTAGGCAAAGGGCTTGACGAGGTAATCATCGCCACCCGCGCGCAGGCCGTGAACGCGGTCGTCGACTTCACCGAGCGCGCTCAGGATGAGCACCGGGGTCCGGTTGCCCGCCGCTCGCAAGGTACGGATGATGGACAGACCGTCGATACCCGGCAGCATGCGATCAATGACCATGACCTCATGGCTTCCTTCCATCGCAAGGTACAGCCCCTCCCTGCCCTCGGCGGCATGGTCAATCGCATGACCGCTTTCCCTGAGACCCTTGATCAGGTAGTTTGCGGTATCGGAATCGTCCTCGATAACCAGAATGTTCATGAGCTGCGTAGTTCGCGGAATTGCGCCCGTAGGGGCGATAACGACTGCGTTCAGTATAAACAAGGACACATTGTCCCAGTAGCGCCAGCGCATTACCATTTTGTAACTTTTAACCGCTGGCGGACCAATCCCGTGTCACAGGAATAACAATGACTGGAGAAATCCCGGAAATCACGCAACACTTCCTGTCCGAGGTGAGCCGGTTCGAACCGCTGCTGCTGCATTACGGCCTGGTCATCATCATGGCGGGCGTCGCCGTGGAAGGCTTCGGCATTCCCGCGCCCGGCCAAACCCTGCTGGTGGTCGGCGCCGTACTGGCCGCGCGCGGCAAATTCGACATCACCCTGCTGCTGATCTCAACCTGGTTCGCCACGGTCATCGGCAATCTCATCGGCTATTACCTGGGCAGGCTGGGCGGTCGCAAGCTGCTGGGTCGCCTGCCCGTCGATCCGGTCCGTTTCGAACGCATGGAGCGACTCTGCGAACGCCACGGCAGCAAGCTGATACTGGTGGCGCGCTTTATCGAAGGCCTGCGCCAGCTGAGCAACATCCTGGTCGGCATGCTGCAGATGCCGCCACACCTGTTCCTGCTGATGACCAGCCTGGGCGCGGCGCTGTGGGTCGGCGTATGGGGGCTGGGCGCGTTCTTGCTGGACAGGAACTTCCACACGTTCGCCATAGGCTTCAGTTATTTCTCGCCCTACCCCTGGGCGGTGACGCTGCTCGTGGTATTGTCTCTCGGCATCTACCTGTTCCACAGAAACCATAACCGCAAGGGGAGCTAGGAGCCTGTCGGACTTAGGATTGATCTACTGCGCTGGCGGGAGAGCGGCCTATAGTTCCCCGATATCTCGTTGCATAGAACCACTATGCGCCTCGATATCGTGAAACTCTGTGCTCGCTCTCCACCCTGCTCGCTACGATCACCTAAGTCCGACAGGTTCCTAGGGCCTGTTAACCTTGTATGATCGCCGCGTTGCTGTCTGAAATCAGGCCAGACAAGGCGCGAGGAGAGAAGTTTAGTGGTGCTAAATGAACGACAAGCAACGCCGCATGGCCTGATTTCAGGCGCAACCCGCAGGGACGGGGCCATTTTCCCGCAATCCTGCGTTAGCGCTCATTTGTGTAGGCTGACTACACGGCATTCGCGCTGCCTTGTGTTGCGAAAAAATGGCCTCCGTCGCGACGACCATACAAGCGTTAACAGGCCCTAGTCATGGATAGAAAAAAATCCGGCCTCATCCTCAAAATCGTACTGCTTGGCCTGCTGCTCGCCCTGCTGGTGTATGTTTTCCATCCTGATGGCGGACATGTCAGCCTGACGATAAACGGCGAACCGGTGACCGACCCTCTGGCGCGCATTGCCGCCGTTCCCGCCTTCCTCGCCATCCTGCTGCTGACCGGCCTCCTCGCCGGTCTGGTGATTCTGGGCATGGGCACGTTCCTGTTGATCGGACTCGTTCTGCTCGGAGCAGCCGGAATCGCCCTGGCCGTCCCCACTTTCTGGCCCGTGCTGGTCATCGTCATCCTGGCAGTCAGCCTGGCGTCACTCGGTGGCAGGGAAAAATAATGACTTCACCGCAGCACCGCGGCAGCATCAGTTCCCGGCTCGTACGGCAACGGCCATAATGACGTGGAATTACCTGTACCGGATACACCCTCCAGTCGCAATCAGGACATGAGTGCTTTGCTATACTCACCGAACGCCCTGCCTGAACCGATTGTCATCGATCGATAATATTCAAGGAGAAAAACGCCATGATCCCACCTCTGTCGAGACACACCTCCCTGACCGCAGCCATCATGCTGTTGTCACTTCCCGGATCAGCTCCACTACTGGCGGATGAACCCACCGTTCTGGTGCAACCGGAAGCCGAAAACAGCCTGTCGGGACTGTTGAAAAACATCCTCGGGGATACGGACAGGCATTTTGGCCGCTATCAGGGGCCGGACGATTGCAGCAGCGAACAACTCTATGTGGACACCAGGGAGGTGTTGGGAAGTTTTGCGGACGCGCCGGAGCAGAACGAGGATGCGCTGCGTAACTATATCCTTGCCAGCAAGCAGCAATGCAACTGCACCCGCGCCATCATCGGCAAGAACTTCGATATTCTGGTCGATGCTGTAGGGAGCGACCTCTCGCAGGTTCCGTGTCCCTGACCTGACCCGGATGGATGGACACCCGTTGCGGTCGAGCCACCGCCTCGCCCTCGGACGGCAGTTCAGCAGAAAGGATACAGCGGGCAGAGGCGATTCCGTGTCGCGGCGACGGTTTCTGCGCTGATGTCGCCCAGTTCCCCGACATCGGCCGCCTCGCTCAACCCGGATATGAACCGGTTGAGATTGTCCTCGGCGGTGGCGATTCTATCCGGGGTCGCCCCGTCCGCGTTGAGCCGGCGTGTCCCTGTCGTAATAAACGCTTCGATCGCGCGTTGTGCAGGTGGTGGCAGGGGACTGCTTTTTTCCAGCTTGAAGGATAACTGTTCAAAGGCAAGGGTCCTGAAGCGCCCGTTCAATGCCGCCTCGCCCGGGGGGCGGGTATCCGCTCCAGTGCCCGCCGACGTACAACCGCTAATAGACCAGAACAGCATCAGTATCAGAGGCAGCAGCAGACCTGCCCATGCCCCTTTGCGTGCAGCGCCCGCGTACAGGGATGAGTCTGTCGCCAGCGCTGTGACGAACCCGGAGTGAATCCACTGATGAGGTATTCCCGTCATGCTGTCTCCCGGGATAGTGTGTTCAGCCATTGCGCCCCCTGTCAGTCTCGCGCAACCTTACCAGAAACACGTGATTGCGACCATGCCGCCCGTGTCGGCGTATCGTCCGAACCCGCGACTTTACTTATCATTCATGCCGGGCGCGGGGAATACGGGGTCACACAGCCATGAACCACGAGCAGCAGTCGCGGGGAGGAGCGTTTTACCGGGTCTGTCACTATGCGCCGGGGCTCGCATCGTTACTGCACTACCAGTCGTCCTGGTTGGGCAGCGATATCGCCGCGGGTCTCTCCGTGGCGGCCATCGCCCTGCCGGTCGGCATCGCCTACTCCGACCTCGCCGGCGTGCCGGCGGTCATCGGCATGTACTCGGCCATTTTTCCCCTGCTGGCCTATGCGCTGTTCGGTTCCTCGCGGCAACTCATGACCGGACCCGATGCGGCGACCTGCATCATCGTGGCCGCGAGTCTCGGACCGCTGGCCGGCGGCGATACCCAGCTCTACCTTGCCCTCATGGTGGTGTTGACCCTGATGACCGGCATCCTCTACATCATCGGCGGCGTCGCGCGCCTGGGTTTTATCGCCAATTTCCTGTCCCAGCCGATCCTTGCCGGCTATCTCAACGGCATTGCGCTGATCATCATCACAGGCCAGCTTCCGAAGCTCTGCGGTTATACCAGCAGTACCGGCGAAATCTTCTCGCAGTGGATTGAATTCGTCGGCAAGCTGTCGCAGGCACACCCTCCGACTCTGGTACTCGGACTCAGCCTGCTGGTGGCGATGGTCGTGCTGCGGCGCCTGTCGCCCCGGCTGCCCGCCGCCCTGCTCGTGGTGGTTGCCGGGATCGTGGCCGTGGTTGTGCTGGGACTGCACCGGCACGGGGTCGCCATCCTCGGACCGGTGCCGGCGGGACTGCCCGTCCTGCACCTCGCGCCGATCGAACCCGAAAAACTCCGGAGTCTGTTCGTCGATGCCGCCGGCATCACGCTGGTCAGTTTCACCAGCGGCGTGCTGACGGCCAAGAGTTTCGCCCGGCTGAATCGCTACGACATCAACGCCAACCAGGAACTGATCGCCTTCGGCGCCGCCAATCTGGCCGCGGGCATCGCCCAGGGCTTCCCCGTGACCGGCGCCGATTCCCGCACCGCCGTCAACAATGCCATGGGCGGCAAATCCCAGATGGCGGGCATCGTAGCCGCGGCGGCGATGCTGGTGGTGCTGTTTTTCCTGACCGACCCACTCGGCTATGTGCCGATTACCGCGCTGGCGGCGGTCATCATGGTCTCCGCCGTCGGGCTGTTCGACTTCGCGACGCTGCGCGATCTTTACCGGAGCAGCCGGCGGGAACTCCTGCTCTCGGTGATAACCACGCTCGGCGTGCTGCTGCTTGGCGTTCTGCACGGCGTGCTGCTGGCCGTCGTCCTGTCCCTGCTGTGGTTGCTGGCGATCGGTTCGCGCCCCCACGATGCCGTACTTGGCCGGGTAGCGGGGATCAAGGGCTTTCACGACATCACCGATTACCCGGGGGCCATCACCATACCTGGACTCATACTCTATCGATTCGACGCCAACCTCGTGTTCTTCAACGCCGACTATTTCCGCGAACGGGTGCGCTCGATCATTGCCGCATCTGACACGCCGGTGGAATGGTTCGTGGTGGATGCCAGCGCGATCAACGTCGTGGACATTACCGCGATTCAGAAAATTGACGAACTCCGGGGAGGAACTCGCAGCGCGCGGCATCCTGCTTGGAGCGGCCCGCGTGAAGCACAACCTGATGCGGTTTTTCGATCCGGAGTGGGCGCGCGATCGTTTCGAACAGAGGGGCACCTACCGCTTCGCCACCATCAAATCCGCCGTGCGCGCCTTCAACACGCGCGCGGCAAAGAGCGGTGTCACCGGATGACGCCGCTTGAAGAACTCCCGCGACGGCCGACAGGAAGAATGACAATCCGTCAGTGGTACCTTAACATCTGCCTAACCGCCCGCTCCGGGGCCTCCACGAAGATCATCGATCACATCACTTTCATTATGCGTCGTTATTTCCTGGTGCTGCTGTGCACCCTGCCCATTGCCGGTAATACGGCAGCCGTTACTTTCCAGTTACCGCCGGCGGATGTCGACGTGGTCGGACAGGTCGAGTTCACCGAGGCCAGCCGGGAGGACACGCTGCTGGATATTGCCCGCAGGTATGACATCGGCCAGAACGAAATCCTGCTGGCCAACCCGAAAGTGGATCGCTGGCTGCCCGAGGACGGCGCGCATGTCACGATCCCGAATCGCTACATTCTCCCCCGGGCGGAACGTAACGGCCTGGTGCTCAACCTGCCGGAAATGCGCCTGTACTATTACCCCAAACCGGTACGCGGCCAGCAGCAGATCGTGATCACCCATCCGGTCAGTGTCGGGCGAATGGACTGGGTGACTCCGCTGGGAACAACGAAGATTATCGCCAAGGAAAGGGACCCTTCCTGGCGTCCTCCCAAATCACTGAAAGAGGAACATGCCAAGGAGGGCGACATCCTGCCCGACGTGGTGCCGCCCGGTCCCGACAATCCCCTGGGACGTTTCGCCATGCGCCTCGGCTTTCCGGGCTACCTGATTCACAGCACCAACAAGCCTTTCGGTGTCGGCATGCGCGTCTCGCACGGCTGCATACGCATGTATCCGGAGGACATCGAACGTCTGTTCGACCAGGTTCCCGTCGGAACGCAGATTCAACTGGTCAACCAGCCCATCAAGGTCGGCTGGCTGGCCGGCGCCCTGTTCATCGAAGTGCATCCGCCGATGGATGAAGACAAGGAAAAATACCAGGATATCATCAATGCCGCGTTCAACAGCATCGCAGACGCCATCGCCGGTTCGGGAAATGAACAGCATGTAGCACTCAGCGGCAGCGCCATCAAGGCCGCGGTTGAAGAACAAAGCGGCATCCCGGTGATGATCTCGAAGTAGTGTCTGTCCCTGTACGTCGTTTCCACCGCAGAGACGCAAAGAACGCAGAGAAATATTTTAACTAATAACAATTAAAGACCTTGCGCTCCCTGCGTCTTTGCGGTGAGCCATTTATTTTATGGACGGACTCGAAGTAGCTATAAAAAAAGCAAAGCCCCCGAAGGGGCTTTGCCGTAGATCACCCAGACGTTGTACCGCCGTACCGCCGAAACGACAGCGACCGACACAAGCGACAAACAGCTGTTGTTACTTGTACATCGACTTCTTGAACATGCGGTCGAGTTTGCTCGCCGTATCCTCAGCGGTCGAGTTGGCCTGATTGGCCGTCGTCATGGCCTCCTGGGCCATGGCCTTGGCATCGGCGGCATTCTTGTTTGCCGTGGCGATATCCGCCTTGTTCTGGCTGACCTCGGCCTTGAGTGCATCCAGGTCACCGGTGGTGGCGCAACCGGTAAGCCCGGCAAAGGCACCGGCGACTGCAACAAGGATCAACATGCGTGAACGATTCATAACGGATTCCTTCATTAACTCACTCCTTAACAATTTGATGGCTTGGCTGAAAAAACAGACAACTCCCCTTTAAGCTCCACTCCTGCAAAACTGACCAGTGCAGGCAGCGGCAGCTTGCAGCGTCGGTGCCATATGCTACCTGAAGACTCTGTCAAGAAAAACAACAATTTCTTGTCTGCATTCATCGGCGTAATCGTGAAGATTCGTCGCTCGCAACTGTCTGCTTTTCACGACACTCGATGATCCCATGCATCGACGCCGGCATTGCGATTCGGGGCGCCGGGGGAATCCAGTGTCCTGTCTCGTATTAAATGCACATATCAGCGAGGCGCTGAGCGGTTAGCTGCCAGGCGCATTGGCGCAGGCATTGATCCTGCGTCGAGCCAATGCAACAACGCAGATGGCCGCTCAGCGCCTCGCCCGAAGGGAGCCCCACAAATGCCCCACAGCCGCGTTGCGGCCCTTGACAAGGGTACCGACCATTGCCTGCGAGCCGCGCCTTGCTGTGAACCATTTGTGGGGCTCTGATTTGTACATTTAATGCGAGACAGGACACTAGCTAGCGGATCTCGACGGGTGTTCCAATCCGGACCAGGCCCACCAGGCGATCGATCTGATCGTTGGTCAAGGCGATGCAGCCGCTGGTCCAGTTGAATTGACTGTGTATCCCGGGATCCCCGTCCCCCGTGCCATGGATACCGATAAACCCACCGAGCGGAGTGTCCTGAGGGGGGCGTCTGTTCGCCTCGGAGGCGCGGCGGATGGCTTGCCACTGCGCCTCGGTGATATCCCCGTCCGCCAGTGCGCGGTCGGCCCGCTCGCGATCGGGGTAATTCAGGCCAAGAAACCGGTGGTACTGGGATTTGGCGGGAATCCAGGCGATGGCAAATCGCCCCAGCGGGGTCCTGCGATCGCCTTTCATCTTGAAATAGGTTTTTCCATAGCGTCCGATGGCGATATTGCTGAAAACTTCCTGCGGCTTGTCACCCTTCATGACCGTCAGCGTGGCATCCCGGGTATCCACCCGCAGCCATATCCCGTTCGGCGCCGCGACCTGAGCAGCCAGCGGTTGCGCCAGCACGTTCGTCAGAAACAGCACCCCGAATAACCGCATCAGCCTCGATGGCGACACTCGCATCACACGGCGTGACAAACGCTGTCGCTGAAACCGGAGCAAAGCCAATATCGATTTTATATATATGGAAAATCTGCCTGAAAGTATTGGGCTGTTAATATTCATGCATGCATAGGGATATGATTGGGTCTCCGCGGGAACACGGAACGTAGTCGCCAAGGGCCAGCCTTCGATGCCGGCGTATAATACCCGCAACGGATTCGCATTTGTGATTAATCAGGGGCGTATTTGCCATGCTCAGCGCGGAATTCATCCTCGACGAGTCGATCATTTACCTGAACCATGCCGCGGTCTCTCCCTGGCCGCGCCGAACCGCCGAGGCCGTCAAGTCCTTTGCCACGGAAAATGCATCGATCGGAGCCCGCAATTACGGCGCCTGGATCGAAACCGAGCACGCCCTCAAGGCGCAGCTCAGCCGCCTGATCAATGCCGCCTCCATCAACGAGATCGCCCTGCTCAAGAATACCTCCGAAGCCTTGTCGGTGGTCGCCTACGGCCTGACCTGGTTGCCGGGCGATAATGTGGTGATCACCGACCAGGAGTTCCCGTCCAACCGGATCGTCTGGAAGTCGCTGGCAAAATTCGGGGTCGAGACGCGCACCGCCGGGCTCTCCGGAGAGTTCTCTCCCGAAGAGGCTATCCTGGCCTGTATCGACCAGCACACCCGGGTGATTTCGGTCAGTTCGGTGCAATATGCAACGGGATTGAGACTCGACCTGGATATTATCGGCGCCGCCTGCCAGCAGCGCGACATCCTGTTCTGCGTGGACGCGATCCAGAGTCTCGGCGCCATCGGCATCGACGTTCAGTCCTGCCGGGCCGATTTCGTCATGGCCGACGGACACAAGTGGATGATGGGACCCGAAGGCGTGGCGCTGTTTTACTGCCGAGCCGATGTCATGGAACGGCTGGATCTGCAGCAATACGGCTGGCACATGGTTGAAGATCACGGCGACTATGACAACCCGGCGTGGCGCCCGGCTGCCTCTGCCCGGCGATTCGAGTGCGGCAGCCCGAACATGACGGGCATACACGCCATGCATGCCAGTCTCTCACTCATCCACGAGACCGGGATACCGGTAATCGAGGGGCGGGTCATGGAAAACAGCCGTTACCTGATCGACTATTTCAGCGCGCACGCCGATGAATTCCAGTTGATCACCCCACGGGAGGATCAACGGCATGCCGGCATCGTCACCTTCCGGCCGCAGCGGGAATCCACCGAAGCACTTCATGAGCGACTGCGTAATGAGAATGTCATTTGCGCCACCCGCGGGGGCGGCATCCGGTTCTCGCCGCATTTCCACACCGCACATGAGCAGCTGGACCGGGCGCTTGAGCTGCTGCAACCCTGAACTTCCCGCCTTTTCCGCGATGGCGGATGAATCCTTCACAAGGCGTGGCATCTCGATGCATACTTCACACACCGCGGACACGGCGGACTACACCCCTTTCCCATCCAGGAGCACACATGAACAAAGACACCACCACCTCGACCGGCGCAGACGCGGCGACACCCCTCGGCAAACGCCTGCTGGCGATGTTCCTCGTGCTGACGCTGGCTGCCACGGCCTGTACCACCAACCCCTACACCGGCGAACAAGAGGCAAGTAAAACCGGCATCGGGGCCGGCATCGGCGCGGCCAGTGGTGCGATCCTTGGCGCAATCGCCGGCGGCGGCAAGCGCAAAAATGTGCTGCTCGGAGCCGGCATCGGTGCGCTGGCCGGTGGAGGCGTTGGGTATTACATGGACAAGCAGGATAACGAGCTGCGCGCGCAACTCCAGAACACCGGAGTGAGCGTTACCCGTGACGGCGACAACATCATCCTGAACATGCCGGGGAACATCACCTTCGCGACCGGTTCCAGCGATATCAACGCGGATTTCTACTCAGTGCTGAACTCCGTCGCCCTGGTGGTCAACAAATACGAAAAGACCTACATCGACATCATCGGCCATACTGACAATGTCGGCGGGGCGGAAATGAACCAGCGCCTGTCCGTGGCCCGCGCCAACAGTGTCGCGCGTTACCTGGAGAACCAGAAGGTCCTGCCGGCGCGCATCATCACCAGCGGCATGGGTATGAATAACCCCATCGCAAGCAACAGCACCCCTGAAGGACGCGCCCAGAACCGCCGTGTGGAGATCGTCCTGACCCCGATCACCTGATCGCTTGACCTGACGTGGACGTCAAAAGGGCCGCCTCCGGGCGGCCTTTTTTTTACAGGCAAGTATCTCTACGCAGGGATTTGTCTTGTTTCACAGTTGCACATTTCCCGCCATGTCGAGCTGATCGGACTGCAGGAAACGCCGGCCGTATTCCAGGTGAATGCCGCTGGCGAGGAACAGCTCGAAGAGGTCGGGGTCGATGTGCCGGTCTTCTTTCATATGCTGCATGATGCGCAGCGCCTCGCTCAGCGTTTTGGCCTTTTTGTAGGGTCTGTCCGAGGCTGTGAGCGCCTCGAAGATATCGGCGATCGCCATCATGCGCGCGGCCAGCGGCATTTCGGCGCTGGTCAGCCGTTTCGGGTATCCCCTTCCATCCATGGTTTCGTGGTGGCAACCGGCGAGCAGCGGCACCTCGCGTAGATGCCGGGGATAGGGCAATTTCTCCAGCATGATGATGGTCTGCACGATGTGATCGTTGATCTGGTAACGCTCTTCAGGCGTCAGCGTGCCGCGCTCGATGGCGAGATTGTAGAGTTCACCCCGGTTGTACTTGTATTGCGGGACATCGAGGCGGAATCCCCAGGGATTGTCCGCGGGCATGCGGTCGGCTTGCGTTCTTTCGATCAGGTGCTCCGCCTTGTCATCGAGCAGCTTCTCCTCGACCGGCAGAACAGCGGATGGCGTC
>Ga0210085_1001083_pt1 | contig 10998 bp, 7 predicted proteins | sample China_Galinas_PW_5_FD_184866 | JGI IMG/M metagenome (GOLD analysis project Ga0210085, IMG submission 184866) | Wetland microbial communities from San Francisco Bay, California, USA, that impact long-term carbon sequestration - China_Galinas_PWC_D1... | ecosystem: Environmental > Aquatic > Marine... | reverse complement strand
CGGCGCACCGACCGCACGCGGTTCGGCGTGCGAGGACCTCGGGCCGTGGGGTCTGGCTGACCGTAGCCGTATTCCATGCCCGAGCGCCTCTTTTTTGCCTTGTGGCCCGGCGAGGAACAGCGGTCCAGGCTGCTGGCCGTCCTTTCTGCGCTGCCCAAACACCGCGGGCGGGAGCGCCACCCCGACGATCTGCACATAACCCTTGCCTTCCTCGGCGACCTCAACCCGAAGCGGCGCACGTGCGCGGAACGTGCCGCCGATGCGGTCCATGGCGAGCCCTTCCCTTTGCTGATCGACCGGGTTGGATATTGGCCCCGCCCCCGCATTCTCTGGTGCGGCGCCTCGGACCGCCCAGAGCCCCTCCTGCGGCTGCTCGGGGACCTCAACCGAGGGCTGCGTGCCTGTGGGTTCGTGCCCGATCGGCGTCCCTTTGTCCCCCATGTGACCTTGGCCCGCAACGCCAGGCCGATCGACCCGCGGCCCGTGGATCCGCCGTTCGTATGGGCGGTCGAAGCTTTCGCGCTGGTGGGCTCGCATCCTGGGGAGCGACCGAGCTATCAGGTGCTGCGCCGCTGGCCCCTGAGTCATGACGCAGCCCTCTAGCTGTGTGATAAATTCTGCCGTTCGGACGCGGCGCCAATCTGCCGCGACACGCTTGGTGGGGGGGACCCGATGGACGAGAATCGGAAGAAAGCGCTGGCCGCGGCACTGACCCAGATCGAACGGCAGTTCGGCAAGGGCTCGGTGATGCGCATGGGCGACGTCGGTGCCGTGCGCAACGTGGATGTCATCTCCACCGGGTCCCTGGGACTTGATGTGGCTTTGGGCCTCGGGGGGGTACCCAGGGGGCGCGTGGTGGAGATCTACGGACCCGAGTCCTCGGGGAAGACCACGCTGACCCTGCACATCGTCGCCGAGGCCCAACGGCAGGGTGGGACCGCGGCCTTCGTAGACGCCGAGCATGCCCTCGACCCCCTCTACGCGGAACGGCTCGGTGTCAACATGGACGAGCTACTCGTCTCCCAGCCGGATACCGGTGAGCAGGCATTGGAGATCACCGACATGTTGGTGCGCTCCGGGGCGGTGGACGTGGTGGCCGTCGACTCAGTGGCGGCCCTCACTCCCAAGGCCGAGATCGAGGGGGAGATGGGGGACTCCCATGTGGGGCTGCAGGCGCGCCTCATGTCCCAGGCGCTGCGCAAGCTTACGGCTAATATCAAGCGCTCCAACTCGGTCGTTATCTTCATCAACCAGATCCGAATGAAGATCGGGGTCATGTTCGGAAACCCGGAGACCACCACCGGCGGCAACGCGCTCAAGTTTTACGCGTCCGTGCGCCTGGACATACGCCGCACGGGTGCCATCAAGAAGGGCGAGGAGGTGATCGGCAACGAGACCAAGGTGAAGGTCGTCAAGAACAAGGTAGCGCCGCCCTTCCGCCAAGCGACCTTCGACATCCTCTATGGGGAGGGGATCTCCCGCGAGGGCGAGATCATCGACCTCGGGGTTCAGGCAGGCGTCGTGGAGAAGTCCGGGGCCTGGTACAGCTACGGCGGCAACCGCGTCGGCCAAGGCAAGGACAATGTGCGTAATTTCCTGAAAGAGAACAATGATCTGGCCATGGAGATCGAGCACAAGATCCGTGCCCAGCTGGTTCCTCAGGCGGCCGCCGGGGACGCGGAGCCGGCGGAGACCTGACCCTGGACCCGGACTCGGCCATCGAGGGGGATGCTCTACGGCTGCTCGCATCCCGCGACCACAGCCGCGTGGAGCTGGTGCGCAAGCTGAGAGGCCGGGGCCACGGAGAGGCTGCGGCCCTGACCGTGGTCGAATCCCTGTCGCGCCGCGGAGTGCTGAGCGAGGAGCGCCTCGCCGAGGCCTATGTGGCGGAGCGGCTGAATAAGGGGTTCGGACCGCTGCGGGTGCGTCAAGAGCTTCATCGCAAAGGGCTTTCGGACGCGCTGATCGATCCCCATCTCAACCTCGGCGACGCAGAATGGCGAGACCGGATTGCCGCCGTGCACGAGAAGAAGTACGGTTCCGTCCCCGCCGCCGACCCCAAGGAGCGCGCCCGTCGGGCCCGCTTTCTGGAATACCGGGGCTTCCCTACGGACCTGATCCGGCATTTTCTCGCGAACGATTGAACGTGCCACCGGAACCGACCCTTCACTCCGAGCCTCCCCTCATGAAGAGCAGCGCAGAGCTACGTAGCAGCTTTCTCGATTACTTCGCTCAGCGGGGCCATCAGGTCGTGCCCAGCAGCCCGCTGATCCCGGCGGACGATCCAACGCTCCTCTTCACGAACGCGGGGATGGTCCAGTTCAAGGAGACCTTTCTGGGCCGCCAGCGGCGCGCCTACACGCGCGCCGCAACCGCCCAGCGCTGCGTGCGGGCCGGCGGCAAGCACAACGATCTCGAGAATGTGGGTTACACGGCACGCCATCACACCTTCTTTGAGATGCTCGGCAATTTCAGCTTCGGGGACTACTTCAAGCGGGAGGCGATCGAGTACGCCTGGGATTACCTCACGCGGGTGCTGGCCATTCCGCCGGAGCGCCTCTGGGTAACGGTCTTCACGGGCGATGACGAGGCGGCGGCGGTTTGGCTTGACAAGCTCGAGGTAGACCCGGCCCGCTTCTCCCGCTGCGGGGAGAAGGACAATTTCTGGTCCATGGGGGAGACGGGTCCCTGCGGACCCTGCTCCGAGATCTTCTACGATCACGGGCCGGAGGTGGCGGGAGGGCCGCCAGGCTCTCCCGGTGAGGACGGGGACCGCTACGTCGAGATCTGGAACCTGGTCTTCATGCAGTACGACCGGGATGCGCAGGGGCAGCTCGCGCCCCTTCCCCGTCCGTCGGTGGACACCGGCATGGGGCTGGAGCGGCTGGCGGCGGTCGTGCAGGGGGTACACAGCAACTACGAGATCGATCTCTTCGGCAACCTGATCGATGCCGCGGCGGCCATTACGGGCTGCGACGACCGGGCGAGCAAGTCGCTACGGGTGATTGCGGACCACATCCGTTCCGCCGCCTTTCTCGTCACCGACGGCGTTACACCCAGCAACGAGGGCCGCGGGTACGTCCTGCGCCGGATCATACGCCGCGCCATCCGCCACGGATATCAGCTCGGGTGTGACGAGCCTTTCTTCCATCGCCTGGTCCCCGCCCTGGTGACGGAGATGGGAGACGCCTATCCTGAGCTCACCGCCTCGCGCCAGCAGGCGGAGCGGGTCCTGCGGCTGGAGGAGGAGCGCTTCGCGGAGACCCTGGCCCAGGGCATGCGGATTCTGGACCAGGCCACTGCCGATCTGGTAGGGGACTGCATCCCGGGCGAGACCGTCTTTCGGCTCTATGACACTTACGGCTTCCCCGCGGATCTCACCGCAGACATCGCCCGCGAGCGGGGCCTGGCGGTGGACACCGTCGGGTTCGAGCGGGAGATGGCTCGGCAGAGGCAGCGGGCGCGTGCCGCGAGTCAGTTCGGCGCTACCCAGGGTGCGGCTTTGGAGCTTGAAGGCGAGACCGATTTTACCGGCTACGAGCATCTCGTTGATCAGCCGACTGTCGTTGCCCTCTACCGGGACGGGGAGCCCGTGGATACCTTGAGCGCCGGGGAAGAAGGGCTCGTCGTGCTCGATGTGACCCCTTTCTACGCGGAGTCCGGCGGCCAGGTGGGCGATCGCGGCTGGCTCAGCGGAGGGCCTGCGCGGGCCGAGGTGCTCGACACCCAGAAGCAGGGCGGGGACGTGATCGGGCACCTCTGCCGCGTGCAGGAGGGCGAGCTCACGGTGGGGGACCGGCTCGAGGCCCGCGTGGACGCGGAGCGTCGCGCGGCGACAGCCCTGAACCACTCCGCCACCCACCTGCTGCATGCGGCGCTGCGCCGGATCCTCGGCGATCACGTACAGCAAAAGGGCTCCCTGGTGGGACCGGAACGGCTACGCTTCGACTTCTCCCACTTCGAGCCCCTGAGCCGGGAACAGATCGTCGCCATCGAGCGCATGGTCAACCGGGAGATCCGGGAGAACCATACGGTCGAGACCCGCATCATGTCCCTGAGCGACGCCAAGGCCTCGGGCGCAGTGGCCTTGTTCGGGGAGAAATATGGCGATCAGGTGCGTGTGCTGCGCATGGGGGACTTCTCCACCGAGCTCTGCGGCGGCACCCATGTGCGCGCGGTCGGGGATATCGGACTCTTCAAGATCGTCGCTGACGGCGGCATCGCCGCTGGCGTTCGCCGAATCGAGGCGGTGACGGGCGAGCGTGCACTGGTCCGGGTGGAGGCAGACGAGGATCGGCTGTTACGCGCGGCGGGCCTGGTCAAGGGCAGCCGGGACGACTTGGACGACAAGATCGTGGCGCTCGCCGAACGGACCAAGCGGCTGGAGAGGGAGCTCGCCGAGCTCAAGACAAAGCTTGCGAGCGCCGCAGGCCAGGATCTGGCGTCTCAGGCAATGGAGATCGGCGGCGTGAAGGTCCTGGCGGCCCGTCTCGACAGTGCCGACGCCAAGGGGCTGCGGGATACCCTGGATCAGCTGAAGAGCAAGCTCGGCTCCGCCGTGGTGGTGCTGGCCGCGGAGGCGGATGGAAAAGTCAGCCTGGTCGCCGGCGTCACTAAGGACCTCACCGGCCGCCTGAAGGCCGGCGACCTGATCAAGGCCGTTGCGGAGAAGGTGGGCGGCAAGGGCGGCGGTCGGCCCGACATGGCCCAGGCGGGCGGCAGCGACCCCGCCGGACTACCGGACGCGCTGGGGCTGGTGGGCAACTGGGTGCAGACCAGGCTGGCTGGCGGCGGATAGACGATAGCGGGTAGCCGACAGGCGGCCTCCTTGGCATCCTTGCCTTGGCCCTTGGCCCTTGGCCCTTGGCCCTTGGCCCTTGGCCCTTGGCCCTTGGCCCGGCGCTGTCCCTGGGGCGAGGGGGATGCGGAGGGCGCTCGGCGCGGCTCTACGGTAAGTCATTCCCGAATAGTCCGGGGCGCTGTGCCCCACAAGGTTGTTGAATGTCTCTTGTTGTCCAAAAGTACGGCGGGACCTCTGTCGGCAGTGTTGAGCGAATCAATGGGGTCGCCGCTCGGGTGAAATCTTCGCGTGACGGGGGGCACGAGGTGGTAGTCGTGGTCTCGGCCATGTCCGGAGAGACCGATCGTCTGATCGGGCTCGCGAAGGCGATCCAGGAACGGCCAAGCCCCCGGGAGCTGGACGTGCTGCTTTCGACCGGCGAGCAGGTCACCATTGCCTTGCTCGCGATGGCCTTGGAGAAGCTGGGCTGCCCGGCGCGCTCTTATACGGGCGGGCAGGTTCATATCCTCACCGACAGCGCCCACAACAAGGCACGCATCCGCGACATCGATGCGGCCCGGATCAGGGCGGACCTGGATGCCGGCCGGGTGGTGGTCGTGGCGGGCTTCCAAGGCGTAGACGAGCATGGAAACATCACCACCCTCGGGCGCGGCGGGTCGGACACCTCCGCCGTTGCCGTCGCCGCGGCGCTGAAGGCAGACGAATGCCAGATCTACACGGACGTGAACGGGGTCTACACCACCGACCCGCGCATCGAGCCCGGGGCGCGGAAGCTCGACCGCATCACCTTCGAGGAGATGCTGGAGATGGCGAGCCTGGGCTCCAAGGTCCTGCAAATCCGCTCCGTGGAGTTTGCGGGAAAGTACAAGGTTCCCCTGCGGGTGCTCTCGAGCTTCGAGGAGGGCGAGGGCACGCTGATCACCTTCGAGGAAGAAGCCGTGGAAGAGGCCGTTATCTCGGGCATCGCCTTCAATCGCGACGAGGCCAAGCTCACCGTGCTGGGAGTTCCCGACCAGCCGGGCGTTGCGCATAAGATCCTTGGTCCCATCTCGGATGCGAACATCGAGGTGGACATGATCATTCAGAACATCGCCGCTGGCGGTGCGACGACAGACTTCACCTTCACTGTCCACCGCAATGACTATACGCGCGCCCTGGAGATCCTGAATGCGACGGCGCAGGACCTGTCCGCTCGGAAGGTTCTGGGGGATGAGCGGATCGCAAAGATCTCGCTCGTGGGCGTCGGTATGCGCTCGCACGCAGGCATCGCCAGCAAGATGTTCGGCGCCCTTGCCAAGGAAGGGATCAATATCCGGATGATCTCCACCTCCGAGATCAAGATTTCGGTGGTAGTGGACGAGAAGTACCTGGAGCTCGGTGTCCGCGCCCTGCACGAGGCCTTCGAGCTTCACCAGGCGGCTTGAGCAGCCCGATGTGTGTCTTGACACCTTGATGCCGGCGCTAGAAGCGCGACGGTGGACGTGGGGAATATTGGCCGACTCCTGACCTGTACGCGGCTCTGCCGGCTCCTGAAAGCTGTCCCGGCGGACGGAACAGCCATCTCCGGACCTTCTTGGGGAGGGCCTCCGAGACCCATACACCTATCGTGGTCGTTAACAGAATTGAAGCAAAAACATTTCGGCGCGGTCCTACCTGTTGTTAGAATCCCCCTTCCGCAGCCGGCCCGCCCGGTTTGCGCTCTTTTGGTTGGCCGCGGCTGGGCCCATCCCTGAGGAACAACGGAACACGTTTCTCAGAGAGACGGTGTGCCGTGTTCAGAACGGACGACAGGGAGACCGCGTAATGTTGATATTGACCCGACGAGTCGGCGAGACGCTGATGATCGGTGACGAAGTCACGGTGACAGTACTTGGCGTCAAAGGCAATCAGGTACGTATCGGCGTCAGCGCCCCGCGGGACGTGGCGGTGCATCGTGAAGAGATCTACGAGCGCATCAAGCGCGAGCAGGCCGGGCAAACCGGCTCCGAGGAAGGTAGCGGGTTCGACCGCGAGGCCGCGGCGGATTGATTGGCCATCGCGCTCTTGCGAGGCTAGAATCTTAGCCGTCCACCGAGAGATACATAGCCTGCTGGCGAAGATCGGGGGCTGACGCTTAGTATCCTGCTGGATAGATTGTCGAGCCACCCCCTCGCTCGAGCGGGAGACACTTGCCGCTGGTGCCCGACCGGCGAGCAAGAAAGGCAGCCGGAGAGATGGCCGAGTGGCTGAAGGCGCTCCCCTGCTAAGGGAGTATGGGTTAATAGCCCATCGAGGGTTCGAATCCCTCTCTCTCCGCCAATCACGCAAACAATTGCGTTTCAGATCAAAGCGTTAAGAATTATGTAGCCGTCTTGCCCACAAATATCCCCACAAGTTAGCCGCCGCTAGGGGCGCCTCTGAGGCCCGCCGAGGGGGTCGGGAGGGGCCGTCCAGTCATTGCGCACCCCTACCGGGTGCGCCAAGCAGGCGTACACAGGGGGAAAAGATCTATGGACAACCGCCGCCGTCCGCACCTCGACAGGCTTGTCAGGCGGCTACTGGAAGAATGCGACCTGCTGAAGGACGGCATCGCCCTGATGGACACGCCCGATGGTGAGCCGCTAAGCGCCGAGGACCGGGACCGGCTGTTCCAGCGGAGCCTACGCGCAATGATGGCGCAATACTGCCGGGATGAGCCAGGGAAGGCTTTGACGGGCTGCCTGGCTATGGTGACCCAACTCCGTTTCCTGGCGGATGAAGACAGTTCAGAACGTTGTGATCCGCCTGCGAAGCGCAGCGAGCCCAAGCTGTGACTGGCTCTCTCCCAGGATGCGCCCGGGAGGGGGCGCCCCTGCCGTCGAGCCCCCACCCCCCCATACCAGGCGCCCAGGGTATATATAGGGTCCCTCCGCCGATTCTTGAAAATTTTCAAAATCGGGGAAAGCGGGCGGATTTCGCGCGCAGCCGTTTCTCTTCTGCGGGGACAACCCCGCGCCCCGGTACATTCGGTGCAGTTCGGATGTCCGCTTCAGGTCGGCTGGTGTTCCTGACGGCTTTTTCCGGCCCCACAAATCCCCGAGTGCCCGCAACCGGCCAGGAGCGGACAACCCGCCACACCGCGCCACCGGCGGATTCACGGTCGATTGCTGACACTCGGCTGCGGCTGAGGTCCTGCGGCTCACTCGCCTCAAGTTCGACCTAGCGCTGTTCAATGACTGGCCGTAATCCGAGGGTCGGGCAAAGTTTCGGCCGCCCTCTTCTTGGGACGCGCTATTCGAAGCGCTCGTCACGGTTGACCTCGCGCAAGCGCTCGGATGAAATTTCCTGCTGGAGCAAATCATCGGTCTCCCGGGCGACCTGACGGACCGCGGGATCGTCGTCGGCGAGAAACTCCTGAAATAAGGGACGGCGTCGATCCAGGATATCCGCGAGTGACCCAGAGAAAACCCTCGGGTAAAGTTGAGTCGCCAGGCCCCTGAGCACGGCCGCGCGGTCGGGTCCGGCGCTCAGCAGGGCCAGAGCAGCTTCGCTCCATCTCGCGACACCATCCTCCTGCTCGAATGCCGGAATGATGCCGGCAAGTCGGGGAAATCGGTTGTCGGAATCGACTTTCGCCCATTCCAGAAGGAGCGGCGACGGCACGACATTGAGCGGGTTGCGGTCCTTCCGGCCACTGAAAAAGTGGACATAGTAGCGCCGCCGTTCGTCTTGCCCACCGGCAAACCAGCAATCCAGCGCGACAAGCGGTTGTAACGCAAACAGGGTCTTGATCACCCTCTCAAGGTTCAGCCATGAGGCCCGGCCGGTCGTGGTGGCGTCAAAGATGCGACGACAGAGATCCTTGGCTTCCGTCGCGGACTCGCTGTCCGAGAGACAGACCGTCGCAATCTCCGCAAGCTCGTAAGCACCGTGGTGTTTGACCTGATCAAGGGGGTAACTTGCGAGCAGACGACGGCCGCTGTCGATCAGCAACGGATCCCATACCGACTGCGTGCCTCGTCCAACATGAAAGTGCATGTGGAGAATCTCCACCGCGACGCCGCGGCCGTCCGGCAGACCGGCAATGCCCAGGACGATACGGCTGAGGGCCGCTGAAGGAGTGGCTTCCGTTGTCCGGCCGAGCGCCAGATTCCCATATATTCGGGGCGGAGCCAGACCGGACTCGATGGAGGCGACGAGCCGACGAGCCCCGTCCTCATCGACCCCAACAGACGCTTGCAGGTACGGAAAATCGGGACCTAGCAACGGGTCGCGAACCGCAGCGTCCAACAGATCATGGACCTTAGCCTTGTCCTTCAATGCGGCAGTCCGGAGAAAACCGCCAAGCAAGGATGGGTTCCGCCTTTCCCCGTCCGTCGCGCGGTAGCGCTCCAGAAGATCAGCCCAGGTTCTCGCCAGATCGACGGCCGCCTCGGCGAGACCCTCGCCAAACCAGCCTGCCTGGTGCGCGCCCGGGCCGAACAGCTCGGGCCAGTCACCGTCGAACCGGTCCAGGGACCTTCCGGCCTCTTGGCCGAGTCGCCGAGCCTCGTCGACCACGGCCGCGTGCGCCTGCGAATACTGCGCATCGGTCTCCCAACACGCGGTCTCTGCGATCTTGTACGCTTCAGTCAAGACATAGCTGCGGAGTCGATCACGCAATCCAGCCGGCGCCAGCCGTTCTTCCATCGACGCCAGACGTGCAATGAGTCCCGGCTCCATCCGTTCGCGATCGAGGGCAAGGGTTTCCCGCACTGCAAGCCATCCCTCTGGCCAATGCTCCTGGGTTCCGATAGCCAGGACAGCCTCCTCCAGCTGATCGAATACACAGCCGAAGCACCAGAGGCTGCGGAAATGCTCTGCAACGGTATGGCGTGCCGTCCCGCGCTGGGGCGAGCCCGACAGTGCAAGCCGTGTCGCGATCGCCAGGGCGCCGCCGTACCAGTCGTGATAATCGGCGGCTGTCTTCGGGCTCCAGCCGTAATCGATCGGGTGACCCCCGAACGAGAAGTCATGCGAGCTGGTGAAGTGACCCCCGGTCAGCATCCCTCGGAGCGCAATCATGCCGGCGTCCTGCGAAGGGCGGTCCGGGAGCGCCAGCAATTCCTGCACCACGGAGAGGCGTTCATGCGGACCGGCCTGGGCACCCGACAGCCAAGGCCAGAACAGCTCCTCAAGGTAGCCCTGGTGGATGGACTCTCCTTTAGCTAAGTCGGCCTGGAAGAGCCGGCTCATGCATAGCGCGGCGCGGCGGAAGTAGTGCGGAAACCAGGCGAGCTTGCGCAACAGTGACATGAAGGCCGGGCGATTGGATTGTGTCGCTGCCAGGATCTGCTCCGGCGCGCTGCCCATGACGTACCGCTCGATGAGATCGAGGGCGCTGGTCGGGTCCACCGGCGCCAGGTGCCGAACCAGATCGATGCGCGGCGCTGCCCAGGTTTGGGCCATCACGCTCAGGTCCGCGAGCGGACCGTCCGGCGCGAACCATGACGCCGCGATCCGCTGGGCATCCGCCGAGTCATGCAAGTAGCTCAGCCGATGGGTAAAGGACTTGAGCAGCCGCGGGTTGCCGCAGCGCCAGAAGGCGTCCGCGACCTCAATTGGAGACAGGTCTTGGAGCGCCCGTTTGGCGAGCCAATTGGCGACAGGCTGTGGCAGGATTGCCCGCCACCGGCCACGCGACTGCATGATGCCGCGCCGCTTCAACTCTCCTGCCGGACGCCGGAGCGCCCGCTCCTCAAGCCCGGCAAGCCCGGCGAGAAACGGCAGCTCCGCCCCTTCGCCGGTTGTGGCCTCGCCGTCGAACGAGTAGACCAAGGCGAGTGCCTCCGCCGCTTGCAGCAAGGGGTCGTCGGACTGCCTGCGCTGGTGGAACAGCCGCTCGAAAAGCCTCTCGTCACCCAGGTCGGCCAGGTTGGCACCGGGACTTACGTGTCCGGCGATCAGGATCGCGATACGCGCGTTGCCGTCGGAGAATTCCGCCACGCGCCGGCGGATCGCCTGCGACAGGTCTGGATAGCGGCGTTCGATCAGGGATTCTATGACCGCCGCGGATGCGTTCTGAAGTCGAAAGACCTCCGTGTGCTCCGGTTTCTCGTCGCGGATGTCCAGATCGACAGTGATTAGGCTGATGGGGCTGCCGGCCGTCGCGCAGACCGGGGCGATGTCGTCGTGGGTCTCCCGCGGGCAGTTGTCCAGGAGCAGGATGGCGCGCTTGCCCTCCGCGATCAGCTGACTGG
>Ga0210085_1001082_pt1 | contig 11002 bp, 9 predicted proteins | sample China_Galinas_PW_5_FD_184866 | JGI IMG/M metagenome (GOLD analysis project Ga0210085, IMG submission 184866) | Wetland microbial communities from San Francisco Bay, California, USA, that impact long-term carbon sequestration - China_Galinas_PWC_D1... | ecosystem: Environmental > Aquatic > Marine... | reverse complement strand
TTTGCTTGTTCAATCTGCCCATAAGTGATGGAGAAGCTTTTGAAGGATGCAGACATTCAGACGATGGTCTATTTTCCTAAAGGCCTTCATCAGTAGAAAGCCTATCGCTATCTTGGCTATACAGAGCGTGATTTTTCTGTCTCCGAAAATGTATAGAAATATTTATATTGAGTCTGTCAATCTATCAATACTTATGGGTGGACAAAATTCACCAGAATTGTTCTTATATAATTAATTATTTGGAATAATTAATTATATAAGAACAATTCTAAACCATCAAAGAAAAAAACTAAGTCGTAGTTTTTCTCGCAGCTGCAGCAAGTAGGCGATAAAGATATATGAAGATTTATTTGAAACTTAAATTGCTACTTTTAGGTCTAATTCATGATCACCTGGTCCCGGTGATTTTGAACTTTTATGCAGCTTTGTTGTAATTTGTTGTGTAGGAGTGTACGGTTTATAGCAAAACTACGTAATTTTACACTATTTTAAGAAGAGCTACAAACAACTATGAAAAAGAATATTGCTGTTGTCGGAACAGGTTATTGGGGGAAAAATCTCGTACGAAATTTTTATGACCTTGGTGCCTTGCATACAGTTTGTGATACTGATTCGGAGACTGTAAAGAGTTTTCTTAGTCAGTATTCTGGCACTCAAGGTACGACATCTTTTTCTTCTCTTTTACAAAATAAAAATATTTCAGGTGTAGTTATAGCAACACCTGCTGAGACGCACTTCTACTACGCTAAGGAAGCCATGCTTTCTGGCAAGGATGTTTTAGTTGAAAAACCGCTTTGCCTGGATGAACATGAGGGAGAAGAACTTATTGAACTAGCAGAGAAACATGCAAAAATACTTATGACGGGCCATCTACTCTGGTATCATCCCGTTATTCTCAAACTCAAGGCAATGATTGAAAACGGAGAATTCGGTAGAATTCTTTATATTTATTCTAATCGCCTTAATCTTGGAAAATTGCGGAGGGAAGAAAATGTTTTATGGTCGTTTGCTCCGCATGATATCTCGGTAATTTTGGGCCTTGTAGGAGAAAACCCTCAATTTATCCAGGCGCAAGGGGGAAATTATCTCCATCAACAAATCGCAGATACAACAGTGACTCTCCTGGATTTTCCAAGTGGAATTAAAGCGCATATCTTTGTCTCTTGGTTGCATCCTTTTAAAGAGCAAAAATTGGTAGTTGTTGGCGAAGGACAAATGGCAGTATTCGACGACACTCTTCCTTGGGCACAAAAACTAGTGGTTTATCCTCACTCAGTAGAATGGAACGATAACATTCCCACAGCCTTTAAGGAGGAGGGGAAGAAAATCATTGTGGAGAAAGAGGAACCTTTACGAACCGAATGCTTACACTTTCTGGAGTGTACACAGACAAGAAAATCACCTCGTACCGACGGGAAGGAGGGATTACAGGTTCTGCAAACTCTCAATAACTGCCAAAAGGCACTCGAAAGTCAATGTCGAATTCAGGTTTCAAAAAAGAGGCCATTTAGAAAACAAGAATATTTTGTGCATGAAACTGCCCAGATTGATCACAATGTAATTATTGGAAATGGAACGAAAATTTGGCATTATAGCCACCTGTTAACAGGATGCAATATAGGAGAGCGTTGTTCCATCGGTCAAAATGTTGTCATCGGAGATACCGTTAAAATTGGAAATTATTGCAAGATCCAAAACAATGTTTCCGTTTATAAAGGAGTTGAATTGGAGGATAATGTTTTTTGTGGCCCAAGCATGGTTTTCACAAATGTGTTTAACCCAAGATGCGAATTTTCCAGGAAAAATGAATATAAGAAAACACTTGTAAAAAAAGGAGCTACACTTGGTGCAAATTCGACAATTCTTTGCGGTATAACGATAGGTGAATATGCTTTTATCGGTGCAGGAGCAGTTGTGACTGCAGATGTCAAACCATTTGCTTTAATGGTAGGTAATCCGGCCCGCCATGTAGGATGGATGAGCAGGTTTGGTAAGAGGCTTAATCTATCCTTTGAAGGAGAAAAGGAATCAGTATGTCCAAATACAGGCGACATATACAGGTTGGTAGATGGGGAAATTCGCATATTCAAGGATGAGGGTAAAGAATAATGATATTTTTCGGCAAATGCCTGGAAAAGAACTTTTTTTTGCACAGTAATCAGGAGAAGCATGCTTTGTTAAATAAAATAGAAAAATCTATTACGACAGACAGAGACTACCTTCTCCCAACGGTTACAAATTTCCTACTCAATATTGAATGAGATCATGGAATGAGAGAAATGAAGCTTAATTGGGAGCCTTTTGCAAAACTAGGATTTTTATTCAAAATCAAGGCATGCGATGAATTTTACCACAGGCATATAATTGATATTCCGAGGATAAAATTTTGAGCATAACGCAGAGTTTGGGCAAAAAGACAGTTTTGCAAGTGGCTCTTGGGTATCCACTTATTGTGGCAAGCTTAATGTTTTTGCTAGAGAATCCAGACTTAACTGAAAAATACTTATGCTAGTTTGTTGAAATGTTAATAACATTTTGCCAAGCTCGATGAATTTTAAAATAGATTTGCGATAATTTGAATTTCATGAGAACTACGGTTGGAAGATTTAGAAAATTTACTATGAAAAGAGTAATTTTAATTTTGCAGATGATTTAAACGTTGTGAGGTTTTAATGAAAATTGTTACTGTTGTCGGGACTCGTCCTCAATTCATCAAAGCTGCCACAATTTCTCGTGTTATAAGAGGCGAATACGCCGATAAAGTTGAAGAAGTATTGGTGCATACAGGTCAGCATTTTGATTATAATATGTCCAATGTCTTTTATGAACATCTCGATCTTGCTCATCCAAAATATAATCTTGAAATCTCCGGGGGGAGCCATGGAGCAATGACAGGCCGAATGCTGGAGGCAATAGAGAGTGTTTTGATGAGAGAAACTCCCGATTGGTTATTAATATACGGTGATACGAATTCAACTTTGGCCGGAGCACTTGCAGCGGCAAAACTAAATATTCCTATTGCACATGTTGAAGCAGGACTACGCTCTTTTAATATATGTATGCCGGAAGAGATAAATCGCATCATTACTGATAGAATTGCATCCTTACTTTTTTGTCCGACAAAAACGGCAAGTAATAATTTGAAATCTGAGGGGATAACCAGTGGGGTTTATAACGTAGGAGATGTTATGTATGATTCTGCCCTCTTCTATCGTGATCTAGCTCGGAATAAAAGCAGTATTTTGTTTAAATATCAACTCGAGGCTGGTGGTTATATCCTGGCAACATGCCATCGCGCCGAAAATACCGACAATCCGGAAAAGTTGGAGGCAATTCTTTCCGCTATCGGATATTTATCAGAGCAATTTCCCGTTATATTACCCTTGCACCCTCGTACTCGTAAAATGATTGCGGCCTACGGTTTGACTCATTATTTAGTCAAACCAATAGTGATCGAACCTGTGGGTTTTTTGGATATGGTGGCGCTTGAACAAGATGCCAAGATCATTCTTACAGACTCCGGAGGGCTGCAAAAGGAAGCTTTTTTTTATGGAATACCTTGTGTCACTATGCGTGATGAAACAGAATGGGTTGAAACAATTGAAGAAGGATTGAATTGTCTAGTAGGAACATCGCGCGAAACTATTATTGAAACTGTTCAAAACCTGAAAAATCATTCGCGAGCTGCTGTCATCATCAACTCACCATATGGAGATGGTCAGGCAGCAAATAAAATACTCGATATATTAGTTCTAACATAAAAGGTACCTACCTTGAGCACCCCATTGAAAAAATATCCGTCGCATATGCTTTTAACTATATGATATTTTGCAATATAATTAATATGTTGTAGTTATTTATGAAATAAATTGGAGAACTTGAAATGAAGGTCTTTGTATCCGGTGGCTTAGGCCAGATTGGATCTCATGTTATAGAAATGATGCTTGATCGTGGTGATCAGGTTGTTACCTTTGACAATCTTGCGACAGGCCGTCGTGAACACTTACAAGAACATCCGAATTTGACTGTAATTATTGACAGCATTGCCAATAAAAAATCGATGGAGAACATAATCGGCGATTTTCACCCCGAGGTAATAATTCATGCAGCTTGTTCATATAAAAATCCTGATGATTGGTATAACGACACGCTGACAAATTGTGTGGGCGGTGCCTTGTTGGTTGATATGGCAAAAAAGTTTGCGGTTAAACGGTTCATATATTATCAAACAGCTCTATGTTATGGACTGAAGCCTATGCACCAACCAATACGACTAGACCACCCCCGTATTCCTTGCGGAAGCAGCTACGCGATCTCGAAAACGACCAATGAATTTTACATCGAACTTTCAGGTATTGATTATGTGACCTTTCGTCTGGCAAATGTTATCGGGCCTCGCAATGTAGCTGGGCCGCTACCCATCTTTTTTCAGCGTTTGAAGAACGGAAAGCAATGCTTTATCACCAAATCACGCAGAGATTTTGTCTTTGTGAAGGATTTGGCGAAAATTACGCTCAAGGCATGTGACGGGATTGGGAATGGGGCCTATCATTTCTCGTCCGGGACCGATGTGGCAATTGAACAACTATACGATGCTGTTGTGGCTGCGATGAGACTCCCTAATAAACCCTTGGCAGAGCTAAAGGAACTTGGGCCAGATGATGTGTTTTCCATCCTGTTGGATCCGACCCGCACCTTCAAGGATTTTGGTGACATTGAATTCACTCCTCTTCAACAAACAGTCTCTGAGGCTATTGACTACTATAACCAATATGGGACATTGGGAGAATATACTCACCTGAAATTACGAAACACAAAATGAGACGGTAAGAATTATGCGTATTCTCATTACTGGTGGAGCGGGCTGCCTGGGGTCAAATCTGATTGAGCACTGGTTACCTCAAGGACACGAGATTCTTATTATCGATAATTTCTCAACGGGAAAACGAGAAGTAGTTCCTGAGACAAATCAGTTGGAGGTAAGAGAGGGTTCCATTGCCGATAATGCTCTTGTGGAGGGTTGCTTCACTGCCTTTGAACCGCAGGTAGTAGTACATTCTGCAGCAGCATATAAAGACCCGGATGACTGGCTAGAAGACTCTCGAACCAACGTTATTGGCAGCGTCCATATTGCTCGGGCAGCGAAGAAACATCGTGTGAAACAGTTGGTAAATTTTCAAACGGCACTCTGTTATGGGAAACCACAACAAGTGCCTATTCCTGTTACCCATCCAACTTCGCCCATTACAAGTTATGGAATAACAAAAACCGCCGGCGAGAAATTTATATTGATGTCGGGAGTGGCAACACTTTCATTGCGTTTGGCAAACATTACCGGGCCGCGTCTGGCTATAGGACCAATTCCAACTTTTTACAAAAGATTAAAGGTCGGGCAAAACTGCTATTGCTCAGATACATCTCGAGATTTTCTTGATATGACAGATTTCCTGTCGTTTATGGATTTAGCCATAGCAGAAGATGCTCCAACAGGGATTTTTAATATTTCGAGTGGTGAAGCGCATTCGATGAAAGAAATTTTCGACCTTGTAGCCAAACATCTGGGTATGGGCGTTAAAGAGGTTTCGATTGTTCCACCTGCCGAAGATGATATATCTGTTGTATGGTTGGATCCCTCAGACGCTTTTGCTTCCTTTGGATGGAAGGCTCGAATCGGATTTGAGGAAACAGTTAAACGACAATTGGCTTGGTACGATGCATATGGGGTGACAGATGTCTTTTCTCATTTAAAACAAACATCTTTAGTAACTCCAGGGAAATAAAAAAAGAAATGGTTATAACAAAAATCCAGGATGCAACAGTCCTCGTTGTCGGTGGTGCAGGCTTTATCGGCAGCAATCTCGTAAAAATGATTCTTGAAAGAGAACCAAGAGAAATCATTGTCGTTGATAACCTATTATCCTCAGAACCATGTAATATCTCATCTGATCCAAGGGTCAGGTTTATATTTGGCTCGATTACTGACGATAACATTCTTTCCTTACTGCCGGAAAATCTGGATTTTGTTTTTCATCTTGCCTGCTTTCACGGTAATCAATCCTCGATTGCTGATCCTCTCGCTGATCATGCAAATAATGCCCTGACATCCCTGAAGTTGTTTAATCGATTAAAAGAGATCCAAGGGATTAGGAAAATAGTTTACGCAGGGGCCGCGTGTTCTGTTGCGGATAAAACTTTTGAAACTCCAAAACCTACAACAGAGGATCAACCGATTTCATTGTATCATGACAGTCCGTATTCAATCTCCAAAATCATCGGAGAGCTTTATGCCAACTATTATTTTATGCAATTACAGTTACCTATTGTAAAAGCACGATTCTCGAATGTATACGGTCCAAGAGAAATACTTGGGGCAGGGCAATGGCGTGGTACGATTCATACTGTATGGCGTAATGTTATTCCAACGTTCATATGGCGTGCTTTAAATGAACAAGCGCTCCAATTGGATAATAGTGGCCAGACAAGTCGTGACTTTATCTTTGTGGAAGATATGGTCAGGGGGCTTTTGGCATGCGCTCTCGAAGGTAAGGCCGGAGAGGTCTATAACCTAGCAACGGGTAAAGAGACCAATATAATGGAATTGGCACAGTTTATTAATGAATACACAGGAAACGAAACGCCCTTGCAGCTGTGTCCCGCTCGTGATTGGGATAGATCCGGCAAACGTTTTGCCTCCACGCAGAAAGCTGAAACCGAATTAGATTTTATTGCTCAAATGAATATTTGGGAAGGCCTACGGCGTACAGTCGAATGGACACGCATCAATTTTGAATTGATAAAAGACAGTATCGCTAAACATGACAAAATGATGTCTCAAGTAGGAGACTAAACGTATAAAAATGCCTTTGCTCTTTTCCTGGCGAATAGAGATCAGGCATTCATGTAAACCTTTTGTCAAGTGTCTAGTGATTTGTAATATGTTAATTGATTACCACTGAATCTCAGCTTTGACCGTAAAGAGGGGTGGCTGTGACCCAGTCGTTTTTGCCTGAATTTTGGTGGTAATCAGAATATGTTATAAAAGAAAGGTTTCTTTGTATATGTCATATCGTTGGCTAGGGAACTTTTGAGGAGAATCTTGATGAACAGCAACCACAATATTCTTAAATCACTGTTGATCCTTTTTGGCTATCGTGCCCGTGTTTACAAAGGAGTGGTTCAAGATGTTCGCCAACGCTATACCGGTTCAGTCTTTGGGTCACTTTGGGCGGTGCTTTTCCCCCTGGTCCAATTGAGTATTTACGCCGGCCTGTATTGTTTTATTTTCAAAGTTCATCCCCCGGGGTTGACTAATATGGGGTATGTGATTCTGATATTTTCTGGCTTAGTACCATTACTGGCTTTTAGTGATGCACTTACCGCAGCAACGTCTTCACTCACTTCAAATAAAAATCTTTTATTAAATACTGTCTTTCCTGCAGAATTAATTCCATTGCGTGCAGTTCTGGCTGCTCAGGTAACAGGAGTTATTGCATTGATCATCACATTAATGGTAGGTTTTGCTGTTGGAAGAACAAGCTGGCAAGCTATCCTGTTTGTTCCTTTTTTCTGGGTGTTACTGCTTATGTTTACCTTGGGCATAGGTTGGGTATTTTCATTGTTTACTCTCGTGGCTAAAGACATCCAGCATGGGCTGGGGTTGGTGATTATGCTGCTGTTCATCCTGAGTCCGTTTGCCTATACCCCGGAAATGGTCCCTGCATCTATGAAATCACTTCTGTATCTGAATCCGCTTTCTTACTTTGTTTTGGCCTTTCAGAAACTTATCTGTTATGGAACCATGCCTGATCCAGTGCCTATCGGCGGCGCTTTTGTTTTAGGATTGGGCAGTTTCTTCTTAGGGTTCAGTGTTTTTAAGAGAGCTAAATATGTCTTCTTTGACTACGCCTGAACCGATAGCAATTCGCCTGCAGAATGTATCAAAGATATACAAACTCCATGGGAGTCAGCGTGATCAACTGATCGATGCGCTTGGTCTGCAGCGATTCGGTTTGAAGACAAAAACCACCGCAAAAGAGTTTATGGCACTGAGTGATATTTCTCTTGATGTGCCACGAGGACAACGTATCGGCATCATAGGGCGAAATGGTGCAGGAAAGACGACATTGTTGAAACTGATAAGTGGTAACTTCGCGCCGACAGAAGGACAAGTAAATGTACATGGTAGCATTCAGGCACTTATGAATATGGGCTTGGGTTTTCATCCTGAATACACAGGGCGTGAGAACGTTGAATCATCGCTTCAATACAATGGTCTCGGACGATCTGATTATCGGCAAGCAATGGAAGACATAATTGAGTTTTGCGAACTTGATGACTTTTTCAATCAGCCGTTCAGAACGTATTCCCAGGGAATGCAGGCGCGATTGATGTTTGCTGCTGCAACAGCTGTTCGGCCGGATATCTTAATAGTAGATGAAGTGTTAGGAGCAGGTGATGCTTATTTTATTGCCAAGTCTAAAAAAAGGATCGAAAAGCTTGTAGAATCCGGTTGTACGATGCTCCTGGTATCACATTCCATGCAACAAGTACTTGAACTTTGCAACGAAGCTATCTGGCTGGACAAAGGACGCATTTCCATGCAAGGCGATGCGTTTCTTGTAGTGAAAGCCTATGAAGAAAATTTGTATGGTACAATAGAGAGATTCAAAAAGCCGGATGTTTCAGCTGCTGATACCACTGAAAGTAAAGTCAGTGATAAGTTCAAGGAAAATTCACAAACGAGATCCCAAATAAGGCGTAACTTTTTTCCCAGTTCCATACAACTTCAAGAACCATGCTTTTCACCGCACAGCGAAGTGTTGAATATACCGGACGATGTTCCTCCACATGAGATGAAGTTCATTACACGTGGGGGGATCTCGCGCTGGCAGTCTGAGCCTGGGTTGAAGGTGTGCGGATTCACGATAGTAACTGACCGAGGGGTAACCAATGAGCTGGTTACTTTGACTCCTGCAAAAATAGTTATACATCTTGTATGCGAAAACACCGCGGAATACAGCTGTCGATATGGAATCGTTATCAATGATGATATGGGAAAAAATGTATCGGTGATATATAGTCCCATCGACTATTTTCAAATAGGTCCCGGCAATATAAGAAAGATCATTGTTGCTTTTAATCCACTTCAATTGGGACCAGGTCAATACACTGTAGGAATCAGCATTCTTGAAGCTACGGCTCTTGAATTGGTCAACGATGCGAAGCGTTACGATTTACTCGGAAGGAGTTTTGAATTTACAGTCAGGCTTCCAGATACGCTTGGGGTAATTCAATCCATAATGCTTCATAGTGCCGAATGGGAATTCATATAATGCTTTTTAAATCAAGGAATAGTATTTATAAAAAAGAGCCATTATCAAATAGTAATGGCATTCCTATCTTTTCTGTTGATGATCGATATATCTCCAACTACAAAAAAATCGCTTCTGATCATCTTTTGTCACAAAAGAACGGAAAAGGTAACCCTTTCATAGAGGAAGAATTGTGGCAAATACTTGAAAAATCAACGCGCGATCTGATTAAGAAATATTCCCAAAAAGGAAAAACAATTCTCGACGCAGGTGTCGGTATGGGGCGCGTCCTTGGACCCTTAAATAATCTTAAGCGATATGGTATTGACATTAGCTTAGACTATCTTGAAATCGCTAGAAAGAATGGAATTAATGTGGCGTTTTCGAAGATCGAGGATATGCCCTATAAAGATTCTGTGTTTGATTTTATCGTGGTTAGCGATGTTCTTGAACACGTTTTTAATCTTCACCAATGCTGTAGTGAAATATTACGCGTCCTGAGGCCTGGTGGCATTCTGGTGGTACGTGTTCCATTCAAAGAGGACCTGACTCCATACCTCAGCAAAGACTTACCTTATGAATTTGTCCATCTCCGTTCTTTCGATGAGGCTTCCTTAAGGCTTCTATTCGAGAAAATATTTGATATGCAATTCGTAGAAGCTGCTCCAGTTTCACCTTACTTGCAAGGGATGCCTCGTTTACGAGTGCAACTGCTTAGTGAAAATGGGCGAGCAACACTACAGAAGGCATTGTCCAAATTCAGTCCTCATTTGAATCTCTTGGAAGAAATTTCAAAAGTTACAGCTGAAGAGTTTATGTCCTGGATATATGATTTGAGAGATAATCACCCCTTTGCATTTAAGGCTATTGAGAACATTGTGGTTTGGGGGATAGAGATCAATATCATATTCAAGAAATAAGCTAACCAAACCTATCTCTGAGAAGATGAGATTATACATCAACCGCATTCTCATCAACGATATACCCAAGATATGATTTTCACATATTCCAGAGAAAAATGAAAAATCTTTGTGTGTCCAAAAAGCTCCAACTCAGAACCTTTAATACCAAGGCTAATATTCTTTGCCTTTATAATTCCACGCAAACGTACACCAACACCGTTTTTGAATATCTGTCGAGTTTTGCAACCTATTCCAGTCATAGGATATTTTTTTGTCATCAGGATCAAGTGACTGATTTTAATATTGATTTATCAAGATTTGATGCAGTGGCGATTCATTATTCCGTACGTCTCCCGTTCGACCAAATCTCGACCTCCACCGCCAAAGCGTTGATTAAATTTAATGGTTTGAAATTTCTATTTATCCAGGATGAATATGATCATACGAAAAAAGCATGGTACTGGATAAAAACATTAGGAGTTCAACTTGTCTTTACAGTGGTGCCAACAGCAGGAATAGGTCAAATTTATCCGACTGCTGAGTTCCCTGATACGCGATTCATCAGTATTTTGACAGGTTATGTTTCTGATGTAATGAACGATTATCAAACAGAAACCATACCACCGTCGCAGCGCTCCTTGATGGTTGGCTACCGTGGACGTTCGCTGCCGATCCGCTATGGCCAATTAGGTATTGATAAAATCAACATCGGCAAGATGCTCAAGAGATATTGTGATGTTCATGACATTAAAAACGATATCTCTTGGATTGAAGAAGATCGAATTTACG
>Ga0210085_1001081_pt1 | contig 11005 bp, 9 predicted proteins | sample China_Galinas_PW_5_FD_184866 | JGI IMG/M metagenome (GOLD analysis project Ga0210085, IMG submission 184866) | Wetland microbial communities from San Francisco Bay, California, USA, that impact long-term carbon sequestration - China_Galinas_PWC_D1... | ecosystem: Environmental > Aquatic > Marine... | reverse complement strand
TCGACGAAGGCAGAGCCGGGGTGCTCGGCGGCGGCGCGCAGGGTGGCGGCGACGTGCTTCTTCTCGACGTCGATCGTGCGGGCGACGAAGGAGGCGTCGGCGCCGAGCGCCAGCGCGAGCGGGTTGAAGGGGTGGTCTTCGGAGCCGAACGGGGTCGACTTGGTGATCTTGCCGGTCTCCGAGGTGGGCGAGTACTGCCCCTTGGTCAGCCCGTAGATCTGGTTGTTGAAGAGCAGCAGCTTGATCGGGACGTTGCGGCGCAGGGCGTGGATCAGGTGGTTGCCGCCGATCGAGAGCGAGTCGCCGTCGCCGGAGACGACCCAGACCGAGAGGTCCTCGCGCGAGGTCGCGATCCCGGTCGCCAGCGCCGGGGCGCGGCCGTGGATGCCGTGCATCCCGTAGGTGTCCATGTAATAGGTGAAGCGGCCGGCGCAGCCGATCCCGGAGATGAAGACGGTCTTCTCGGGCGGCACGCCCAGTTCCGGCAGCAGCGCCTGCACCGAGGCGAGGATCGCGTAGTCGCCGCAGCCCGGGCACCAGCGGGTTTCCTGGCCGGACTGGAAGTCGGCCTTGGTCAGCGTCGCGGTCGCGCCGTTGCCGTTCGCGTGTCCGTTCTCGTCGCTCACGATCCCTCCTCGAGCAGGTCCAGGATCGCCTGCTCGAGCTCCTCGGCGAGGATCGGCAGGCCCTCGACTTTGTTGTAGCCGACCGCGTCGACCAGGAACTTGTCGCGGATCAGGCTGAGCAGCTGGCCGCTGTTCATCTCCGGCACCAGCACCTTGGGGAAGGAGCGGACGAGCTCGCCCGTGTTGGCGGGCATCGGTTCCAGGTGGCGCAGGTGGGCGGTGGCGATCGGGATGCCGCGATTGCGGATCCGGCGGGCGGCGGCGCCGACCACGCCGGAGGTCGAGCCCCAGCCCAGCACCAGCACCTCGGCGCCCTCGTCGGCGTCGACCGTGACCTCGGGCAGCTCCTCGGCCAGCTTCTCCAGCTTCTCGGCGCGCAGCCTGGTCATCAGCGCGTGGTTCTCGGGCTCGTAGCTGACCTTGCCGGTCCCGTGCTCCTTCTCCAGGCCGCCGAGCCGGTGCTGCAGGCCGGGGGTGCCGGGGACCGCCCAGGGCCGGGCGCCGCGCTGGTTGCGCGCGTAGGGGAGGAACTCGTCGCCGGCGTTGGGCCCGGTGGCGAACTCGGGGTCGATCTCGGGCAGCGAGTCCATCGAGGGCAGCAGCCAGGGCTCCGAGGAGTTGGCGAGGAAGGTGTCGGTGAGCAGGATCACCGGGGTCCGGTAGCGGATCGCGATCCGCGCCGCGTCCAGCGCCGTGGCGAAGCAGTCGGCCGGGGTCGAGGCGGCCAGCACCGGCAGCGGCGACTCGCCGTGGCGGCCGTGGATCGCCATCATCAGGTCGGACTGTTCGGTTTTGGTCGGCAGGCCGGTCGAGGGACCGGAGCGCTGCACGTCGATGATCACCAGCGGCAGCTCGACCATCGCCGCCAGCGCGATCGTCTCCTCCTTCAGGTCCATGCCCGGGCCGCTGGTCGCGGTCACCGCCAGCTTGCCGCCGAAGGAGGCGCCGAGCGCCATGTTGGCGGCGGCGATCTCGTCCTCGGCCTGCACGGTGCGCACCCCGAAGCGGTCGTGGCGGGCGAGGTGGTGGAGCAGTTCGGAGGCCGGGGTGATCGGGTAGGTCGCGAAGAAGAGCTGCAGGCCGCTCTTCACGCTGGCCGCGATCAGCCCCATCGCGGTCGCGTTGGCGCCGTTGATGTTGCGGTACTCGCCGGGGTTGAGCGGGGCCGGGCCGACCTTGGTCGGGGTGGCGGCGATCTCGGCCGTTTCGCCGAAGTTGTAGCCGGCCTTGAAGGCGGCGATGTTGGCGGCCATGATCGCCGGCTTCTTGGCGAATTTGCCTTCCAGCCAGGCGATCGTCTCCTCGCCCGGCCGCCCGTACATCCAGGAGATCAGGCCGAGCGCGAAGAGGTTCTTGGTGCGCTGCGCCTCGGCCGGCTTGAGGTCCTCGATGTCCTCGGTGGCGCGCGTGGTCAGCGTCGTCATCGGCACCTCGAAGACCTGGTAGTCCTCGACCGTGCCGTCCTCGAGCGGGTTGGCCTCCCCGTAGCCCGCCTTGCGCAGGTTGGCGGCGGTGAAGGCGTCTTCGTTGACGATCAGGGTGCCGCCCGGCTGCAGGGCGCCGAGGTGGGCCTTGACCGCGGCCGGGTTCATCGCGACCAGCGTGTTGGGGTGGTCGCCCGGAGTGAGGATGTCGCGCGAGGCGAAGTGGATCTGGAAGGCGGAGACGCCCCCGACCGTGCCGGCGGGGGCGCGGATCTCGGCCGGGAAGTCGGGAAGCGTGGAGAGGTCGTTGCCGACGTGGGCGGTGGCGGCGGTGAAGCGGTCGCCGACGAGCTGCATCCCGTCGCCTGAATCGCCGGCGAACCGGACGATTACGGTCTCTGGCTTTTGCGAGGTCGTGGACACGTTTGGGCTCGGCGCCTCCCTGGGCCAGCCAAACTTCGTTGAGAATAACTAGGAGGCTACTTGTATACAAGCTCGCCTGCCGTCAGCCGGTTGGACTTCCCCCAAGGACGCCCGCCGCCACCACCCCGGCGGTCGCGTTTTTGCCCGCTCAGCGGGAGGAAGTGCGACCGCGAGCGCCGGCGGGGTCGGTGAAGCCGAGCACCAGCTCGGCCGTCTCGAGCGGCACGTCGAGCTGCGGGCAGTGGCCGACCCCGCCGAGCTCGACCCAGTCGGCCCGGGGCACCCACTCCTCGCGGAAGCGGACGCTGGCGGTGGGCGGGATCAGGACCCGGTCGGCGTCCCCCCAGACGATCCGCACCGGGCACCCGATCCGCTCCGCCTCCAGGTTCCAGCCGGCGCGCTCGCTGTGGGCGATCAGCGGGCCGACGTCGCAGGCGGCGGCGCCGCGCATCAGGTGGGAGATCAGATCGGGCGGGATGTGCTCGTAGTTGACGGTGAAGTATTCGGTCGCCATCCGCCGCCCCTCGGGGGAGGCGGCGATCGCGTCGGCGTGCGGGGCGGCGTTGCGCAGCAGCTCCTGCGTCGAGCGGAAGAAGGCGATCGTCTCGGCGAAGCCCGGGTCGCCCTCGGGCCAGCCGCCGGCCGGCGCCAGCGCCACCACCGAGCGGGCCCGGCCGCGCGCGGCCAGCTGCAGGGCGACGAACCCGCCCAGCGAGTTGCCGACCACGTGGGCGTCCTCGAAGCCGGCCTCGTCCATCGCCCGCTCGACCGCGTCGGCGAGCGTCTCGTCGGTCACCTCGGCGGGCAGCGGCGGGCCGCCGGCGTGGCCGGCCAGGGTCGGGGCCAGCACCTCGTGGCGGCGCTCCAGCGCCGGCAGGGTCAGCTCCCAGGTCCGCCAGGTGTCGGTGAACCCGTGCAGGCAGACCAGCGGCGTCCCCGCGCCGCCGCGGTGCGAAGGGGTGAACCCGGCGCTCACAGGTACAAGCTAACCGGTAGAAAGCAGGACGATGCGCGGCAAGCTCTCGGTCGGCGACGCCTTCGGCGAGGTCTTCGACCTCTACCGCGTCCATGCCGCCGTGCTGCTGCCGCTCGCCTTCTGGCTCTACCTGGCGGTGGCGATCGTCGAAGGGCTGATCGGCCGCAACCTCAACGGCCTGCTGATCGGCCTGGCGCTCACCCTCGTCGTCGGCACCCTCTACCAGGGCGTCGTCGTCAACCTGGTCGGCGGCGTCCACGCCGGCGCCCGGGAGTTCTCGATGCGCGGTCTGCTCGACGCCGCGGTGCCCTACCTGCCGCGGCTGATCGCCGCCGGCGTGCTCTCCGGGATCGCGATGGCGATCGGCTTCGCCCTGCTGCTCGTCCCGGGCCTCTTCCTGGCGACGATCTGGGCGGTGCTGGCGCCGGCGATCGTGATCGAGGACCGGGACGTCTTCGACGCCTTCGGCCGCTCCCGCGTGCTGGTCCGCGGCAACGGCTGGCCGGTGCTGGGCGCGATCGTCACCGCCTTCCTGATCGCGGCGGTGGCGGGGTTGCTGCTGAACGGCATCGCCCAGGCGGCGGCCGGCGGCCCGCTGCTGGAGATCGTCTTCGGCGCGATCGCCGCCACCGTGACCGCGCCGATCGCCGCCCTGGTCGCCAGCGTCCTCTACTACCGCCTGCTCGCGATCGAGCGCACCGCGACGCCCCCGCCACCCCCACCCCCGGTCGCCTGAGGTCGTAGTTTCGACCGCTCAGCGGTCGAAACTACGACCGCCCCGCGACCGCCGCCGGCTGGGCTCAGCGGTCGAGTAGGGCCGCGACCGCGGCGGCGAGGCGCTTGCCGCGGGCGGTCAGCACGTACTCGGCGTGGGGCGGGCGGCCTTCGACCAGGCGCCGCTCGACGACCCCCGCCGCCTCGAGCTGCTCGAGCCGCTCGGAGAGCGTGGTGGGGGAGACGCCGGGCAGCGACTGGCGGAACTCGTTGAAGCGGCAGGCGCCGCTGGAGCAGGCGTAGATCGTCGCCATCGTCCAGCGCCGCTCGAGCAGGCCGGCGGCCGCGCGCAGCTCCTCGGGGACCGGCGCGCAGCTACGACATCGCGGCGACATCCGCTCCCCGCTCGGCCGGGGCCGGCTCCAGCGCCCGCTCGAGCACTTCCCCGACGCTCATCACCGGGTGGAAGGTCATCTGCCCGCGCACCTCCTCGGGGACCTCGTCGAGGTCGCCGCGGTTGCGCTCGGGCAGGATCACCTCGGTCAGCCCGGCGGCGTGGGCTGCGAGGACCTTCTGCTTGACGCCGCCGATCGGCAGCACCCGGCCCTGCAGCGTCACCTCGCCGGTCATCCCGACCGTGTGCTTCACCGGCCGCCCGCTGAGCAGCGAGACCAGCGCCGTGGTCATCGCGGTGCCCGCGCTGGGGCCGTCCTTGGGGATCGCGCCGGCCGGCACGTGCAGGTGGAACTCGCGCTGGAAGGACTCGGGATCGATGCCGAGATCCTCGCTGTGGGAGCGGACGTAGGAGAGCGCGATCCGCGCCGACTCCTTCATCACGTCGCCGAGCTGGCCGGTCAGCACCAGGCCCTTGTCGCCCTCCATCGCGGTCGCCTCGACGAAGAGCACGTCGCCGCCGGCGCCGGTCACCGCCAGCCCGGTCGAGACGCCCGGGATCGCGGTCCGCTCGACCGACTCCTGGAAGAACTTCTGGCGGCCGAGCGAGCCGCGCAGCGCCTCGCCGTCGAGCACGATCGGCCTCGCGTCCTCGCCGGAGGCGATCCGGGTCGCCGCGCCGCGCAGCAGCGTGCCGAGCTCGCGCTCGAGCTGGCGCACGCCGGCCTCGCGGGTGTACTCGGAGACGACGGCGCGCAGCACCTCGTCGCCGACCTCGACCTCGTCCGCCTCGAGCCCGTTGCGCCGCAGCTGCCGGGGCAGCAGGTGGTCCCTGGCGATCGCCAGCTTCTCGGCGGTGGTGTAGCCGTCGAAGGAGATCACCTCCATCCGGTCCAGCAGCGGCGCCGGGATCGGGTCGGTGAGGTTGGCGGTGGCGAGGAAGACGACCTCGGAGAGGTCGATCTCGACGTCGAGGTAGTGGTCGCGGAAGGTGTCGTTCTGGGCCGGGTCGAGCACCTCCAGCAGGGCCGCCGAGGGGTCGCCGCGCCAGTCGGCGCCGACCTTGTCGACCTCGTCGAGGAGGATCACCGGGTTGATCGTCCCGGCGTCGCGCAGGGCGCGCACGATCCGCCCCGGCATCGCGCCGATGTAGGTGCGGCGGTGGCCGCGGATCTCGGCCTCGTCGTGCAGGCCGCCGAGGCTGATGCGGACGAACTCGCGCCCCAGGCCGCGGGCGATCGACTCGCCGATCGAGGTCTTGCCGGTGCCCGGGGGGCCGACCAGGGTGAGGATCGTGCCGTTGGCGCGGCCGTCGTCCTCCGCTTGGCGCTCCTCGCGCAGCTTGCGCACGGCGACGAACTCGGTGATCCGCCGCTTCACGTCGTCGAGGCCGGCGTGATCGGAGTCGAGCACCTCGCGGGTGTGGGCCGGGTCGAGCCGCTCCTCGGAGCGCTCGCTCCAGGGCACCGCGACCAGCCAGTCGAGGTAGCTGCGGATCACCGAGGACTCGGGCGACTGCTCGCCCTGGCGCTCGAGCCGGCGCAGCTCCTTCTCGGCCTGTTCGGCGACCGCCTCGGGCATCCCGGACTCCTCGATCTTCGCCTCGTACTCGGCGATCAGATCCTCCTCGTCCTCACCCAGCTCCCTGCGGATCGACTCCATCTGCTTGCGCAGGAAGTACTCGCGCTGCTGCTGCTGGGCGCCGGACTCGACGTCCTCGCGGATCTTCGAGCGCACCTGCAGCTCGGCCAGCCGCTCGCGCTGCAGCTCGACCGCCAGCTCGAGGCGGGCGGTGACGTCGATCGTCTCCAGCAGGCGCAGCTTGCTCTCGTTGGAGATGTCGGGGGAGAGGCCGGAGGTGTCGGCGAGGGCGCCGGGCTCCTCGACCGAGCGCAGGAAGGCCGCGATGCGGCCGTCGTCGCCGCGCAGCTCGAGGATCTCCTCGACCACGGCGCGGTATTCGCGGGCCAGCTCGACGGTGTGCTCGTCCTCGGGGTGCCCGTCGCGGATCTCCTGCACCTCGACCCGCAGCGCCTCGGCGTCGGACTCGCCGGCCTGCGCGGCCCCGGCCAGCCCGCGGTGCAGGCCGACCACGGTCGCGACGGGGTGGCCGCCCCGCGCGACTCCGTGCTCGATCACCTCGGCGACGACGCCGACGCGGCCGAACTCGCCGTCGCGGCGGGGGAGCAGGAACACGCGCTCGTCCTCGCCGACCTCGATCGGCAGGGTGGCGGTGACGGTGGGGAAGACGATCGCGTCGTCGAGCGGAATCAGGCGATAACTCATCAGGAAGTCCACTTTCTGTAGTTAATCCCGATCCAGGATAGCGCGATTGCTTTCCCTGTCAACCGTCCCCCGCACCGCCCCCAAACCCCCCGCGGTCGCACTTTCGCCCGCATGGCGGGCAGGACTACGACCGCCGGGGGCAGGGAGCCGATACGGTTCCGCTCCATGGACACCGCACGCGCCAAAGAGCTCCTCGCCGCCGAGCGGGAGCGGATCGAAAAGGACATCGCCGCCAACCAGCGCGGCGGCCCGGAAGAGGGCGACGAACGCGTCGAGCCGGGCGACTACGACTCCGAGGGCCTCTACCAGGACGAGCTCGACGCCGGCATCGCCGCCGACCTCAAGGAGCGCCTGGCCGCGGTCGAGCGCGCCGAAGAGCGGCTCGCCGAAGGCACCTTCGGGCTCTCGGTGCGCAGCGGCGAGCCGATCCCCGACGCCCGCCTGGAGGCCAACCCGACGGCCGAGCTGACCGTCGAGGAGGCCGAAAAGGGCTGAGCGCGCCGGCCCGAGGGCCGGCGCTCCGCGCTCAACCCAGCAGCTTGGCCTTCTGCGCGGCGAACTCCTCCTCGGTGAGGATGCCCTGAGCTTTCAGCTCGGCGAGCTGCTTGAGCTGTTCGATCGTCGCCGACTCGCCGCCCGCGGCCGGGGGCGCGGCGGCCTGCGGGGCCTGGGCCGGGGCGGGCGGGGGTGCCTGCTGCGCGTAGCGCGCGTACTGCTCCTCTTCCTGGCGCGACCACTTCTCGTTCTGTCGTTTGGCAACCCGGCCGCTGACCGCGGTGGCGGTGCCGGCGACGACGGCGGTGCGGGCCATTCCCCTCAACAGTCCTGGCATCTCTCCGGCTCCTCTCAGGCCTCGGCCGCGTCGAGCGCGGCGATCACGTCTTCGATCGGGATGCGGCCGCTGGCCACCAGCTGGCCGCCGCTGCTGCGGACCGCGGTGGCGAGACCGGCCGCCCAGGCGTTCTCGTAGACGACCAGCGCCGCGGAGGTGCCGGGCTCCAGGACCTCGCCCGCCTGGTCGACGTCCTCGTCGGCGAGCAGTCCCGAGGAGGCGCCCTCGAAGACCGCCAGCTCGGCCGCGGCGTCGCCGAGGTCGGCGAGCTCCAGCATCGCCACCGAGCCGTCCTCGCCCTTGGCGATGAAGGCCAGGTCGATGATCCGGATCAGCCCCCGCTCGACCAGGTCGACCAGGTGCGGCGCGATCTGGCCGTTCGGCTGCCGCCCCGGCCACTCGACCAGGACGTAGTCGATCGGCCCCATCTCAAGTTCTTGCCCGTTCACACCGATTCCTTTCGTCCGCGTCGAGCGTCTAGTCTGGCTGCGGCGAACGATACTGCGATCGAATCGCACTCGAACGAGGGAGACCGATGACCAAGAAAGAGCCGCGCACCGTCGAGCAGGCCGAGCTCCTCTACGGCAACCGCTTCCTCGTCGAAGACGCCCCCGCCACCGGCTTCCCCGAGGGCGGGATGACGTCGGTCGACGCGATGCGCCTGGTCGGCGAGGAACTGATGCTGGAGGGCGAGCCGCACAAAAACCTCGCCACCTTCGTCACCACCTGGATGGAGCCCGAGGCGCAGCGGATCATCGCCGAGAACCTCTACCGCAACTTCATCGACCACGCCGAGTACCCGATCACGGCCGAGATCGAGCAGCGCTGCATCCGCATGCTCGCCGACCTCTTCCACGCCCCCGGCGAGACCACCGGCACCCGCACCCAGGGCTCCTCGGAGGCGATCATGCTCGGCGCCCTCTCGCTCAAGTGGAAGTGGAAGGAGCGCCGCGAAGCCGCCTCCCAGCCGGTCGACAAGCCGAACCTGGTCTTCGGCGGCGACGTCCACGTGGTCTGGGAGAAGTTCTGCCGCTACTTCGACGTCGAGCCGCGGATCGTCCCCCTGCAGCCCGGCAAGTACACGATCGGCCCCGAGGACGTCGAGCCCCACATCGACGAGAACACGATCGGCGTCGCGACCGTGCTCGGCACCACCTTCACCGGCCACAAGGACGACATCGTCGGCATCGACAAGCTGCTGGTCGACCTCAAGAGCGAGAAGGGCCTCGACGTGCCGATGCACGTCGACGCCGCCTCGGGGGGTTTCGTCTGGCCCTTCCTCTACCCGGACTCCGAGTGGGACTTCCGGCTCGAGCAGGTGCGCTCGATCAACGTCTCCGGCCACAAGTTCGGGCTCGTCTACCCGGGGATCGGGTGGCTGATCTTCCGCGAGCGCTCCGACCTCGCCGAGGACCTCGTCTTCTACGAGAACTACCTGGGCAAAACCGACGCCACCTTCACCCTCAACTTCTCCACCGGCTCGGCGATGGTCTTGGCCCAGTACTACAACCTGGTCCGCTTCGGCCGCGAGGGCTACGGCTACATCATGAACGCGATGCAGCAGAACGCCGAAGCGCTGGCCGAGAAGCTGGAGGCGACCGGCAACTTCGAGCTGATCCACCCCGGCGAGGAGCAGCTGCCCCTGGCCGCCTTCAAGCTGACCGGCGAGAAGCCCTACGACGAGTTCGACCTCTCCTGGCAGCTCTCCGCCGAGCGCGGCTGGATGCTCCCCGCCTACACGATGCCGCCCAACGCCGAAGACGTGAAGGTGCTGCGGGCGCTGGTCAAGCTGACCCTCTCGCGCGAGCGGATCGACCACCTCGCGGTCGACATCGAAAACGCCTGCAAGGTCCTGGAGCGCAAGGGCGGCGCCGACCCGGCCGAGCGCAAGCAGATCGTGGTCGGCCCCGGTCACTAGCCGCGCGGGTCGAATAGGTTGGGCCGTGGGATGAGCGAGCCCAAGCCCGACGACCTGCGCGAGCTGCTGCGGCGGCGGGCGCTGACCGAGGACGCGGCGCGGCCCGAGGCGGTGGCGCGGCGGCACGCGGCCGGCGGCCGCACCGCGCGCGAGAACCTCGCCGACCTGGTCGACCCCGGCAGCTTCGTCGAGTACGGGCGCTTCGCCCTCGCCGCCCAGCGCGAGCGGCGCGAGCCGGCCGAGCTGATCGAGCGCACCCCCGCCGACGGCCTCGTCGCCGGCACCGCCCGCATCAACGGCGAGCTGTTCGGCGAGCGCGCCGCCTGCGCGGTGCTCTCCTACGACTACACGGTGCTGGCCGGGACCCAGGGGGCGCTCGGCCACAGGAAGAAGGACCGGCTCTTCGAGCTGATCGAGCGGATGCGGCTGCCGACCGTGTTCTTCGCCGAGGGCGGCGGGGGGCGGCCGGGCGACACCGACATCCCGGTCGTCTCGGCGCTGGAGACGCGCGCCTTCGCGCTCTGGGCCGGGCTCTCCGGCCTGGTGCCGCGGATCGCGATCGCCGCCGGGCGCTGCTTCGCCGGCAACGCGGTGATCGCCGGCTGCTCGGACCTGATCGTCGCCACCGAGAACGTCTCGCTGGGGATGGGCGGGCCGGCGATGATCGAGGGCGGCGGCCTGGGCAGGGTCGATCCCGACGAGATCGGCCCGGCGGCGACCCAGGCCGGCAACGGGGTCGTCGACCTCGTCGTCGCCGACGAGGCCGAGGCGACCGCGGCCGCCAAACGCCTGCTCGCCTACTTCCAGGGCGCCGTCCCGCCCGGGACCGCGCCGGACCAGACCCGCCTGCGCGAGCTGGTGCCGTCCCGCCGGCGCCGCGCCTACGCGGTTGCGCCGATCGTCGAGACCCTCGCCGACGAGGGCTCGGTCACCTTCCTGCGCGAGCGCTTCGCCCCCGAGCTGGTCACCGCCCTGGCCCGGATCGAGGGGCGCCCGCTCGGCGTGATCGCCAACGACACGCGGCACATGGCGGGCGCGATCACCAGCGATGCCTCCGACAAGGCGGCCCGCTTCCTGCAGCTCTGCGACGCCTTCGGGCTGCCGGTCGTCTCCCTGGTCGACACGCCCGGCTTCATGGTCGGTCCCGACGCCGAGGCCACCGGCCTGGTCCGCCACGCCTCACGGCTGCTGGTCGCGGGCGGCGCGCTCAGCGTCCCCCTGGTCGCGGTGGTGCTGCGCCGCGGCTACGGCCTCGGCGCCCAGGCGATGGTCGGCGGCAGCCTGCACGAGCCGCTGCTCACCGTCGCCTGGCCCTCCGCCCACCTCGGCCCGATGGGCCTGGAAGGGGCGGTGCGGCTGGCGCTGCGCCGCGAGCTGGAGGCGATCGCCGACGAGGAGGAGCGCGAGCGGCGG
>Ga0210085_1001079_pt1 | contig 11011 bp, 11 predicted proteins | sample China_Galinas_PW_5_FD_184866 | JGI IMG/M metagenome (GOLD analysis project Ga0210085, IMG submission 184866) | Wetland microbial communities from San Francisco Bay, California, USA, that impact long-term carbon sequestration - China_Galinas_PWC_D1... | ecosystem: Environmental > Aquatic > Marine... | reverse complement strand
TTGACCTCGTCCCGGAGCGCCGCGGCGAGCGCGCCGAGCGCGGCCTTGGACGCGGCGTAGGCGCCGACGGTGCCGCGCGGGCGGAGCGCGGCGCTCGAGCTGACGAAGACGATCTGCCCCCGGCGCGCGATCAGCGACGGCAGGAGCCGGCGGGTGAGCCGGTAGGGGACGGCGACGTTGACCCGGAGCTGGCGGTCGAGCTCGGCCGAGGGGGTGTCGGCGATCGGGCCGGCGCAGTAGGCGCCGAGGGCGTGAATCAGCAGGTCGACGCCGCCCGAGCCGAGCCCGAACGCGGCATCGGCCAGGCGCTCGACCGGGTCGTCCGCCCTGTCTTGCGCCGGATCCTCCGCCCAGGTCGTCGACAGGTCCGCGGCGACGACCAGAGCTCGCGCGCCGGCCGCGCGCACCCTCCCGGCAGTCGTCTCGAGCCGCTCGCGGCTCCGTCCGGAGAGCACCAGCCGAGCTCCGCGCACGGCGAGCGCGTCGGCGACGGCGCCACCGATTCCGCCACTCGCCCCGGTGACCAGGGCCGTCTGTCCGTCGAGTGGGCTCAGCATCTCGTCGCCTGGTCGTTCTCCGGTGCGCATGGAGTCTACCCGAAGCGACAGAATCAGAGACCGCGTCGCGATCCCGCCGGCTGGGTCGCGCTAGACTACAGCCACATCGATCGTCGGAAACCAGCGGAGACCAGCGCATGCGCCTCGTTCCCCTCGGCACCAACGGCTACATCCCGACCCACGGGCGCCAGACGATGTGCTTCCTCGTGCGCACGGAGGAGCGGGCGATCCTGCTCGATGCCGGCAGCGGCGTCGCGCGGCTGTTCGAGCCGGCGGTGCGCGAGCTGCTCGACGGCGTCGCGGCCCTCGACGTGGTGCTCAGCCACTACCACCTGGACCACGTGATCGGCGTCTCCTACCTGCCGGGCGTCTGGCCGGAGAAGCCGGTGCGGATCTGGGCGCCCGCGCCGCCCCTGGTCGAGGCCGACCCGGCGGAGGCGCTCTGCCGCCTGGTCCACCCGCCGCTCTTCCCGGTGTCCTTGCCGGAGCTGCCCATGCGGGTGGAGGTGGAGCGCATCGTCGGCGAGAGCTTCGACCTGGGCGCCCTGACGGTGCGTGTCCGCCCCCAGGAGCACCCCGGCGGGTCGATCGGCATCCGGCTGGGCGACGCCCTGACCTATGTCACCGACACGGTGCCCGACCCGTTGACGGCGGAGCTGGCCGCCGGAACGGATCTGTTGCTCCACGAGGTCTGGAAGGGAGGCGACGGCCAGGCGGCCCACGGCCACTCGACGGCCGCCGCGGTGGCGCGCCTGGCGGAGAAGGCGGGGGTACGGCGGCTGATGCCGATCCATCACAATCCCCAGCACACGGCCGCGGACCTGGAGGACCTCGCCGCGGAGCTCGCTCGCGGCACGGGGGCCGAGGTGATCCTGCCGGTGGAGGGCACGGTCTACGAGATCCCCGAACGGGGTGCCTGAGTCTGCTAGACTTCCCGCCGCTTGGAGGGGGCGGACCACGGGGCTCGCGCGCCGCGGCCATGCCGCCGTCCCGCGCAGATTCGCCGTCCCGCCGCTCCGCCGCCAGTGACCACCGACGCCAGGCAAACGCCTCCCCCCGGGCCCGAAGAGGTCGTCACCCGTCGTGCCGGCTTCTGGCTCTACGCCGCCCAGCTCTGGAGCGTCTTCGGCATCGCCCTGTCGAACTCGCTCCTGGGCATCACCCTCCTCGCCAGTCCGTGGATCGGCCGGGGCCGGTGGCGCGACGCCTGGCGCCGGGGGCGCCCTCTGCTGGTGATCCTGGCGGTCTACGTCGCCTTCTTCGCCCTTTCCCTGGTCTCGTCCCTCGACCTCGAGCGGAGCCTGCGGTCCCTGTCGGTGCCGTTCAACCTGCTGACGCTGCCGCTGGCCCTGGTGCTGGTCCGGGGCGAGCGCCAGGTCCGGCGCCTGATCGACGGCATGATCGTCGTCGCCGCGGCCTCGGCGGCGCTCGGCCTGGGCCAGCTCCTCAACGGCTACGGCGGCCTCGACCACCGCATCCGGGCCTCCTTCTCCCACTACATGACCTTCTCCGGCGTTCTGCTGGTGGCGGACCTGTTGCTGATCACCCAGCTCGTCACCGGTCGGGGAGCGCGGGGCTGGAAGACCTGGTGGCGGTGGAGCGCCCTGGTGCTCATCAACGCGGCGCTCGTCGGGAGCTACACCCGGAGCGCCTGGGTCGGCCTGGTGGTCGCGACGACATTTCTTGTCGTGGTCCGTGCCCCCCGCTGGTTGCTCGCCTACCCCGTGGTCGCGGTCCTCTTCGCCCTGCTGGCGCCCCGGCCCGTGGTCGACCGGATCTGCTCGATCGTCGATCTCCAGAACCCGTCGAACATCGACCGGGTGTCCATGGCCGAGGCGGGCGCGGCGATGATCGCCGACCACCCGTGGACCGGCATCGGACCGGACATGGTGGAGGAGGAGTACCGGCGCTATCGGGTATCGACCGCGGTGCGCGCCGAGGTCCCCCATCTCCACAACGTGTTCATTCAGCTCGCCGCGGAGCGGGGCCTGCCGGAGCTGGCCGCGTTTCTGGCTCTCATGCTGCTGGTCTGCGGCACCTGCTGGCGGCGGTTCATGGCCGAAGGCGGCTTCGACGGGCCCCGCGCCGACCTCCTGGTCGGCGTCGTGCTCGCCCTGATCGCCTTCAACATCGCCGGCCTGTTCGAGGACAACTGGGGCGACACCGAGGTTCAGCGCTTCGTGCTCTTCCTGCTCGCCGTCCCCTGGTGCCTGGAGCCGCTCTTGCCGTCCTCGGCCCACGTCGAACGCTCGTCGGACTGAACCACTGAACCGGCGCCACCCGGGCAGGTAGCGCGGCGCTTCCGGGAGTGGGTCTACAATCGACGGAGCGCTCCTGGTCTGGACTGTTCAATCACCGCCTGTCCAAGGAGGCTCCAGCATGGCCCAGAAGATCCGTCGCGCCGAGTACTTCCACGCCACCGTCCGCGATCGACCGGGGGAGGGCTACCACGTTCTCTCGGAGCTCGCCGAGCGGGGCGTCCAGCTCCTCGCCTTCAGCGCGGTCCCGGTCGGGCCGGTGACCGTCCAGATGACCCTCTTCCCGGAGAACGGTGACGCGTTGCTTCGGGCGGCGCAACGCGAAGGGCTGGTGCTGACCGGACCGTACCCGGCGTTCCTGATCCAGGGCGAGGACCAGCCCGGCGTGCTGGCCGAGATCCACGGCAAGCTCTACGACGCCAAGGTCGGCGTCTACGCGTCGACCGGCGTGACCGACGGTCGCGGCGGCTACGGCTGCGTGCTTTACGTCCGGCCCGAGGACTTCGAGGAAGCGGCCCGGGTCCTGGACTGCTGAAGGTCGACCGAAGGCACTAGCTCGCGCCAGGCAGCACTGGCGCGCCCAGAATCATGTCGACGTGGACCAGGTCTGAGTCGGCGTGTTCCCGGACCCCGTAGCCGCTGTTCTGGAAAACCTCCAGCATGCGCCGGTTGTCCGGGTGGACGAAGGCCTCGAAGAGGCCGATCCCGCGCGCCAGGGCGACCGTGCCCAGGTGGTGGAGCAGGTGGGTGCCGATCCCCTGGCCCTGGACCGCGTCGTCGACGGCGAAGGCGACCTCGGCCACCGGCTCGCCGGAGGGCGCGGTACCGACGTAGTAGCGGCCGACGCCCAGGATCCGCTCGTGGCCGTCCTGCTCGTCGGGGGCGACCGCCACCAGCGCCACGTGGGTGTCGAAGTCGGGCTCGGTCAGGTGGCGCAGGTCCGCCTCGGTGAGCTGGCGCTTGGGCTCGTTGAACCGGAAGTAGACCGTGCGTTCGCTGAGCCGCTCGAAGTTCTCGAGCAGGCGGTTCTTGTCGTCCGTCCGGATGGCACGGATGCTGAGCGGCATGCCCTCCCGAGTGGTCTCGTCGGCGCGGTAGGAGGAGGCGTCCATCATGCCTCCAGGCTACCGCTTGCCGCGCCGCGGCGCGCCATCCGTTCGGGGGGGCGGTGGCAGCCATCGGGTGGTGAGCCGTTTGACAACCCGGCGCCCCGTGTCGCACGATGGAAGAAGTTTCCTCTCCGCGCCCCACCGGTCGAACGGCTCGGTTCGCCCCATGTCGATTCGGCCCGGGACGCGCGGCGGCTCCAAGGAAGGCTCGGGCGGCCTGCGGAGCCGGGCGGGGTGGGACCCGCCGATGACGGAGACGCCCAGAAAGGAGGTGGTCCAGTGAATCATGGTTTGACGGAGGTGGCGACCCTCTAGGGGAGTCCTCCACGCCATGTGGCGCGGATCTGCGGTTCCCCGCAGGGAACCCCACGCCACCAGAAGCAGACCCGAAGGCCCCGGTTCCGCGTCGAGCGGTTCCGGGGCCTTCCTTCTTCGGGCGGGGTAGACTTCCCAGTCATGCGACCCCTGCGCTCTGTTCACTTCGGGAAGCGTTTCTCCAAGCCCGGCACCGCTCCCGGCACTCTCACCGCACCGTCCGAGCGCCGGGTCGAGTCCGTCTCGATCACGGTCATGGACTTCGACGCCGAGAGCCTCCAGGAGCGGACCGTCTCCACGGTCGACGAGGCGGTGGCCGCCTGCCGCCCGTCCGGGGTGACCTGGATCGACGTCGTCGGCCTCCACGACGTCGACGTGGTGCGCCAGCTCGGCGAGCACTTCCGGCTCCACCCCCTGGCGCTCGAGGACGTGTTGAGCGTCGGCCAGCGGCCCAAGGCCGACGAGTACGAGAACCATTACTTCATCGTCATGCGCCTTTTCCACGTCGTCGCCGACGGCCTGGAGAGCGAGCAGCTCTCCCTCTTCCTCGGCGACAACTACGTGATCACCTTCCAGGAGCTGCCGGAGGACGTCTTCGACGGCGTCCGGGACCGGCTGCGCCACGCCCGCGGCCGCATCCGTTCCATGGGCGCCGACTACCTGGCCTATGCGCTGATCGACTCCCAGGTCGACCACTTCTTCCCGGTGATCGAGAAGCTGGGGGAGCGGATCGAGGACCTGGAGGACGAGGTCATGACCGACCCGCAGCGCGACACGGTCGAGCAGATCCACGCCATCCGCAAGGACCTGCTCATGCTGCGGCGCGCCGCCTGGCCCCAGCGGGAGGTGCTCGCCGCCATGGAGCGGTTCGAGTCGGCGCGGATCGGCAAGGAGACCCGGGTTTTCCTGCGCGACGCTTACGACCACGCGGTCCAGATCATGGACATGGTCGAGACCTACCGGGACCTGGCCTCCGGCCTGCTCGAGATCTACCTCTCGAGCGTCTCGAACCGGATGAACGAGGTCATGAAGGTGCTCACCGTCATGGCGACGATCTTCATCCCGATCACCTTCCTGGCCGGCGTCTATGGCATGAACTTCAAGCACATGCCGGAGCTGGCCTGGCCCTGGGCCTATCCGGCGTTCTGGGGAGTGTCCGTGCTGACCACGCTCGGGCTGCTCTGGTACTTCAAGCGAAAAGACTGGCTGTAGCCTTCTGGAACAACCCGTTGACCGTCACCCGGCGCCCCGGCGGCGCCTCCACCTCGACGGTCGCAGTCGGCGTGATCGGTACCAGGCCGAAGCGGGCGAGCTCCCGGTCCAGGGTCGCGGCGTCGACCAGGGTGGCCCGGCGGCCGTCCGGGAAGCCTTCGACCACGGACTCCTCTCCCGGTACCGGACGGGTGCCCTCGCCGGTGAGATCGGTGCCGGGCCCGAACACCGACACCAGCAGCCGCCCGCCCTTGGCCAGCACGCGGGCCGACTCGCTCAACGTGCGGTCCCACTCGTCCCGGGACGCGGCGGCATGGTAGATGCCGAGGGCGACGAGGAGGTCGATCGACCCGGTCTCGATCCAGCCGAGGTCGTCCATCGGTCCCCGGCGGACCCGCCGCCGGGCCTCCTCCTCGCCGAGCATGGCCGCCAGGCGCCGGCGCGTCGTCTCGACCATGGCGGCGGAGGCGTCGACCGCCACCACGTTGCAGCCGCGCTCGGCCAGCAGCAGGGTGTTGCGGCCGCCGGCGCAACCGAGATCGAGGACCCGCAGGGCCGACGGCTCGCGCTCGGCCTCGAGCAGGGCCGTCAGGCGGTGATCCGGCGCCCGGCCGGCGAACGCCTCGACCTGCTCCGGCTGCTCCCAGTACTCAGAGGGCGGGCTGCTTCCGCTCGATCGCTCTGGCATGGAGGTCGTGGGGGAGTGACGTCAAATGCCTCCCGAGGATCTCCTATCGCAGCCAGGGCACCGCGACGCCGCCGCCGACGAAGCAGGGTAGGCTCGGGTGCTCCTCGAGCTCGGTCCCGAGGTAGCCGGCGGTGCGGGTCGCCACCTTGCCGGCGGTGATGGCGCAGGCGGCGCCGTCGCGCAGCGACTCGTTGACCCGGACGTCGCCGGAGAAGCCGACGCCGAGGGCCTGGAGCACGTCGTCCCGGAGCTGGACGCTCCGGCTGTACTCCTTGACCACCGGCACGCGGCGGGCGGCGGCCAGGGCGGTCCAGGTGGTGCGCGAGAAGACCTCCACCAGGAGCTTCGAGCCGACGATCCGCTGCTCCCCTGCCCACAGGGTCCAGCCGTGCTGTTCGACCAGGGTGCGCGCGACCTCGCTCCACAGGCGGGCGAGGACGGCGCGGGACGCGGAGGTGCCGGACGGCCAGGTGTCGAAGGTGGCGGGGGTCGGGATGGGCGCCTGGACCAGGTTCTCGAATGGCCGTCCGCGGCCCTCTCCCGGCGTCGCCAGGGTCAGGGGGCAGTTGATGCCGACGGGATGGATCCCCTTGTCGTCGAGCTCGGCGGCCACGGCTCTGGCGACCTCGCTCCACTGGCCTGGGGTGGAGTCCGGGCCCAGGGTGACCCCGCCGGAGAGCGCCGCGATCCCCCCGGATTCGAGGAGACGTCGCCCCTGGAGCTTGATCACCCGGTTGCTGCTGCCGTCGTCGGAGAGCTCAGCGTCGATGCCGTAGCCGTACAAGGTGGTCTCCCTTCTGCGATCGCACCGGATCGGGTTCGATCCGGGTCGTTTCCCGCGCTGTTTCCCGAATGCTACACGCTCCGGGGCGCGAGTCCTCGTTCGCCCTCACGCCGAGACTCACTCCGGGGCGAGCAGGTCGGCGGCGAGGAGGGCCTCGGCCGCCTCGCGGACGCGGACGAACGCCAGCCCCGAGCGCTCGGCGACGTCGAGCAGGGTGTGCTCGCCGTCCGAGAGGTTGAGCACCCAGAGCAGGGCGAGCTGGCGCTCCTTGCCGGCGGTGCCGCCGCCGATCGAGGCGTAGAGGCCGCGGCGTCCGAGCTGGGGCTCCCCCTTGGGGTTGAGGTTGCGGTAAGCCCGGTCGGCTTCCAGCAGGGCGAGGACCCGGGCGTAGAGTGCCAGCGACCCGGCGAGGCGCTCGGGCCGGATGAAGCTCAGGTCGTCGCCGGAGGTGTGGTACTCGGGGTACCGCCCCCAGGGGGTGCGGGTGAGCGAGCCGACGGGGAGGTCGAAGCCGGGGGAGCAGTACTGGCGCTCGTCGTAGCCGAAGGGGACGAAGTCCTCGATCGCCACCGGCTCGCCGGTGGCCGCGGCGTGAGCGGCGAGCAGGTGCTCGACGGCGCGGTCGATCGCCGCCTCGCCGCGGCGGCTCCGCTTGTAATGGAACCCTCCGGCGTCCCCCAGGTTGGCCGCCACCAGGCCCGCCACCACCCGGCGGGCGGCGGCTTCGTTCCGGGCCAGCCAGGTGATCGAGCCGATGGTGCCCGGGATCCAGAGGAACCGGACGGTGTGGCGGAGCCGGCCGCCGTCCGCGCCCCCTTCCTGGGTCAGGTCGAGCAGGCGCCGTGCCAGGAAGGTGGTGACCGCCAGCCCGGAGAGGTTGTCGTTGGCGAGCGACGGGTGGCAGACGTGGGTCGAGACGAGGACCTCGCGGTCGCTCTCTCCCGGGATCACCAGCTCGCCGTAGGTCAGCGAACCGCCCGGGTCGAGCTCTGCGTCGACCAGCACCTCGTAGTCTCCCTCCGGCAGCGCCTCGAGCGTCCGATGGCGCAGGCAAAAGCCCCAGCGCTCGGCGTAGTACGAGGTGCGGTAGGGGATGCGGTCCGGCTGGTCGGGCAGGGTGAACAGGTGCTCGCGGAGCGCGGACAGGGGCATCGTCCGGTGGACCGGGGCGCTGTAGCTCAGCAGATGCAGCGTGTGGTCGCGGACGTCGACCACCGTCTCGCCGTCGGGCCCCTTGATCCAGGCCTCCCGGACCCGCCACTCGGGCGGCACGGTCCAGTCGAGAACCGGCGTGCCGCTCGGCACCTCGCGGACCTCGATCGGCACCGTCTCGCGGAGGATCTCCAGGGTCTGACGGACACCGTCGCCGGTGATCGAGCGCAGGATCGGGTAGAGCCGGCCGGCCAGCGCGTGCATCGCCCGGCCTGCGGCCTCCAGGTCGACGGCGTCCATCGCGTCGATCGGCCCTCCCGGCTCGATCGGTGCCCGCGGACCCGTCCGCTCCGGGGCGCTCATCGCGCTCGCCCCCTGAACGACCGCTCTCTGAAGGCGGGCAGCCCCCGGTCCTTCTCCGAGATCGTCGCCACGTTGAGCGGCCAGCGGATGCCCACCTCCGGATCGTCGTAGCGGAAGCCGGCGGCGTGCTCCGGGGCGTAGGCGGACGACATCAGGTAACAGACGTCGGTGTCCGGCTCCAGGCTCTGGAAGCCGTGGGCGAAGCCGGGCGGTACGTAGAGGGCGAGGCGGTTGTCGGCGGTGAGCTCGGCCACCACGTGCTCCCCGACGGTGGGGGAGTCGGGCCGCACGTCGACGATCACGTCGTGGATCGCGCCGCGCACGCAGCGGACGATCTTCGCTTCCTCGCACGGGGCGGTCTGGTAGTGCATGCCGCGGAGCGTCCCCGGCCGCCGGTTGAACGAGAGATTGGCCTGGGCGACGGGGAAGTCGATGCCCGCCGCGGCCAGCTCGGCCCGGCAGAAGGTGCGGGCGAAGAAGCCACGATCGTCCTCGTGGCGCTCGAGCTCGATCAGTCGGGGCCCGTCGAGCTGGAGCTCGCGGAAGATCACGGCAGCACCTCGACCTCCGGGATCGCGACCACGAACCGTCCGCCCCAGGAGCGCACGTCGGACATCTGCTCGACGATCTCTTGCCGGAGGTTCCAGGGCAGGATCAGCACGTAGTCGGGGCGCGCCTCCCGGAGTGCCTCGGGCGCGAGGATCGGGATGCGGGTGCCGGGCAGGAAGCGGCCCTGCTTGTGGGGGCTGCGGTCGACCGTGAAGTCGAGGAAGTCGGTGCGCACACCGCAGTAGTTGAGCAGCGTGTTGCCCTTGGCCGGAGCGCCGTAGCCGACGATGCGCTTGCCTTGCCGCTTGGCGTCGAGCAGGAAGCGCAGCAGCGCCCGCTTGGTCCGCCGGACCTGCTCGCCGAAGCCCTCGTAGGTGGCCGGATCGAGCAGCCCGGCCGCCTCCTCCCGGGCGAGGAGCTCGGCGACCCGCGGTCCCGGCGGTCCGCCCACCAGGTCGCCCACGTCGCGGCGATCCCGGTCCGCGTGCCGGCCGAAGATGCGTAGCGACCCGCCGTGGGTCGGCAGCTCCTCGACGTCGAAGAGCTCCAGAGCGTGGGCGGCGAAGACCTCGCGCACGACGGTGAACGAGAAGTAGGAGAAGTGCTCGTGGTAGATGGTGTCGAACTGGTTCTCTTCCATCAGCCGGAGCAGGTGGGGAAACTCCATGGTGACGACGCCGCCTTCGGCCAGCAGGGTGGCGAGCCCGGCGACGAAGTCGTTCAAGGCCGGCACGTGGGCGAGCACGTTGTTGCCGACCAGCAGATCCGCCGAGACGCCCCGGCCGGCCAGCTCCTCGGCCTTGCGCTTCGAGAAGAATGCGCACTCGGTGGGGATGCCGGCCTGCCGCGCGGCGTCCGCGATGTTGGCCGCCGGCTCGATGCCCAGCACCGGCACCCGCTCGGGCTCCGGCCGCTCGCGGAAGTGGCGGAGGAGGTAGCCGTCGTTGCTGGCGATCTCCACCACCCGGTGCTCCGGCCCCAGCCGGAAGCGCTCGATCATCGCCTCGGCGTAGCGCCGGGCGTGCTCGACCCAGCTCGTCGAGACCGACGAGAAGTAGGCGTAGTCGCTGAAGATCTCCTCCGGCCGGGCGGCCTCGGGGAGCTGCACCAGCAGGCAGCGCTCGCAGACGAAGACGTGGAGCGGGTAGAAGGCCTCCGGTGCCTGCAGATCCCCCGTCTCGACGTAGGAGTTGGCCAGCGGCGAGAGCCCCAGGTCGACGAAGGTGCGCTCGAGCGAGGCGCCGCAGAAGCGGCAGGGTGGACTGGCGGGGTCGGTCAAGGCCAGATCTTCCAGGGTGGCGACTCCCGCTTCCACAGGCCGTTGAGGTGGAGGTAGTCGCGGTAGGTATCCATCGGGTGCCAGAAGTCCTCGTGCAGGTAGACCGACAGCTCGCCGTCCCGGGCCAGATTGCGCAGCGGGTCGTGCTCCAGCAGCAGGCCGGGGTCGTCGCTCAGGTAGTCGAAGACCCCGCGCTCGAAGACGAAGAAGCCGCCGGAGACGCACCCCTCGGCGACCGTCGGCTTCTCGTTGAACTCGACCACCCGGCCGTCGTCGGTCTGCATCTCACCGTAGCGCGACGTCGGATGGACGCCGGTGACGGTGGCGGTGCGGCCCTGGGCGTAGTGGAAGTCGAGCAGCGCCGGGATGTCGATGTTGCCGACCGCGTCGCCGTAGGTGAAGAAGAAGGTCCGCGTGTCGACGTAGTCGCGGACGCGCTTCAGGCGCCCGCCGGTGCCGGTCTCGTCGCCGGTCTCCGCGCAGGTCACCTGCCACGGCTCGCCGCCGACGTCGTTGTGGAACTCGAGCGGCCGGCTGCCGTCCATGGTGACGGTGAAATCCCGCTCGTACTCCTGGTAGCGCAGGAAGTACTGCTTGATCGACCAGCCCTTGTATCCCAGGCAGAGAATGAAGCGCCGCACGCCGAAGGTGCCGTAGAGCTTCATGATGTGCCAGAGGATCGGGCGGTCGCCGACCTCGACCATCGGCTTGGGCCGGTACTCGGTCTCCTCGCGCAGGCGGGTCC
>Ga0210085_1001078_pt1 | contig 11016 bp, 2 predicted proteins | sample China_Galinas_PW_5_FD_184866 | JGI IMG/M metagenome (GOLD analysis project Ga0210085, IMG submission 184866) | Wetland microbial communities from San Francisco Bay, California, USA, that impact long-term carbon sequestration - China_Galinas_PWC_D1... | ecosystem: Environmental > Aquatic > Marine... | reverse complement strand
GTGACGCCTCCGGCGGGGCCTCCTGGGCCCCCTCCTGAGCAGACAGGGGCGCGGCCCACGCGGTCCAGGCCAGAAGGATCGTCAGGGTGAGCAGCGGCGGAATGATCCGCCGGATCGTGGTGTCGATCGTCATCGCGGGCTCCCCTCTATGCGCCGGCGGCGCTCTCGGCGGTCGCCTCGCCGGCGGCCTCGGTGGTCTCGTCGGAGGATTCCGCCGCCGCGGCGGACGCCTCCTCTTCGTCGTCGCTCACCGCGTCCGGCAGGTCGGTCTCGATGTCGCGCAGCGGCCGGTAGAGGAAGCCGCCGATCGACACCAGCACCGGGAAGATCGCGATGGTCAGGAACAGGAGGCCGATCCCCCGGCCTTCGCCGACGCCGCCCAGGATGCCGCCGAAGACCGGTGCCAACGCGCCTCCTTTGGCCATGGCCGGCTCGAACAGGTAATCGGCCAGGGGGCCGGCCGAGAGATCCGCGATCGGCACCGTGAACTGGGCGACCATCCGGCGGACGGCGAACACGCGCCCCTGGACGTCGGGCTCCACTTTGCTCTGCCAGATCGCCTGGCTGCAGCCCTGGATGATCGGCACCCCGAGCATCATCAGGAAGACCGCGCCCGCCACCAGGGGCCAGGAGGGCCTGAGGCCCGCGAGCAGCACCGAGACGCCGAGCACCAGGCCGAAGCCGAGGATGCCGTAGATCCGCTTCTTCGGCCCACCGGTGATCATCATGATGATGCTGCCCACCAACATGCCGGCGCTCGACACCGAGAGCACCGTGCCGAGGATCGCCGCGTTGGCGAACGAGAGCACCAGCGGCGTCACCAGCACCGTCGCCATGCTGACCACCAGATTGATCAGGGCGAAGAAGGCCAGGATCGCCATCAGCCCCTGCCGCTTCAGGATGTAGTGGAAGCCGTACGTGACCTGCTTCCTGAACGGCAGCTTCGCCGCGGCGGCGCCCTCCACACTCTGCTTCGGCTTCGGCACCGGCACGAACGCCAGCACACTGACGGCGAACAGGAAGGTGGCAAAGTCGATCACCAGCACACCCTGGATCTCGATCGTCACCATCAGCAGCCCGGCCAGCAGCGGCGCGACGATCCCGGAGGCGGCCTGGCCGAACTGCATCATGCCGCCGACCCGGCCATAGTGCTTCTTCGGCACCATCAGCGTGGTCGCCGCGATGTAGGCGGGCCACTGGAAGGCCTTGAACACCGAGTTGGCCGCCGCGGCGATGTAGATGTGCCAGACCTGGAGACTGTCGGTCCAGAGGAGGGCTGCCACCACCAGGGTGATCACGCCGGACAGTGTGTCGGCGCCGAGCATCACCCACTTGCGGTCCCAGCGGTCGACCAGGGTGCCGGCCACCGGCGCCAAGAGGATGCCGGGCAGGCCGGCGAAGAAGACGATCAGCGCGAATTGGGTGACCGACCCGGAGCGCTGGTAGGCCCAGACGCCCAGGGCGAAGCTGGTCAGCCCGGAGCCGACCAGCGAAACGAGCTGGCCTCCCCAGATGGAGCTCCAGAGCAACATGCCCCGGCTCTTGGTTTCCTGTGCCATCAGATCAATCCCTCCCGAACGAGCTCGCGCTCGCGGTTGCCTGGTGATTCGTTCGTCGGCTCATTCGCTGAATCAGGCGGAGGCGCCCGCGGGCTCCCCCAACGCCCGGTCCGCACCCGCCGCCGCGGCGACGCCGACCTCGGCGAGGAAGTGCCGGAGCACCTCCTCGGCGCGATCGACCACGCGGCGGATCGTCGTCTCCTCGTGGACCTGGGTGCTGTACTCCCACTTGATGAGCATCCGGTCGTGCTGGATGTAGACCCCGACGGCCAGAGGGCGGAGCCGGGTCGTCGTGTTGTCGAGGACGTAGCCGCCCCAACCGTCCGCCTTGCGGAAGGTGTGGAGCTGCTCGGCGTTGTCCGGTCCGAAGTAGTTGAAGAAGACGTCCGGCGCCGGCATCGCCCGCATCCGCCGGACGATCTCCTCGTCCCGTGCCAGGTAGCGCAGGATGCCGTAGCCGATGCCGCCGTTGGGAATCTCCCGCAGCTGCTGGTTGACCGCCTTGAGCCCCGCCTCGAGGCTCTCGGCGCCGTCGATGGTCAGGGCGACCGGGAAAATGGTGTTGAGCCAGCCGACGGTGCGGGTCAGGTCGGTGTCGTCGTAGAGCGCCTCGCGGCCGTGGCCCAGCAGGTCGACCAGGAACGTCTCGCCGCCGGTCCAACCCCGAAAGCCGTGGAGCATGGCGGTCAGCAGCAAGCCGTCGATCTGGACCTTGTACTTGCGCGGGATGTCGATCAGCAGCGCCCGCGTCTCCTCGACCGAGAAGCGGCTCTGGATGCTCCGGGCGCTCTTGAACTCGTTCGCCCCCTCGGGATGGTCTTTGGGCAGGGGGGTCGCCGCCCGCCGCTCCTCGCTCAACCAGAACGGCAGCTCCTCGCGGATCGCCTCGCCCGCGGCCCGTTCCGCCAGCCGCTCGGCCCACTGCTTGGCGGCGGTCGTCTTGGGCTGGCGCTCCGGGGTCTTGCCGGCCGCCAGGGCGCGGTAGTCGGTGTCGAAGTCGTCGAGCAGTGTGTGCCACGAGCCGACGTCGGCGGCGAAGAAGTGGGCGATCAGGAAGACCAGCTTCTCCCGCCCCGGGCCCCGGTCGAGGTACGCCCCCTTGAACAGCGGGCCGTTCGCCAGGTCGAAGCTCTTGGTCAGGTCGAACACCGTATCGCGGATGCGCACTTGCTGCTCCGCTTCGTCGAGGCCGGAGAGGTCGATCCGATGGAGCTCGACGCCGCCCGTCTCCGGCGGCGCCTCGCCGGTGACCATCGCAGGTCGGCCGTCCCGCTCGGCCAGTCGCACGCGCAGGTTGTCGTGCTGGACGAGCATCAGCCGCATCGCCTCCTCGACCGCGTCGACGTCGACCGCCGTGTCGAGCTCGAGCAGGGTCCCCAAGCTGTGCCAGCCCGGGTTCGGGTGACCGAGCTCCAGGAAATGGAGCTGGGCCGGGGTGCACGGGGTGTCGCCGGTGACCGGCCCCTGCTCGGCGAGAATCTCCGAGGTCCCGGCGACCGCCGCCAGCTCGGCGACGGTACGGTTCTGGAACACCTGCTTGGTGGTCACGCCGAGCCCGGCCTTGTTGGCCTGAGAGACCACCTTGATGACCATCAGCGAGTCCCCGCCCAAGTCGAAGAAGTCGTCGTTGACGCCGATCCGCTCGATCTCCAGCACGCGGCTCCAGATCTCCACCAGCGCCGCCTCGGTCGGGTTGCGCGGCGCGACGTACTCCTCGCCCAGCTCCGGCCGGTTGCGGTCCGGCGCCGGCAGCGACCGCCGGTCCACCTTGCCGTTGGGGGTGAGCGGCATGGCGTCCAAGACGATGAAGATCGGCGGCACCATGTACTCCGGCAACCGCTCCTTGAGGTAACCGCGGAGCGCCCCCACCGTCGGCGCCTTCTCCGGGTCGGCCGGCACCAGGTAGGCCGCCAGGCGCTTGTCCCCCGGCCGGTCCTCGCGCACGATCACCACCGCCTGCTCCACCGCCGGGTGGCCGCCGAGGACGCTCTCGATCTCGCCCAGCTCGATGCGGAATCCGCGCACCTTGACCTGGTGGTCGATCCGGCCCATGAAGGCGAGGCTGCCGTCCGGGCGCCAGCGCACCAGGTCACCGGTGCGGTACATGCGCGCCCCCGGCTCGACCGGCGCCGCCTCGGTGAACGGGTCGGGCACGAAGCGCTCGGCGGTCAACGCGGCGCGGTCGCGGTAGCCGCGAGCCAGGCCCCGGCCGCCGATGAACAGCTCGCCCGGCACACCCACCGGCACCGGCTGGAGCGCCGGATCGAGCACGTAGAGCGCGGTGTTGTCGATCGGCCCGCCCACCGGAACCGTCTCGAGGCCGGGCGTCACCCGCAGCACCGAGGACCAGATGGTGGTCTCGGTGGGGCCGTACATGTTCCACAGCTCGCCCCCGGCCGGTCGGAGCGCCGCGAGCAGCCGGTCGGCCAGCTCCCGGGGCAAGGCCTCGCCACCGCACAGGATCTTGCTCGGCGGCGGTCCCTTCCAGCCGGCGTCGAGCAGCAGCCGCCAGGTGGCCGGCGTCGCCTGCATCACCGTCGCCCCGGAGCCGGCGGTCCGCTCGAGCAGCAGCTCGCCCGCCTGAGCAGTCTCCCGAGAGGCGATCACCACCGTCCCGCCGGTGACCAGGGGCAGGTAAAGCTCGAGGCCGGCGATGTCGAACGACAGGGTGGTGACGGCCAGCAACCGGTCGTCGGCCCCGAACCCGGGCTCCGCCGTCATGGAGCGGAGGAAATTGACGACCGAGCGGTGGGCGACCTGGACCCCCTTGGGCTTGCCGGTCGATCCGGAGGTGTAGATGACGTAGGCGAGGCTCTCGGGGCCTCCGGACGTCGGCTCGATCCCTTCGGCGCCCGGCGCCGCGGCGGCGATCGTCTCCCGATCGGCGTCGATGCGCACGATCGGGCGGCTCTTCGCCACCTCGGGGAGCTTGTCCTCGAGCTCGGCCTGGATGACCAGCAGCGACAGGCCGGAGCTCTCGACCATGTAGCCGATCCGGTCCTCCGGATACTCCGGGTCGAGCGGCACATAGGCGGCGCCGGAGGCCAACACGCCCAGCACCGCCACCAGCATGTCGAGAGAGCGCTCGAGGAAGACGCCGACCAGGGTCTCCGGACCGGCGCCCCGCTCGCGCAAGTGCGCCGCCAGTGCAAGGGCGCGCTCGGCGAGCTCGCCGTAGCTCAGCCGCTCGCCGCCGAACACCGCGGCCTCGGCCGACGGATCGCGCCGCGCGCGCTCCAGGACCAGGCCGTGGATCGTCGCCCCCGCCGGCATCGGAGAGGCGGTGTCATTCCACGCCCCGATCAGGGTCGAGCGCTCCTCCGTCGTCAGGATGCCCAGCTCGGAGATCCGGACGCCGGGCGCCGCCACGGCGCCTTCGAGCAGCCGGCGCAGGTGCTCGGTCATGCGCTCGATGGTCGCGCGGTCGAACAGATCCACGTTGTACTCGAAGAAGCCGGTGAAGCGCTCCCCGACGTCGGTCATGTAAAGGCTGAGGTCGGTCTTGGCAGTCCGACTGTCGACGCCGACCTGAGCGATCTCGAGGCCCGGCAGCCGGAGCGCCGTCCCGCCCTGGTCGCCCGGCGCGTTCTGCAGGATGAACATGACCTGGAAGAGTGGCGTCCGCGAAAGATCCCGACGCGGCGAGAGCTCCTCGACCAGCTTTTCGAACGGCAGGTCCTGATGGGCGTAGGCGTCGAGCGCGGTCTCGCGCTCGCGGCCGATCAGCTCGCGGAAGCTCGGATCGTCGGAGGCGTCGGTGCGTAGCACCAGGGTGTTGGCGAAAAAGCCGATCAGGCGCTCGGCCTCCCGGCGGCGACGGTTGGCGATCAGCGTTCCGATGCCGACGTGGCCCTGGCCGGAATAGCGCGCGAGCAGCACCCGGAAGGCCGCCAGCAAGGTCATGAACGGCGTCGCCCCGGCGGCGGCGGCGAGATCGCGCACCCGGCGAGAGAGCTCCGGGCCGAGCTCGAACGGATGGGCCACGCCCTCGTGGGTGCGGGTCGCCGGGCGGGGCCGGTCGGTGGGCAGCTCGAGCGCCGGCACGTCGCCCAGCCGCTCGCGCCAGTGCTCGACGTGGCGCTCGAGCGCCTGCCCCTGGAGCTGCTCGCGCTGCCATACGGCGAAGTCCAGGTACTGGACCGGCAGGGGCTCGAGATCGGGCTCCCGGTCCTCGGCACAGGCGGCGTAGAACGCGCCCAGCTCGGCGAGGAAGATCCCCTGGGACCAACCGTCGTAGAGGATGTGGTGGACGTTGAGGTAGAGCAGATGATCCTCCGCGCCGAGCCGGTAGAGCCGCGCCCGCAGCAGTGGCCCTTCGGTCAGGTCGAACGGCCGCTGGGCGTCGTCGCTGGCCCGCCGCAGCGCCTCGCCGAGGGGGTCGTCGCTTCCGGAAACGTTCTCGATCGGCAACTCCACCGGCCCGGGCGCCGCGATCACCTGGCGGGGCTCGGACTCCACGTCCCGGAAGCTGGTGCGCATCACCTCGTGGCGCGCCGTCACCGCCTCGAGCGCCCGGGCGAGCAGCTCCCGGTCCAGGCCGCCGCGCAGCCGGAACCCCTGGGGGATGTTGTACTCGGCGCTGTCCGGCTCGTACTCGTAGAGGAACCAGAGCCGCTGCTGGGCGAACGACGGCGGATAGTCATCCTGGTCCCGCGGCACCGCGGCGATCGGGTCACCGCCGGCGGCCGCGCGAGCCCCCTCTCCACCGTCGGCCTGGTCCTTGCGCAGCGTCTTGAACAGGAGGGCCCGTTGCTCGGGCGAGAGTCCCGCGAGGCGTGATTTGAGGTCAGTGTCGGTCATGGTGTCGGTCTCCTTCAGCCGGCTCGATCGGCCGGCCGGCCGGAGGCCAGCAGCGCCTCCAGCTCGTCCTCCGTCAAGCTCTCGATCTCGTCGAGGGCGCGTGCCAGCGCCTCCTGGTCCATGTCTCCCAGCCCGCTGTCGACCAGGCGCTCGGCCAGGGCCTCGATCGTCGGCGCCTCGAACAGGAGGCGGACCGGTGCCTCCCTGCCGAAGGCCTCCTCGACCCGGGTCATCACCTGCGTGGCCAGCAACGAGTGGCCGCCCAAAGTGAAGAAGTTGTCCCTGATGCCGACACGCTCGAGGCCGAGGACCTGCCGCCAGATGGCGACCAGGTCCTCCTCCACCGCGGTGCGCGGCGCCACGAAGCCGTCGGCGAGACCGGCGCGGTCGCCGTCGGGAGCGGGCAGGGCCCGGCGGTCCACCTTGCCGTTCGGCGTCAGCGGCAGCGCGTCGAGCAGGACGAACGCCGACGGCACCATGTAGCCCGGAAGGCTCTGCTCGAGCACCGCGCGCAGCTCCGGGACCGTGGTCTCGACCGTCGACTCCGGCACCACGTACGCCACCAGGCGCCGGCCGCCGGGGCCCCCGTCTCCGTCGTCGCGGACCTCCGCAACCGCCTGGAGCACCGCCGGATGCCGGCGCAGGGCCGCCTCGATCTCTCCGAGCTCGATGCGGTAGCCCCGGACCTTGACCTGGTGGTCGAGCCGACCCAGGAAGTGGATCGTGCCGTCCGGCCGCCGTCGGACCAGGTCCCCCGTGCGATACATCCGGGCGCCGCCAGAGGAGTGCAGACCGGCGAACGGATCGGGACGGAATCGCTCCGCGGTCATCGCCGGCCGGCCCAGATAGCCCCGCGCCAGCCCCGCGCCGCCGATGGCCAGCTCCCCCGCGACCCCGATCGGCGCCGGCTCCGCCTCCGGGCAGAGGGGATCGAGCACGTGGAGGCTCGTGTTGTCGATCGGGCCGCCCACCGGCACCGGACCGGCGCCGGGCTCCATCCGCAGCGCCGCCGACCAGACGGTGGTCTCGGTCGGTCCGTAGAGGTTCCACAGCTCCAGGCCGCGATCGAGCAGGCGCTCGGCGAGCTCCCGCGGCAGCGCCTCGCCGCCGCACAGGACCTTGGCCGGCGGCGGCACGGCTCCGCCCTCCCGACCGGACGTCGCTCCGGGCAGATCGACCAGCATCCGCCATGTGGCCGGGGTCGCCTGCATGGCTGTCGGCGCGACCTTGGCGATCCGCCGTGCCAGCTCGTCTCCGGCGCGGGCCTCCGCGGAGCTCGCGATCGCGACGCGCCCGGAGACGATCAAGGGGAGTAGCAGCTCGAGCAAGGCGATGTCGAACGACAGGGTGGTCACCGCCAGCAGCGTGTCCCCCTGGCCGAGCCCCGGTGCGACCGCCATCGAGCGCAAGAAGTTCACCGCCGCCCGGTGGGAGATCTGGACACCCTTCGGCCGGCCGGTGGAACCGGAGGTGAAGATCATGTAGGCGAGCTGGTCCGGCGCCACCGCCGACGGCGGCGACCCCACCGATCCCTCCCCCTCGCCGGCCGCCTCGATCTCCGGCCAATCCGCGTCCAGTCGGAGCACTCGCCGATCGGTGCTCGCCTCCGGTCTCGTCGCGGAGCTCGACACCCTCCACGGGAGCCGGTCGACCAGGGCCTCCTCGGTCAGGACCAGCGCCAGGTCCGCGTCCTCGACCATGGCCGAGAGCCGCTCCACCGGGAACGAAGGATCGAGGGGAACGTAGGCGCCCCCGGCCTCGAGCACCCCCAACATCCCGACCACCATCCGCACCGAGCGTTCGACGAACAGCCCGACCGGGGTCTCCGGCCCGACGCCCAGGCGCCGCAGATGCCGGGCCAGCAGGCCGACCCGCCGGCCGAGCTCGGCGTAGGTGAGACGCTCGGGCCTGCCCGTCACCGGGTCCTCGGGGCCCAGCAGAGCCTCGGCGTCGGGCGTCGCCCGGATCCGCTCGCGCACCAGGTCGTGGAGCGTCGCCTCGGCGGCGGGCGGCCGAGCGGTGGCGTTCCATTCGGCCACCATCTGGTGGCGCTCGGCGGCACTCAGCAGGGGCTGGGAGCCGATCGGGCGCTCCGGCTCCGCGGCCACCGCCGCCAGCAGCCGCCGGTACCACTCCACCAGGCGCTCCGCCGTGCTCCGGTCGAACAGGTCGGAGGCGTACTCCAGGTACCCGGTGAGGCCGCCCCGGTGCTCGCCCTGGTCCTCCCACAAATCCAGCGCCAGGTCGACCCGGGCCGTGCCGTTGTAGTTGCTCAGCAAGATCGGCCGCATGCAGGATCCACGCTCGCGGCCCCCCGCCGCACCGTCCCGCGCGGCCGCCAACAGGCCGGAGCTCTGGAACGAGAACAGCACCTGGAACAGCGGGTTGTGAGCCAGGCTGCGTTCCGGCTCCAGCTCCTCCACCAGGCGCTCGAAGGGGAGCGCAGCGTGGGCGAAGGCGTCGAGGCAAGTCTCCCGCACAGTCTCCAGGTAGTCGCGGAAGGGCGTCGCCGGGGCCACCCGGCCCCGGAGCACCAGGGTGTTGACGAACAGGCCGATGAGTCCTTCGAGCTCCGCCCGGTCGCGCCCGGCCACCGGGCTCCCCACCACCATCTCGCCGCTCCCGCACAGCCGGGCCAGCAGCACCTGCCAGGTCGCGAGCAGGGTCATGAACCGGCTCGCGCCGGCCTCCCCTGCCATCCTCGCCAGCCCCTCTGTGACCTCGCCGCCGACCCGGAAGTAGCAGCGCTCGCCCCGGTAGCTCGGCACCGGCGGTCGCGGACGGTCGAGCGGCAGCTCGATCACCTGGGGAGCTCCCTCCAGGGCCTTGCGCCAGAACGAGAGCAGCTCGCCCAGCGTCTCCCCCTGGAGCGTCTCCCGCTGCCAGGCGGCATGGTCGGCGGGCTGGACCGGCAGATCGGGCAGCGCGCTCTGCGCCGCCCGGACCGCCTCAGCCGACGGAGCGTCCCCCTGACCCCGATAGAGGACTCGGAGCTCGCGCAGGAAGACGTCGATCGACCAACCGTCGGCGACGACGTGGTGGAAGGTGACCAGCAGACGATGCTCGGGAGCCGGTCCGCACCCCGGAAGGCTGAGCAATCGGAAGCGCACCAGCGGACCGTGCTCCAGGTCGAACGGCGCGTTCCCCTCGAGCGCCCCCAGCCGAGCCGCCTCCGCCGCCGCCGGCGCGCGCGCCAGTCCGGTGAGGTCGTGGTGTCGGAACGGAACGACAGCCGTCCCGTGGACGAGCTGGAGCGGCTCGCGGGCCCCGCCCGGGGAGGCGTCCACCCTGGAAGGGATCGTGAAGCTGGTCCGCAGGGCCTCGTGGCGACGGACGATTGCCTCGAGCGCCTGGCGCAGCGCGGCCGTGTCGAGCGGCACGCCCCCGGTCTCCAGCCGGATCGCAGCCGGCACGTTGTAGATCGCCCGGCCCGGCTCCAGCCGGTCGAGGAACCAGAGCCGCTGTTGGGCGAACGACAGAGGGGCGCGGACCACGACGTCGGCGAGCGCCGGCTCCTCCCGTCGCTCCAGGCGACCGATCGGCGGCAGCACCGGTCCGGGCCGGTCCCCGGAGCGCGCGAGCCCGGTGCCTCCGACCGCCGCGCCCAACCGGGGCGCCAGGGCCGCCACCGTCCGCGCCTCGAACAGCGCCCGCAGGGGCAGCTCCACTCCCACCCGGTCCCGCACCCGGGAGATCACCCGGGTGGCGAGCAAGGAGTGGCCGCCCAGCCGGAAGAAGTCATCGTCGACGCCGACGCGCTCGACCTCCAGCACGTCGCTCCAGATCGCCGCCAGTGCCTCCTCCGCCGGCGTGCGCGGCGCGAGGTACGGCGCCCGCTCTCCCGTCACGGCGTCCGGAGCGGGCTCCGGCAAGCGCTCCCGGTCGACCTTGCCCGTCGGGGTGAGCGGCAGCTCGGCCAGCGAGACGAAGGCCGCCGGCACCATGTACGCCGGCAGGCGCTCGTGCAGCCACTCCGCCAGCGCGTCGGCGGCCGGAGGCTCCTCTCCGTCCCGCGGTGCCAGGTAGGCGATCAGCCGCCGGTCTCCCCCCACCTCCCGCGCCACGACCGCCACCTCCCGCACCTCCGGGTGGCCGGCGAGGGCCGCCTCCACCTCGCCCGGCTCGATGCGGAAGCCGCGGATCTTGACCTGGTCGTCGGTGCGGCCGAGGAACTCGATCGCCCCGTCCGGGCGGACCCGCGCCAGGTCGCCGGTGCGGTACAGCCGGCCGCCCGCGTCCGGGCGACGCGCCGCGAACGGGTCGGGGACGAACACGGCGGCGGTCGCCGACGGGCGCCCCAGGTAGCCCCGGGCGATCCCGGCGCCGCCCAGGCAGAGCTCGCCGGCCGAGCCCACCGGCACCGGCTCCAGCCGCGCGTCGAGCACGTAAGCCCTGAGCCCGTCGATCGGGCGGCCGATGGGGACCCGGACCGGCGCAGCGGCCACCGATCGGCCTCGACGCGGCGACGCCGCGTACAGGATGGAGGTCACCGTCGCCTCCGTCGGGCCGTAGGCGTTGATCCAGCGCGGCGCGCTCCGGCCGGCGCGCCCGAGCCCATCCAGCCAGGCGCGCAGCCGCTCCGGCTGGGCGCCTTCGGTGCCGACGATCACCAGCCGCAGGCCGGCCGGCGGCAGCAGCGCCTGCTGGCGGGACCCGG
>Ga0210085_1001077_pt1 | contig 11017 bp, 9 predicted proteins | sample China_Galinas_PW_5_FD_184866 | JGI IMG/M metagenome (GOLD analysis project Ga0210085, IMG submission 184866) | Wetland microbial communities from San Francisco Bay, California, USA, that impact long-term carbon sequestration - China_Galinas_PWC_D1... | ecosystem: Environmental > Aquatic > Marine... | reverse complement strand
GTCAAGGTCGGAGACATCGAGTTGAGCAATGTCGAGGGTGTGGTGCTGGAAGGTGCGCAACCCCAGACGGTCCTGCTGGGCATGTCCTATCTTGGCCGGCTTGAGATTCGCAATGACGGGCGCCTGATGACATTGCAACGTAAATACTGATCCGCGGGTCCGCCTGCCGTTTTCGCACACTCGCATGATCGATGCCGCGGCGAATCTTCCGCGGCCGTGTTAGGGCCTGTTAAGACTTCTATGATCGCCGCGTTGCTGCCGCAAATCCGGCCAGGCAAGGCGCGAGGAGTGAAGTTTGGTGGTTCCAAATGAACGACGAGCAACGCCTCATGGCCGGATTTGCGGCGCAACCCGAAGGGACGGGGCCATTTTCCCGCAATCCTGCGTTAGCGCTCATTTGTGTAGCCTGACTACACGGCAATCGCGCTGCCTGGTCTTGCGAAAAAATGGCCTCCGTCGCGACGACCATAGAAGTGTTAACAGGCCCTAAGTCAGCCTGCCGGCTTGGTGTGCTCTATCAGCGCATAGGCCGAATGATTGTGGATGGACTCGAAATTCTCGGATTCAACGACATAGGCCGCAATACGCTCATCCGTATTCAGGCGAGTGGCGATGTCTCTTACCATGTCTTCGACAAACTTGGGATTGTTGTACGCTTTTTCCGTCACATATTTCTCGTCGGGGCGCTTGAGCAGGCCGTACAACTCGCAAGAGGCCTCGGATTCAACCATGTCTATCAGGTCCTCGATCCAGACAAAGCCGAGGGTTTCCGCGGTGACGGTGACATGAGAACGTTGATTGTGGGCGCCGTAGTCGGAAATCTTTTTAGAACAGGGGCAGAGACTGGTAACCGGAACGACTACCTTGATATCGAGTTTTGGCCGGCCTCCGGCTATTTCCCCGATCAGACTGACGTCATAGTCCATCAGGCTTTCCACGCCGGTGATGGGTGCGGCCTTGTTGACGAAATAGCGGAAGTTCATTTCGATGTGACCGGCTTCGGCTTCAAGTCGCTCGGTCATTTCATGGAGCATTTCCATGAAAGAATCGACGGAGATCTCGCGTTCGTGCAGATTGAGTATTTCCACGAAGCGTGACATGTGCGTGCCCTTGAAGTTGTGCGGCAGATTGACGTACATGTTGAAGGTCGCGATGGTGTGCTGCTCGCCGCCATTGCGATCCTTGACTCGAACCGGATGAAGTATATTTTTGATACCGACCTTGTCGATCGGAATCCGCCGTTTATCGACACTGCCCTGCACGTCGGCAATGGGTTTCGATTCACTCTGTGCCAGTTTCTTGAGTTTCATGGGTCGTGATCCGGTTCAGCGATGCGATAGGTCGGGTGGTTGCTCCGGCAAGGCGGGGTTTTTGGTCGTTCCTGGCCTGTTCGGGCCGGCATGCAGATTAATCATCAGGATAGTGCATGGGAACCTGCATAAAGAGGTATACCCGTCGCATGACAAGGGGAACGCCCGCGTGCTTGCCCAGTATACCTGAGGGAACTGGTAGGATATTAACCCGGAAATGCCTGATTTACAAACCGAACTGCCCCGGAGGTCCGGTAATTATCTATTTCTTTCAATGGCATATGCTGATATCCAGCGCAGAGGGTCGGCTTTTTCATCCATTCCTGCGAGGCTTTTCATGGCTTCCTCGTGAAGTTCACGGGCGCGCTGCTTCGCGCCTTCCAGCCCGAACAGCATCGGGTAGGTCGATTTTTCCAGCGACTGGTCCGCTCCGGAACGCTTGCCGAGGGTATCGGTTTCGCCTTCAACATCGAGGATATCGTCGCGAATCTGGAAGGCCAGACCAACGCACTTCGCATAGTGATCGAGTTTTTCCAGGGTGCCTTCGGGGAGCTCCGCAGCGGTGAGGGCGCCGAGGACGACACTGGAGCGGATCAGCGCGCCGGTCTTGTGGATATGCATGTCCTCGAGTTCGGCGATGCCCAGTTGACGGCCGGTGGCCGTGAGATCGAGCGTCTGTCCGCCAACCATGCCACGAGATCCGGACGCCAGTGCCAGGGTATCGATCATCTGCAGCCGGGTATTGGCATTTTCCGGGGTTTTATCATGCGCCAGTACGTAAAAGGCCAGTGCCTGCAAGGCGTCACCGGCGAGAATCGCAATGGCTTCGCCGAACGCCTTGTGACAACTGGGTTTGCCACGGCGCAGATCGTCGTCGTCCATCGCGGGAAGATCGTCGTGGATCAGGGAATAGGCGTGAATGAACTCGATAGCACAGGCCGCACTGTCCAGCTGTTGCCTCTGGCTGCCGACGGACTGGCCACTGGCGTAGACGAGAGCGGGGCGAATGCGTTTGCCGCTGCCCAGTACCGCGTAACGCATGGCTTCATGGAGGGATGACGGGAGGGTATTGGCGTCGGGCAGCCAGTGATGCAGGCTTTTCTCGAGACGGGCCTGGCAATCCGCCATGAACGACTGCAGGGAAGCGTCAGACGTCATCGGTTGTGAACGGTGCGATGTCATCCTGGCCGGATTTGTTCAACAGGATTTCGACCTTCTGTTCGGCCGCTTTCAAAGCCTTTTGGCAGGTACGTGTCAGTTGAATGCCGCGTTCGAAATGCTGCAGCGATTCCTCCAGGCTCAGGTTGCCTTGCTCCATCTTTGTAACCAGGGCTTCCAGTTCCTTCAGGGATTTTTCAAACGCAAGTGTTTCCTGTTGTTTTCTGGCCATTGCTTGAAACTTTCATGGAAACGGACTACGTTACCCCAGCCGGGTGAGGGGGGTCAATGCAACGTCTTGATGTTGTCACCCGAAGATTACCAGTACTTGACCTGGCAGGGGTGCTGATCTAGATTTGTATAAAGATTAGATTAATTCTAAACTTTAATCGGAGCCAGTCTCCCCCACCTTCATTACATTGCATGAGGAAACAGCTATGAATCTGAAAGGCAGCAAAACGGAACAGAGTCTCAAGGATGCCTTCGCGGGTGAATCACAGGCCAATCGCCGCTACCTCTATTTTGCCTCCAAGGCCGATGTCGAGGGATACAACGATGTTGCCACGGTGTTTCGCTCCACGGCGGAAGGCGAGACCGGCCATGCACACGGTCACCTTGAATATCTCGAACAGGTCGGTGATCCGGCTACCGGGCTTCCCATCGGTGCCACATCGAATAACCTGAAAGCGGCGATTGCCGGCGAAACCCACGAATACACCGATATGTATCCGGGTATGGCCAAATCGGCGCGCGAAGAGGGGTTCGATGAAATTGCGGACTGGTTTGAAACCCTGGCCAAGGCCGAGCGGTCTCATGCCAACCGCTTCCAGAAAGCACTTGATGCACTGGATCAATAATCCCTGGCGGGTGGCAATCGAGGGGCCGGCCATACGGCCCCTCGTATCGTTAAGACAACGGGTACGGGCCAATGGCATCGACAGGTGAAGGAAAACGGGAAGGCAGCCTGGAAGCGCCGACGCGTCATCCCATCGACTGGACGGGTAGCGGTTTCTACGACGAACAGCAACTGTTCGCGGAACTGGAGCGCGTCTTTGATATCTGTCATGGTTGCCGGCGCTGTTTCAGCCTGTGCAACGCCTTCCCGACCCTGTTCGATGCCATCGACGCATCGGACACCATGGAACTGGACGGCGTTTCCCGCGAGGTCTACTGGGAGGTGGTCGACCACTGTTATCTCTGCGACATGTGTTTCATGACCAAGTGTCCCTATGTGCCGCCGCACGAGTGGAACGTGGATTTTCCGCACCTCATGCTGCGTGCCAAGGCGGTCCGCTTCAAGCAGGGAAAAGTCCGGCCGCGAGACCGCCTGCTGACATCGACCGATACGGTCGGCCGTCTGGCCGGAATACCGGTCGTCGCCGGCGTGGTCAATGCAGTCAACAGATCAAAGCCGGCACGCCGGATCATGGAAAAGGTGCTGGATGTGCACCAGGATGCCATCCTGCCCCAATACCACAGCAGGACATTGCGAAAACGGCTCGCCGGCCGTGCTGACTTCGGCGTGGCCGCAGAACCGGCCGGGCCGACACGGGGCAAGGTTGCCCTGTTTGCGACCTGTTACTGCAATTACAACGAGCCGGATATCGGGATGGACCTGGCGGCGGTGCTGGAACACAACGGCATCCCGCTGACCACCGTCCCCGGGGAGCGTTGCTGCGGGATGCCCAAGCTCGAGCTGGGTGACCTGGATGCCGTCAAGGCCGCCAGGGATGCCAATATACCGGCCTTGCTGCGCCTCGTTGATGAGGGCTGGGATATTATTGCCGCGGTGCCTTCCTGCGTCCTGATGTTCAAGCAGGAACTGCCGCTGATGTTTCCGGATGATCCGGAAGTTGCCAGGGTCAGGGATGCGATCTTCGATCCGTTCGAGTATCTGATGCTGCGTCACAAGTACGGCAAGCTGCGAACCGACTTCAAACAGGCGCTAGGCGGGATTGCCTACCATGTGCCCTGCCATCTGCGAGTACAGAATATCGGCCTCAAGACGCGCGATCTGCTGCAATTGATTCCCGACACCCGGGTGGATGCCATCGAGCGCTGTTCGGGACATGACGGTACCTACGCGGTAAAGAAAGAATTTCACGAGATCTCGATGAAAATATGTCGACCTGTGGTCAATCGTGTGGTGCGTGATGAGGTCGACCATTACAGCAGTGATTGCCCGATGGCCGGTCACCAGATCGAGAATGGCATGGCTAGCGAGAAGGCGCCGGAACATCCACTGAAACTGCTGCGCATGGCTTACGGAATCTAGCGGGCACCCTTGATAAAGAAATAAACTCACCGCAGAGATGCAACGGACGCAGAGTATCTGATTTTTTTGTTAACGGGCTTCTCTGCGTCCTTTGCGTCTCTGCGGTGAACATGATGTTTATGGATAAAAGGAACGATAACCGGTATTGAGTCTATGGAAAAACTGACGCGTGGTGATCTTTACAGTCTGGAACAGTATGCGGAGCAGCGACCGGAGTTTCGTGCCCGTGTCATGGCGCATAAGAAGCATCGCAAGCTGTCCATCGGGCCGGTGGCCACCCTGTATTTCGAGGACCGCCTGACCGTACAGTACCAGATCCAGGAAATGTTGCGGGTCGAACGGATCTTCGAAGCCGCGGGCATCGAGGAAGAACTCGCCGCGTATAATCCGCTCATCCCGGATGGGGCCAACTGGAAGGCGACATTCATGATCGAGGAACCCGATGTCGACAAGCGCCGGGAGTTGCTGGCCGGACTGGTCGGGATCGAGAACAGGGTGTGGGTGATGGTTGATGGTCATGAGCGGGTGTATGCGGTCGCGGATGAGGATCTTGATCGCAATACCGAGGAAAAGACCTCATCGGTCCATTTCCTGCGATTTGAAATAAGCCCGGCAATGGTCAGGGATGTCAAGGCCGGAGCAGCGCTCTCTTTTGGAATAGACCATGCGAACTACAGGCATCAGGTGGAGCCTGTCACGGACAACATCCGCGCCTCGCTGCTTGACGACCTCTCGTGAACCGGAGCAACACGCACCAGGTCACTGAACTTGTTAAGATGCGTTGATCAGGCTCGAAATGAGTCGTTCGGCGCGCTAAACTGCGCTCCCAATGAATACAACTATTCCTGGCCGGGCTATACACCATATATACTGGTTCGCCGCATTGGTGTTGATTTTTTTCAGTGACGTTTCCGCGGATGACGAAACGGGCTGGTCCGGAACTCCTTTCGTTGAACCCCCTGCCTGGAAGGAAGAAGCCCCGGGGTTGCCTGCCTACCCGGAAAATGATCGCTTGCTGGAGTTGCCGGCAAGCCTGCCCGGTTACGACTTTCGTGTCTTCATCGATCCGGAGTCGCTATCCGTGGGGGGAGACCGGGTGGTGCGCTACACCCTGGTGATCGTTTCATCTTCCGGTGTGCGGAATATCTCTTATGAGGGGATGCATTGCGGCAAACACGAATACCGGCGCTATGCCTACGGTTCCGGTGAAAAATGGTTTCCGATCGAGGCTTCGTCCTGGCAAAGGGTGAGCGACATCGGTATGGAACATTACCGTTATGTGCTGTACTGGGACTACCTGTGTAGCCCCTTGCGACCCAATCTCGATGCTGAGTCAATGTTAAGAAGGATTCGCAATACCTCTGGACCCATGTTACATGATTAGTCATATTGCAAGCCCAGGCTACGGATTATTACCATGAGTGCCGTCTACGACGCTGCCGCGATCGAGATTCTCAGCGGGCTTGAACCGGTGCGCAAGCGTCCGGGTATGTACACCGACACCTCGCGTCCCAACCATCTGGCTCAGGAGGTCATCGACAACAGCGTTGATGAGGCGATGGCCGGTCATGCCACACGTATCGAGGTGGTGCTATACAAGGACGGTTCGCTGGAAGTGGCCGACAACGGCCGCGGCATGCCGGTAGACCTGCATCCGGACGAGGGTATCAGCGGCGTCGAGGTCATTCTCACCCGCCTGCATGCCGGGGGGAAGTTCTCGGCCGGGAACTACACGTTCTCCGGTGGGCTGCACGGCGTGGGCGTGTCCGTTGTCAATGCCTTGTCCAAACACCTTGAAATCTGGGTGCGGCGCAACGGCAAGGAGTACAACATGGCCTTTTCCGGCGGCGACAGGGTGTCGGCACTGGAAGAGATCGGCACCGTCGGCAGGCAGAATACCGGCACCACAATCCGTTTCTGGCCAGATCCCCGGTACTTTGATTCGGCAAAATTCTCCCTGTCGCGTCTCAAGCATGTCCTGCGCGCCAAGGCGGTGTTGTGTCCCGGCCTTGTGGTGCGCCTGCACGACGAGGCCAGCGGCGAGAAGCTGGAGTGGCGCTATGAAGCGGGGGTGCGGGATTATCTGATCGGGGAACTCGGTGACGTGCCGCGACTGCCCGAGGAACCCTTCGCCGGCAACATGGCCGGCAATCACGAAGCCGCCGAGTGGGCGCTGGTCTGGTTGCCCGACGACGGCGAGCCGGTGGCCGAGAGTTATGTCAATCTGATCCCGACCGCCCAGGGCGGAACCCATGTGAACGGTCTGCGCATGGGCCTGACCGAGGCTATCCGTGAATTCTGCGAATTCCGTAACCTGTTGCCGCGCGGCGTGAAGCTTACCCCCGAGGACGTATGGGACCGGTGCAGCTACATCCTGTCGGTGAAGCTGCTCGATCCGCAGTTCAGCGGTCAGACCAAGGAGCGGCTATCCTCCCGGGAATGCGCGGCCTTTGTGTCCGGGGTGGTCAAGGATGCCTTTGGCCTGTGGCTCAACCACCATACGGAGACGGGTGAGCGCATCGCGTCGCTGGCAATCGAAAATGCCCAGAAACGCCAGCGGGCCGGAAAAAAGGTCATTCGCAAGAAGGTGACCTCGGGCCCGGCGCTGCCGGGCAAGCTGGCCGATTGCTCCTCGACTGACGGCGAGCGCACCGAGCTGTTCCTGGTCGAGGGCGATTCGGCCGGCGGTTCCGCCAAGCAGGCCAGGAACCGCGAGTTCCAGGCCATCATGCCGTTGCGCGGCAAAATCCTGAATACCTGGGAGGTGGATTCCGCCGATGTGCTGGCATCCCAGGAGGTGCACGATATTGCAGTCGCCATCGGCGTCGAGCCGGGTTCCAATGAACTCAGGAATCTGCGTTACAGCAAGATCTGCATTCTCGCCGATGCCGACTCCGACGGTGCACATATTGCAACGCTGCTGTGCGCGCTTTTTCTGCGCCATTTCCCCGCCCTCGTGCAAGCCGGTCACGTTTACGTCGCCATGCCCCCGCTCTACCGCATCGATGCCGGCAAGGAAGTGTTTTATGCCCTGGACGATGCCGAGAAACAGGGGCTGCTGGACCGGATAGCCGCCGAGAAGATCAGGGGCAAGGTCGTCGTTCAGCGCTTCAAGGGGCTGGGCGAGATGAACCCGATGCAGTTGCGCGAGACAACCATTGCACCGGAAACCCGCCGCCTGGTGCAGTTGACGGTTGATATTGAGGATGATACCCATCAACTAATGGATATGCTGCTGGCCAGGAAACGTGCGTCGGACCGCCGTAACTGGCTCGAAGCTTCCGGCGACATGGCTGAGATATAGCGAACCGCGGGCATAACGATGAAAACAATCGATCTCGACTATGAAGGCATTGAACAACTGCCTTTGAAAAGGTTCACCGAGAAGGCATACCTGAATTATTCCATGTATGTCATCCTGGACCGGGCCCTGCCGCATATCGGTGACGGCCTGAAGCCGGTGCAGCGGCGCATTGTTTACGCCATGTCCGAGCTCGGCCTGTCGGCGATTGCGAAGTACAAGAAATCCGCCCGAACCGTCGGCGACGTGCTCGGCAAGTTTCACCCCCACGGCGATTCGGCCTGCTACGAGGCGATGGTGCATCTCGCCCAACCCTTCACCTGCCGTTACCCGTTGATCGATGGCCAGGGCAACTGGGGCTCACCGGACGACCCGAAGTCCTTTGCCGCCATGCGCTACACCGAATCGCGCCTGTCGCCCTATGCGGAGATTCTGCTGGAGGAACTGGGGCAGGGGACGGTGAACTGGACGCCCAACTTCGACGGCACCCTGGAAGAGCCGGAGATCCTGCCGGCGCGACTGCCCTCGGTGCTGCTTAACGGTGCCACGGGCATTGCCGTCGGCATGGCAACCGATATCCCGCCGCACAACCTCAACGAGGTGGCCGCGGCGGCAATCCATCTGCTGGAACATCCCAGGAGTACCGTCGAGGAACTCTGTGAGTTCATCAAGGGACCGGATTTCCCCACGGGTGCAGAGATCATTACGCCGGTATCCGAGCTGATTCAGGCCTACAAGTCGGGCAACGGGAGCGTGCGCGTTCGCGCCTGCTATGAAATCGAGCGTGATGACATCGTTATCACGGCCCTGCCGTACCAGACATCCGGTGGCAAGGTGCTGGAGCAGATCGCTGCCCAGATGACGGCGAAAAAACTGCCCATGGTGGAGGATCTCCGTGATGAATCCGATCACGAGAATCCTACACGTCTGGTGATTGTGCCACGCTCCAGCCGGATTGATGTTGAATCCCTCATGACGCACCTGTTCGCCACCACCGACCTGGAACGCACGGTACGCATCAACCTGAACATGATCGGGCTGAACGGGCGCCCGCAGGTCAAGGACCTGCGCACTATCCTGTCGGAGTGGCTGGAGTTCCGTCTTGTTACCGTGCGCCGGCGTCTCGAATATCGACTGGACAAGGTCAATCGGCGCCTGCACCTCCTCGAAGGCCTGTTGATCGCCTTCCTCAACCTCGACGAGGTGATCCGGATCATTCGCACCGAGGACAAGCCCAAACCGGAGTTGATGAAACGGTTTGAGCTGACCGGGGAACAGGCGGATTACATACTGGACACCCGTCTGCGGCAACTCGCGCGCCTGGAAGAGATGAAGATCAAGGCGGAACTGGAGGCGCTTGCCAGTGAGCGTGATTCGATCGTAAAAATACTCGGCTCCGCACAGCGGCTGAGAACCCTGGTCAAAAAGGAGATCCAGGCCGATGCCCGGAAATATGGCGATGAACGCCGTTCCCGACTGGTTGAGCGTGCAGCCGCCCAGGCGATGGATGAGGCCGAACTGGTGCCGAGTGAACCGGTAACCGTGGTGTTGTCGACCAACGGCTGGGTGCGTGTCGCCAAGGGGCATGATATCGATCCGGCGGAAATGAATTACAAGTCAGGGGACGAATTCGCCTCTGCGGCGCGTTGTCGCAGCAACGAGCTGGCGGTGTTCCTCGATTCGACCGGCCGCAGTTATGCCGTGCCGGCGCACTCGCTGCCAAGCGCGAGGGGACTGGGTGAACCGTTGACCGGCCGCCTCAAGCCCGAAGATGGTGCGCGTTTCGTCGGTGTGATGGCGGGGGGGCCGGACCGGCTGTACCTGCTGACGAGTGATTCAGGGTACGGGTTTATCACGCGGCTCGGCGATTTGTACACGCGGAACAAGTCAGGCAAATCAGTATTGTCAGTTCCCCGTGGCTCCAGAATCCTGCCGCCCGTGCCGGTCAGGAATCTTGAAAACAGCCTGATAGCGGCGGTCACTACGGATGGCTATATGCTGGTAATCACTGCTGCCGATCTCCCGCTGATGTCTCGTGGCAAGGGTAACAAGATCATCAATATCCCCTCGGCAAGGCTGAAAAGTCGTGAGGAATTCGTTACTGCGATCGCCTGTGTGCAGAATGGCGAACAACTCATCATTCATGCCGGGAAACAGCACAAAATTATCAAAACCGATGAGCTCAAGGGATTCGCCGGAGAACGAGGGAGGAGAGGGCGTAAATTACCTCGTGGATATCAGAAGAATCTTTCTATTAAGGTGCAGACTTCCTAGAGATTCTGGCTATATGAAAATAATCAGGACTATGTAGAAGGTACGCGAAACTCGCGATAGCATTCTCGATGTTATCGTGAGTAGATTTACAGCTATTCATCTTTCTGGTTCTTGATATTCCTGCCGGAATGAGATGTCGTTATGTTGCCGCGACCTGTTCTTCTTATCCGACTGGTTGGGGTACTCAATTGAGTTGATTTTGCCGGACTCAGTTGTCAGTATTACGAAAATTTCTAAAGTGTCTAAATCTGAGTGACGCGCTGATTTCAGCTGGCCTGCTTGTTTACGGGCTTTTCAGCTATCTTATTATTTAGCCTCAGGATTGCGGAATCTGCCGCCTTTCTGATGGTGACAACGTTGCTAATGCCTCTGTCTCTGAAATCCTGCTGTGAAATGTTTTGCGCGTCTTTGGCTAACTGGGCAAGCTGCGTAAGCCCCAGATAGAGAGACGAACCTTTCAGTGCATGCGCGAGATCCCGGAAAACGGGCCAGTCGCCTCTAGCAACAGCTGCCTCCAATCCACGGATATTCTTGTTGGTGTCTTCAACGAAATTTTCGACAATCTCGCTTATGAAGGAAGTATCGCCATCTGCGAGCTCGGCAAGTCTGTCGAATTCCTTCTCGTCAAAGGTTTCTGATGACTCAAAATTGTCATGCTCTGATTTAAGTTCGATATCTGGCTGATTGCCGGATTCTGAT
>Ga0210085_1001076_pt1 | contig 11024 bp, 5 predicted proteins | sample China_Galinas_PW_5_FD_184866 | JGI IMG/M metagenome (GOLD analysis project Ga0210085, IMG submission 184866) | Wetland microbial communities from San Francisco Bay, California, USA, that impact long-term carbon sequestration - China_Galinas_PWC_D1... | ecosystem: Environmental > Aquatic > Marine... | reverse complement strand
GGTCGGCGTGCTGATCGAGATGGGGCAGTTCGACTTCGTCTCGGCCGGCGACCTGGGGGGCGGGGACGACGACTCCTGGTGCACCGGACGCGAGACCGACCAGAAGAACCTGGAGACGCCCCTCGCCCGGGCGATCACCCCGGGCGGAGGTCATCCGCTGCTCGGACCGGAGGGAGTGGACGTGCTCCATGTCAACCACCACGGCAGCGCGTCGTCGACCAACAGCGACTGGATGAACCTGCTGCGGCCGGAGGTGGCGGTGATCTCGGTCGGCAGCGGCCGCAGCAACCGGGGCCATCCGACCAAGGCGGTGGTGGAGAACGTCCTCGGCGCCCTGGCGAGCGCCTGCGTGACGGCGGATCCCGCGCTGGTGCTCCAGACCGACGACGGCAACCCGGTGACGGGCGACACCTCGTTCGCCGGCTTCAGTGTCGGCGACGTCGCCATCCGCACCGACGGCCGGAACCACTACCATGTCCGGGCCACCGGCCCGGAGAGGGCTCCGGACGAGCGTGCGGTGGCCGGGATCGCGGGTGGGGCGGCGTTCCCTCTGGACGAGGGGAAGCCCGACTGCTGGTTCGAGCCGGCGGCGTTCCCCGGCTATCGGATGGCGGTGGAGATCGGCGAGGGCCAGACGCAATGCGGGGCCGAGGAGCCGCACTGCCTGCCGGAGACGGTGTGCGTGAGCGGTGCCGTCCCCGGCCGTTCGGAGATGTTCCTGCGCTTGATCGGACCGCGGCCGAACGGGTTCCTGCACGTCAACCTGGTGCGGTTCACGGTGTCGCGAGTGGTGGTCCGGATCGAGCAGAAGGCGACCGGTGTCGAGCGGACCTACGAGCTCTCTGTGATCCGCCGACCCTCCACCGAGCTGACCGGCCTGGTGGACCGGGAGGCTTTCGTGCCCTGAAGTGCGCCGCCGGGACCTTTCCCTTACGGTGCGGCGGCGTACGGGGTGGGCTACGGCGAGTGACGAGCCGTGCGCCAAATGAACAATCTGGCGCCGCAAGCGGACAGGTCCTACGCCGCTCGTACAGCTCATGCTCGCCAGATATGGCGAGGCCCCGGGCCTGGTTGGCGCCGGGGCCTCATGGTGGCTCCTGGGGAGGGATTTGAACCCCCGACCAATCGGTTAACAGCCGACCGCTCTACCACTGAGCTACCCAGGAACTGGGCGGGCGCCGCCGCTCGCGCGGGGGCGCTCGGGTCCGGGATTGTACCGATCCCGGGGGTCGGGTGCAAGGCCGGCCGACATGGGGCCGGCCGGCCTTGCTTCCAGTCGTTTCAACCGCGCGGGAGCGGGGGTTTGTTCCCCGGCTCGCCGGCTGCTCGGACGCGCCTCAGTTGCTCTCGAAGTGCTCCAGGAGGAACGGCTTGAGCTTGCCGCTCCGGCTGGGGTGGCGCAGCTTCCTGAGCGCCTTGGACTCGATCTGACGGATGCGCTCGCGGGTGACGTTGAAGCTCCGGCCGACCTCTTCCAGGGTGTGCTCGGAGCCTTCGCCGACGCCGAAGCGCATCTTGAGCACCAGCTCTTCGCGCGGGGTGAGGCTCTTCAGGACATTCCGCGTCGAGTCCTTGAGGTTGGTCGAGATGACCGAGTCCATGGGGCTGACGGCGTTCTTGTCCTCGATGAAGTCGCCGAGGTGGGAGTCTTCCTCCTCGCCGATCGGCGTCTCCAGCGAGATCGGCTCCTGGGCGATCTTCATGATCTTCCGCACCTTCGACGCCGGCAGGTCCATGCGCTCGCCGATCTCTTCCGCGGTGGGCTCACGGCCCAGCTCCTGGACCAGCGAGCGGCTGGTCCGGGTCAGCTTGTTGATGGTCTCGATCATGTGGACCGGGATGCGGATGGTCCGCGCCTGGTCGGCGATCGCCCGGGTGATGGCCTGGCGGATCCACCAGGTGGCGTAGGTCGAGAACTTGTAGCCGCGGCGGTACTCGAACTTCTCCACCGCCTTCATCAGGCCGATGTTGCCCTCCTGGATCAGGTCCAGGAACTGGAGCCCCCGGTTGGTGTACTTCTTGGCGATCGAGACCACCAGGCGCAGGTTGGCGACGATCAGCTCTTCCTTGGCCTGCTCGCACAGGCGCTCGCCCTTGCGGATCTTGCTGATGGTGGCGGCGATCTCCGAGTGGGTGGTGCCGTAGCGCCCGTCGAGCTCCTTGAGCTTGCCGCGGTACTTGTCGATCCGGCGGCGGTGGAGCGCCTGGAGCTCCTTGTTCGACTCCTTCTTGAGCGCCGTCTCGGCGCGGCGGATGTCCTGCTCGAAGCGCGAGAACTCCCGGTCGATCCGCTTGAGGAACTCGACCATCCGGTTGCGCGCCTGGAGGGTGAAGTCGACGGAGCGGATCTCCTTGGCGATCTTGGCCATCATCCGGTCGACCTCGCGGTCGAGCCGGTTGAACTCCTCGTCCTCGTCCTTGCACTTGCCCTGCTTCTTGCGCAGGTCGCCGATCTTGCCGTCGGTCTTGGCGATGCGCTCGAAGATCTTCATGTTGCTCTTGATCCGGTCCTGGGCCTTGGCGTCGAGGATCTCGGTGCCGTCGACGGCCATCAGGTCCTGGAGCACCCGCTTGTCCTTCTGGGCGAGCTCGTTGAGGCGCATGAGCTCCTTGAGGATCACCGGGTTCTCGGACAGGGCTTCGAAGATCAGCCACTCGCCCTGCTCGATGCGCTGGGCGATCTCGACCTCGCCTTCGCGATCGAGCAGCGGCACGGTCCCCATCTCCCGGAGGTACATGCGCACCGGGTCGTTGGTCTTCTCGTGCGGCGTGAGGGTGTACTCGGTGCCGTCGTCGTCCTTCTTCTCGAACTCGCTGGCGACCGAGTCCAGCTCGTCCCGGTTCTGGTAGCGCTCGGGACGATCGATGACGTCGACGCCCAGGTGGTCGAACCGGAGGTAGACCTCGTCCAGCTCGTCCGGGACCGTGATCACCTCGTCCGGCAGCATGTCGTAGATCTCGTCGTAGAGGAGGTAGCCCTTCTCCTTGCCGAGCTCGATCAGCTGCTTGACGGCGCTGTACTTTTCTTCGATCGGTTTGACTTTGGTCGCTGTTGCCAACGTCGTCTCCTGTGTCTCGTCCTCGCGGGCGACTGCGGGCGCTCCGGGTTCAGTGCACGGTTCCCGGTCCGCCGGGGATTGCACGGTGGAGGCTCTGGCTGAGCTTCTGCTTCTCGTCGAGGAGCGTTTCGAGGCGCTCGTGATCCTCTCGGCGCTGTGCCTCGTGGATCTGACGGACCAGCTCGCGCAACCGCTCCTTCCTCCACCGATGGCTCAAGCGGTCGATGCATTCCCACAAGCCGAGCCGGCGACATCCGGGCGGGTACTCCCGTGCGTTCTGGTACCGGGCGACCCGCGACACCGATTCGGCATCCGCACCCAAGGCTTCGACCACGTCGCGGGCGGTCGGCAGGCCCCCGTCCCTCTGGTATAGAGCGCGGAGGACACGAAAAATATTCCTGCTGACCGGATCGAAGAACACCTCGTCCGATGGCAGCCTTTCGAGTGGCGGAACCTCTCCGTCCGGGTCCCGATCGAGCAAGCGGACCAGGACTTCGTCCTCCAGGCTCGGCACCCTGCCTTCCCCCTCGCCGCCGCGCGCCGAGGCCGCGGAGGCCGCCACACCGGGTGGGCCGGGGGGGCCGAGGGAGTCGACCGGTGCCGATGCTGAGTGCGTAACGCCGCTGTCCTCCCGGGGATTCCCTGCCGCCGGAGGCGGACCCTGGCCCGAGCCCCGATGCCGATCCCGTGACGGTCCGCGACCCGCCGTGGGACCCGACCCGCCGGAGTGCCCGCTGCGCTCGGATTGGCCAGAACGGGCGGCCGATTCGATCCGCCGCGACAGCATCTCGGGCGGCACGCCGATGCGCTGCGCGGCGCGGCGCGCATACCCGAAGCGGAGAATTTGATCCGGAATCGGCGACAGGAGCTCCGCGATCCCCTTGGCGGACGCCGCCTGGCCCCGGGGATCGCGGTCGACGCCGGGCGGGGTGAGCCGTTCGAGCTCCTCGTCCAGCAGATCGGCGGCGGACTCGACCGCCTCGCGCACCGCCTCGGGCCCGGCGGAGAGGCGCAGGGAGTCCGGATCCTCGCCGGCGCCGAAGCGCGCCCGGCGCACGGTCAGCCCCTCGGCCAGGAGCAGCGGCAGGGCGCGGCGGGCGGCGGTTTCGCCGGCGTCGTCGCCGTCGTAGGCGATCACCACCTCCTCGGCGTAGCGGGCGAGGAGCTTGGCCTGGGCCGGGGTCAGCGCGGTGCCCATGCCGGCGACCACCCCGTCGACACCCGAGGCGACCGCCCCCAGGACGTCGAAGTAGCCCTCGACCAGCACGGCCCGGCCGCTCTCCCGGATGCTCTTCTTGGCCCGGTCGAGGCCGTAGAGGAGCGACCCCTTGTGGAACTGCTCGGTCTCGGAGGTGTTGACGTACTTGGCCTTGTCGTCGCCCAGGGCGCGGCCGCCGAAGCCGACCAGCCGGCCGGCGGGGTTCCGGATCGGGAACATCAGGCGGTTGCGGAAGCGGTCGTAGGGCTTGTCGTCGCTCTGGCGCCGACCGATGAGCCCCGCGGCTTCGAGCTGCTCGGTGGGAAAGTCGAAGCGCAGGGCGTCGTAGAGGTGCTCCCAGGCCTCCGGGGCGAAGCCCAGGCCGTACTCGGTCGCCAGCTCGGGCGGGATCTTGCGCCCGTGGAGGTAGCGCTTCGGCAGCGTCTCACGCTTCAGGGCTTCGACGAAGAGCTCCTGGGCGGCCTCGAGCACCCGGCGCAGGTCGGGCGGCCGGTGGCGGTCACCGGTCTCGCTCCGGGTCGGCAGGGGGATGCCGTAGCGCTGGGCCAGGGATTCGATGGCGCCGGGGAAGTCGTCGCCGGTGAGCTCCATGTGGAGGCCGATGGCGTCGCCGCCCCGGCCGCAGCCGAAGCAGTAGTAGAGGCCCTGGGTGGGATCGACGGAGAAGGAGGGGGTCTTCTCCTTGTGGATCGGGCAAAGACCCTTGAAGCGGTGGCCGGCGCGCTGGAGGCGGGTGTGGTCGGAGGCGATGTCGACGATGTCGATCGCGTCCCGGACGGCCTGGACGAGCTGTGGCGTGATGTGGATGTTGCCGAGGGCCATGCTCTTATCCTTAGATGCGAACCGCGGCGGGAAGGTTACGAATTCCGGAACCGCGTGGGGCAAACACCGGGACCGGGTCGAACGTCCCTGGCTCCGGGACGGCGCACGAACTGGACGGCTGGGAGACTAACGTGCGCCTCGGCTCGGGCCGCGCCGGGCCGGACAGGCTGCTCGAACGATCTCGTGGGCGCGTCCCTCGACGCCCTCCACCAGGGACGTTCGACCCGGCCCCTCCCTGCACGTTCAGCACTACGCAGCGATCCTGCCAGCCGAGGACGGGGCGGGGGCGTCCCTCTCCCCCCGTGAGGGCGGGAGAGGGATCGAGCGTGAGGGGGGAGATCTCTCACGCTCCGCGGAGCGTGACGACGGTCGCCCCGTCGCCGCCTTCGCTCGGCTTGCCGGGGCGCTGCGAGCCGACGGCCGGGTGGCCGCGCAGGTGCTCGCGCACCGCCTTCTTGAGCCGCCCGGTGCCGTGGCCGTGGACGATCCGGACCTCGGCGCGCGAGGACAGCAGCGCCTGGTCCAGGTAGTCGTCGACCTTCTTGAGCGCCTCTTCCACCCGCTCGCCCAGCAACTGGAGCTCTGCCGGCGCCTCGACCTCGGCAGCGACGTCCTGCTGCGCCGCGCGGCGTCGACGCATCGCCGACGGGCGCTTCTTCGCCGGCTCCGGCTTGTCGTCTGCCAGGGCGATCAGCTCGTCCTCCGCGCAGCGGAAGGTCTTGCCGCGGACCTTGACCTCCGCCTTGCCCCGGTCGAGGCTCTGGAGCTCGCCCTCCCAGCCGAAGCTCTTGTGGCGCACCCGTCCGCCCTCACGCAGCTCGCCCGCGCCCTCGGGCTCCGCCTCCGGGTACTCGGGCGCCTCCTCGAACGCCCGCTCGGTCGCCTCCGACGCCAGACCCTTCTTGCGCCCCGCCTCCACCTCCTCGACGATCCGCTCGACCTCGGCGCGGAACTTCCTCCGGGTCTCGGTCCGGAAGCGCTCGAGCTCGGCCTTCATCGCCTTGGCCAGGCCCTTGCGCTCGGCCAGGAGGTTCTCGCGCTCCTCCTCCAGCTCGTGGCGCTCGGCTTCGAGCCGCGAGAGCTCCCGGTCGGTGTGGTCCTTGGCGTCGGCCAGCTCGCGGCGCACTCGCTCGACCTCGGCGATCATCTCGCGCAGCTTCAGGTGCTCGGTGCCCAGGCGTGCCTCGGCGCGGTCGAGCCAGACCGCCGGCAGGCCGAGCCGCCGGGCCAGCGCCAGCGCTTCGCTCGCGCCCGGCGGCCCGGGCAAGAGCCGATAGGTGGGCTCACCCGTCGCGCCGGAGAACTCCATCGCGGCGCAGCCGGCGCCGTTCATCTCGAGCGCGGCGGCGGCGAGCTGGGTCAGGTGGGTGGTGATGACTCCGAGGGAGCCACGCTCGAGCAGCCCTTCGAGCAGCGAGACGGCGAGCGCCGAGCCCTCCTCCGGGTCGGTGCCCGAGCCGAGCTCGTCGAGCAGGATGAGAGCGTCCGGGCCGGCCGCCTCCCACGCCTCCTTGAGCCGAAGCAGCCGTCCGCTGAAGGTCGACTGTTCGGCCAGCAGGTCCTGGTCGTCGCCGACCGTCGCCACCAGGGCGCCGAGCCGGGGCAGCCGCGTGCCGACCTCGGCCGGCACCGGCAGGCCGCACTGGTTGGCGAGCGCCAGCAGCCCCGCGGTCTTGAGCGCCACCGTCTTGCCGCCCGCGTTGGGGCCGGTGACCACCAGGCAGCGCGCCTCGGGGTGAAGCTCGAGATCGAGCGGCGTGACCTCGCTCAGGTGGCCCGGGTGACCGAGGGCGGCCTCGCGCAGCTCGGCCAGCTCGGGGGTGAGCAGCGGGTGGCGTGCGCCGCGCAGGACGAGGGTGCCCGGCGGCGCCAGCTCGGCCAGCCGGCCGCCGGTGCGCTCGGCGAAGCGCACCGCGGCCTGGGCGGCGTCGATCGTGCCGACCAACGCGGCGTGGGCGACGACCGCGTCGAGGGAGTCGCGCACCGCCTTGGCCAACTCCGCCACGATCCGGCGCCGCTCGTCGTCCTCGTCCTCGAACGCCTGCTGGAGGGTGTTGTTCTCCTCGACCGCGGCGAGCGGCTCGAAGTAGAAGCTCTTGCCGCTTCCCGAGCGCCCGTGGGTCAGGCCCTGGACACGGCCGCGAGAGCCGGCCTGGAGCACCAGCACCAGCCGGCCGCCGCGCATCGGCACGGTCTCCTCCGAGAGAGCGTCGCGGTGCTCTTCGACGTAGGAGGAGAGCTGGCTGTAGAGCCGGTCGCGGGTCGAGCGGATGCGGCGCCGGACCTCGGCCAGCCGCGGGCTCGCGTCCTCGCGCACGTCGCCCCGGCGGTCGAGGGTGCGGTCGATCTTGCGCAGCAGCTCGGCGACGTCCGGTAGCGCCGCGGCCTCCGCGCCGAGCTCCTCGCACGGCGGGATCTCGTCCCGACCAGCCGGCCCGCCGCCGGTCTCGCCGGCCTCGGTCACCCGGCGGGCGGCGGAGCGGGCCGCCTTGAGCAGGTCACCCACCCGCACCACGTCGCGGCCGGAGACCTCCGCGTGGGGAGCGCTCAGCCGCTCGAGCAGATCGCCGACGGAGAAGTCGAGCGCCCCGACCAGCGGGCCGCCGTCGAGCAGCAGCGTGCACTCCTCGACCCGGCGCCGCTGGGCGGCCAGCGCCTCGTCGTCGGTGAACGGGGACAGATCCAGGACCCTTGCCCGTCCCAGGTCGGTGGCCGTCAGCTCGGCGACCAGGGCGAGCAGGCTGTCGAGCTCCAGCGCCCGGCGCGACGCCGCCGAGCAGACGACTCTCCGCTCGACCGCCGCCGCGTCGGGTTCCTCGGATGGGCTCATGGCTCGATGGGGTGCAATCGGGTGAAAAGGGGGTGGAAAAAGAAAAACGGGAGCGGCCGCAGCCACTCCCGCTTTTCGGTATCGCGAAGTCCCGGCGCTCTAGGCGAGGCCGGCCCGCCGCTCTTCGGCGAGCTTGCGCAGCATCTTCTTGCGCGCCTGCATGGCCTTGCGCTTGCGCTTGACCGAGGGCTTCTCGAAGTGCTGACGCTTCTTGAGCTCGGTCAGGACGCCAGCCTTCTCGACCTTGCGCTTGAAGCGGCGCAGGGCGCTCTCGAAGCTCTCGTCATCTCGGACTGAAACTGCCGGCATGAACCAAATCACCTCTCTCTCGGTTCGATTTTCTTCGGCGCCGCACCGGGGCCGCATGGCGGCCGGGTGCGATGCACCGCGAGGACCGGCCCCGGGGTGGGGGCGCAGTGGTCCTCGAGCCGGCATTGTCTCCCGAGTCGGGGGATCGAGTCAAGGGCCGGGGCGGGCGGAGCCGCTCAGCCCTCGGTCGCCTCCTCGTCGCTCTTGTCGATCGCCATGAAGTCCTTGCGGTAGACCTCGTACCCGTCCCCTTTCTTGCGGAAGAAGACCGCGGCGGCGCTGCCCGCGTCGTCTTTCGGGTAGTACCAGGCCTGCAGGCCCTTCTCGGGATAGTCGCGGATGTTTCGCTGGTTGGCGGTGCCGAGCACCTCGCGCACTTGCTTGCGGCTCATCCCCTTCGCGACCTGGTCGAACCGCTCCTGGTCCATGAAGCGCAGCTCTTCGGCTTCCTTCTTGGCGTCGAGCGCTGCCTGGTTATCCGGCGCGAAGGCGAGGATGTCGTCGTAGATCTGGATCGCTCGGCCGTACTCGCCGCCCTCGGAGATGTACTCCTTGGCCAGCACGATGTCCTCGTCGGCCTTGAGATCGAAGGCCGCCTTGGTCTCCGGGCTGACCGGCTCGCCCTCGAGCGGCGGGTCGTCGTTGATGAACGCCACCAGGTCGGCATTGAGCTTCTCGGCTTCGGTCGTGATCTCGGCGTCCTTCTTGTCGATCTCGGCCTGAAGCGCTTCCGGGTCGACCTCTTCACCCTCCTCGAGCTCGCCGCTCTTGGCGCGGTCGAGACGATCTTCCATGCCGGCCAGGTCCTGACGGGCCTGGTCCAGGGCCGCCTTCTGATCGCGCAGCTCGGCGAGACGGGCCTGGCGCTGCGCCTGGGCCTCGTCCTCGCCACCGCCGCTGCTGCAAGCGCTGATCGACCCCAGGACGGTAATCGCGCCCAGGATCAATAGCACCGAGAGGGTCGAGCGAAGGGAGGCGATCGACGTGCGGGTTCTGCGGTTCATGCGTTGTCCTCCGTTGCTGAGACAGTTCACGTCGCGGGAGCCGGACCTCGCGGACCGGCGCTTCCAAGTCTACACGCCCGCGGTAAGGTGGAGACCACCCGGCGACGCCGGGGACGGGCCGAAACTGGATAAACCCCGTTCGCTCAAGGGATTTCCCCGAAGCGAACGGCTTGACACAGCGGTCGGCAGACTAAAATAATCGGTGCTCTTCGGAGAAGGTCCCATCGGCAGTACCTGACGGAGGTTTCGACCATGGCCCTGGGGGAGAAGATCCGACAACTGGACGAACAGGTGGCCGCCGCGGTCCGGCGGGCCCTGGACGACGCACGAGACGAGCTCAAGAGCGGGCTCGAGCAGGCGATCGAGGATCTTCGCGATCGATTGTCCGAGGTCTCTCCCGAGCTGCCGGAGTCCTTCTTCACGGAGGAGGCGCTGCGACAGCTCGCCGAGGAGAGCGCGCCCGCCTCCGAGCAAGCGGTGGCCGAGGCCGCGGCCCAGGGGCGCTCCGCCGCCTTCGGCGACCTGCGCCAGGCCCTGGAGACGATCGACCGGGCTCGGGGCCAAAACGCGATCCTCGGCGCCCTGGTGGCCGAGGCGGCGCGCTTCGCCGATCGCGCGGCCGTGCTGTTGCTGCGGCCGGAGGGGCTGGTCGGCTGGGTGGCGCGCGGTTTCGAAGCGGACGACGCGATCCGCTCCGTCAGCGTCCCCGCCCAGGCGCCGGGCTGGGCCGACCTGGTCCAGGCCGAGAGCCCGACGCTGCCCCTGCCGCCGCCCCGCTGCGCCCAGCTCGTCTCGCAGCTCGACAGCCCGGTGCCGCAGGCCGGCCTGATCATCCCCCTGGTCCTCCGCGACCGCGTCTCGGCGGTGGTCTATGCCGACCGTACCGCCGCCGTCGCCGACGGCGGCAAGCTCGAGACCGAGGCGCTCCAGGCGCTGACCTATGCCACCGCACTCGCCCTGGAGACGCTCGGCTTCCGCGAGCGGGAGGCGACCACCACCCTGGCGCCGGCCGTCGGAGCGCCGGAGGCCGCCGCGCCGGCACTCGAGCCGCAGACCGAGACGGCAGAGGCCGGCGCCGCTGAAGAGGTCGAAGCGGAGGAGCTGCCCGACGTCTCCGGCGAGAGCGAGACCGCCGGCGCCGCGTTCGAGCCGGTGGATCTCGAGACCGAGGACGAGACGCCGCCCGCTCCGGGCACCGCCGAGGCCGAATCCGAGGTCGACGACGGCTGGTCGACCGAGCCGTCGCCTGTCGAGGAGGTCGAGGAGCTGCCCGTCGAGACGATGGAGGAGATCGAAGAGATCGGCCTCGACGAGGAGCGCTCGACCGGCTCTTACGGGGCCGGCGCCGCCTCGGCGACGGACGACCGGCTGAGCTCGGTCGACGACTTCGAGAAGGTCGACGAGATGGAGGCGATCGAGGAGGGGGCCGAGCTCGAGCTCGACGACGCGGGCTTCGAGGAGATGCCGCCGCTCGACGAGATCTCGGCCGGACCCGCCGCGGACGCGGCGGCCCCCGCGATCGAGGGCTCCCGCGATGAGCCGGAAGAGATCGGCGAGTACGAGCTCGATCTCGACGAAGGGACCGACGCGGCGGCGGCCGCGCCGGCCGACGAGGTCCTCACGTCCGCCATGGAAGAGGCCGAGGCTCCGACCCAGGCGATCCCGTGGCGCACCGGCGAAACGACCGAGCCCGAGGCCGACGAGGAAGCCGCGCCGGTCGCCGAGGGCGAGCAGTTGTCTGAGCTGCCGGATCTGGACGAACGCCCCGAGGCGGGGGCGGT
>Ga0210085_1001075_pt1 | contig 11030 bp, 14 predicted proteins | sample China_Galinas_PW_5_FD_184866 | JGI IMG/M metagenome (GOLD analysis project Ga0210085, IMG submission 184866) | Wetland microbial communities from San Francisco Bay, California, USA, that impact long-term carbon sequestration - China_Galinas_PWC_D1... | ecosystem: Environmental > Aquatic > Marine... | reverse complement strand
AAAGGGCCACCGGGTCGTCCCCCATGGTTTTTAAAACATTCATCTGCACCACGGAAATGACGATCACCAGGAGCGCGGGCATGAGAAACAGCATCAGCAGGCCGACCCGGTCCCGGGCCAGCAGGCGCCATTCCTTCATCACCGATGTAAGCAAGCGATCCACGATTATGTATTCACTCAGGCTTAGACAATTATCTAAAGGATTCCATTAGCGGGTTTTGCGAAACCGTTACGGTCTAATCCCGCAGGGACCTTCCCGTCAGCTTCAAAAAGAGGTCCCCCAGCGAATCGGCGTCCGGATGACCTGCCCGAAGATCCGCCGGTGCGCCTTCGGCGATGATGCGCCCGGCATCCATGATGACGACCCGGTCGCACAGGGCTTCCACCTCCTCCATGTAATGGGTGGTGTAGACCATGGCCGTACCGTCCCGCTGCAAGCCGCGCAGGAGATCCATGATCAGGGCCCGGGACTGGGCATCCACCCCCACGGTGGGCTCGTCCAGAAAAAGCAGCCGCGGGGCGTGCACGATGGCAGCCGCCAGGTTGGCCCGCCGCTTCATGCCCCCCGAAAAGACAGCGACCGGCCGGTCGGCCTGGGCCGCCAGTCCCACGGCCGCCAGGCAATCCGCCACCCGCACTTGGAGCGCGCCCCCTTTGAGACCGTACATACGACCGAAATAATTCAGGTTCTCCCGGACCGTCAGACTCTCGTAAAGGGCGATTTCCTGGGGTGCCAGGCCCACCACCTGCCGGATCGGGCGCAGATGGTCGGCCACGCCTCGCCCCATGACGGTGAGCTGCCCGGCCGAAGGCCGCATCAGCGTACTGAGAATCGAGACCGCCGTGGTCTTCCCGGCCCCGTTGGGCCCCAGAAGACCCACGATCTGCCCCTCGCCCACCTGGAGGCTGAGCCCGTCCAGGGCGTTCTCCGACGCACCGGGGTAGCGTTTGATTAGGTTTGCGGCGGCCAGAACCGATCTGGCGTCGGGTGCCGGCGGGGTTTCAGGCGGCATTGGATAAACTCAATCGATACACGCAATGGATAACATCATGGGCGGTTTTCAGCCGGTCGACAAGGGGCGCATCCGCCATGGATTCGCAGCGTTTCGGGTCATCGGGCCAGGACCGACAGTTCACGGTAAAGGGCGGCCTCCCGATCGGCGCATTCCCGCACGGTCGCGGCCATGACCTCGTAGGAATCCTCAGGGCGCGCCCGGCCTTTGCAGTTGCGCGCGCCGGAAACGGCAAACTGGCGCCAGCGGTCGCCGATGGCCGTCATTTCGGCGGACAATTCACCCACCCGCGGCAGGGCCAGCACCTCCGCGGCCTGCTGCAGAAAGGCCGCGTAGATAAAGCGGAATCCGGCACCGCCGGTGCCGATCTCCTCCTGCATACGGATCACCTGCCCCAGGTAGAGCAGGGCCTTTTCCGGGCCGAATTTCTTCGGCCAAAGCTCCACCTGCCGGGCCAGCTTGCGGATGCCCTTGACCCCGATCAGGGAGACGGGCGCCTTCAGCATGGTGCGGCAGACTTCCCGCATCCCGCGCTTGATCGCCTGGGGGAAGTCGGCCGCCGCCGGCATGCCGTCCACGAAGTACATCTTGCCCTTCGGGGCCAGGGCGCCCTTGGCAAAACGCGCTTTAACGAGGTCGCGGCGGTGGCAGGTCACCGGGGCTTCGAAAATAGGGTCGCTGATCAGGTAGTCGTCCCTCTCGCGGCCGATCACCACCAGGTTGTGCATATTGAAATGGAACCGGTAGGCCTGGGGGAAATAGGGCAGCCAATAGCCGCCCGTCTGGCAGCCCACGGGCACCCCTTCCGCCAGTTTGCGGTCCAGCGCGTCCATGGCCTTGCGGGGGTTGCGGAACTGGGTCATGCGCAGGGTGACCCCCAGCCGTTTGGTCAAGCGTTTCATGATGCCGCCGGTGGTGATGCGATAGGTCGTCAGCGGCAGATGATTGAGGCGGATAAAGGGCAGATAGCCGAAAAACAGCCCCGAACCGATGCCGAAGGCCATGGCCTCGTTGAGGTCCAGTCCGTAGTGGGACAGCAGGTTGGCGGCCACGCCCGTCTCGCAATGGGCGGACTGCCGGTGTTCAAAGGAGATTTTCATCGTCATTCCGATTCGTGCTGAATTCCAGATCCGGTGTATCGGGGATGTGTTTGAGATCCTCCACGCGAATGCCCAGGGCTTCGGCGTAGCGCGCCAGGAGTTCCGGCTTCAGCCGGCGGAAAGGATTGGCCTTCATGTGCCGCCGGATGCGCCAGCGGTTGATGCGGACGTACTTGGCCAGCAGAGACGGCTGCATCTGATGCCGGGTCATGTGCCAGGCCAGGGGGCTGAGCTCGCCGGCCGCCACCCGGGCCCTGATGGTTTCCAATTCCTTCAGGATAAGCTCCCAGGCCTGACGCAGCGCCACCGTTTTGGGATCCCATCCATAGCTGGGAACCGCCTCATAGCGGCCGTCTTCCCCTACGGCGTAGACCACCTCGCGCAGGGGGCCTGCCAGCCCGACGTCCTGGGGTACATTTCCTTTGTGCATGGTCTGCCTTCCTTCGGCACTGGCTGCAAAATCTTACTAAATTAGCCCTCTTGCCGAATCGCTGTCAATGTCTAATTGTGGATAAATATCAGAAGATTCAGACCGAATGATTGACTTTTGACCGGGAAGGCGGCTAAATAGAACGCCGCTTCGGACAGGCCGCCGGCCTTGGGCCACAGCGGCCGCAAACCGCAGGAGGAACACTTGACCGCCATGGCCAAGGTAACTTACGCCAGCCACGAAATCCGGATGAGCGTGCCGTTTCACGATCTCGACCCCCTGCAGATGGTCTGGCACGGCAATTATCTGAAGTACTTCGATCAGGCCCGCTTTGCCCTCTTCAGCCACTGCGGCGTGGATCTCCATGAATACTCCCAGCGGTCGGGTTTCTTCTTTCCCGTCACCCGCACGTCCACCAAGCATATCCGCTCCCTGCGCTACCGGGACCGCTTTGTGGTGCGCACAACGGTTCGTGAAGCCCACATCCGCATCGTTCTCGATTTTGAGATCCGGCGGGAGGCGGACGGCATCGTCACCACCCGTGGGCGCAGCGAACAGGTCTCCGTCAAATATCCCGGCGACGAGCTGATGCTCCAGATTCCGGCCGAAATCGAAACCGCCTTGACCCGCGCGGACGCCCCATGACGCCCACGCTGTTTACGCAAGGCTTGCGCGGGGGCTTCGACCGCCTGGCGGCCTGGTCGGATCTGCTGGACGCCATCAACGTCTTCCCGGTGGCGGACGGCGACACGGGCCGCAACCTGCATGTCAGTCTGATGCCCCTCCAGGCCCATACCGGGCAAGACGATGCCGGCCGTCTGACGGTGAAGCTCCTGAAGGCCGCCCGGGGGAACTCCGGCAACATCGCCACCCAGTTTTTCTGCGAATTCATCCAAGCGCCATCCATTTCCATGGCGGAAGCCGCCCGCCACGGCGCTCGGGCCGCCTACCAGGCCGTGCAAACGCCCCGGGAGGGCACCATGCTGTCCCTGTTCGATACGCTGGCCGTCGGACTGGCGCAGCATGGCCCCGTTGCGGGGACCGATACGGTCGAAGCCCTGCTCGAAGCCCTGCACACCACGGTGCGGGACAGCCGCGGAGCGCTGCCGCGCCTCAAGGCCGCCGGCGTCGTGGATGCCGGCGCCCTGGGGATGTATCTTTTTTTCGAGGGGTTTTTCTACGCCCTGATCGACCGGCGCGAGGACTGCCTGCCCCCTACCCGGCGCTTTCCGGAAAGCCTGCGCATCAGCGCGTCCTTTCAGGAGGACGACGAGCAGGGCTATTGCGTCGATACCGTGCTGGCGGCGGGGTCGGATATGGATGCCGTCCTGCAGGATCTGGCGGCCCAGACCGAGAGCGTCGTGCAGCTTGCCCGGGGCGATATCATCAAACTCCATTTCCATACGGCCGACCATGAGGCCGCACACCGCACGCTCGCGGCCACGGGCGCCCTGGTCAGCTGGTCCGAAGACGATCTATCCCGCCAGGTGAAGGCTTTCCGGCAGCGCCCCCGCCAAACCCGGGTGCATATTGCCACCGACGCCGCCGCCTCGCTGACCCGCACCGACCGCCAGCGCTTCGGCTTCACCCTGCTGGACAGCTACATCACCATCGGGGATGCCTCATTGCCCGAAACCCGGGTGGCGCCCGAGGATCTCTACCGTCGCATGCGCTCCGGGGAGCGGGTATCCACCGCCCAGGCTTCGGATTTCGAACGCCGCCAGCATTACCAGCGCCTGCTGGAAACCCATGCGGAAACCCTCTACCTGTGCGTCGGATCGGCCTTTACCGGCAACTACGGGGCGGCCGCGACCTGGCAGGCCCGCCACGATCCCCGCAACCGGCTGCGCATCGTGGATACGGGGGCGGCCGCCGGCCGGTTGGCGGTCATGGTGCTGGCCGTCGCGCGGCTGGCCTTGAGCGGGGCGGGCATGGAAACGCTGTCGGCCCTGGCGGAACGCTCCCTGACCCTTTGCCGGGAATATATTTTTATCGATCGGCTGAAATATCTGGCGGCCGGCGGCCGGTTGTCGCGGCCCGGCGCCGTCATGGGGGACTTCTTCAATGTCAAACCGGTCATCAGCCCCCTGCCCACGGGCGCCGAGAAGATCGGCAGCGTCAAAAACCGGGCGGAGCAGCTGCAATTTGCCCTGCAGCATTTGAATGCCGATCTGGCGGAAGCCGTCGCCCCCATCGTCCTGGTGGAGTATACCGACAATCGCGATTGGGTCGAAGCCAAGGCGGCCGAGGCCATTGCCAAACAATTTCCCTCGGTGGAAATCATCCTACAGCCCCTGTCCCTGACCACCGGCGCCCACACCGGCCCGGGCACCTGGGCCGTAGCCGTCCACCCGGATCCGGAAAATCGGGCGGCCTTGTCCGCCGCCGAAACATCTCTGGCATCAGCGGGCCGGCCGGCCCACCCAGAAAGGAATCTTGGATAACGATTTATGGATGCATTAGAGCGCGAACTTACTGAAATGATAGTGGAAGCGTGTGATATTCCCGGTCCCCTGCCCGACGACTTCGGGCGGGATTCCATCCTGATCGGCCCGGAGGGCCCCCTGGGGCTGGACTCCCTGGATGCCGTCGAAATCATCGTTACGGTGCAGATGCGCTACGGCATCCGCATCGACGCCGAAAAAATCGGCCGTACCATTTTGCAGTCCCTGGGCACCCTGGCGGACTTCATCCGCCGGGAAAAAGACGCGCAAGACTGAGATCCTGGAAGTTATCATGCAGATGGCCGTCTATACGGGTTTCCCGGCCGCCCTGAACGGCCTGTTCGCCGCCAAGGAAGTCTTCGCTGAGGGCCATGCCGCGCCATCGCCGTAGCCCTGCGCCTGTTGACCGGCCAGGTGCGCCTTCTGGATGGTAAAAAAAGAAATGGACATACGCCACCGAATGGGCATCCGCAAAAGATACGATGGCGCCCGAATCCGGAAAACTCAAGCAGCGACTTGAATCTGCAAAGGAAATGCCTATGCTTTTGGTTAGCCCGGAAGCGCGGCCGGAGTCCGAATGCCGCGGGAAGGGCAAGCTCACAGACCTGAACGCCGTGAGCTGTTTGAACCGACCGAAATTCGGTTGGCTGGCACAAGGAGGTCAATGCCATGAGTATGGAAGTGAAAGATGAAGAGAAGAAAGTCGTTTGTCATGCCATAAACCACTATCTCGACGACCTGCGGCAGGAGATCGTGAGGACGGAAAGCCACGATATGAAAGCTGATCTTCGCCGGGAAAAAGAACTTCTGCAGAGTTTTAGCACTCGTTGCTGATGTTCTCAGCGAGCATGGCAGGTGTTTCTTGATATGCAAAAGGCGGGGCGCTTGCAACGCCCCGTTTTGAAGGCCCACGTTCCAAGAGCCCCCCCTAATCTTCCCCGTCTCTCGAAATCAACCCGCGGTCGCTACGCCGCAACATCCGCCTACCGGATCAGGGATAGTCCATGCGCGTGGGGCGGACGATGATATCGCTGATATGCACGCGGGGCGGCTGGATGACGATATGGTATACGGCATCGGCAATGTCGTCGCTGATCAGCAAGGGGCCGTATTTCTCATGCAGGGTATTCACCATGGCGTCACTGTATCCGGCCGCCGCCTGAAACCCGCTCGCCACCGCGCCCGGCTCCACCAGCGAAACACGCACGCCGGTGGTCGCGATTTCCCTTCGCAGACTTTCCGCCAGCGCGTTGACGGCAAACTTGGAGGCGCTGTAGACGGCGCTGAAAGGCGATATGTGGCGCCCGGCCACCGATCCGATGATGACGATATCGGCCGCTGCATCGGGAAAGACCTTCTCCTGCACCGGCACCATCTGTTGTGCCGCTTTTTGAATCAGCGCGGCGACGCCCCCCACGTTGGTGTTTAATAGTTCCCCGAATTGGGCCAGATCGGCATCCTTGACGGAGCCGCCTAAGCCGCGGCCCGCATTGGCCACCACGATGTCGGCCGCGCGGCCGAAGCGCTCCTCGGCTTTGGCGAAGAGTTGATCCACGAGAGCATGATCGGCCGCATCCCCGGCGACGCTGCAGAAACCGGCGCCGAGTTCCTTTACGAGCGAGTGCAGTTTGTCGGCATTTCGCCCATTCCCCACGACACCGAACCCGGCCGCGACGAATTTACGCGCAATGGCTTCTCCGATACCGGATGTGCTGCCGGTCACGATGGCAATTCGTTTGTATTTGTCAGCCATATTTTTCCCCCTGAATGGATTGGTTGAACTTCAATAAACGTCTCCCGCAGAGCGGAAGGCGTTGGGTTGTCCCCGGAAAAATGTTAAGTTTTCGGTTGCAATTCCCTTTGACCCGCGCCGACACGCAAGATCAAGCGGGACACGGGCGTTTGAAGCCTGTCACGCCGAGGCGTGATTGCTTCGTTTCCTCTTCACGTGAAAGAAAATGAAGAAACAATTCAAGCCGTTCTCTCATCCGACGCCGCTACGGACGTCCATGCGCAATACGGTTACTTCCATCCCATAAACCTTGATCCTTTTATTGATTTCGTCAATCACCCCATCGAGCAGCGTTGTGGGATGCGCTGTTTCCTCCTTGGGCAGTGTAAGACTGCCGGCCTCGATCAGCGGTCGAATGTCATCCGGGCCCAGCTTCGCGAAGCGGTCCCGCAGCAGGCTGATCACGAAATCGCCGATGATGCCGTCGGCACGCGTGGTGCGGCCGCCCAGCGTCCTGTCAAAAAGCACCGCGTCGACGATCCGCCACCGAAATCGCCACGATCCATCCCAGTACGTAGGCCACTGAAGGTAAAGGGTTGTTATCGCTCGCAGCCAAATGCAGGAAAACTATGGCCGCGAGCACCCATTGCCGCAAATACCAGATGACAACAGTCAGCAACACGCCCCCGACGACCAGAACCAGAAAATTGAGCCCGTAGCGCTGCCGCAGCCTCGGATCGGATTCACCGGCCGCCGCCCCCAGCAGCAGGTGGCGCTCGAAGTACCAGGCCAGCCAGATAATTGCGGTCCAGATAAATCCGAACGCAATCACCTGTATCATCCATCCCATTTTGAAATAGCCGGCGGCAACCGGCAAAAGGCCTACAAGCGCAAGGGTCAGCAGGGATCTGACAAGGGCTTTCCAGGAAGCCGCCTCCAGGTAAAAGGGCGCGATGAGGGCCCTTCCAATTACCGCTCCCATGGGCACACGGGGTTTGGTCATATTCACCTCGCCTCAACGTTGTGGACCAGGTTCACCAATGAAAACCATGCGGCACGTGATGCCGCAGCAAAGGAGACAACGCCGGGCTTCAAAAGTATGGCGCCGGGACGGGTCCCGCAATTTTAAAGAGGGGGGCATTGTCAGGGTCTACTCGAGGCCATAGACTTGCCTCGGGGCCAGGGCTTGCGGATAGTGTTCGATGGCAGCCTTGCGGGTTAGAAAACAGAGGTGGCACTCGTCGATGTAGCCGGGCGCCGGAGCCCGGCCGCATGCTCGGGCCAGCTCCGCCGGACCGCCGCGAATCAGGGGGCCGCAGATCGGGTGGGCCTCCGGGCGATAGTTCGCGATGAGATCCGACAGCGGCACATCCCACATATTCCCGATGCTGATCCCCTGGCAGACCTGGACATGGCCGAAGGCATCGACGTGCACCCGGGAAGGCGAGGCAAGTTCTTCGTAGGGGCATTCGCGCAAATCCTGCCAGGGCCTGAGGGGCAGTCCGCCCGCCAGCTTCTCCACCGCCCGCCCCCGGAACATGGGCCCGCCGCCAACCACCGGCTGCCCCTTGTCGACGTCGTTTGGGTCCTGGATAACGCTTGGGGCCTCGATGCAGATCGGCTCCGTATCGAGCCCCAGCCGCTGGGCCGTTCGATGGGCGATCATGGCCGGGGTTTCCGATGCCTCCCCGTAGTGATACCGGTCATTGCTCACGGCAAGATAGGACAGGCCAACTGCGGCCAGCGGTTTCAGCCACAATTCAGCATCGTCCTCGGAAATCGCGCCGTAGGCGTTGGTCACGATCCCCACCTTGAACCCGCGTCCCACCGCCCGACGGACACTCTCCAACAGCAGCGGGTAGAAGAGAAGCGGTTCGCCGCCCTCGTAAAAAATCCATTCCACCGTGCCGATCTTCCGGGCCTCGTCCAGCACCCGCGTCACCTGACCGATGGTAAAGGTCCCCTTCGACCAGGGGCTGCAATACAGAAAGCAGTGGTCACACTCGAAGTTGCAGGTGTAGGTCAGTAAAAAGTGGATGCCGTTGAGCATGGTGGTTTATGTCCTGTGCTGCAGAGACGTTATGAGGAATACCGGGTATTTAATCCGCAAACGCCCATCTCGGGAAGTGATATTGAGAAAAATCTTTTTTACGCCGAACATGAGCGGCGGCTTCGACAGAAGTTGAAGAAACAACGAGCTTACCAAAAACCACTAATTTTGAAACCACCGCACGCTATTGCCGTCCGCCTCGATGTGTTTGTTAGAAAGATTAATATCAAGGGAAATGAGACTTGTTTTATTGAGGTATCATGCCCCCTGATTTAGAAGCCAAATAAACTCCTATTTCAGGTTGACGGTAAAAATAACTTTGCTAAGGAGTAAGGCTCTTTTTTAAAAATTGTAATACTTTGGGCCATGAATCTTTACAAGCAAACGCATTGTCTTGAGGATTCCCGCCATAGGCAATATCAAACTTAAAAATAGGATGGACGCCATGCAGTATCGTTGTCGGATAATATGGATTTATGATGATATGCCCCGCTCCTTCGTAACTCAAATGTTGATATGGAAAAGGATGTTTAAATCTGGACAGTCTTTTCATCACCATTTCTGACATGAGTGTGGATGGCCACGCTTGATCATCTTCTCCTGAAATTAAAAGCACCGGTCCATTAATTCTTTCCACAGGAATTACTGCTTTCTCCACAGCAGAAGTATTTTGAAGACTAAGTAAAAACATGGGGGTAAATCTTATGGGCGGATGTTCATACAACTTCACTATATGCCTGAGGGGAACAAAGTCTAGTGGTTTACCGTTTATTGTCCATGAACTCATATTCCTCCCACCCCCCCAAACAACGTGGCTGGGAACATAAGCAACGACCGCTTTTAGTTTCGGAAAGGTGGCCCCAAGCAAGAGAGCTAATTCTCCTCCCTTGGACCTGCCTAAAACACCAATTTTATTTGATGTGACAGCAGGGTGGTTTTCCATCCATTGAATCGCATCTCCAAAATATTCCAACGGAATATTTATCAGCCAGGGTGGCAAATCCTCATAGGCAAAATAGGCCAGTGCCAGCGCCGCATAGCCGTGAGAGGCCAACATCTTTGCATCATATGAGGCCGAAATTATTCCGCCACTAGCGCCTCCAAGTACGATGATACCTGGATGAGGACCTGTTGAACCAGGTTTGAACAATGATCCGACCAGGCCATTCTCTCGTACCGCTAATTCTGTTACATCTGCAGCAACATCGTATTGTTTAAAGATCGTGGAAGCCACGACCTTACCCTCAACTTCCGCCTCAATTAAGAAGATTCTAATTAACCTTGAACCGAGTATGACACCCTTGTACCATCGTTTTGAAAGGTCTTCCTTATGAACAATAATTGGCAAAGTCAGGGGGTGACCATTTCGCTCGATCTTAATATTGAAGGTTACGTCTTGTTGGGATTTCGAAGCCGATTCGAGATGATTTTGGATCCTGTTAAACAATTCTTTCTGGTTTTGGATTGGCTTCCCATCCATAGCAACCAGCACATCATTTTCCTTTAACCCGGCTTTGGCAACTCGGGAATTTTTTTCCAGTCTGATAATCGGCAGCTTATAGACGTCACCATTATAAGGCTTTTGCTTCCGGTCTACAGTTTTATCATCTGTTCTTTTTAAAGACCAGATGAGCCCCATTCCATCAATCCCTCTATAAGTCCCGGATATAGGGGCTTGTTTTGAAAGATCCACGTTTCCCAAAGAATCGGCCTTAAATATAGCTTTGGACCGCCAGTTGCCGGCTTGCGCTTTTAATGTAACTTTTTGATCAGGTTCGAAACCGGAAAGCTTGATGACAACTTCTTCATCTCCCAGAACACTGTCCGGTTTGATCGTAATTTGGTGAAGCTGTTTTTTTACAGGGACGTCCGGCAATGGGCTGCCAATCAGCGGCTTTTGAAATATTCCAAAAACCAATAGCAGCATTACAAACCTAATCAGTATATTGTTTATTAAAAAACTACGTCTCATGAAGCCTTTTTGTTTGTACAAACTATCCATTTTTTTCTAACTATAATATTATGTGGAAAGCATCATTTTAGCAAAAAATTTAAATTTGAGACACTTTTTAGGAAGCCTGCTATTGTTCCGCCAATTTAGCAGATAATGTGTAATGTCAAGGTATTAAACAAAAAATTCCATATTTTGTAGATCCTGAAAAGGCATCTTCCCCCGCCAATTATCGTTTTTATGGTGCAGCCCCATAATAACGGATACCAATTATTTTGAGACAATATCAGGCTAACGGACTGGCAACGCC
>Ga0210085_1001074_pt1 | contig 11045 bp, 12 predicted proteins | sample China_Galinas_PW_5_FD_184866 | JGI IMG/M metagenome (GOLD analysis project Ga0210085, IMG submission 184866) | Wetland microbial communities from San Francisco Bay, California, USA, that impact long-term carbon sequestration - China_Galinas_PWC_D1... | ecosystem: Environmental > Aquatic > Marine... | reverse complement strand
ATCGCTCCCGGCCGCAGGATCGCGGAGCCGGTCTCCCACGTCGACCTCGTGCCGACCCTGGCCGACCTGCTCGGGGTCGAAGCGCCGGTGACCGGCCAGGGAGTGAGCCTGCGCCCCCTGCTGGCCGGCGAGCGTTCGGCCGGCCGGCGCCGGTTCCTCTACGTGGCGAGCCCCGACCGGCTCGACCGGGAGGCGGTGGTCCACGGCCGCTTCAAGCTGATCGCCGGCACCCACGACTCGGCGGTCGAGCTCTTCGACACAGTGGCCGATCCGGGCGAGCGCCACGACCTCTCGGGGGAGCAGCTCGACGTGGTCGGCACCCTCCAGTCCGGCCTGCTCGAGCTGCGTGCCGCCGTCGAGCGCCTGCGCGCCGCCCACGCCGGCGACCAGCCCCCCGAGGAGCTCGAGCGCATCCGCGAGGAGACCGTCCGGGAGCTGCGCTCGGTCGGGTATATCGACTAGATCGGCTGGATCGACTGGCTCTCCCCCCGATCCCTCGATCCCTTTCCCGCCCAGGAGTGTCGGCGAGTTGCTGAGGCTTCGCGCCGGGCGGGGGCTTGTTGCGGGTCCGGATGGTAGCGTCGCCGCGATGGTTCGACGGATCGCCGAAGGAGCCCGCGCGTGGATCGAGCGCCTGCGGCTCGAGCCCCACCCCGAGGGCGGCTACTTCCGGGAGACCTACCGCTCCGAGCTGACCCTCGACGGCGGCGCCCTCGGCGGCCGCTTCGACGGCCGGCGCTCGGCCTCCACCGCCATCTACTTCCTGCTCACCGGCGCCGACGTCTCCCGCTTCCACCGCATCCGGAGCGACGAGATCTGGCACCACCACGACGGCTCCCCGGTGACCCTCTGGGTGCTCGATCCTGGGTCCGGCGAGGGCACTGACGGCGGCGCGGTGGCGACGATCGGACTCACCTCCGCGCCCCCCGTCCCCGGCGAACCTCACCCCACCGGACTCCCCCAGGCGACCGTCCCGGCCGGCGTCTGGTTCGGCGCCACCGTCGACGACCCGCAAGGCTACGCCCTGGTGAGCTGCACCGTCGCCCCCGGCTTCGACTTCCGCGACTTCGAGCTCGCCCGCCGCGCCGACCTCCTCGCCCGCTGGCCCCTCGAGCGCGAGATCATCGAGCGGCTGACTGCGGGGTGAGCGGAGAGATGACCTGACTCCACTCGTGCAGGATGATTGCAGTCAACTCTTCTCCTTCAGATCGGTCCACTGCCACCCTCGGTGTCGTCGGGATCGGGAGGGTCTCCGCTCTCTCCCTCTTCAGCATGTTCGTCTTGCCAGATTTCGAGCAGCGCTTGCTTGTCTGGCTCGAGCAGTGACTGCGCTTGGAGGAGGGCATTGCCCAAAGAGCTCGGCGAAGGCTTGGAGTGCCTCCAGTAGATCCAGCCACGGCGTTCCATCCACAGCGCGAGCCTGTCGACCAAGAACAACGCCACGAGGACTGCGGAAATGAGCGCGATGGTCTTCGTCGTCGTTCGAGAGTGGCCGGTTGAGGGAGATGGAGCCTAGCGCGATTGAGCTGTGTTGGTGAGACGGGGGTCGGCAAGGAGTGGATCGCTCGGCTGATGCATTCCTGGAGCGTCTTCGTCCTCGGCCTCCCCGCTCAGGTAGGCGCGGACTGCCCTGGGGCGGCTTGACGAGGGCGGGGTCGAGCTGTCGGAATGAGGGTCGGGATCGACTCATGAGCCAGGCCGGCGGGCGGCCGGCTCTGCCAGGGAGACCTGGTAGGCAGATCAAAGGAGGTGTCGCGGTGGAAGAGACCACACCACGGGCCGCCGAGGCCCTGCATCACATCGTCGCGGCCACAGACTTCTCCGAGCCGGCTGCCACCGGTCTGTCCTGGGCGCGGGAGATCGCCCGGGTCCACCGGTCGGCCCTGCACCTGGTCCACGCCGTTTTCCAGGTCGATCCCGGCCTCCTCACGGAGGCGGGCGAGCACCCGGTCACGAGCTTCAGCGAGGAGGCTCTGCGCGGTGCGAGCGCCCGCCTGGACGAGGAGGTGCGCCGGATCGCCGCCGACGGGATCGAGGTCACCGGCCGGGTCGACTTCGGTCAGCCTTCGGACGTCATCCTGCGGGCGGTGCGGGACCTGGACGCCGAGCTGGTGGTGCTGGCGACCCGCGGACTGGGCGGCTTCCGGCATCTGCTGCTCGGCTCGAGCGCCGAGACGGTGGTCCGGAAGTGCTATGCGCCGGTGTTGACTGTGCGCGCGAGCGGGACGGGGGAGGGAGAGACCGGCCCCGAGCCGGTGCGGCGCGTCCTGCTGCCGACCGATTTCTCGGTCGACGCCCGGCACGCCTTCGAAGCGGCGATCCGGGTCTTCCGGCTGGGAGAGGGGACCATCATCCACCTGCTTCACGTCATCCACCTGCCTCCGGAATACGAGGTCTACCGGGCGGACGGTCTTTCGGGGATGTCTCGCGGCCTGGTGGAGCGGTCGATCGAGGTCGGCGAGCACGACCTCGAGCACGTCGCCGGCTCACTCCGCGGACAGGGCTTCAGGGTGGAGACCGAGGTGGCGGAAGGCGAGCCGGCCTTGGTGATCGTCGGCCGCGCGGCCGCTCTCGGGACCGACCTGATCGCCATGGGTACCCACGGAGCCGGCGCGCTCGAGCGGATCTTCTTGGGGAACGTCGCCCGGCGGGTGGTCCAGCACGCGCCCTGCCCGGTGCTGACGGTGCGCCACAGACCTGAAGGCGCCTCGTAGTCCGGCGCTCCCGACCGGTGCGAGCTCTGGGAGGGGGCGTCCGGTTCCTCCCGGCGGGGGGAAAGGGATCGAGGGTTCGAGGAGCGATCCGGCTAGCGCTCTCGCCAGCTTTGGACCTTGAACGTCCAGACCGACAGGTCGGGCGCCCAGAAGTCGGCCGGAAGCCCCGCCTTCGTCTTGAGCGAGGCGAGGAAGTCCTCCGGCCGGCGGAAGTGGTGCCACACCTGGGGCAGGTAAGTGCCGGCCAGGCGGCCCCACTCCAGCACCACGCCGTGCTCGCCGGGGCGCAGGGCGGCGAGCGCCTCCGGCTCGGAGGTGGCGCGGAGGGCGAGGAGCGGCGACAGCAGCGAGACCGAGATCGCCACCGGATCGGAGGCGATCTCCTCCCGGGTGAGCGGCGGGAAGCGGGGGTCCCGGAGTGCTGCGGCCCGGGTGTTGGAGCGCAGGTCCTCGATCAGCGTACGGATCGGTCGAACGGTGCCGATGCAGCCGCGCAACCGGGGCTCCTCGGCGTCGCGGCCAGGCCCGCCACGCGGCGCCTGGGTCAGGGTCACGAACGTCGCCGCCGGCCGGTGCAGCCAGGGTTGATTCCAGGAGGTGGGGCCTCGGCCGGCGAACGGCTCGAGCCCGAGCGCGTCGTCGAGGGCTTCGCGAGCGATTACGGGCAGGAGCGAGCCCTGCTCCTCGGTGAGGTCCGGGAGATCGAGCTCCGGGGCCTGGTCGGCCGTCGAGGCCGGCGCCTCGTCGCCACGCATGACGTCAGCCTACCGCAACGCCCGGCCGGCGCAGGGGCCGGCCGCCCCGGGGCCGGTGGTCAGTGCCCGGCCGTCACCGCCCGGTGATCGTCACTCCGAGCGTGCGCAGGATCGCCTTTCTGAGGGCGTGGCGGCTTCGCTCCCGGCGGACGGTCGGCTCCGCGATCACCTTCTCTTCGATGCCGATGTGCTCGGAGGTTTCCGGGTTGTAGTAGTAGGTCCGTCGGACCGTTCCGCCGCGTACGAGCGGGCGCCGTTCGACGCCGCCCATGGGCACCAGCGGGCTGCTCCTGTTGTCGTCCGCGCAGCGCGGGCAGGAGAGCTGATCGCCCTCGGCCTCCTCGAACAGCTCCGCCGTCCAGGCGAGTCCGCACTCGCTGCAGCGCAACACCGCCAGCTCGTCGTCCTCGACCTCGAGCTCTGGAGACAGCTCGTAGGTGGAAAGGTCGATCCCGGTCAAGATCTCATCGCCCATCTGTAGGCCTCGCTTGGTCGATGCCCGACGCGGCGGTGGGTGAAGCCGCCCGGCTGCTCGGGCCAGTGTGCCATTTCCCTCGGGAACCTCGGTCGTCTGTAAACGCCACGGGGACGATATCAGGTACGCGTGGCCATCACTTTTGGGGTCGTTGGAGTGCAGATTTCACGTGGATACAAAACTGTCGATCGATGGTGCCCGGCCCGGAAGATCGGTTCGGGCCGGACCCTACTCGGCGACGCCCGGGCAGCGCCGCAGCAACCGTTCCACGGTCGCCACCCGCCGGTCCACCGGTCCCAGGGCGCGGGAGAGGATCGCCTGCGCCTCGGCGCGCGCCGGTAGAGCGGGGCGGCGCCGGCGTAGTCCCCCCGGTCGTGGCGCAGCAGGGCCAGGTTGTTGAGGCTCGTGGCGAGCTCGGGATCGCCCGGCTCCAGGATTCGCTCCCTGAGGGCCAGGGCTTCGGCCAGGAGCGGCTCGGCGCCCTCGTAGTCCCCCTGGAGGGCGTGGATCACCCCGAGCTGGTCGGTCGCCGTCGCCAGGGCCGCGCGGTCGCCGCCGTCGGCCCGGCGCAGCGCCAGCGCCTCGGCGAGAAGCGGTTCGGCCCGGTCGCGCTCGGCGGCGACCCGCGACGACTGGATCGCCGAGCTGATCGCGAGCGTCGCCAGCAGGACGGCAAAGGCGGCGGTCACCGCGGCGGCCAGGGCGTGCCGGCGCAGGAACCGGGAGGCGCGATAGAGGAAGGTCGCCGGCCGGGCGCTCACCGGGTGCCCCGCCAGGTGCCGCTCGAGGTCGAGGGCGAGCTGCTCGGCCGAGGGATAGCGCCGCACCGGCTCCTTTGCCAGGGCGCAGAGGACCACGGTGTCCAGGTCGCCGGCCAGGTGCCGGCGCAGCTCCGGGCGCCCGGCCCTCTCGCACCGCGCCCAGGCCCGCCCCGATCGCGTCCACCAAGAAGCTCTCCGCGCTCGCGTCGGCGGCCAGCAGTGCGTCGAGCTCCGAGCGGAGCGCCGGGCTGTCGGCCGCCACCCGGTCCAGGAAGCCGGCGCGCTCGTCCGGATCGAGAGCGAGCGCCTGGGCGAACAGGGCCTCGAGGCACCGCCAGCGCGCCGCGTCGGTCATCAGCCGGGAGCCCCGGCGGCCCGCCGCTCCGCGCCCTCGCCGCCGTCGGCCTCCGCGGCTCCGCCGCCCCGGACCCGCGCCAGCAGCCAGGCCCGGGCCATGCGCGAGTCCAGGGCCACGGTCGGGCCGGAGATCCCCAGCGCCCGGGCGGTCTCGTCGACCGTCAGCCCCCCGAAGTAGCGCAGCTCGACGACCCGCGCCATGCACCGCGCCGCGAGCCGGCGCAGCTGCTAGTAGACCAGCGGGATCAGGCGATCGCCCGCCCCGTACGCCCCAGTGCGCCAGGCGGCCAGGAGGCGGGTGACGTCCCCCGGGGCCACGATCGCGCGGCGATCATTTCTCAGCGGTTCCATTTGTGCGCGCCATCTCTTGCTGAAACAGTGCTATGCGCACAAGGCAACGGGACAGGCGCCCGGGCCGTAGAGCCTCTATCCAGGGTCGGTGGGAGATCCCGTGGTGGGCTCCGGATCCGCTCCGGAGGTCCGCGGCAGGGCCTCGGTGCCCGGCGCCTTGCGGGTCTCGAGGAACGCCACCAGGGCGTCGACCTGGTCGGGGTCGAGGATCGAGGCGAAGGCCGGCATGTTGTGGCCGCCGTTCAAGATGCGCAGGACCATCTCGCGGCGGGTCAGACGGTCGGCCACGCGGGTCAGCTCGGGGCCGCGCTCGCCGCCGAACCCGCCGACCCTGTGGCAGTTCTCGCACCCCCTCTGGTGAAAGAGCATCGCTCCGTGCGCCGCTTGGGCACCGACCTCGCCCACCACCCGGTCAGGCAACGGCGGTGGATCGAAATCCGGCGACCAGGGGGACTGGTAGCCGAGAATGGTCAGCGAGCCGACCATGGTGAGGATGGCGATCACCGAGGCGACCGCCCACGGGCGCTTCGACGGCCGGCGCTCGCCCCGGTTCGAGAGGAACGGGACGAGCAGCAGGCCGAGCCCGGCGACCGCCGGCAGGAGGACGATCAGGACCTTCTCCGTGCCGTGGGGCAGGAGCGCCAGCACGGCGAAGTACCAGAGCAGGTACCAGTCGGGCCGCGGATCGGCCTGGACGATGGTCGGGTCCGGCGGCTTGCCCAGGGGCGGCGGGCCGACGGTGGCGGCGAGCACGCCGACCACCAGGATCACCGCCGCGCCGAACACCAGGTCGCGCCAGGCGGCGTGGGGGAAGAACGGCTTGCCGTCGCGGTCCAGCCGCTGCTGGTACTGCTCGCGGTAGGTCGCGGGGTCGACCGGGCCGGCCTCGGCCGGCGGCTCGGAGATGCCGTTGCGCAGGACCAGGAACAGGTGCAGCCCGACGAGCGCGAAGATCAGCGCCGGGATGAAGAAGACGTGGAAGGCGAAGAAGCGGCTGAGGGTCGCCCCGCCCACGACCTCGCCGGCGAGCAGGAAGTGGGCCAGGAGCTTGCCGATGAACGGTGCCCGGCCGGCCTGCTCGGCGGCGACGACCAGCGACCAGACCGCGTTCTGGTCCCAGCGCAGGAGCTGGCCGGTGAACCCCATGGCCAGGGTCAGCCCGAGGAGCAGCACCCCGGAGATCCAGGAGACCTCCCGCGGGTACTTGTAGGCGGCGTGGAGGAAGACCCGGATCATGTGGATGCCGATCAGCACCACCATCGCCGAGGCGCCGAAGGCGTGCAGGCCGCGCAGGAAGTTGCCCAGGAGCGCCTTGTGGGTGATGAACTGGAGGCTCTCGTAGGCCTGGCCCGACGACGGCGTGTAGACCGTCGCCAGGGTGATGCCGGTCGCCACCTGGAGCAGGAAGGCGGTGAGCGTGGCGCTGCCGAAGACATAGGACCAGCCGACCTTGCCGGGTACCGGGTGACGGGCCAGGCGGACCAGTGCCTCCCAGATCCCGGTGCGGTCTTCGATCCACCGGCCGAGAGTTTCGAGTGCCTTCATGCGGTCTCCTGCGGTCTCCGGTTCATGTGATCGGGATGGGACCGGTGTGGATCTCGACCTGGCCGCCGCGCAACCGCACGTCGTAGCGCGCCAGGCCGCGGGGCGGCGGCCCGGCGGCGACCTTGCCGTCGGCGTAATAGACGCCGCCGTGGCACGGGCACATGAACAGCTTCGCCTCCGCCATCCAGCGCACCGGGCAGCCCAGGTGGGCGCAGTTGATCGAGAAGGCCACGAACTGCTCCCGGTCCTGGCGCCGGAGCCAGGCCCCGCGCTTGCCCACCTGGCCGGCCCAGGGCAGGGGAGAGGGGTCCTTGAAGATCACCTCGGTGGTCTCGCCGATCTTGAACCCGTCCACGGGTCCGACCGCCCGCCAGACCTCCGGGCTCTTCTCGAGCAGCGGCGCGAACAGGAAGCCGATCACCGGCACCCCGACCAGGGTGGCGGCGAGGGCGGCGAGACCCGCGCTCAGCCAGCCGATCGCCTTGCGCCGGTTCAGGGGGCCGAGGAGCCCCTCGTCCCGGTCTGTCGTCTCGGTCTCATGCGTCATGGAGCATCTCCCCGATCCACCGGACCAGCGACAGGGCGAGCAGCGCGCCGCCCACGCCGAGGAGCACCGGCGAGGTGAGGGTGCCCCAGAGGAGCACCACGGTTCCCAGGGCCGCGCCCGCCGGCCAGTAGGTCGGCGCTGGCGCCGGGTCGGACTCAGACGGGGGCGCCAGCCGGCGCCAACCCGAGCGGTCCAGCGACCCGTCCGCCGAGCGCTCCGGCGGATGTCCGTTCGCGATGTGACTCATGCCGTCACCTCCTCCGGTTGCCGGTACCACCGCACGAAGGCGGCGACGATGGCGAGGACGAAGATCACCATGCCGAGCACCCACATGAAGAGCCCGCCGAGCTGCTGGTCGAAGCCGGCGGTGATCCCCCAGCGTCCGCGGATCAGAGGCAGCAGGTCCAGCGTGTCCTCCGGCGTCACGTAGCTCGGGTAGAGCCCGACGGGTGCAAAGGTCAGGACGATGCCCAACAGGCTGTTGGCCAGGCTGGCGGCGAAGAGATACGCCGCCGCGGCCAGGGGAGCCATGCGCCGCTCCTCGACCGGTGTGAGCGCCGGCCACCAGAAGATCGTGCCGGTCACCAGGAAGAGCAGGTGCTCGATGATGTGGATCCGCTCGCTGTGGAGAGTCGCCTCGTAGAGCACCGGCAGATGCCAGGCCCACAGGGTGACCACGAAGAGCGGCCATGCCGCGCGCGGACGGCCGACGGTGCGTTCGATCCGGTCGATCCAGCGGTGGTGGAGCAGCCGGCGCAGGGGGCCCGGCTGGAGGCCGAGGACGAACAGCGCCGGCGCCAGGAACGCGATCAGGATGTGCTGGACCATGTGGGCGCTGAACAGGTACTGATCCGAAAGGGGATCGAGCGGTGAGACCAGCGCCACGAACATCGTCGCCACGCCGGTCAGGAACGCCGCGGTCCGCCAGCGTCGTTCGGCGCTTCCCGAGAGATCGCGGCGCGTCCACGCCAGGTACCCGGCGACCAGGGCGATGCACCCGACGACGACCGACGGGTGGAGCTCCCACATGCCCAGCACGTCCCATCCGGTCACTCTCCCGGTCATATGGCCGCCCACAGGTAGACCACGGAGAAGATCACGACCCAGACGGCGTCGACGAAATGCCAGTAGATCGTGGCCGCCTCGAACGCGTCGCGGTTCCTCCTCAGGCCCCGCTCCGTGCCCCCGGTTCGCTCCTCCCCCTCGGCCGGCCCGACCTTGCCCGCCAGGCTGAGGCCCAGGAAACTGCTCAGGATCACCAGCCCGACCAGCACGTGGAAGCCGTGGAAGCCGGTCAGGGTGAAGAAGCTGCTGCCGAACAGATCCCGCCCCAGGTTCTGCCCGGCGTGGAAGAGGCCCAGGTACTCGTGGGCCTGGCCGGCCAGGAAGGTCGCGCCGAGAACGACGGTCGCGCCGAGCCAGAGGCGGAGCCTGGACGACCGGCTGCGGTGGAGGGCGATGCCGGCGCGGTGCACGGTGTAGCTCGAGGCGAACAGGCAGAGCGAGAAGATTCCGGTCTTGACCGGATCGAGCAGCCGGGCCGCCTCGCCGCTGCTCGCCGGGTGCCCCTGGTAGTAGACGTAGGCGATGACCAGCATCAGGAAGAAGGTCGCTTCCGAGAGGACGAAGGTGACCATGGCGACCTTGGTCTTGCTGATCTTGCTCACGTCCATCTCAGGCCTCCTCTCCCGCTCCTCCGCCGGTGGGGACGGTCTCGTCCAGCTCCCACAGCGGTCGGCGGCCGCGCACCGGCGGCAGGCGGTCGAAGTTGTGCTCGGGCGGCGGCGACGAGGTGGCCCACTCAAGGCTCCAGCCGTCCCAGGGGTTGTCGCCGGCGATCTCGCCGTGGCGAAGCGCCCAGACCACGTTGACCAGCAGCAGCACGACGGAGATCCCCATCAGGAACGCGCCGACGGTGGAGATCTGGTTGAGCGCTCCCCAGTAGGGCAGGTCCGGGTAGGTGTAGGCCCGCCGCGGCATGCCCATGAGCCCCAGCAGATGCTGGACCATGAAGGTGCCGTTGAAGCCGATCACCGTCAGCCAGAAGTGCCACTTGCCCAGCCGCTCGGAGAGCATCCGGCCGGTGATCTTGGGGAACCAGTAGTACAGGCCGGCCATCAGGCCGAAGAAGGTGCCGCCGAAGAGCACGTAGTGGAAGTGGGCGACCACGAAGTAGGTGTCCGTGAGCTGCCAGTCGATCGGCACCGTGGCGAACATCACCCCGGACAGCCCGCCGACCGTGAACTGGATCAAGAAGGCGAGGGCGAAGAGCAGGCTGGTGGTGAAGCGGATCGAGCCGCCGAAGAGGGTCGCGCTCCAGTTGAAGATCTTCACCCCGGTGGGGATGGCGATCAGCATGCTGCCGGCGGCGAACACCAGGTCGACCGGCTGCCCGAGCCCGGAGACGAACATGTGGTGCACCCAGACGCCGAACGACAGCAGCCCGATCGCCACGGTCGAGGCGGCGACGAATTCGTAGCCGAAGATCGGCTTGCGCGAGAAGACCGGGATCACCTCCGACAGGATGCCGAAGGCCGGCAGCACCATGATGTAGACCTCCGGGTGGCCGAAGACCCAGAAGAAATGCTGCCAGAGGATCGCCGAGCCACCGCCGGCCGCCTGGAAGAAGGAGGCGCCGTACTGGCGGTCGAAGAAGAGCATCACCGCCGCGGCATTGAGCACCGGGATGGCGAAGACGATCAGGAGGCTGTTGACCAGGGTCATCCAGACAAACAGCGGCAGCCGCCGGAGCGTCATCCCCGGTGCCCGCATGGTCAGAATCGTGGCGATGAAGTTGATCGCCGACGACAGGGTCCCGATGCCCAGGATGAACACGCTCAGGGACCAGTAGTCGAGCCCCGGGCTCATGTTGAAGTTCTTCTCCGAGAGGGGCGCGTAGCTGAACCACCCGGCTGCCGGCGCGCCGCCGGCCATGAAGCTGAAATAGAGGAGCAGCCCGCCGAAGAGCAGAATCCAGAGGCTGAACGCGTTGAGCCGGGGAAACGCCATGTCGCGGGCGCCGACCATCAGCGGCACGACGTAGTTGCCCAGCCCGATCAGCGCCGGCATGACGACCAGGAAGATCATCGTCGTGCCGTGCATGGTGAAGATCTGGTTGTACTGGTCCGGCGTCAGGAAGGTGCTCTCCGGACGGGCGAGCTGAATCCGCATCAGCAGCGCCTCGACGCCGCCGACGAGGAAGAAGAACAGGGTCACCAGCAGATAAAGGATGCCGATCCGCTTGTGGTCGACCGTGGAGATCCATGCGAGCAGACTCATCGGAGCGTCTCCAGGTAGGCGACCAGGTCGGCGACCTGACGGCGGCTGAGGTCGAGGTCCGGCATCCGGCTGCCCTGCTTGATCGACTGCGGGTCGGCGAGCCAGCGCGCCAGGTTGTCGGGGGTGTTGGGCAGCGTGCCGGCGGCCAGGGTGGAGCGGCTCGCCACGTGGGTCAGGTCGGGGGCGACCTCGCCGGCCGGCTCGGTCTGACCGGCGGGCCCGGCCGTCTCGACCGTTCCGCGGATGGCGTGGCAGGTGCTA
>Ga0210085_1001072_pt1 | contig 11051 bp, 3 predicted proteins | sample China_Galinas_PW_5_FD_184866 | JGI IMG/M metagenome (GOLD analysis project Ga0210085, IMG submission 184866) | Wetland microbial communities from San Francisco Bay, California, USA, that impact long-term carbon sequestration - China_Galinas_PWC_D1... | ecosystem: Environmental > Aquatic > Marine... | reverse complement strand
CAGATTCTAATTTCCTAAATGTTTTTGATTATAATTTGATTGAAGGTGATTCAAGAAATGCACTTGTTGATCCAATGTCGGTTGTATTATCCAAAGATGTGGCAAAACTATTCTTTGGAAATGAAGACCCGTTAGGGCAAATTATTTATGATTCAGACAATATCCCATTTAAGATCACTGGTATTATAGAAAATACTCCTGATAACTCACATTTGAAATATAATATGCTTGTGTCCTGGAGCACAACGGTAAGAGGAGATGAAGGATGGAGACTTTCCTGGGCTAATAACTGGATTACGCAGGTGGATTATACTTATCTGCTATTGAAGCCTAATACAAATTATAAGGAACTTGAGAATAAACTTTCTTCAATAATTAAACAGAATCTGCCGACAAAAGCAGATCAATATAAGCTTTATCTTCAACCACTGAATGATATTTATCTTGGTTCATCCGATCTTTTGTTCACCAGGGGCACGAGACAGGGAAATGCCTCATATGTTAGAATATTATTATTTGCTGCTATTCTCATACTCCTGATAGCTTCTTTTAATTTTATGAACCTGACTTCCGCACGAGCTTTAAAAAAGGCAAAAGAAGTTGGAGTGAGAAAAACATTCGGTGCAAAAAAGCTGCAAATAATAAAACAGTTTCTTTTTGAATCACTTTTGGTCACAACACTTGCTACATTACTATCAATTTTATTTATCGAAGTATTGCTCCCTGTTTTTAATAATTTCACCGGAATTCGATTAATTATCAATTATCAGCAATTATTCTTGTTCACCATTCTGCTCACTTTAGTTGTTGGTATATTTTCCGGAATATACCCTGCAATATTATTATCACGATTTAATTCAATTAGAGTTCTTAAAGGTGTTGAAATATCAGGAAGAGGGAAAAATATTCCCAGGAAAATATTTGTTGGTGTTCAGTTTGTTATCTCCGCTTTTTTAATAACATCTACAATAATAATATTCAGCCAGATGAGATATGTACAGGATAAGAATTTAGGGTTTAATCCTGACCAGGTTATAGTTCTTGAAACGGGCGGAACAAGTTTTTCAAATAAGCTTGATGCTTTTAAAAATGAGCTTTTAAAAAATCAATCTATAAAATCCATCACAGTTTCAAATTCTGTTCCCGGGCAGGATATGATGAGTTTCCAGATTCTTCCTGAAGGCAAACCGGATAATGTTGAATATGGCTCATCCACAATAAGAGTTGCAGATGTAAACTTTGCAAAAACTTACGGTTTAAAATTATTAGAAGGAAGATATTTCTCTGATAAGTATCCGACTGATAAAACTAGCGGACTGGTAATTAACCAGACTCTCGCTGACCAGCTTGGTTGGAAAGATCCTGTAGGCAAAAAGCTTGATATTAAAGGTGAAGTAGAAAACGGTAAAGTTATTGGTGTTGTAAAAGATTTCCATATGAATTCACTTCATCATAAGATTGGTCCCATTGTGTTTTATTTTAATCCAAGGGCAAAGACAACTTCTGTTAAAGTTAAGGCAGCAGATATTTCCTCAACACTCTCATTTATTAAAAATACCTGGAAAAAGTTCGATTCGGAATACCCTTTTGACTATAGATTTCTCGATAAAAGTTTTGCTCAGTTATATCAATCAGATCTAAAAATGATGAATATATTCGGAATATTTTCAGGTTTTGCAATTTTTGTTGCTTGTCTCGGATTGTTTGGATTGATCGCATATTCCTCCGAAAGAAGAAAAAAGGAAATAGGGATTAGAAAAGTGCTTGGTGCAAATTCCAGAGGAATAGTAGTACTTCTTTCAAAAGAATTTTTATTAATTATTGGAATTTCAACTTTAATATCCTGGCCTGTTACTTATTATTTAATGAACAACTGGCTCCAGGATTTTGCATACAGAATTAGTCTGAATGTCTGGATGTTTTTGATTGCCGGAATTATTTCTCTGGCTATTGCATTTTTAACAATGTTATACCAGGCATTAAAGGTCGCAAGTTCTAATCCTGCTAAAGTATTAAAATATGAATAGGAATTAAGAGGACTAAATGTTTAGAAATTATTTAAAAATTGCCCTGAGAAATCTAAAAAGAAAAAAAGGCTTTGCCTTTATAAATATAATTGGACTTGCAATCGGAATTGCTTCGTTCGTGTTTATTATGCTTTTTGTTAAAAGTGAATTATCGTATGATAATTTTCATAAAAATGGTGATCATATATATAGAGTAGCTGGGATTTATGATCAGGGGGGAGATAAAAGAAATCACAGTGCTGAGACCACTTATATGATGAAAGACTGGTTCGATACGTCTTTCCCAGAGGTGGACAAAACAGTTAGGTTATTTTTTACTGGCGGTCTCATAAAATTTCACGATAAAAAATTTGATGAAGATAAACTTATCTATGCCGATCCTGATTTTTTCAAAATGTTTAGTTTCAGAATAATTAAAGGGGATAAAGAAAATCCAATCTCAGGTCCAGGTTCATTGGTAATAAGTAAATCATCAGCCATTAAATATTTTGGTAATGATAATCCTATCGGAAAAGTACTCGATGTAAATGATATCCAGGTAAAAATTACAGCGGTTATGCAGGATATTCCGGAAAACAGTCATTTCCATGGCGATTTTGTTATTTCTATGAAAACTATTGAACGAATGTTTCCCAAATGGGTACTTACAAATCCAACTGGCATAAGTCATTTTACTTATATTCAATTAAAAAAGAGTGTAAAAGCTTCGACTGTTGAAAAACAACTTTCAGAATATACATTAAATCAATTCAATGAAAGATTTGCAAAAGAAAGATCGTATTTTCTGCAGCCTCTTCAAGATATTCATTTACATTCTAACCTGAGCAATGAAATTGAACCAAACGGTGATATACTTTACGTTTATTTACTTGCAGCCGTTGCATTGATAATATTATTGATGTCCTGCATAAATTATATGAATTTAAGTATTGCCGGATCTGCAGGGCGTTCAGCGGAAATAGGAATTAGAAAAGTTGTGGGTGCCAAAAGACGTCAACTAATTATGCAATTTCTAGGCGAGTCTGTAATCCTTTCATTCATCGCATTAATTTTATCAATAGTAATAGTTGAGTTAGGGTTACCATTTTTCAATACATTAACGGGTAAATCGATTCAATTAGCCGTCTTTAATAATTTAACATTTTTAGGTGGATTATTTTTACTTTCTATAATTGTCGGAGTAATTGCCGGAAGTTATCCTGCTTTGTTACTATCTAAATTAAAATCGATACAAAGTTTAAAAGGAATATTCCTTAATTCCGGGAATAATTCTAAAAGACTAAGAAAGATTTTAATTACAATTCAATTCGTTGCATCTACCGCATTTTTAGTCAGTACATTTGTAATCTATAACCAGTTAACTTTTATGCAGGATAAAAAGCTTGGTATAAATCCTGAGCAGGTTATGCTGGTTTCACTTCAGTCAAGAGAAGCCGGGACACAATTTAATAAGATTCACGACAGACTTTTACAAAACCCTAATATTAAAGAAGTAGCGGGTAGTAATAACAATTTAACAGACAGGATAGGGAACTGGAGAGAATATGAATTGGATGGAAAAGACAAAGCAGTTGTGATTCCAACAATTGTCGTAACTTATGATTTCTTTAAGACGCTTGATGCAACAATTAAAGAGGGAAGAGATTTTGATATAAAATACGGGACTGACTCTACAAATGCATATATACTGAATGAAGCGGCAGTAAAGTTTTTAAATCTTAAAAAACCTGTAGGAACTAAATTATCAGGCAGGATTTTTACCGGTAACGAATGGAATAATAAAGATGCAACTATAATCGGAGTTATAAATGATTTTAACCTGGCATCATTAAAAGAAGAAATTCAACCAACAGTTTTTTCATTAAATACATCTAAAACAACCCCGCTTAGATATCTGGCAATTAAATGTAACAGTAGTGATTTATCTTCCACTGTTCAATTTATAAAGAATACATGGAATAATATTTTCCCCGAAAGAAATTTGCGATACACATTTATGGATGAAGAAATTCATCAATTTTATCTAAAAGAAGAAAACTTCCTGCAAATTTTTCTTTCATTTGCCTTCCTTGCAATATTTATCGCCTGTATTGGGCTATTAGGGATTTCAGCCTACACTGCGATGGAAAGGACAAAAGAAATTGGCATAAGAAAAGTACTTGGAGCTTCAACAACAAGCATAATGAGGTTATTTACAGGTGATTTTATAAAATCAGTATTGATTGCTAATATTCTTGCATTCCCATTAGCATATTATGCTATGAATAAGTGGCTGGAGAATTTTGCATACAGAATAGATTTAAGCTTGTGGATTTTCCTTCTTGCAGGTTTAGCAGCACTATTAATAGCTGTACTAACAGTCAGCATTCAGGCAGCAAGAGTAGCACTAGTGAATCCTGTTGAGTCATTAAAATATGAATAACTATTTATAAAGGAAGTTATGTTAAAGAACTATCTAAAAATTGCTTTTAGAAACCTGGTAAGAAACAAGGTTTATTCATTTATTAACATTTTTGGACTTTCAATAGGCCTGGCTTGCAGCATCCTGATAATGCTGTTTGTTAAAAATGAATTAAGCTATGATTCATTTCATAAAAATGCAGACAACATTTACAGAATATCATTGTTTGAAAATTATGCAAAAGATGAACAGCATTTCAATTCTATAACTCCTACCCGAATTGGGCCCGCTTTGAAAGAAAATTTTCCCGAAGTTAAAAATGCTATCAGATATTCTGACATGCAGGGGCAGGTAAAATATAGTTCAAAGTCATTTCCGGAAGAATATAATCTTGCGGATCCGGAATTTTTCAAAATGTTTAGTTTTCCATTATTAAAAGGAAATCCAGATGATGCACTGAGTTCACCAAACTCCGTCGTTTTAACAGAATCAATTGCCAAAAAATATTTTGGTGTTAATGATGCTATGGGAAAAACTATATCAATAAATCTTGATGATAAAGTCGAAGATTTTATCGTAAGTGGAATCGCAAAGGATGTGCCTGATAATTCAAGCATACGGTTTAATATTGTAATCCCATTTGAAAAAATGAAAGATCTTTTCAGTGACAGAGCGTTAAACAGCCTGACAAATATATTCTGCGAAACCTACGTGTTCTTAGCTCCCGGTGTTACAGGAAAGATGATGGAAGCTAAGATGCCGTCCATGGTAAAAAATATGATGGGCAGCAATTATAAAGCCGATACATATAACCTGTTATTCCAATCAATAGAAGATATCCACCTTGATACATCATTTCCTGTCGGGTTTGAGCCGATTAGTAATCCAATTTATTCTTATGCGCTTTCGATAATCGGCTTTTTCATTCTTCTAATTGCTACTATTAATTTTGTTACTCTTTCCATAGGTAAATCGGTAACCCGTGCGGGCGAGGTTGGTATCAGGAAAGTTGTTGGTGCAAACAGGAAACAGTTAATCGGGCAATACTGGGGAGAATCGCTGCTTCTAGTACTTATTTCTGCTCTAATCGGGATCGTACTGTCTGAAATGTTTCTTCCGCTCTTTAACAGTCTTGCCGGGAAAAATCTGCAAATCAGCTATGACCCGTTAACTCTGTTATTGTTGCTTCTAATTGTTATTGTTACCGGACTTTCGGCGGGGATTTACCCGGCCGTAATATTATCATCTTTCAGTCCTTCCCAGGTGCTAATGGGCAAATTTAGTTTTACCAGGAAATCTAATTTAAGGAGAATACTGGTAGGTGGTCAGTTTACAGTTTCTGTAATAATGATTATTGGAACGATTGTAATATTTAATCAGCTTGAATTTGTAAAAAATAAAAACCTTGGGTACAATAAAGAAAACGTTGTAATAATACCGACAAAATTAAATATATCGGAGACCTTTAAAACAGCGAAATTATTCAGGAATGAATTAAGTAAAGATAAAGACGTTATCAGTGTCACGGCTGCTGTCACACCGCTTGGAGGTAAATGGAGTATGATCGGTTTTGAAATGCCGGGCGGATCTTATCGTCGGTTTTATATGAACACAGTTGATTACGATTATGTAAAAACTATTGGGTTGCACCTTGTAAGCGGCAGAGATTTTTCCAGGCGACATTCTGCTGATATGGATGGTGCAGTTATTGTAAACGAGGCATTCATAAAACAGTTTGGATTGAATAATGAAACTGATGGAAAGATGCCGGGAAGATTCACTCAAAATAAGATTATTGGAGTAGTTAAAGATTTTAATTTTGAATCACTTCATTCTAAAGTAAAGCCAGCCCTGATCACGTTAGATTTCAAGCCAATTTTCAGGGGGGCTAATGATATTGATCCAAGCTTTCAACCAAGGTTGATTGTCAGGATAAAACCAGTCAATGTCAAAGGGACTATTGAAAATCTTAAATCGACCTGGACTAAACTGATACCCAATATTCCATTTGAAAGTGTATTTCTAAAAGATAACATTGATAAACAATATAAAGCCGAAGAACAGCTTACTACTATTATTACATCTGCATCAGTTTTGTCAATTTTAATAACCTGCCTTGGATTATTTGGATTAACAATATTGATAACTGTTCAAAAAAGGAAGGAGATTGGGATTAGACGGCTGCTGGGAGCTTCTGTTGGTTCTATTTATAAACTATTATCAAAAGAATTTATCTGGCTTATTATTGCCGCACAATTAGTTGGTTTACCAATTTCCTGGTATTTGTTAAATAAATGGCTTAGTGGCTTTGCATACAGGATAAACATGGGTGTATCGATGTTTATACTTGCCGGAATACTAACAGTATTTATAGCATTTATTACAATTACATTCCAGGTAATTAAAGCTTCCCTGGAAAATCCCGTTAAATCTTTAAGGAGTGAATAAAGCAATTGTTTAAAAATTATATAAAAATAACTTTCAGAAATCTTGTAAAAAACAAGATGTATTCTGTAATTAATATTATGGGCTTGTCAATTGGCATTGCAGGCAGCCTTCTAATGCTGGTTTATGTTTCAAACCAGTTGAGCTACGAGTCGATGCATAGCAATGCTGACAACATTGTCAGAGTTTCAGCAGGATTCGGGAAAGGGGGTAGCGCTATGAAGCTTGCCGGCGCAATGCCGGGTATCGGGCCGGCCGCAGCGGAAGAAATTCCTGATGTAAAAGCATCAGTAAGATTTAGGAAAGCTTTCAATGCGAAGATTAAAGTTGGAGATAAAACTTTCACCGAAGACAATTTCTTCTTTGCTGATTCGAATGTATTCAAAATCTTTACTTTCCCTTTCATTGCAGGCGATTACAATAAAGCCCTAGTTACACCAAATTCAATAGTTATTTCCGAAAAAATAGCAAAGAAATATTTTGGTAATAAAAATGCAATAGGGCAGAATTTATTATTAGATAACAAATATAATTTTACTGTAACTGGTATAATTAAGGATGTGCCTGCAAACACTTACCTGAGATGTGACTTTATTGCACCATATTCAAAAGCCATAGAAATTGATAATATCACAAACATCTGGGGAAGCTGGGGTGAGGATTATACATTTCTGTTGTTAAATAATAAAATATCTCCTGATAAATTGACTGAAAAATTGAAACAGGTTCTTGAAAATCACACTAATAAAAAGTTTGCCGAGTTTTTAAGCCTTTATACACTGCCGCTCAGGGATATTTATTTACAATCAGATATGAGAGGGGAATTAGGGCCAACAGGCAATATTAAATCAATTTATATATTTTCATCAGTTGCGTTACTTCTTTTATTAATTGCCTGTCTTAATTTTATAAATCTTTCAACTGCAAAATCACTCCGGCGTTCAAAAGAAGTGGGATTGAGAAAAGTGCTGGGTGCAAACAGGTTTGGTTTGTTCAAACAATTTTGGGGTGAATCGGTTATTATAACATTGCTTGCAGTTATAGTGAGCATAATATTTTTTGAATTTCTGAGCCCTGTACTTTTTAATTATTTCGATGTAAATATATCGGGAATAAATTATTTCGATACAAGTTTTCCACTGACTCTTGGCGGGATAACTTTATTTGTTAGCCTTATTGCAGGAATATATCCTGCTTTGTTTTTATCAAAATATAAACCCGTTGATTCACTTAAAGGGATTAGAACTCCGGGTTCTTCCGGTGTAAACATCAGGAAAGTTCTTGTTGTATTACAATTTGCAATATCTATTTCTCTATTAGTTGGAACAGCAGCAATTTATAAACAATTACATTTTATGATGAATTCTGACGCAGGATTTAATAAAAATAATGTCTTTGTAGTTAGTTATCCTGCCTCACAGGAAGGTGCCTCCGATAAATATTCTGTCCTGAGAAATGAATTTTTATCAGTCAGGGGAGTAAAAAGCGTCTCAGGTGTTTATACCTTGCCCGGATCTCATAATATGGAAAAACAGACTTTCAGGTTAAAAGGTCAACCAAAAGAAAATAGTTTGACTATGCAGGCTTCCGGAGTGGATTATAATTTTATCCATACGTTGGGAATAAAACTTCTTAAAGGAAGAAACTTTTCAGAAAAATATGGAACGGATAAGGAAAATTCTATTATTATTAATGAAACTGCTGTGAAGAAGCTGGGACTTAAGAATCCTATAGGTACTGAAGTATATGTTCCCGGAGAAGGAGGGGAGCATGCTGTGAATATTATTGGTGTTATCAAGGATTTTCACACAAGTTCTTTTCACCAGAAGATTGAACCATTATTTCTTTATATAAATCCTAAAAGATTTTATAACATTGCAATTAAAATTGATCCACAATATACAAAACAAGCTCTGGCTTCATTAAAAGAAAAGTTTAGATCTGTAATACCGCAAAAATCATTTAGTTATGAAACATTAACTGATCAGTATAATAGCCTTTACCAATCTGATGTAAAGACAGGTTCACTTATCATGATATTTGCTATTCTATCTGTAATTGTAGCATCAATGGGATTGTTTGGGCTTTCATCTTTTGCAACTGAAGTTCGCATGAAAGAAATAGGAATAAGAAAAGTATTGGGCGCAGATACTTTGAAAATTTCATTTCTACTTTCAAAAGATTTTACAAAATGGGTACTGGTTGCAAATTTAATTGCTTGGCCGGCAGCGTATTTTGCAATCTCAAAATGGCTTGATGATTTCGCCTACAAAACAGATATGGGAATATGGATTTATATTCTTGCAGCAGTTGTCGCATTACTTATTTCAATTTTGACAATTAGTTTCCAGAGTATAAAAGCCGCCACATCAAACCCGGTAGAAGCACTCAGGTACGAATAAAATATTAAAGGTAGAATAATGTTAATAAATTATATAAAGATAGCACTAAGAAATTTAAATCGTCAACGGACTTATTCTTTTATAAATATAACAGGGCTTGCTCTTGGGCTGGCTTGCAGTATGCTCATAATGTTATGGGTACAGGATGAATTGAGTTTTGATAAATTTAATGAGAATGCAGATTCCATTTACCGGGTACTTGTTCAGTATCCTGAAGGAGACAACAATAAATTAGTAGAAACACCCCACGCTCCTTCTCCTTTGGCACAAGCCGCAAAGGATGAAATACCGGAAGTAATTGAAGCTGTAAGAATGGAGGTCTGGGGTAATAAAAAGGAACTTATAAAGTATAATGATAAAGTGTTTTATGAAACGGCTATTGCTTCCTGCGACCCTCTATTTTTTAAGATGTTCAGTTTCCCAATTATTAAAGGCAGGATTCCAGCTGAAAAAAATGATATTGTTATTACAGAAGACTTAGCGCACAAATATTTTGGCGATGAAAATCCGATTGGTAAAGTACTGAATTGGAATAATTGGCAGTTATTTAAAGTAACCGGGGTAATATCAAATATACCGCATAACTCGCATATTCAATTTAACATTCTAACAAATTATGATAATGAAGAAAAGGCATGGCCTTATGGTTTTTCGTGGTCGATGTTTAACCGCCCAATTTATTTGCAGTTACAGAAGAATGCAAATGTGCAGGAAGTAAATAGAAAATTAACGGAGCTGTTAAAAAAGTACAATCCCAAAGTAAATAATCCATTAATAAAGGTTATGCTTCAGCCTTTAACTGATATTCATCTTACTGCTGGATTGGTAAATGACCGTGCAGAAGTTAAGGACAAAAAATACATTTATATTTATTCATTTATTGCCTTGTTTATTCTTTTAATAGCCTGTATTAACTTTATTAACCTGTCAACTGCAAGGTCTATCAATCGTGCAAGGGAAATTGGCCTAAGAAAAACTATAGGCGCCAGCCGGTCGCAAGTTTTCACACAATACATTACTGAATCTTTTCTGATGGTCTGCATAAGCCAGCTTATTGCTATTGCGTTGGTAGAATTGTTTCTGCCGACATTTAACGCACTTGCCGGCAAAAAGCTAATATTCGATATTCTAAATATCAATGTGGTTGCAGAAGTTGTAGCAATCATTCTTTTAGCAAGTTTATTAGCCGGCAGTTATCCAGCTCTCTATCTTTCCCGTTTTAATCCTATAAGGGTACTCAAAGGTTCCGTTAAAGCCGGTACAAATAGTGCAGCTCTGAGAAAGTCTCTGATTATCACTCAGTTTTCGCTTTCCATTATTTTAGTTTTAAGCACCATTTTAGTAGCTCAACAATTACATTATTTGACTAACAAAAAACTTGGTTTTGTCAAGGAAAATATAGTTTATGTGCCTGTTAAAGATAATATTGGTAAGAAATATGACCTCTTCAAAGAACACTTACTTAAAAACCCGAACATTTTGAGTTTAGCTTCTAAAGATATTTTGCCTACTGAGAGCTTTGCACAAACCCGTATAGCAAAACAAGGGCAGAATACTGAAAAGGGAGTTAACATCGAGCGCGTTGGTGTTGGATATGATTATTTCAAAACATTAGACCTGACTCTTACACAGGGCAGAGCCTTTTCTAAAGAATATTCGACTGATGCCACTGATGCGATTATTGTTAATGAAGAAGCTGTACGGCAATTGGAACTTAGTTCGCCAATTGGTAAAAAAATATATGTCGGAAAGAGAGGATATACTATTATCGGTGTA
>Ga0210085_1001071_pt1 | contig 11052 bp, 2 predicted proteins | sample China_Galinas_PW_5_FD_184866 | JGI IMG/M metagenome (GOLD analysis project Ga0210085, IMG submission 184866) | Wetland microbial communities from San Francisco Bay, California, USA, that impact long-term carbon sequestration - China_Galinas_PWC_D1... | ecosystem: Environmental > Aquatic > Marine... | reverse complement strand
GGAGGCGCTATTCGGCCAGGTCGTGCTCCCCGGCGTAGCGGATGAGGTCCGCCGTCGAGTGAAGGCCCAGCTTGTCCAGGATCCGCTTCCGGTACGTGGTCACGGTCTTGGGGCTGAGCCCCATCTCCTGGGCCACCGTCTTGACCATCCTGCCGGACCCCAGCTTTCGCAGGACCTCGAATTCCCGCCGGGACAGGGCCTCGTGCGGCACCGTTCCCGGGTCGGTCCCGAATCGCCGGGCCAGGGACTCGCCCAGCTCAGCGGTGATGCTCCGACCACCGGCGTGTACCTTCCGGACCGCTTCGGCCAACTCCTCCACCGAATGGCTCTTGGTGAGGTACCCCGCGGCGCCCGCCTTCAACGCCTGCAGGGCCCACTGCGCCTCCGCGTGCATGCTCACCACCAGCACCGGAAGGCGCGGGAAGCGATCCCTCAGGGCACTCATCACCCGAAGAAAGCCCGGGCCGGGCATGGTGATGTCCAGGATCAGCACGTCGGCTTCCACGCGCTCCAGGACTCCGAGAAGCTCAACCCCTTCCTGCGCCTCCGCCGCGATCTCCATGTCCGGGTAGGCCTCGATGACGCGGCGCAGACCCTCGCGGACCATCTGATGGTCATCGGCGATGACGAGGCGGATCATCGTTCTCCACCACCCCCCTTTGCGGCGCGGGCATCCGCCGGATCGTGTTCGAAGCGCGACATGGTCGCACGCTCACGCCGAGCCTTCAGTCAGGAACTTCTGAAGGCACGCCTCCCCACAATCCAGCGGCAGGGTGACCGAGAGACTTCCCGAACGTGATCCCCGGAACCGTCCGAGGGGGGCGGACACTCCGAGGGACCAGCTACGAATTATTCTAAGTCCACGGGTGGTACCTTGGCCAGGGCATCGTACGCGCGGGAAGTAGAGCAGGTTGGCAAATGGCCTGCGGCACATCCCCGGGGCCCACTCGCAGGGACCGGGTTGAGCTATCTCCCGGCCGCCCCGTTGGGGCGCGGCACCTCCAACCGCACCAAGGTTCCCCCTGTTGCCGGGACCTCCAGCGTCAGCCGGCTCCCGATGGCCCGGGCGCGCTCCCGCATTCCGATCAGCCCCAACGAGGTGATCCGCACAAGGGCGTCTGCCGGCATCCCCACCCCGTTGTCCTGCACTTCGACCACGACCTCCGCCGGCGCCTTCCTCAGGCGGACCCGGACTTCCGTGGCATGGGCGTGCCGCTGGACGTTGGTGAGGGATTCCTGGACGATCCTGAAGATCACGCCCTCGACCTCTGCCCCCAGATCGAGAGGCGTGGAGTCGAGATCGGTGTGGTAGGAGAGAGTGCCCCGGCGCGTGAACTGATCCGTCTGCCATTCGATGGCCGCCGCCAGCCCCAGGACGTCGAGAATCGGGGGCCTGAGACGACTGGACAGCTCCCGGATCAGGTCGATGTCCTCATCCACGGTCGCCAGCAGGTCTTTCACTCTCCGCCTCCAGTCCTTCGCGGCTGGCGGCTCGGTTCCGAACTGGCTCAGATCCATGCGTAGCGCAGTGAGAGCCTGACCCAGGACGTCGTGGAGCTCGCGGGAAATCCCTCGTCGCTCCTCTTCCCTCACCGATTCCGTACGCGCGGCCAAGGCGCGAAGTTGGTCCTGGGATCGTCGAAGGTCCCGCTCCATCTCCTTCCGATCCCCGATGTCCTCGAAGAGGGCGACGGTGTACCCGAGTTCTCCCGTCTCGTCACGGATGGGGGCGGTGGTGACCCGCGCCCACACGGTCTCTCCATTCTTGGCTACGAAGCGCTTCTCCCAGGCGAACCCAGAGGTCTTCCCACTCGCGATCAGAGCGAGCCTGTCAGTGGTGGCCTTCCGGTCTTCGGGATGGGTGAATTCGACGGGTGAGTGACCGAGAACATCGGCTTCCGGATACCCGAGAATCCGGCAACAGGCAGGATTGATGTCGACGATCTGTTCCGACGTATTCATGATAGCGATCCCCAGGGCACTGGACTCGAAGACGCCCCGGAAGCGGGCCTGGCTCTCCCTGAGGGCGGCCTCCGCCCGCTTCACCTCGGCGAGGTCCATGCCGATGACCTGGAGGGCCGGCCGGCCACCGAAGAGGCAGGGCGCGGCCGTTACCTCCACGGGGACCTCCGTTCCGTCCAGACGCAGGTACCGTTCCTCCCTGGGATAGAGCCCGGTTTCCCCGGCCACTGTTCTCCTGATCCGGTCCATCACCTCGAGGAGGCGCTTCGGCGGGACCCGGTCCGCGATCCCTGTCCCGATCATCTCCTCCTCGCTCGTTGCCCCCGCGAGTCGAAGGGCTACCGGGTTCGCGTAGGCCAGCTTCCCCTCCTGGTAGACGAGGAGCGCCAAGGGTGAGCTGTCCACCAGGGTCCGGAAGCGCTCCTCGCTGGCTCGCAGCCCTTCCTCTTCCCTCTTCCGCCCGGTGATGTCCTGCACGACGCCGAACATCCGCCGGGGTCGGCCGTCCGGGTATCGCTCGACGTCGCCCTGGCTGTGGACCCAGCGCTCCTCTCCGTCGGGGCGCACGACCCGAAAGTCCAGGTCGTACCTCGCTTCCCCGGCGAGCGCCTCCTCGAAGGCGCGACGGACCCGCTCGCTGTCGTCGGGATGGGTGATGTCCAGGGCCGTCTGCATGGTCAACTGGTGCTCTCCCTTCTGGACGCCCGCCATCCGGAAGATCTCGGCCGACCAGGTGGTCCGGTCCGCGCCTGCATCCCACTCCCAGTACCCGAGGTTGCCGATGCGCGCTGCCTCCTGCAGCATCCGCACGTGCGTGCGCCGCTCCTTCTGCAACTCCAGGCGGTCGCTCGCGTCACGGATCATCATGCTGATGCGGAGACCTGATCCGTCGTCGAAGGCGGCTGCTGTCACCTCCCCCGGGAAGCTGGTTCCATCCCTGCGCAGCAGGGTCATGACTCCGAAGGCGCGGGCGGAGTCGGCACGCATGCCCACCAGCTCCGGTACGTTGGGGTCGCTCTCATCCACCAGCCCGGCACGGCCCACCTGTCGGATCTCCGCCTCCGTCCTGCCGAAGAGGAGGCATGCCGCAGGATTCACCGCGAAGACGCGGCCGGCGGGGTCGGTCTCCAGAATGGCGTCGGGGCTGTGGTCGAAGAGTGCGCGGCAGGCGGCCCCTCTCCCGCGGACAGCCTGCTCCTCCGCCCCGGGTCCTGCCTCCGGTTCGCCCGGCCCCAGCGCGGCTGCAACGTCGTCTCCCCCAGGCCTCGGCTGCCGATCCTCCTCGGAACCCCCACACGGTCGGTTCATCAACCTGTCCTCCTGGAAAGGGACTTCCCTTTCGGACGTCTCGAGGCAGGGTCGATCCAGGTCGGGTCGCCGGGACCTTCCGCCGCTCCGGCGAGCTGCGCCGGGCCCGGTCCATCGGCACGGGGGAGAGCAACAGAAAGATAGTCGATCACCGGGGTACCTACACGCTTCACCGGGTCGATGGTGGTTAGGCTACCCGCAGCCGTCCTCCATGCTTCCACCCGAACACCCTGATCCCAGTAGAGGATCCGGTCCGGTGGCAGCGCGCGCGGTCACAAGACCGTCGGCGCCGACTGGTGCTTCCCAGCGCCACCGGGGCTCACGCCACGGGCACGGTCACATCCACCTGGTGCTCCAGATGGTCATCGACCAGGGGGATCGACGGGGCGGCCTGGCCAACGCCATCCACCACAACTCGGGTCTCGCCGTCGTGCCCGGCGCCGTGGACCTGGGTCACGGCGATGTGGTACACCGTCTCCCGGTGACGGTAGTGGATCTTGAGCCCGCTCCAATGCGCCGGCAGGCACGGCTCGACGTGCAGCCGGTCCACGTCGAGGCGAAGGCCCAGCAAGGACTCCAGGATCAATCGGTACATCCATCCAGCCGATCCCGTGTACCAGGTCCAGCCGCCCCGCCCCGTGTGGGGCTCCACAGCGTAGACGTCCGCCGCGACCACGTAGGGCTCCACCTTGTAGGTCTCGATGGCTTCCGGCGTGGTGGCGTGGTTGGCCGGATTTATCATGGTCGTCAGCTCCCAGGCGCGCTCACTGTCGCCCAGAGCCGCGAACGCCATCGCCGCCCAGACGGCGGCGTGGGTGTACTGTCCCCCGTTCTCGCGCACGCCCGGGACATAGCCCTTGATGTAGCCGGGGTCCACGTCCGACTTGTCGAAGGGGGGAATGAGGAGCTGGATGAGCGCATGGTCGCGACGTACCAGGCGCTCGTCCACCGCCTGCATGGCCAGGCGCGCGCGCTCGGGATCGCCTGCTCCGGACAGCACGGACCAGCTCTGCGCGATGGCGTCGATCTGGCAGTTGGCGTTCTGCGCCGACCCCAGAGGCGTGCCGTCGTCGAAGTAGGCGCGCCGGTACCAGGCACCGTCCCAGCCGTGCAGCTCGATGGCCTCACGCAGGCGCGCGCCCTCGGCGGCGCACTCATCAGCGAAGGCGGGATCGTTCTTGCGCCGCGCAAGCTCGCCGAACCGGCGGAGCACCTCGGCCTGGAAGAAGGCCAGCCACACGCTCTCGCCCTGGCCTCCCGCACCCACCCGGTTCATGCCGTCGTTCCAGTCACCCGTGCCCATGAGGGGCAGGCCGTGCGCGCCGGATCCGAGCCCGCGGCGGATGGCCCTCACGCAGTGCTGGTAGAGGGTCTCCGTGGACGCGGACCGGCCGGGCAGGTCGTAGTAGGAGTCGTCGCCGGGATCGAGGGCCCGGCCCTCGAGGTAACGGACCTGCTCGTCCAGCACGCCGGTGTCGCCCGTGGTGAGGGCGTACCGGCATGCGGCCAGCGCCAGCCACAGGTAGTCGTCGGAGCAATGGGTGCGCACACCCCTGCCGGACGGCGGATGCCACCAGTGCTGGACGTCCCCGTCCAGGAACTGGCGTCCCGCGCACAGGAGGAGGTGGTCGCGCACGAGCTGCGGCTCGGCGTGCACCAGCGCCATGGTGTCCTGCAACTGGTCGCGGAAGCCGAAGGCCCCTCCGGACTGGTAGTAGCCGCTGCGCGCCCACAGGCGGCACGCGATGGTCTGGTAGACGAGCCAGCCGTTGGTCAGCACGTTCAACGACTGGTCGGGGGTATCGACCTGGACTGCGCCCAGCGTGTGGTTCCACTGGTGCCACACGGCCTCGAGGGCGCGCCGCCCGGCCGGGGAGCCCCGGAAGCGCTGCACCAGGTGGTGGACCTCTTCGCCTCCCGGGTTTCCTCCCACGCCGAGACGGAAGGTGATCTCGCGCTCCTCTCCGTCGGCCAGGTCGAAAGCGACCTGGATGGCGGCGCAGGGATCCAGGCCGGCGCCCAGCTTCCCGGACAGGTGCGTTCGCGCCATCGCGGCGGGCCGCTCCAGGGTGCCGTTGCGGCCGATGAACTCCCGGCGGTCACCGGTGACGGTGCGGCTCGCGTCGTCCACGTCGAAGAAGGCGATCCGGTCGGTGAACTCGGTGTTGTACGGGTTGCGCGCGTAAAGCGCACCGCTGAGGGGATCGACTTCCGTAGTCACGTACATGGCCGACTTCGGCCGCAGGTCGCCCAGGACCCATTCCACGTACCCGGTGGCGGAAAGCCTGCGTCGTCTCCCGGACAGGTTGCGGACCTTCAGCAGGGAGAACTTCACCGCGGCGTCGTGCGCCACGTAGACCCACAGCTCCGAGCGGAACCCCGCCTCGGTATGCTCGAACACGCTGTAGCCGAAGCCGTGGCGCGTCACGTAGGGTGTCGCGCCGCGCTTGGGGAGCGGTGTCGGCGACCAGAAGGCGCCGGTCTCCTCGTCGCGCAGGTAGAAGGCCTCCCCGGCCGCGTCGGTCACCGGGTCGTCGTGCCAGGGCGTGAGTCGGAACTCGTGGGCGTTCTCACACCAGGTGTAGGCCTGGCCGCTCTCCGAGATGACGCTGCCGAAGCTCGGATTGGCCAGCACGTTGGACCAGGGCGCCGGCGTGAGCTGTCCGGGCGCGGTCGTGATGACGTACTCCCGCCCGTCCGGGGTGAATCCACCGATGCCGTTGGACAGGATCAGATCCCGGGACGGCAGCTCGAAAGCGGTAGGCGCCTCCGGGGTAGCGGCCTCTCGCGGAGCCAGCGGCGGCACGCGCGCTTGCGGGGGTCCCGGTCGGGCGAGTTGTTCTTCCAGGGTCCCCCGCCCGTCGCTGAGGATGACGCGGGCGACCGTCCGGAACAGCGTGCGGTCCTCTTCCGAGATCTGGTCCACCGAGCGGATGAAGATGCCGCCCGGGCGATCGATAGCCTGTGCTTCCACGCCGGCAGCGACCAGGCCCAGGATCTGTTCCTGGAGCGCTTGCCGGTACCCGGCACGGTCCTCGTTCCAGATCACCAGATCCACGGGCAGGCCCTTCAGTCGCCAGTACGCGTGGGCCTGGATGAGCCGTTGCGCCAACTCGATGTTGGTGCCGTCGGCGATGCGCAGCAGCACGATGGGCAGGTCCCCGGAGATGGCATAGCCCCACAGGCCGGATTGCCCGCGCCGGTTCTTCATGAGGACGCTGCCGTCGGCGCGCAGCGCGCCGTGCGCGTAGATGACCGAGCCGGCCAACCGCCCGTAGAGCTGCGCGTCCGCGTCGGTGGCGTCGATCTGGCGTAGCACCACCTGGCCGTGGGTCCAGGCCAGCTCGAACACGCGGTCGGCGAGGCGCCGATCCCGGTACTTGTCGACCAGTCCCAGGGCCGCATCGCGGCTCGCGCCGATGCCGTACACCAGATCGACGGTGGCTGATTGCTCCGGCTCGAGTGTGATGCGACCGCGGATGGCGACCACGGGGTCCAGCACGGAGCCCTGGCTTCCCGACAGCGCCACGCCGTCATCCATGGCGCGGGGGGCGGCGGCCGTACGGGACCGGCCGATGAAGCGCGCGCGGTCGGTCTCGTAGGAGAGCTCACCGACGTCCGCGTCGTGCACGGCCATGACGTGGAGCATCCACGGCGTCTCGTCGGCACTCGAGCGCGGCCGGCGCGTGCACAGGATGGAGCGGTGTGCGGGAATGATCTCGGTCTGCACGAAGAGATTGCTGAACGCAGGATGCAGCGCGTCGGCTGCGGCCGCGGCCAACACCACCTCCGTGTAGCTCGTGACCTCGATGGTTCGGCGCTCACGGGAACGGTTGGTGACGTGCACCCGGCGGAGCTCGATGTCGTCCTCCGGCGACACGGCGATCTCCGTATGGGTCTCGAAGTCTCCGTCACGACGGCGGAATTCGGCTCGTCCCTCCGAGAAGATGGCCTCGTAGCTGCCCGGAGCCATCGACGTGGGTTGGTACGCGGTGGTCCACATCGTGCCTTCGTCCACGTCCCGCAGGTAGCAGAACGTGCCCCATGGGTCCTGGGTGCCGTCTTCACGCCAGCGCGTCACGGCGAGGTCGTTCCAGCGCGTGTAGCCACCGCCGGCGTTGGTGACCATGACATGGTATCGGCCGTTCGACAGCAACTGCACGTCGGGGTTCGGTGTGTCGGGATCGTCCAGCACGCGTATCGGAGTGCGCGGGGCGTCCGTGCCGGCCAGGACGCCGCTGGGCTCGGGGATGTAGGCGTAGGACGCAGAGGCTCTCGGGACCCGCTCCTGCAGCAAGGGCACAGTGGCCCGGAACAGCGGATCGGACTCGAAGCGCCTCTGCATGCGGCGATCCAGGAGCAGCCACGCCAGAGCCAGCAGGCTCATGCCCTGGTGATGGGCCATCCACGAGCGGACGAGGGCATGGGTTTCGCCGGGCCGCTGCCGCGCCGGCGTGTAGTCGACGGCTTCATGGAAGCCGAACCGACCTTCCGCCCCGGCGTCGGCGAGCTTCTGCAGATTCAGGCAGGCGGCCTCGGGCGCCACCATCAACGCCAGCACCGAAGCGTACGGCGCGACCACCAGGTCCTCGGCGAGCCCGCGCTTCAGCCCCAGGCCGGGCACGCCGAAGGCGCGATACTGGTAGTTGAGATGGAGGTCGAGGGTGTTGTAGCCGGATTCGGACATCCCCCACGGCACGTTGCGCTGCCGCCCGTACGCGATCTGCCGCGCCACCGCCGCGCGCACGGTCTGGTCCAGGAGCGTGTGCTCGTAGGTCGGCATCACCAGCTGCGGCATCAGGTACTCGAACATCGAGCCGCTCCACGACAACAGCACCGGCGCACCGCCGGCGGTCGTGAGCAGACGGCCCAGGGCGAACCAGCTCTCCTGGGGGAGGCGTCCCTGGGCGATGGCGACGAACACGCAGAGGCGTGCCTCGGAGGCTAGCAGGTCGTAGAAGCTCGCGTCCCGCCGGCGCGCTTCCACGTTGTAGCCGATGCTCAGCAGGCGTGACGGCCTGTCGTAGAGGAAGTCGTACTCCATGTCCGCCATCTCGCCGGCCTGCAGCGCCATGCGCTGGATGGTCGAGATGCGGGCCCGGGCGCGCTCGCTGCCCCGGCCGACCTCGCGGTGCAGGGCGGCCAGCCACGCCTCCAGCTCGGGGGTCGTATCCGTCGCCGGCGCGTCGCCGGCGCGGTGCGACAACGCTACGTCCAGTCCCGCCAGCTCGCGCAGGGTAGGAATCCCGTGCGCTTCGGGAACGTGGTCGCGCCCATCCGGGGCCTCCGGCAGCGCCGTCCACGGCGCGAGGAGATCGATCTCGTCACGTGCGTCCTGGCATTGGCGGAGCAGCGCCTGGGGCCACCAAGCGGACCCGACCCCGGGCTCGTGCGCCCGGCTCTCCGCCACCGCCTCGGCGCTGCGCGCCAGCCCCTCGAGGACGAGTCGCGCCGCAGGGAGGGTGGCCGGGGGTGCGCGGCCAGCGGCTTCGAGATCCTCACGGAAGCGCACCAGAGGAGTCGACGGAGGAGACTGCACGTCCTCCTCCAGGATTCCCAGGGTGTCGCGCAGACCGTCCAGCCAACGGGGCTCAAGGATCGGGCGATCGAGGAGCCCGCCGAGACCCGCACGAAGGGTCAGCAGATGGCCCGCCAGGTTGCCGCTGTCCACCGTGGAGACGTAGGTCGGGTGCAGCGGCTGCAGCGTCTGGGTGTCGTACCAGTTGTAGAAGTGGCCGTGATAGCGCGCCAGCTCCGCCATCGTCTCCATGGCACGGGACGTGCGCTTCACCAGCTGGTCGGCGGAGATGTACCCGAAGTCGCAGGCGGACAGATTCGCGAGCAGCGCCAACCCCATGTTCGTGGGAGAGGTGCGATGGGCGAGTTGGGGATCGCGGCTCTCCTGGTAGTTGTCCGGCGGCAGCCAGTGATCCTCCTCTCCGACGAAAGCCTCGAAGAACGCCCACGTCTTGCGCGCGACCCTGCCGAGGAATCGGGTCTGCTCGGCCGTCAGCCGGGTCGGGCGCCGGACGAGGGGAAGGCTGATCCACCAGGCGATGGCGGGGGAGGCCAGCCACAGGAGAAGGATGGGGCTCGCCACGGACAGCGCTGCCGCATGAGATGCCGCGGCCCAGGCGGCCGTGCCCGCGGCGATCACGGGGACAAGCCACATGGCGCGGAACGACGAGGCGAGGCCCGTGCGGCTCGAACGTTCCTGGTCGACGGACGGATCCCACTCCAGCAGGCGCCCGTGCGTGATGAGCAGACGCCCCAGCGTGCGCAGGACGGCGTCCATGCTGTAGACCGCCTCGTGGGGCAGCGACACGAGGCCGAAGCCGGCCTGCAGGAAGCGCCGGCCGCCGGCGTGCGCCACCGTAGCCAGGTGCTGGCCAAGGCGCATGTCGTCCGGCTTTCGTACGAGGTCCAGCAGGACGGCGAGCACGGGCGGAGCCAGCAGAACGGCGAGGACGGCCAGCGTCCAGAACCACGTCGCCGAGAACACCGTCCAGCCCAACAGCAGGAGCAGCGTCAACGCCGCCGGCACCAGGCTCCGACGCAGGTTGTCGAACAGCTTCCAGCGCGACAGCGCGGAAAGCCCCTTGTTCCGGACCCAGCCGTCGGGGCCCGGCGCCCACGGCAGCAGCCAGGGCGCGATCTGCCAATCGCCGCGGATCCAGCGATGCCGACGTTTGACGTCGGCGCCGTAGCGGCTCGGATGCGTTTCATAGAGCTGAACGTCGCTCAACAGCCCGGCGCGGGCGTAGCAGCCTTCCAGGAGATCATGGCTGAGAATGCGGTTCTCGGGGAAGCGTCCCTGGAGCGCCTCCTCGAAGGCATCGACGTCGTAGATCCCCTTGCCGATGAACGAGCCCTCGTGGAACGCGTCCTGGTAGACGTCGGAGACGGCACGGGTGTACGGGTCGATGCCCGGCACGCCGGCGTGGAGGCGGCCGTAGCGGGACGGCTGGCTGCCGAGCGGGCTCGCGCTCACCCGTGGCTGCAGGATGCCGTAGCCGGTGCTGACCCGACCCAGGGAAGCGTCCCAGACCGGACGGTTCAGCGGGTGCGCCATGGTGCCGACGAATTGGCGGGCGGCGTCACGGGGCAGCTGCGTGTCCGTGTCGAGCGTGATCACGTACTTCGTGCCGGGGAGCGTCGAGGTGTCGCCAACCACCAGGGAGAAGGCACTGCCGTCGCCCTGCCGGAGGAGCAGGTTCAGGTCCGCCAGCTTGCCGCGCTTGCGCTCGTAGCCCATCCAGATCCGATCATGGGGGTTCCAGCGTCGCGGTCGGTGAAACAGGAAGAAGGCGTCGTTCCTGCCGGCGAAGTACTTCGCATTCAGGGCGTCGATCCCCTGGCGGGCCACGTCCAGGAGCGGGGCGTCCTCCGCCAGGGTTTCCTCCGCCGCGTCCCGCAGGTCGGTCAACAGGCCGAAACGCACGTTTGCGTCGCGGTTGGCCAGGAACGCGACCTCGATCGACTCGAGGAGCCCCTCGATGTCGCGGCGGCTGGTGAGCATGCTCGGAACCACCACCAATGTGCGCCATTCCGGCGGGACGCCCTCGGAGAAGTCCATGCGCGGCAGCGCGTGGGGTGCCGCCAGCATGGTGGCCAGCCAGTTCGCCAGCGCGACGGCCAGCTGGCTACCTGCGAGGAATGTAAGGATGGCCAGGAGCGCGAACGTCCATCCCACCGCACCGTCCACCCAGGCTTCCGCCAGCAGGCTCCCGCCCAGGAGCCCGGTGAGCAGCCCGACCACGCCCAGATACAGGAGCAGAGGAG